>WNEZ01007899.1_pt1 | contig 12064 bp, 6 predicted proteins | sample 5400521 | NCBI WGS metagenome assembly WNEZ01 (sample SAMN13153339, study PRJNA577476) | soil metagenome | isolation source: 120 cm saprolite under Douglas fir tree site 2 hole 1 replicate 1 | place: USA:California | collected 2015-04-18
GCCGCCGTGGGAGGCGCGCCTGGTCGACAAGCCGGGGTTCGGCAAGGTGGTGGTCGGCCGCGGCGCCGTGAACCAGAAGGGGCCCGAGGCGACCTTCCTGGCCGCGCTCCACGCGCTGCGCGGAGCGGGGCGGAAGCCGCCGGTGAATCTAATATTGGTCGGGGAGGGCGAGGAGGAGATCGGCTCGGTGCACTTCGCGCAGGTGGTGCGCAAGCCGGAGATCGCCGCGGCGCTGTCGAAGACGGTCGGCATCTACATGCCGTTCGCCGCCCAGGATCCGGATGGGAACGTGACCATCAACCTGGGCGCCAAGGGCGTGATCGAGCTGGAGATGATCGCGAGCGGCGAGAAGTGGGGGCGCGGGCCCTCCCACGACATCCACTCCTCGCTGCGCGCCGCGGTCGACAGCCCCGCGTTCCACCTGGTGCAGGCGCTCGCCACCATGGTGTCGCCGGACGGCGTCGATCCCGCTATCGACGGGTACTTCGAGAAGGTGCGCCCGCTCTCCCCGGAGGAGGAGCGGTTGATCGAGATCGCCGCGCGCCGGCGGGACGAGGCGCGAGAGAAGAAGCAGCTCAGCATCCAGCGCTGGGTCCGCGACGTCCCGTACCGCGAGGCGCTGCAGCGGATGGCCGGCCGGCCCACGGTGAACATCGAGGGCCTGGTGGGCGGCTACACGGGGCCGGGCGGCAAGACCGTCCTGCCCCATCGCGCGGTCGCCAAGCTCGACCTCAGGCTGGTCCCCGACATGACCGTCGAGGACACGCTGCAGAAGGTGAAGGCGCACCTGGCCAAGCGCGGATTCGGAGACATCGAGATCAAGGTGGGCGGCGCGTATCCGCCCAACACCACCCGCGCCGACTCGGCGATGATCCGCGCCGAACAGGCCACTTATCGCGGCGTCGGCATCGATCCCATCCTGTGGCCGCGCCTGGGCGGCTCGTGGCCCGGGTACCTGTTCACCGAGCCGCCGCTCGAGCTGGCTGCCGGGCACTTCGGGCTCGGCCACGGCTCCGGCGCGCACGCGCCCGACGAGTACTACGTGATCGAGTCGAGCAATCCCAAGGTGCAGGGCATCGACGGCGCGACGCTCTCGCACGTGCACTACCTCTACGCGCTGGCGGAGCAACAGGCCTGATCCGCTTCGGGCCCGCCGGATGGGACTATCCCGACTGGGCGGGGACCGTGTACCCGAAACCGAAGCCGAAGAAGTTCGATCCGCTGCGTTATCTCGCCGGGTACTTCGATACGGTGGAGGTCAACTCGACCTTCTACCGACCCGCCGCGCCCGAGGCGGCGCGCAAGTGGGCGGAGCGGGTGAAGGAGAACGAAAGGTTCCGCTTCGCGCTCAAGCTGTGGCGCCGGTTCACCCACGAGCGCGAGGCGGCGTTCACGCGCGAGGAGATCGACGCCGTGCGCGCCGGCCTCGACCCCATCGCCGAGGCGGGCCGGCTCGGCGCCGTCCTGCTGCAATTTCCCTGGTCCTTCCGGAACGACGAGGCGAATCGCGAGTGGCTGCGCGACGTGGCCAACGCCTTCCGCGCCTACCCACTGGCGGTCGAGGTGCGCCACGTCTCCTGGAACGAGCCCGCCTTCTACGCCGAGCTCGCGGAGCGCGGGATGGGGTTCGTCAACGTGGACCAACCACTCTTCCGCAACTCCATCGAACCCTCCGCCCGCGCCACCTCCGGCATCGGGTACGTCCGCGTGCACGGCCGCAACTACCGCGACTGGTTCCGCAAGACCGCCGGCCGCGACGAGCGCTACGACTACCTCTACACGGCGAAGGAGCTCGAGCCCTGGGCCGACCGCACGCGCGAGCTGGCGGACGAGCCGGGCGTCACCGACGTCTACGTCGTCAACAACAACCACTTCCGCGGCCAGGCGGTGGCGAACGCGGCCATGCTGCAATCCCAGGTGACGGGCAGGAAGGCGAAGGTGCCGCCGCCGCTCTTCGACACGTACGGCAAAGTGCTGAAACCGTTCGCGGACCCCGCCCCCGCCTGAGCGGCGCCGGGGCCGGGCAGGACGCGGTCGTGCTCGTCAGTCCGGCAGCTTGATCCCGAAATCGGCGATCTTCTTCGCCACCGTTGGATACGAAACGTCGAGCAGGCGCGCCACCTGCGTCCGGTTGCCTTCCGCGAGCGAGAGCAGCCGTTCGATATAGAGCCTTTCCAGCTCGGCCAGCGTGGGCGGCCGGCCTTCCTCGGACAGCGGCACGGAGAAGAACGGCTCCGGACCTCCTCCGGCCGGGCGCGGGCGCGCATCGCCGAGCAGGAGCGAGGACGGCGTGATGAGCTGCCCCTGCTCGAGGATGGCCGCGCGCTCGAGCACGTTGCGGAGCTCGCGCACGTTCCCCGGATACGAGTAGGAGGTGAGCGTGCGCTCCGCCTCGGGCGTGAGGCCCGGCGAGGGCTTGAGCAGCCTCTGTCCGATGCGCGCGAGCAGGAACCTGGCGAGGGCAGGAATGTCCTCGCGCCGCTGCCGCAGCGGCGGCACGGTCAGATGAAAGACGTCGAGCCGGTGGAACAGGTCGAGCCGGAACCGGCCCGCGCGGACCTCGTCCTGCAGGTCCCGGTTCGTCGCCGCGATGATGCGGACGTCGGCAGCCAGATCGCGCGTGCCGCCGACCCTTCGGAAAGTGGTCGTCTCCAGGGCGCGGAGCAGCTTGGTTTGCAGACCGGGTCCCAGCTCGCCGATTTCGTCCAGGAACAGCGTGCCCCCATCGGCCACCTCCAGAAGCCCGCGCTTGCTGGTCTTGGCGTCCGTGAAAGCCCCGCGCTCGTGGCCGAACAGCTCCGATTCGAGCAGCCCCTCGGAGAGGGCCGCGCAGTTCAGGTCCACGATCAGCACGGACGTCGAGGGGCTCTCCGCGACCAATCGCGCCCGCTCCAGCACGTCCCGCATCGCCGCGCTGTCGGTGACGAGCAGGGCATCGAGCTGCGGCTGCCCCCCTCGCTGGAACGCTCGCACCCGGTTGCGCAAACGGCGCGTCTCGAGCGCCTTGCGGATCTTCACCACCAGATCCGGGAGCTGGATGGGCTTGGTGAGGTAGTCCTCGGCCCCTTGCCGCAGCGCCTGCACCGCGTTCTCCACGTCGGCGTAGGCAGTGGCCACCAGGAAGAGCGTATCGACGCCGCGATCCTGCGCCTCGCGCGAAAGGGTCGCGAGCAGCTCGACGCCGTCGATGTCCGGCAGGTTGCGGTCCAACACCACCACGTCGGCCGGCTCGTCTCGCCAGGCGCGAGCCCCGGCAGAGCCGCTCGCCGCCGTGCGCACCCGGTATCCTTCGCGCGAGAGGGCCTCCTCCGCGATCACCCGGAAGGACTTCTCGTCGTCGATCACCAGCACACTGAAGCTCATCCGACGGCCTCTGCATGCGCGGCGTGCGCCTCTCCCGCAGGGAGCACCACCTCGAAGCGGGCTCCGGAGAGCGCCGACTGCGTGACGTCGATTCGGCCCCCGTGCGCGGCCACGAACCGCTGGGCGGTGGCGAGTCCCAGGCCGGTGCCGTTCCGCTTGGTGGTGAAGAAGGGCTCGAAGAGATGCTCGCGGACGTCGGCCCCGACACCCGGTCCATTGTCCTCGACGACGATCGTGGCGAACGGCGGGCCGTCCGGCCGGGGCGGTACGGTCGAGATGACGACTTCGGAGCGCGCCGGCTGCGCGCCGTCGGCCCGCCAGGCGACTGCCTCGATCCCGTTCTTGATCAGGTTCACCAGCACGCTCTGAATGCGCTCGGGGTCGCAGGACACGACGAGCGGTGCCGCCTCGCCGTCCAGGTCCAGGCGCAGCTCGACTCCGGACAGCGCCGCCTGCTCGGCGCACAGCGCCTCGGCGTTGCGCGCGATCTCGTGCAGGTCGGACGGACGCTTCGCGACGCGCGGGCTGCGCGCGAACACCAGCAGCTCGTCGGTCATGGTGCGCAGCCGGGCGACCTCGGCCCGGACCTGGGCATGGACGCGCCGCAGGCTGGCCGACCGCTGCGCCTCGCTGGCGATGACGTCGACGCCCATCCCCAGCGCCCCGAGCGAGTTCTTCAGCTCGTGCGAGATCGCGGCTGCCGCCTGCCCCATCGCCGCGAGCCGTTCCTGGGCAAGGAGCGAGCGCTGCGCCGCCTCCAGCTGGATTGTGCGCGCGTGGACGCGCTGCTCGAGGGAGGCCGCCAGATCGCGGATCCTCTCCAGATCGTCGCGGTGCCGCGCGTCCCGCTCGGACAGCCTCGCGCGCAGGTCCCCGAACGCGCGGGCCAGCTCTCCGAACTCGTCCGATCGCTGCGCCACCTGAGCCTCGCGCAGGTCGGTCGCGGGCTGCTCGCTCGATCCCAGCCCGCGCACGGCCTGTACCAGCGCGGCCAGCGGGCGGGTCAGGTAGCCCGAGGAGAGCAGGCCGAGAAGGATTGCCAAGGCGCCTCCCAGAGTGAGGATCCGGAGCAGCAGCCGCACCTGGCCGCTCAGCGCGGTGTCGAGGGTCGAGTACCGCCAGCGGAAGACGAGTCCCCAGTCGGCATGCACGACGGGCGCGTGGGCGTACAGCCAGCGGACGCCGCCCTCCTCGGTCACGAAGCTTCGCGCCCCGTGCGCCGCCCCGGCGATGGCCTCGTCCCATCCCACCGTCCGCGAGAGTCCCGCCGGGAAGATGACGCCGCCGTCCGCCGAGACCAGCGCTGCCTCCGTCCCCGGCGGCAGGGTGGTCGTGATGGCGGGCGAGATGATCCGGTCCGAACGAACGTCGATGATCCCGCGCAAGACGCCGGCAGCGGCGCCGGGCGTGCCGCCGATCGGGACCACCAGGTTGATGATCGTGGCCCGGTCGGGCGCGCGCTCCGCCGCCACCACCGGCCCGCGCGCCGCGCGGCCGGAGACGAACCAGGCCTCGTTCGCGAAAGAGCGTCCGGCGCACTGGTCGGACGCGGGCTCCGACCACAGGCAGCGGCCTGCCGCGTCCTCGATCTGCAAGCCGATGTTGAACAGGGTGGAGTTCCGATGGGCGTGCGCGAGCAAGGTGGCCTCCGGCCGCAGATCGTTGTCGGTGAGGTCCACCTCGGCCATGTGCGAAAGCCGGACCAGCTCGCGGGACGCGATCTCGAGGCTGTCGCCCAGCGCGTACGCCCGGTTCTGCACCAGCAGCAGCTGCCGCTGGGAGAGCTGCTCCTTGGAATAGGAGCGGGACTCCGCGATCAGCAGGGCGCCGGTGATGCCGACCGAGACGAGCGCGGCCAGGCAGGAAGCGAGGGCGATGCGGGGGCGCAGCTTCACGGCGCAGTTCTAACGCGCGCGAGACCTGCTCTCCAGAGACCTCCTCCCCGGACGCGAACACGCAGCGGCCCGCGTGGTGCAAGGAACTTGTATCCGACCTGCAAGTTCCTTTCGGTCCTTGCCGCGCGCGGACTCGGCTCGACGAAGGGGGCGGCGCCCGGCCCGGGACTTGCTCCGTCTTCGGTCATGAACGGTCTTCGTGTGCGCGCGGGTACCCTCCTGTGGCAGAGCGTCGTGCTCGCCGCTTTCTCCGGCATCCTGCCCGGGTGCAGGCGAGCGGGCGTCGCGCCCGAGGAGCGGCCGGCAGGCGAGGCTTGGCTCTCGACGAAGCAGCTCGCGGCCAGCCAGATCGCCACGGCAGAGGTCCGGTTCGGGATGGTGGGTGGCGAGATCACCGCCGGCGGCCGGATCGTGTTCGACGATGCGCGCGTCGCGCACGTGTTCTCGCCCGTCACCGGCCGGGTGGTCTCGATCGACGCTCAGCTCGGAGCGCAGGTCCCGCGCGGGGCGCCGCTCGCGCACATCGCCTCTGCGGACGTGGGGAACGCGTTCGCGGACCTGGGCAAGGCGAAAGCCGATGTAGCGGCGGCGCAACGCGAGTGGCTGAGGCAGCGAGAGCTGCTGGCTGCGCGGGCCGGAGCCGAGCGGGACCTGGAGGCCGCCCAAGCGGCGTACGACAAGGCCCGGGCCGAGGTGGAGCGTGCGCGCGCGCGCGTCCAGTTGTTCCGGTCGGGTTCCTACGACGGCGTGACCCAGACGTTCGTGCTGCGTTCTCCCTTGGCGGGAGAGGTCATCGCCAAGGCAATCAGCCCCGGCATGGAGCTGCAGGGGCAGGCTTCCGGCGGGGCGGCTGTCGAGCTGTTCACGGTCGGGTCCGTCGACGAGGTCTGGCTGGTCGCCGACGTCTACGAGGCGGACCTGGCGAGGGTCCGTGTCGGCGCGCCCGTCGTGGCAGCGGTGGTTTCGTATCCAAAGGACAGGCTCGAAGGCGTGATCGACTGGATCGCCCCCGTCCTCGATCCGGTGTCGCGGACCGCGAAGGTGCGCTGCGCCCTGCGCAATCCGGACCGGAAGCTCCTGCCCGAGATGTACGCCACCGTTTCCATCCGCGTGTCGACCATGCCAGCGCTGGCGATCCCGCGTTCCGCGCTGATCCGGGTCGGGGATCAAGGCGTCGTGTTCGTGCAGACCGGACGGACGGAGGACGGCTTGCTCAAGTTCGCGCGCCGGCAGGTACAGATCGACGAGAGCGTCGAGGGTGACCTGCTCCCGGTGCTTTCCGGACTCGACGCCGGCGAGGTGGTGGTGGTCGCGGGCGCAGTGCAGCTGTCGGGGATCATCTAGATGCAGCGGTTGGTCGCGCTCGCCCTCAAAGGGCCGGTCATCGTCGCGATGCTCGCCGCCGCGTTGGTGGCGCTTGGCCTCTACGCGTACTCGCAGCTCGACATCGAGGCCTACCCGAATCCCGTCGCGCCGATGATCGAGGTGATCACCCAACCGAGCGGGATGAGCGCCGAGGAGGTCGAGCGCTACGTCACGATCCCCATCGAGAATGGCCTGGCGGGCATGGTGGATCTCCAGCACATCCGCTCGCAGTCGCTCTTCGGCCTCTCCGACGTGAAGTGCTACTTCGATTGGACGCCGAGCTACGTCGAGGCGCAGCAGCGGGTCATCAACCGGCTCCAATTCATCTCCCTTCCCGGAGGAGTGACGCCGCAGCTGTCGCCCTGGAACGCGATCGGCGAGGTGTACCGGTACCTCCTACGCGGACCCGGCTACTCGCTCGCCGAACTGAAGACGGCCCAGGACTGGGTCCTGGAGAAGCAGTTCAAGCAGGTCCCCGGGGTCATCGACGTGGTGGGCTTCGGCGGCGAGATCAAGCAGTACCACGTGGAAGTCGATCCATACCGGCTCAAGGGCCAGAACCTGACCCTCTCCCAACTGAACGCCGCGATTACGAACGGCAACCAGAACGTGGGGGGGCAGCGCCTGACCCTGGGCGAGCAGTCGTACGACGTGCGCGCGCTGGGCCTCATCCACTCGCTGCAGGACATCGAGCAGATCGTCGTCGCCGCGCCGAAGGGCGCGCCGATCACCGTCCACAACGTGGCGACGGTCACCGAAGGGGCGGCGCCTCGACTCGGGATCGTCGGAAAGGACTTCGATCCCGACGTGGTGCAGGGCATCGTGCTGATGCGCTATGGCGGCAACGCGCTCCGGACACTGAAGGGCATCCATGAGCGGCTCGAGCATGTCCGCAAGTACCACTTGTTGCCGCCCGGCATGTCCATCGAGCCGTACTACGACCGCGGGCACCTCACCCGGCTCACGACCCACACGGTGCTCGAGAACCTCATCGTCGGGATGCTGCTCGTGTCCGTCGTGCTCTGGGTGTTCCTCGGCAACACGCGAGCAGCGCTGGTCTCGGCGATCAACATCCCGCTGGCGCTCCTCGCTGCTTTCATTGGGATGGTGGTCACCGCCACCCCGGCGAATCTCATCTCCCTGGGTGCGGTCGATTTCGGGATCATCGTCGACTCCACCGTCATCGTGGTGGAGAACGTCTTCCGCCACCTGGGCGGGCACGGCACAGGCACCCTGGCCGAGCGGATCCTCCGGGCCGCGGAGGAAATCGGCTCGCCGATGTTCTTCTCCACGTTGGTGATCGTCGTCGCTTTCGTTCCTCTGTTCACGATGACCGGCGTGTCGGGGGTGATCTTCTCGCCGCTGGCGCGCACTTACGCGTTCGCGATCGGCGGCGCGATCTTGCTCGCGCTCACGCTCACGCCCGTGCTCGCGTCGCGTTTGCTCCGCATCGAGGCCGCGCCGGCCGGCGCGCACGACGATCACGACAACCGGGTCATGCGGGCGCTGCGGCGGCTCTATGCGCCCCTGCTGGACTTCGCGGTGCGCAGACCGGCCGCCTCGGTGGCGCTCGCGCTGGCGCCGGTCGCGATCGCCGCGGCGCTCGTCCCCAGCCTGGGCGGCGAGTTCATGCCCAAGCTCGAGGAGGGGAACTTCTGGATCCGCGCCACCCTGCCCATGTCGATCTCTCTCGACCGCTCCGCCCGGCTCGTCGGCCGCATGCGCGCCATCGTGCTCGGCTGCCCTCTGGACGGAACGGAGAGCTGCGCGGTGAAGAGCAGGACGCGCCCGGAGGTGCAGACGGTGGTCTCGCAAGTCGGCCGTCCCGACGACGGCACCGATCCGTCAGGCTTCTACAACATCGAGCTGTTCGCGCCCCTGAAGCCGCAAGCGGAGTGGCGGCGTGGCGTGACCAAGGAGAACCTCACCGAGCAGCTGTCGCGCGAGCTGGCGGAGGCGTTCCCCGGGGTGACCTTCAACTTCTCCCAGTACATCTCGGACAACGTCGAAGAGGCGATGTCCGGAGTGAAGGGGGAGAACACGATCAAGGTCGTCGGCCCGGACCTCAGGGTGAACGAGGAGAAGGCGCGCCAGATCGTCTCCGTGCTCTCCGGCGTGCGCGGGATCGAGGACCTGGGGCTCTTCCATTCGCTGGGTCAGCCGGACATCCGCATCGTGCCGGATCGGCGTCTGTGCGCCCGATATGGGCTCAACGTGGGAGACGTCGAGGCGGTCGTACAAGCCGCGGTGGGTGGGGCGGCGGTCACGCAAGTCTACCAAGGGGAGAAGCACTTCGATCTGGTCGTGCGCTGGGCGGAGCCCTACCGGAAGGATCTCAGGACCATCCGGCAGATCCTCGTCCCCGCGCCGGACGGGTCGCAGATCCCGCTCGGACAGCTTGCCAGGATAGACACGGTCGAAGGCGCGGCGATGGTGTACCGGGAGGACACCTTCCGATACGCGCCCGTGAAGTTCTCCGTGCGCGGCCGCGACCTCGCCTCGACCATCGAGGAGGCGCAGCAGCGCATCGCCGCCTCGGTTCAGCTGCCTTACGACACCCACCTGGAGTGGGCGGGCGAGATCAACGAGCTGCACGCGGCGGCGGGACGGCTGAAGTTCATCGTACCCATCACGCTCCTGCTCATCGCGTTCCTCGTCTACTCCTCGGTGCGCAGCTGGCGCGACATGGCAGTCGTGCTCCTGGGAATCCCCGTGGCGTGCTCCGGGGGCGTGCTCGCGCTGCTCCTCACCAGTACGCACCTGTCGATCTCCGCGGCCATGGGATTCGTCTCCATCTTCGGCGTGGCGGTGCAGGACGCGCTGCTCGTCGTGACGTACACGCAGCGCCTGTGGCGGGAAGGACACGGGCTCGTCGAGGGTGCACGGCTCGGCGCGGAACGGCGGCTCCGGCCCGTGCTCATGACGGCATCGGTCGCGATGATCGGCCTGTTGCCGGCGGCGCTCTCCCGCGGCCTCGGGTCCGAGACGCAGAAGCCGTTGGCCATCGTCGTGATCGGGGGCGCCCTGGTCCTGGCCGTCTTGCCGCGCCTGCTGCAGCCGGCGCTCCTGGTCCTGGCCCATGGTGAAAGGTTTCCATGAGTGAACGACGCAGCATCCACGAAAGTCCAGAGGGGGAACTCACATGAAGAAGCTGAACAAGGTTTTACGCTCATCGAGCTGATGATCGTGGTCGCGATCATCGGCATCCTGCAGAGCGCGTGCGCCGGTACGGGCATCCCTGACGCGACGACCTGGAACGACACGGCCGGGGCTCCGCAGTGGACGGTGTTCGCGGTCGGGAACGTGGACAGCGACCCCGACCTGGACCAGTGGTCGATCTCGACCGGGGCGCGCACCTTCCCCGCTGCGGCTACCGCGACCTGCATGCAGACGGGCAACGTCGCTGGTGGCGAGCCCGCGAACGACCACAGTGACGTGTGAGCACGGCGCACGAGCACGGTAGTTGATCGCTGCCGAGGTGGCGGAGCGCGGGAGGGGTTGGTCCACGTTGACCAACCCCTCTTCGGCAACTCCATCAGGCCCTCCGCCCGCACGCAGCTCCGCGATCGGTGCGTGCGCGCTGCGTTCATCGCGGAGCTCGTTGGGGAGGAGATCCCTTACGAGACGGTGAGCAACATCACGGCGAACTTCTATTTGCGGCACTTTACCGAGGCCGAGCTCAAGGAGCTGGCTGCCTTTCAGCGGACTGCCGTGTACCAGAAGCAGATTGGCCTGATGCTCACGCTCATGAACGAGGCAACAGGAGATCCAGCAGACGTTGCTCGCGCACCGCCCCGAGATCGAAGCAAAGATGAAGGCGCGCCTCGGAATTGCCGCTAAGACGCCGTAGCCTCCTGGTCCAGGCGCACGCCGACCCCTGAAGCCGCACACCTGCGCCATCCGACACTCAGCAGCCACGTCCGCGCGGGAACCACGGGCGGATCCTTCCCTTGTTCCCGCCAAGCCGAGAGCTGAAGCGGTCACGCAGGTCCTCGGCGTAACGCCCGGCCTCGCCAGGAAAGTGATGCAGGAAGTTCATCAGGACGTACGCGAGCGCGTTGGCGACCTCTGTTGGCGAGCGGAGGATGCGCGAGTGGTAGTGGTCAGCGAAGGCTGCGCCCTTGCGGCCCATGACGCGGTTCAAGGCCTTGGCGATGCGCACGCCGAGTCCCTGCATGCCGCGAGCGAGTGCCCTCTCGTCGTCCGCCTCGACCACGAGGTGGAGGTGGTTCCCCTGCACGGAAAAGTGGACTAGGCGGAAGCCGAAGCGATCGCGGCCGCGCGAGAAGCACTCCGCGATGGGTCCGAAGCAACGACGCGACCGCAGATTCCAGACGTGCGGCAGGACTCGCCACGTCACGTGCACGGGATGGCGCGGTGAGAGCGCCGGCCTTCGCCGGTGCGGCACCTTCCGCAGCTTCTCCCGTTGCCCATTTCCGCGCCTTCGCTTGCGCTTCCTCCGCCCACCCCAGGTAGGCAACTGCAACTGCAGCTGTCTCGGTTTGCCCCCGCCCATCCTCGACCTCCCCGCCGCCGCCACCCACCAATCTTGCTAGGGGAGAGATTTTGCGACGGGGTCTGACATCGGCTGCGACCCGGCTGAGTGGCGCATGCTCCGGTGAGAGCGCCTTTCGAGACGCACGCCCCGACCCGGCGCCGGGTCCGCACTGCAGCAGAAGCACGTCCGCGCCTGCGATCGCGGTGGAGCGGCGCATGCCTCGGCCACAACGCCTGCGAGACGCATCGGCGGCGGGGAGCCGGGGAGGGTCCCGAACGATTTCACGTCGTCCCGGCCTCGGAGCCGCGAGGGGACCTCGGACGCCCAGCGGGCGCGTGCATGAGGAGGGACCCTCCCCGGGCCCCGGCGCCGGTCACTACAGCTGATGTGAGGACAGTGTGGCTTGAGCCCGAGGGCGATTTCTGCCACTGTGCGCTGGTCCCGGCGTGAGCTGGGGCGGCGCGCGAATTTCGCCCACCTTGGGGGACGCGCCTTAGAAATGTCCCTCTAAGCCGCTGGGAACGTGTTCGGGCTTCGGGTGGGCGGAAAGGCTGGCCGCCGATGCCCAAGGACTCCACTCTGGCCGTGCACGGAGGCGAGGAGCGCCGCAAGGCGTACGACGCCGTCACCACGCCCATCGTCTGCACCGCGACGTACGCCTTCCAGGACACCGCCGAGATCGTGCGCTACTTCGAGGGCGACCTCGAGCGCGAGGAGTACGGACGCTACGGCAATCCCACGGTCCGCGCCGCGGAGCGGAAGATCGCCGCCCTGGAGGGTGCCGAGGACTGCGCCCTCTTCGCCAGCGGGATGGCGGCGGTCACCACCACCATGTTCGAGCTGCTCAAGGCCGGCGACCACGTCATCCTCACCTCCGACTGCTACCGCCGCACCCGCCAGTTCGTGCGCGCGTTCCTCTCGCGCTTCGGCGTCACGCACACGC
>WNEZ01004580.1_pt1 | contig 12056 bp, 10 predicted proteins | sample 5400521 | NCBI WGS metagenome assembly WNEZ01 (sample SAMN13153339, study PRJNA577476) | soil metagenome | isolation source: 120 cm saprolite under Douglas fir tree site 2 hole 1 replicate 1 | place: USA:California | collected 2015-04-18
GTCTTCCTTGCCAGCACCCAGAACAATGCTATGTACGTCGCAAACTATAACTCCAGCTCGGTTGCGCTTATCAATACGTCACTGAATGCCGTCACCAATAGCGCGCTCGTTGGGTCGCACCCGGTCGCTTTAGCGGAGACTCCAAACGGCAACAAGCTCTACGTGGCAAACCAAGGCAGCAACGCGGTCAGCAGCTTGAATACGGTTGATATGTCTCAGAACGCTGTGACCGGCTTCTCCGGGATCGCGCCAGTCTGGTTGGTGTCCCGGAGTGACAGCCAGAAGGTGTACGTGCTCACGCAAGGCAACGGGCAGCTGGTGACGATTGACACCGCCACGGATACAGTCGTCAGCACTCTTCCGGTGGGTGCCGGGGCCAACTTCATTTTTTATGATCCACACCTGAACCGTCTCTATGTGACTAACCCTTCGACCAGCACGGTCTACGTCTTTTCCACCACCGGAGGAGCTAACGACACACCGATTCAGCTCTCGGCCATCTCCATGACTGGGGGCCCGAACCCGCCGTGCCCCAGCGGGTGCTCGCCCTCTTCGGTGACGGCTCTACTCGATGGCAGCCGGTTTTACGTTGCCAGCTACGAGATAGCGACATCTTGTCCGGACTCAGTTGTCGGCTCGTCTTCTGCCTGCGTGATCCCTCGCCTCACGGTGTTCGACGCCAACAGTTTCGCGGTAAGGACCGCTCTGACCTTGCTCAGTTCGCCACCGTTCGCAACGAATCCAAGTACCCATCAATTTCAGTACGCCGTGCCGCCGGTCGCGTCCTGCGCTCCGGCGGCTCTGTATGCCCCGGGTACCACTCGTTTCCGGGTGTTCACGACTGCTTCCGTGGACAGCAGTCGCGTCTACGTGAGCATGTGCGATGCTGGCTCGATTGCCATCGTCACGACGACCACGAGTTCTATCAGCCCCGGGGGAAACACGCCGGATACGCTGGTTAGGGACCTGACTGCGCCTTTCAGCGCGGGTTCCAGCTCGACGGGCGGCGAGCCGCCACCTCAGAACCCAGTGTTTCTTCTTACCGGTCAGTAGAATCACAGGTTCGGACGAGGGCAGGAACACAGGGAGCAGCCACTCAGGCTTTACTGGTGACTTCTTCGGGGGCCGCTTCTTTCTGTGCGTAGTGAGATTCAACGTAGTTGTCGAGAATCTCGATGAACTCGGCGACAATGCGGTCGCCCTTCAGCGTGGTGAACAGGCGGCCATCTACATAGACGGGAGCTTTGGGTTCCTCGAACGTTCCGGGCAGGGAAATACCGAGACTGGCGTGTTTAGATTCGCCGGGGCCATTGACCACGCAGCCCATGACCGCCACCTTCATCTCTTCGACTCCGGTGTAACTGCCCTTCCATACTGGCATCTGCTCGCGTAAATAGGTTTGAATCTGTTGTGCCATCTCCTGGAAGAAAGTGCTGGTGGTGCGTCCGCAGCCGGGGCAGGCTGTGACCTGCGGAGTGAAGCTGCGAATGCCCATGGATTGCAGAATCTGCTGTCCGACACGAACCTCTTCCGTGCGATCGCCGCCGGGAGCAGGGGTGAGCGAGACGCGAATCGTATCGCCGATGCCTTCCTGGAGCAGGACTCCCAGGGCTGCGCTGGAAGCTACAACACCCTTTGCGCCCATGCCAGCTTCGGTCAGGCCGAGGTGCAGAGGGTAATCGCAGCGGGCTGCGAGAGCGCGATACACGTCGATCAAATCCTGCACCCCGCTGACTTTCGCGCTCAGGATGATCTGGTCGGCCCGCAGGCCGCATTTCTGCGCCAGCTCAGCGGAGTTAAGCGCGCTGACCACCATGGCTTCCATGGTCACTTCGCGGGCATCTTTAGGCTCGTCGAGGCGAGAATTTTCGTCCATCATGCGCGTAAGCAAAGCCTGGTCAAGCGATCCCCAGTTCACGCCGATACGCACCGGTTTTTGATACTTGACCGCGACTTCGATCATGGTGCGGAAATTACCATCATCCTTGCGACCGATCCCTACGTTGCCGGGATTGATCCGGTACTTGGCGAGATCGCGAGCGCACTCGGGATACTTAGTGAGCAACTGGTGACCGTTATAGTGGAAGTCGCCGATGATGGGCACGCGCACGCCCTGCTTGTCGAGTTCCTCAACAATGTGCGGCACTGCTGCCGCCGCTTCATCGTTGTTGACCGTGACCCGCACCAGCTCTGAGCCAGCACGAGCCAGTGCGGCCACTTGCTGGACGGTCGAAGGAACATCGGCGGTGTCAGTGTTGGTCATCGACTGCACCACAACTGGTGCATCGGAGCCCACTCGCACTCCGCCGACCAGGGCCGTAACGGTCTTTCTGCGTTCGATTGTCGCCATCAGGAATATCTAGTTTAACACGCCGAAAATGGGGCCTGCCGCACGGCTGGGTTGAGGCGGGTTAACGCCGAGGGCTGAGCTTCGAAGAATATGGCTGCTTACGGCAGCCGGCCAGCCAGTCCTGGGATAGTCTTCATCAGATCGTTATAGATGACCATCACCGCGAACAGTACCAAGAAGACGAAGGCGGCCTGGTAGACGCGCTCCTTAATACGCAAGCTAATGTCATGGCGCATAAGGCCTTCGATCAAAAGGAATAGGATCACGCCACCGTCCAGAATAGGAATCGGTAGCAGGTTGAAGATGCCGAGATTCAGGCTGATCCCGGCCATCAGCTCCATCAGAGGTGTCCAACCTTTTTGCTGCGCCGCGTATCCGGCATCCTGAGCAATGCCAATTGGCCCAGAGACGGCACGGAGCGAGACCTTCCGTTGGACGATCTTTTTAGCCAGCTCCAGAATGAGCAGTGAATATTTCTTGTTCTCCTGCAAAGAAAGACTCAGTGCCCGGGCGAAGGGTAACTTGGTTACCGCCGTCTCGCCTTTGTTGAGGAATCCTAGCCGATATCTCTGTTCCTTGGGGTCCTCAGTCTTCGAGAGCACCGGTTGCATGCGAAAACTCAGGGTTTGGCCGCCACGGATCACCGTGAGCTCGACGGGCTTTTCCTTGGTTTGTTGAAGGCGCTCAATCATGGTTTCGATGGAACCTACCGGGCTTCCATCCATGGCAACAATTCTGTCGTTTTCCTTGATGCCAGCTTTGGCAGCTGGCATTTCCGCCTCAAGCCGACCCACGATGACGGGTTGTTTCGGAAACCAGCCAGCCGAACCCACCTCAGAGGTAGTCACCGCCTTCGGCACAATGGTTTTCTCGAAGACCTGATCTCCGCGCTGGATGCTGATGGTCAGGGGCTGGTTGGGGCTAAGCCACACGCGGGGCTGTAATTGTTCCCAGGTTGGATTTTCAATGCCATCGACTCTCACGATCCGGTCGCCCGGCTGCAACCCGGCTTGGGCTGCAGCCGAATCGCGCTTCACACCTTCGATGACCGCTGGTGTGTCGAGGTAAACCGGATATTCGTAATGCACCATGTAAACCGTTGTCAGCAGGAACACCGCGAGAAAGATATTCATCAAGGGGCCGGCAATCGCGACCAGGAAGCGGTGCCAGCGGGAGTGCGAGAGGAACTCGGCAGGATCTCCGGTGCGCTCGTCCATCGGATTCTCGCCGCTCATCTTGACGTAGCCCCCGAGCGGGATGGCGCTGACACGGTAGTCGGTGTCGCCCTTGCGAAAACCGAATAGACGCTTGCCGAAGCCAATGGAGAATACTTCCACTCGCACGCCCAGCCACTTCGCCACTGCATAGTGGCCGAACTCGTGGACCAGAATCATGAAGCCCAGGACGGCGACGACGGCAACGATTGAGATAAGGAAATCAGACATAAAAGAGATACGTAAGACCGCCCCTTATTAGATTCACTGCACCACTTACCTAGACCACCGATGTTGCCCGTTGAATGGCCTTCCCCTGGCTTACCCGCTCTAGAGCGCATCGGCGGGCTTGGCCATCGGCTTCAAGCACCTGGGGTATAGATTCCAAATGTCCGGATTCAGTTGCAGAAAGCACGTCTTCGATGACCCGCGGAATCTGATCGAAGCCAATGCGGCCTTCGAGAAATGCGGCTACAGCCACTTCATCAGCCGCATTGAGCGCCACAGTCTTCGCTCCTCCTGCCTCCGCGGCCTCATAGGCGAGACGAAGACAAGGAAATTTACTCATGTCTGGGGGGCAGAAGTCGAGATGACGCAAGTCACCAACAGGAAAACGCATGTCCGATTGGATGCGTTCGGGGTAGGTCAGAGCGTAAAGGATGGGCAGGCGCATATCGGTCACCGAAAACTGAGCAAGTATGCTGCCATCGACGAACTCGACCATGGAATGAATGTTCGACTGCGGATGGACGATCACTTCCACTTGTCTTACCCCAAGGTGAAACAACCTGCAGGCTTCGATTACCTCAAAGCCCTTGTTCATCAATGTCGCTGAGTCGATAGTGATACGCTTGCCCATTTTCCAAGTCGGATGGTTCAGGGCCTGCTCCGCGGTAATGGACGCGAACTGCGAGCGTGGCGTATTCAGAAACGGCCCGCCCGAAGCCGTAAGCCAGATGCGCTCGACTTCTTCGATGCGACCGCCGCGGAGGCACTGATGCACCGCGTTGTGTTCACTGTCAATGGGTAGCAGCGGTTTCGACTGCTTGCGCGCCTCGGCAGTGATTAGCTCCCCTGCCGCGACCAGGCACTCTTTATTGGCGAGGCCCACAATCTTGCCGCTCCTCACCGCCTCGTACGTCGCTTCCAGACCGGCTACTCCGACGATGGCGCTTACCACGAAATCCACATCCGAATGGGTCGCAACCCGCACCGCTCCTGCTGGTCCGTGGACGATCTCAATTCCCCCACGACCCTCTTTCTTCAAACGCGCGCGCAAGGTGGCGGCGTCGCTTTCTGACGCCATGGACACAACCAGCGGCTGCCAGCGCATCGCCTGCTCGAACGTGGTCTCCACATTTCCGCCGGCGGCGAGCGCCACAATCTGAAAGCGGTCGGGATAGGATTCAGCGACACTAAGCGTGCTGCAACCGATCGACCCTGTCGACCCCAGGATGGCAATGCGTCTCATGACAGCAGTTTAATTTTACGCGATTCCTGGCTCGTGTTTCCGGGGCAGGCGGCTGGGGGAGGCTACTGCATCACGCGCCAAGCTGCATAGTACCACAGTAGCGGAGCAGCAAAGAGCAGGGCATCAATGCGGTCAAGCATGCCGCCGTGGCCGGGCAGAATCGTGCCTGAGTCCTTGACGTTGGCGCCGCGCTTGATCAGCGATTCGACCAAATCGCCAAGCTGCGCCGCCATATTAATCGCGATGGTGAGCAAGATGATCGGCCACAGAGCCGGCTTCTCCAGTCCGAACAAGCCGTCGCGCCGCTCGATCAGGCCCACATTCAACATGGCAGAACTCAGCGGCAGGGCGTAGTGGAAGAGAACAACTCCAACCGCCAGACTCGCCGCCAACGAGGCTGCCGCACCCTCCCAGGTTTTCTTGGGACTCATGCGTGGTGCCATTAGGTGTCGCCCAATAGATTTGCCGACGAAGTAGGCGAAAATATCTCCCGCCCAAACGACCAGCAGCAGATACAGCAACAGAAACGCTCCTGCCCACTGCTGGCGAAGCTGTACCAACATGCCTAGCGGCAGGGCGATGTAAGTGAATGCAAACACCGCCGCCGCAGCAGCAGGATAAGCCCCGCTCATGTTGTCGCGCCGCATGGTGATGGTCAGAAAAAGAAAGGGCGCGATGGCCGCGGCGAAGGCCAGGCTGATAAGGAATTTTGCCGTTGAAAACAGCGGCGTTTCAGCGCCCAGGTTGATCGCCAGCAACAAAAAAAAACCTGCCACGAACCCATAGGTGGGAATGCGCAAGGGCCGTACGCCGTACGATTCGGTAAGCTTTAGAAATTCATGAACCGTGAGAAGAGCTATGAGAGCGGCGACCAGTGCCACCACCGAAACCGGCGCCCGCAGCACCAGGACGAGAACAATCGGGATTAGGACGGCCGCGGTCGCGATGCGCTTTAGCAAGAGAAGTAAGTTTCGCTCTGAAAAGGCCCGGCTTCAGCTACTTGTGGTTCTTCGCATGCTCCGGATTCGTATGCGCTTCCCCGTGATTCAGCCCGCCATAGCGCCGCTCCCGCTTCTGGTATTCGGCGATACCTTCAAGCAGATGCACTCCCCGAAAATCTGGCCACAATGTCGGCGTCACGTAAATCTCGGCATATGCCAGTTGCCACAGCAAGAAGTTGCTAAGCCGCATCTCGCCGCTGGTGCGCACCACAAGATCCGGATCAGGCAGCGCACGCGTATAGAGATGGCGTGCGACCGCATCTTCGTTGATTTCGAGATGATCAATGCCACCATTGCTGGTGGCTTTCTCAACCATCGAGCGAAATGCGTCCACCAGTTCGCTGCGAGCGCTGTAATTTAGCGCCAACGTGAGCACCATGCCGGTGTTGCGCGCCGTGCTCTCCCGCGCCCATGCCATGCGTTCCTGCACGTCTTCGGGGAGCTCGTGCTGCCGCCCAATGTATTCCAGGCGGATGTTGTTTTCATTGAGCGCGGGCACTTCCGCCTTCAGATAGCGGCCGAGGAGTCCCATAAGAAACCCAACTTCGCTCCTGGGACGCTTCTTCCAGTTCTCTTCCGAGAAGGCATACAGCGTCAGCGCTGGTATATGGATGCGAGCGGCGGTCTCGATGGTCGAGCGCACCGCCGTGACGCCGGCGCGATGCCCGGCCACGCGCGGGAGATGTCGCCGCTTGGCCCAGCGTCCGTTGCCGTCCATGATGATGGCGATGTGTCTTGGGAGCCGATCCGGATCAAGCTGTCGGTAGACTTCGGTCTCTTTTCGATCCAGTCCGGCGGGAATTCTTGCCTGCAACGGGTATCCCCTTCCGAATCATGAAGCTAACATAGGGAAGGAGTTGTTGCAATGCAGGGGAACCAAGTCGAAGGCAGGCCGCGCCTCGGGAGCGTCCGTCCGCAAGTGTTACTTTGCTTCCTCGGGAACTACCAACAGCTCCAGCTTTTCTGTGTGCCGCAGTACAAGCAGCGAGCAGCTCACCCCGACCCGCACATCGGTCAGCAAGCGATGCAGATCATCCACGCCAGCCACTGGCTGGCCTTCCAGCGCGACGATGACATCGCCCTCCCTTAATCCAGCTCGTTGTGCCGGGCTGCCGCTTTCGGTCGACAACACAATCACTCCTGTTTCCTTTGGCAGATCGTAGAAGCGCACCACCCGGCGATGCACCGGGACGGTCTGCGCTGATACGCCAATGTAGCTGCGGCGGATTCTTCCATCGCGCAGCAGGCGGCTGGCCACGAACTTCGCCGTATTGATGCCGATTGCGAAGCATATACCTTGTGCGGGGAGAATGGTGGCTGTGTTCACCCCGACGACGCGGCCTGCCGAATCCACCAGCGGGCCGCCGGAGTTCCCAGGATTGAGCGAGGCGTCGGTCTGAACAACATCGTCGATAAGCCGCCCCGAGTACGATCGCAGCGACCGGCCCAGAGCGCTTACTACTCCCGCCGTTACGGTGGACTGAAATCCATACGGCGCGCCGATCGCGATGACCACCTGTCCCACGCGAAGCTGCTGGGAATCGCCGAGTTTAGCGGCGGTTAGGCCGGGTTCGTCGACGCGAATCACGGCAAGGTCGCTCGCCGGATCGTCACCGATGGCGCTGGCAGACATGCGGCGCCCGTCGGGCAACTTGACGTCAATGCGTCGGGCGTCGTGAACCACGTGGCTGTTGGTCAGGATTAATCCATCGGGCGTAAACACGAATCCAGAGCCGCCACCGCGTCGCTCGCTGGGCTGGCCGGTGCGGGTGCGGCCGCCCGACTGATGCACTTCGATGTTCACCACCGACGGACTGACCCGCTCCACTGCTCCAGTTACTGCGCGCGAGTAGGCATCGAGCAATGCGTCGTCGGCTTCCGCGACCGACCCTTGCAGAGAGGATTCGCTGCTCCGTCGCTCTGATCCGGCAGATTGGCTGAGAAAGGCGGCATCGCAGCTAACCGAAGTGGAGACCGTGCCGCTATCTTCGAGACTCATGCTCGATAGATGTCAGTTGATCTGTTTCGGATTCAGAGCGGCCCGATCGACATCTTCACGGGGCAAAAAAAACCGGGACCAAGCATGGTCCCGGTGTTGAGTTGGCTGGTTGCCCGGATAAAAATTGAGGCGCTTACGCGGCCTGAGCCAAGCGAGAGCTGCGTGCCGAAATCCTGAGCCGCGCTCTTGGCGGCAAAGCAGCTAAAGCCGAGCCGGTTACGCGGTTCGCCGCGGTCGCACCGTCAAATCCCGCAACTGGGTCAGAATGCTGGACATCTGCATTCCGTTGAGCTGCGAAACAAACGGCAGAATCTCGGCTACAAACTGGTCTTTCACCAGTTCGCTGATTTCGTCCTGACGGCTCTTTTCACCGCCAGTGAGCAGTTCCGGCACGGTTACCTCCAGTGCTCGCGCCAGCCGCTCCAGGGAAGACAGCGTAGGCGTGGCCTTCTCGTTTTCGATTTTCGACACGTAGGTTCGCGGCACCGACATCCGTCCAGCCAGTTGCCGCTGGCTGAGCCCGTTACGCAGCCGCAGTGAGCGGATCGACGTGGCCAGGTTCAAGTGTCCGCGGCCATTGCCGTGGCTTGGCATCATCACCGGCTCGGGCGCGACTTGCACCGGTTCCGGTTCTTCCTCGTCCATGGACAAGTGGCAGCGGCGGCAGTTGTTATTGGCGGTGCGGAATTGCACCAACAGGCAGTGATCGCAGCGTACGACCTCGCGTGCGTTTACCGGGGCAAGAGTCGTGGCCATCGGGTTGTGGGAGTGCCAGAGCGGGCTACTCCTGGAACCGTATGTGGAGGAGAGGTTCCAAAACCTCAAGCGTAATCTGAGGTACAGCCCCTGTGGATGTCAAGTATAAAATGAAATGAAACACGAAGTGCTTCGTTCAAAAATCGAAATAACCCAGTGAGAAACCGGAGAAAACAAGGAAAAACATGATGGATCGGAACGCCGCGTGGTGTTTACTAACTGAGTTCACCCAGTCCGAAAGTTTGCGCAAACACGCGCTCGCCGTCGAAGCGTGCATGCGCGCCTACGGTCGAAAATTCGCTGCGGGTTCGGCATCGGCTTCAACCAATGACGAAGAACTCTGGGGCATCGTCGGACTCATTCACGACTTCGATTATGAAAAATATCCCAGCCTCGATGATCATCCTTACAAGGGCAACGCAGTTCTGAAACAGCGAGGCTGGCCGGAGGTGATCAGTCGTGCTGTGATGTCGCACGCCGAATACACAGGAGTCACTCGGGATTCGATGATGGAGAAGGCCCTGTTCGCCTGCGACGAGCTAGCCGGATTCATCACCGCCGTCGCCCTCATCAAGCCCGGCAAGTCCCTCGCCGAGGTCGACACCAAGTCAGTCAGAAAGAGAATGAAAGACAAAGCCTTCGCCCGCAAAGTCAATCGCGAGGACATCATTAACGGCGCGGTTGGACTGGGCGTGGATCTAGACGAGCACATCGGGTTCTGTATTGAGGCGTTGAAGGGAATTGCAGGGGAGCTTGGGTTGGACGGCAGCGCGGTGAAAACGGCCTCGTAGTGGCACCGCTAGCGGATTCCATCCGCCCAAGGACGAATCGCCTCCCACCTGTGTGCTTGGCGCGAAAGAACGGGAGGGCACGGCTTCCAGCCTACCGCACAACTTCAGCCACCTTACCGCTCGCAATCAACTCCGCCAGCCGCGTGAAGTCCTGATACATGGCGCGGTCCTTCACCATCGTCGGGCATACCGCGCGGATTGCCGCGTGCGCAGCTTGTCCTCGCTTAGACGTCTTGAGCGGTGCGAGAAAGTCGAGCGCTTGGGCTACGGCCATGGCCTCAATGGCGAGCACGTTACGCGTGTTGGCGACGATGCGCGTGAGCTTCATCGCCGCCGTCATGCCCATCGAGACGTAATCTTCCTTGTTGCCTGACGTCGTGATCGAGTCTGCTGATGCGGGATGCGCCAGCACTTTGTTCTCGCTCACCAGCGACGCGGCCGTGACCTGCGGCAGCATGAAACCGGAGTTCAGCCCCGCCCCAGCCGCGAGGAATGGCGGCAGGCCTTCGTTCAGCGCAGGATTCACCAGCCGTTCCAGGCGCCGCTCGCTGATGCCGGCTAGCGCGGTGAGAGCGATGGCAAGAAAGTCGAGGGCGAACGCCAAAGGCTGGCCGTGAAAGTTTCCCCCCGAAATAATGTCGCCCTCAGCCTGGCTGGCGTCCCTGACGAAGACCAGCGGATTGTCGACGGCAGAGTTTACTTCGACTTCGAAGACCTCGCGGCAATGCGCCAGCGTGTCGCGCGCTGCGCCGTGTACTTGCGGGATGCAGCGCAGCGAATATGCGTCCTGAACCTTGCCGCAGTCGCGATGGGACTCGCGAATCTGGCTGCCTTCAAGCACGCGGCGCAGGTTTGCCGCACTCTTCAACTGCCCGCTGTGCGGACGGGCCCTGTGAATGCGCTCATCGAAAGCGACGTCAGTGCCCTTGAGCGCATCACAACACAGGGCGCCGAGAACATCGGCCGTGTCCACCAGAATTTCTGCGGCCAGCAGAGCCAGCGTCCCCACCGCCAGCATGCCCTGTGTGCCATTGATGAGAGAGATGGTTTCTTTTGCCTCGAGTACGAGCGGCTTTATCTGCGCCTGCTTCAGCGCTTCAGCAGCGGCGATGCGCGCGCCTTTATCGTCGATACATTCGCCTTCGCCAATGAGGGCGAGGGCCAGATGCGCCAGCGGCGCGAGATCTCCGCTTGCCCCCACGCTGCCTTGCGAAGGCACCATGGGAGTGACGCCGCGATTGAGGAATTCACAGAGCGTATCAATCACCACCGGGCGCACGCCCGAGCAACCCTTCGCGAGAGAGTTGGCGCGCAACAGCATCATGGCGCGCGTCTCCGCAACCGACAGCGGCTCGCCGACTCCGGCGGCGTGTGAGCGCACCAGATTGACTTGCAGTTCGCGAATCTGGTCGCCGGCAATGCGGACGTCACTGAGCTGGCCCACGCCGGTGGTGATCGCGTAGGCGAGCTTATTGTTCGCTACCACGGCATCCACCACGGCGCGTGCGCTCCCGACCGCTTCGCGTGCGTCCGGCGCCAGAAGTACAGGACGCCGGTCACCAATCAGCGCGACTTCGCGCACCGCTTCCAGAGTGAGATCATTCCCGTTGATGTGAAGGGCTTTCAAAAGAGTTCCCTGATTTCTATCTTCCGTGTTCGCTTCTGCCTCGAATTGCAATCTACTTTCGCAGCGCGGCGCGAAATGCGTTCAAATATTTGTCGGGCAAAACAGCGGTCTTCATTTGCGCGTCGGTGACGATGTGTGTGGTCTCCCCCTCGGCCATCAGTGCGCCATCGGACAGGCGAACCAGTTCGTAGCCAAAATGAAGCATGGAGTCGCGAGCCCTCTTCAGCCGCGTGCGCACCAGCACCTCTTCGTCATAACGCACCGGGGCGCGATAGCGGCAGGTGGCCTCCGCGACGGCGATGAAACGGTTGTCTTTGCTTTCCATATCGCGGTAGGAGAAGCCCATCTGCCGCAGCAATTCGACCCGGCCCACTTCGAACCAGATGAAATGATTCGAGTGATAGACCACGCCCATTTGGTCGGTCTCGGCGTAACGTACGCGTAGACGGGTTTCATTAACGGCGGGGTGATTGTTACCGCTCATTTTCCACTCCAGCGCGGCTTGCGCTTTTCGAGAAACGATGAGACGCCTTCACGGAAATCCGAGGTATTACGTATGGCGGCATTCTCCCGGACCGCAGCCTCGATCTGAGCGTCCAGTTCAGCGCGGGCGTGATCGGTAAGCAGGCGCTTGGTGGCGTGCAAAGAAGCGGGACTGTTCTCGAGGAGCATCGCCGCCAATTCCCCAGCCTTCGCCAGCAAGTTTTCCGGAGCCACGATTTCGTTGATCAGCCCGATGCGTGCCGCTTCGTCTGCTCCGATAATGCGGCCCGTAAGCAGTAGATCGCGCGCCTGTTTTTCGCCGACCTGCCGAAGCAGAAAGGTGGACACGATCGCTGGTACAAAT
>WNEZ01004582.1_pt1 | contig 12054 bp, 14 predicted proteins | sample 5400521 | NCBI WGS metagenome assembly WNEZ01 (sample SAMN13153339, study PRJNA577476) | soil metagenome | isolation source: 120 cm saprolite under Douglas fir tree site 2 hole 1 replicate 1 | place: USA:California | collected 2015-04-18
ACGACCGCACGCTCGTACTGCTGAAGATTTGAGTCCGCGAAGGCTGGGTCAGCATTTCCTCAGTGATCCGACGATTCTCGCGCGAATCGTGGATGCACTCGATCCGCGACCGGGTGAGACGGTTCTCGAGATTGGGCCCGGGCAGGGGACTCTCACGAAGGAATTGCTTGGTCGTGGTGTGAGGGTGATCGCGATAGAAAAGGATCGCGGCCTCGGTGCCGCGCTCGATGCGCGCGAAAACCTGACAGTCATCACCGGCGACGCGCTCAAGCTCGATTGGCATAACTTCGGCGCGGCGAAGGTGATTGGAAATATCCCGTATTACATCACATCTCCACTGATCGACAAAGCTCTGGCGCCACCGATCCCCGAGCGCGTGGTCTTCCTCATGCAGGATGAGGTCGCTGACCGGATGGCGTCACCGCCGGGGAGCAAGACCTACGGTGCCCTGTCGGTGGGCGTGCAGGCGGTGGCCCGCGTGGAGAAGCTGTTCACGGTCGCCCCCGGCGCCTTCCGGCCGCCCCCGAAGGTGCGCAGTGCGCTGATCCGGTTGACGCCGCTCGCCCAGCCGCTGGTCATGGACGTCGAAGTCGCCCCGCTGCGCGCGTTCGTGACCGCGTGCTTCAGCCGCCGCCGCAAGCAGCTCAAGAATGCGGTTCCGGGGTTGACGGAAGCCGAGCTTCGGGAGATGGGGTTCGATCCAACGGTGCGTCCCGAGCGCCTCCCTCCGGAGGCATTCGTGCGGCTCTTGCGACGGAGTCGCCAATTGTGACGCGGCGCCGAGTTGGAAGATTCCCAAACGGAATTCTACTGCTCCGTCACCCAGGGACACAATCCGAAACGATAGAGCGCGGGCGCCGGCAGCTTCAGGCGCGTGTTACGCAACTCCTTGAAAGAAGCTGAATTACGACCGTATTGCCGGGTATACAAATACTTGTATATTAGACCGTGGCCGAAAAGCCCCTCTTTTGGGTCGGATCCTCACTTGAGGATATCCGCGCCTTTCCAGAAGATGCACGTAGAGAAACGGGCCACCAGCTGCACCTGGTACAGAATGGGTTGGAGCCTTCGGATTGGAAACCGATGCCTACGGTCGGGACTGGCGTAAATGAGATTCGGATTCATACCGGCACGGACTATCGAGTGTTCTACATCGCCAAGTTTCCGGAGCGGATCTACGTACTTCATGCTTTTGAGAAACGCACTCGGCAGACGCCACAAGCTGATATCGACTTGGCGAGCAAGCGACTGAGCGACCTCAAACGTGCGCGGCAGAAGAGGAGTAGGAAGAAATGAAAACGAAAATCCGGCGATCCTCAGGGAATGTATTTCGCGATCTCGGCCTTTCTCGAGATGAAGCGGAGCATTTGAAGGTGCGTTCTACACTAATGATTCAGATCCGGAAGCTGCTCGAGGCGCGTAGGCTTACCCAGGCCGCCGCAGCAGACCTTTTTGGTGTCTCACAACCTCGTATCAGCGATCTTGTGCGCGGCAAGATCGAACTCTTCAGCATCGATACGCTGGTCGACATGCTCGCCAATGCTGGCGTTCGGGTTTCGCTCGTCCTACAAGGAAAAGTGGGAGTTGCCTAACGGATCGCGCTTAAGCTGCGGCGCGCTGAAGAAAGACTCATTCCATAATCTACGCGCGCCGCCAGCTTCAAGCGCTTGTTAGGCAGCGCGGTGAACCATTCTCGCACCTCATGCACCCAGTAAAGCCCGCAGCAGGTACGGCTCAATGATCTTGAAGACCACAAACACGCAAGCGATCCACACAGCACGAATGATCGCAATCTCTGGGAGCTTCCATAGCAGAAATATGCAGAGGCCCAAGTAGGGGATGAGGGCAAGGAGACCGATTGCAGGCGTGAGGAACAGGTTCATCAAGAGAGCTGCAATTGCCAAGAGAACAGCCACCGGGGCCGTTTCTAGAAAATCGCGATTGGGGTTCTTGCGATCGAAGATGTACATGAGCCCGATGAGCACCAGACCATCAAGAATGATCGTAATCACTCAAGGCTCGATCGCATCGCGCTGTCTAACGAGAATTAGACACACCTGTCTAGACTAAACGGACAACCATTTGAACGCCAGCGATCATAGTCTTTCACCCTCAGGCACGCTGAATAGGCTGGTCAGCCTAAAACGCAATATCACAGCGTGTCAGTGGGAAGCGACAGCAGCCGTACCGGGTCCTTCTGCACGGCTGGAATGCGGCGGGCTTCCGTCCCCCCTCTACCCTAAAACATCAACTCGTCGCTTAGAACGGTCATGAAACTTGCCTCACCGGATACGAATCACTAGGATTGCAGCAGAAAGTGAAAAGAATCACAAGCCAACGGCGCATCGGCTTAGGACTCGGCACGAATGCTTACGAGATAGGATCGCAACTTCACAATGCGGAAGATCTCCGACAGCACGGTACGGCGGCTGTCCGTCTACCTGCGCTTCCTCGAACAGGCCAATGCCCAGGGCCGTCCCACGATCTCCTCGGGCGAGCTGGCGCGCCTGGGGGGCACGACCTCCGCACAGGTTCGCAAAGACCTCTCCTTCTTCGGCTCGTTCGGCAAACGGGGCCTCGGCTACGCCGTCCCTGAATTGACCCGCCGCATTCGCGACATCCTTGGCCTGGAGCGCGGCTACCGGGTCGTGCTGGTCGGGGCAGGGCGGATGGGCGGAGCGCTGGTGCAGTATCACGGCTTTCGCCAGCGCGGCTTTCACATCACCGCGATCTACGATCAGGATGCGCGCAAAATCGGATCGCGCTGGAACGGCCTGGTCGTCCGCGACGTCAAGCATCTGGAATCGGACCTCAAGAAAGACCCGAGCGACATCGCCATCGTCGCGACGCCCGCCGAGTCGGCGCAACAGGTGGTCGATCGGCTTGTGAGAAGTGGTGTGAAAGCGATCCTCAACTTCGCGCCTGTGCCGCTCAATGTGCCGCCGGATGTCGAAGTCAAGACCGTGAACATGGCGCTGGAATTGGAGACGCTGAGCTACTCTCTGGCTAACCGTTAGCTTTCCCCCATGCCCCGCGTCCACGTCACGTCCGAAATCGGCGCGCTTCGGTCAGTTCTGGTCCATACCCCCGGCAAAGAGCTCGTGGCCGTGACCCCCGGCACGCGCGAAGACTACCTCTACGACGACATCATCGACCTCGAGATCGCGCAGCGCGAGCACCGGCGCCTGGTCGCGATCCTGGAGCGCTTCGCCGAGGTCCATGAAGTGCGGGACACGCTGGTCGAGATTGCAGGACGGCCGGAAGTCCGCGAATTCCTCACCACACGCGCCCTCGAGGTAATCCCGTCCGACGCACTGTCAAAGCAGATGGCGGCGCTGTCGTCGGAGGAGTTCGTGTCGCTGATGGTCGAGGGGGCGCTCGAAGACGGGGGGCCCATCGCGCGCGCGCTGAACGAGGTCGCATACGCGCTCCCGCCGCTGCCGAACCTGTTCTTCACGCGCGACGTCGGCATCGTGATCGGCGAGCACGCGATCATCGGGTCGATGCGCCACGGCGTGCGCTGGACGGAAGAGCTGCTGATCAAGGCGCTGTTCCGCTACGACCAGAAGTTCGAGAACGGCGGCATTCTCTACGACGGCTCCGACGAAAAGCGCATCAACTACACGCTCGAAGGTGGGGACGTGCATCCCCTCCGCCCCGACCTGCTGGTCCTCGGCTTCAGCGAGCGCTCGAGCCCGGCGGCGCTCGATCTGCTCTGCGACCTCGTCTTCGCCAATTGCAACGTGACCGACGTGATCATCGTCGTGCTGCCCGCCGAGCGCACCGCGATCCATCTCGACATGATCTTCACGCAGGTGGACCGCGAGCTGTGCCTCGTCTACCCACCCCATTTCGTGGGGCCCGAGCGGCTGGCGGTACTGCACCGCCGCAAGCGCTCCAAGGGCGTGAAAGAGGTCCCGAACTTCTTTGCCGCGCTGCAGGCCGTGGATCAGCCGCTCGAGCCGATCTTCTGCGGCGGCAATCAACGCACCGTCCAGGAGCGCGAACAGTGGGCGTCTGCCTGCAACTCGTTCGCGGTGCGGCCCGGCGTCATCCTGAGCTACGACCGCAACGACGCGACCCTCGCCGAGCTGACCAGTGCCGGCTTTCGCGTGATGACGGCCGACGAGACGCTGAAAGACGGCGAGCGAGCGGTGATTACGATCGAAGGCAGCGAGCTGGTGCGCGGCGGCGGCGGGCCTCGCTGCATGACCCTTCCCCTGCGACGAGACGATCTCTGAACGGACTGGGAGTCCTTCCGTCGTCCTCGCTGTCGGCTCGGGCACTCGCCTTTCTCCAGAGCGGGCCTGCGGGGAGTCTCGCGATCGTGCGCGACGTCCTGGGCATTGCCCAGGCGAACCGCCACACCGCCGATCGCATCGCCGCCGCCCTGCTCGCGCCCGATCCACGCTTCGGACGCACCACCGACGGCCGGTGGACGGTGGCCACGCCGCCCAGCAGTGCGAGTCCGGTCCTGGAAGCCTGCCGGTGGGCGGTCGTCGACGTCGAAACCACCGGCGTCCGCGCCTTTAGCGGCGACCGGATCATGGAAATCGCCGTCGTCATGCTCGACGGCACCGTCGCCTTCCACTCGCTCGTCAATCCGGGCATCCCGATTCCGGAGTTCGTCGCTGCGTTAACCGGGATCGACGCGAAAATGGTGCGCGATGCGCCCACGTTCGACGCCATCGTCGATCGCCTGCTCGCGGCGCTCGAGGGCTGCGTCTTTGTCGCGCACAACGCGCGGTTCGATTGGGCGTTCGTGTCGACCGAGATCGAGCGGGCGACGGGGCTGCTGCTGCAAGGCCCGCGCGTCTGTACGGTGCGGCTCGCGCGCAAGCTGCTCCCCGACCTGCCGCGTCGAAACCTCGACACGGTGAGCTATCACTTCGGTATCGAGATCGAAGGACGCCACCGGGCGGTGGGGGACGCAGTGGCGGCAGCGAAAATCTTGAGTCGGATGCTGAAATTGGCTCAGGGCAACGGGGCAGTTTCCTTGGCTGATCTCTGATGCATACGACGTTCACCGTCGGGCGCCTCACCTGCCACGCCCTCGAGGCCGGCCGGCAGCACCTCGACGGTGGCGCCATGTTCGGCATCGTCCCCAAGGCGCTCTGGGCGCGCCGCGCGCCGCCCGACGATCGCAATCGCATCCCGCTGGCGTTGCGCTGCCTGCTCATCGAGCACGACGACGGCCTGGTCCTCATCGACACCGGCATCGGCAACAAAGAGAACAGCAAGTTCATCGACATCTACGGCGTTGATAATGCTGGCCACGATGGCAGAACCAAGTTGGAAGACGCGCTGCGCGAGCTGGGCCACGGCCCCGACGCCATTCGCTGGGTGATCAATACACATCTGCACTTCGATCATGCGGGCGGTGACAATTGGATCGACCCCGCCGGGAAGATCGGCCTCGCCTTTCCCACAGCCCGGTACGTCGTGCAAAAAGGCGAGCTCGACTTCGCGCGCCATACCAACGAACGCACCGCCGGGAGTTACCTCGCCCCCAATTTCCAGGGCGTCCCGTTCCAGCTGATCGACGGCGAGGTGGAAATCCTGCCCGGCCTTCGGGCCCTCCCGACGCCAGGGCACGTGCCGTATCACCAATCCATTCTTATCGACAGCGGCGGCGAGAAGGCCTGCTTCGTCGCCGATGTCGTGCCGACCGTCGCCCACCTCCCGCTCCCCTGGATCATGGGCTACGACCTCCAGCCGCTCGTGACGCTCGAGACTCGCCGCCGGCTGTACCAGCGCGCGGAGGCCGAGCAGTGGCTGCTCGTGTTCGAGCACGACCCGACGATTGTCAGCGGCCGATTAGCAAAAGAAGGGAAGGGCGTCGGGCTTGTGAACGAGAAACGACTGGACTAACTTGCCGTCCACAATATGGTAAGTGGGCGTGATGACGCCCCACCCATTGCCTCTCTCATGGAGAGAGTGCTCCAGGGTTCCGAAACCTCACGGCTAGCGGCGTGGGGCGCAGCGGATCTGGGGCAACCTGGGTCCGTTTTTACTTGGTAAAAGGAGACCGCACACCTGCCACCTCTCGAGAACAACAGCAAAGCACCGCGCACCCGCGTCAATCGGCAGATCCGGATCAGTCCGGTGCGCGTGATTGCGGACAACGGCGACCAGCTGGGCGTGCTGACGATCGATGAAGCGATCGCCGCCGCGAATGAACGGGGTCTGGATCTGGTGGAAGTCGCGCCGCTCGCCCGGCCCCCCGTCGTCAAGATCATGGACTATGGGAAGTTCAAGTTCGAGCAGGCCAAAGCGGCACGGGCCGCCAAGAAAAAGCAGCACGTGATTCATCTGAAAGAAGTGAAATACCGCCCCGGGATCGACGATCACGATTTCGACTTCAAGACCCGGCATGCGCGTGAGTTCTTGGCGGACGGCAACAAGGTGAAGGTGACGATGATGTATCGCGGCCGGCAGATGGCGCACATCGAGCTCGGCCGGGAAGTCTTGGATCGGGTCGCGCAGGAACTGAAGGACATCGGCAAGATCGAGCAGGAACCCAAGCTCGAGGGCCGGAACATGTCGATGGTCCTCGCACCGAAATAGGAGTTGCAATGCCAAAGATGAAAAGCAAGCGCGCCCTGAGAAAGCGGATCAGGCTCACGGGCACCGGCAAGCTGCGCCGTTACCGTGCCTACAAACGGCACATCCTGACCTCGAAGCATCCGAAACGGAAGCGTCACCTGCGCAAGGCGACGCTCGTCTCGCATGCCGATCGACGCCTCAAGCGCCTGCTGCTGGCGTAGGGAGAGCTCATGCCTCGCGTCAAAAGCAACGTCGCGCGCCTGAAGCGCAAGAACAAAGTGATGAAGCTCGCCAAGGGCTACTGGGGCGGGCGCAGCAAGCTCTGGAAGGCGGCGAAAGAAGCGACCGAGCGCGCGGCCAAGTACGCCTATCGCGATCGCCGCGCGAAAAAGGTGGAGTTCCGCCGCCTCTGGATCACGCGCATCAACGCCGCGGCCCGGCTGCACGCGCTGTCCTACAACAAGTTCATGAACGGGCTGCGCAAAGCGGGCGTCGAGGTGAACCGGAAAGTCCTCGCCGATCTGGCCGTGCGGGATCCGGCGGCGTTTGAACAGCTGGCGGAGGTCGCGAAGAAATCCTTGCAGCCCTAGAAGCGCTGCGGGAGCGTCTCAAGGAGATCCCGCACGCAGACGAACGACGCCTCCAGGAGCTCAAAACCGAGCTCCTGGGCCGCAAGGCTGGTGCCCTCACCGAAATCCTCAAAGGTCTTCCCGCGCTCGATCCCGAGAGTCGACGGACAATCGGGGGAGCAGCGAATGCCCTGAAACGAGAGCTTGAGCACGCGATCGAAGAGCGTGAGCGCGATCTCAAGCGCGGAGCCACCGCGCTCTCGGGCGTCGATCTCACGCTGCCCGGCCGGCCCCAGTGGCGCGGCGGCGTCCACATCGTCACGCAGGTCGTCGACGAGATCTGCGACATCTTCAAAGAGCTCGGCTTCACCCGCGTCGTCGGCCCCGAAGCCGAGACCGAGCACTACAACTTCTACGCGCTGAACTTCCCCAAAGACCATCCGGCGCTCGACGCACAGGACAGCTTCTATCTGGGCGGGGACGTCCTGCTGCGCACGCACACCTCGCCGGTGCAGATCCGCACCCTCGAGACCTATCCACCGCCGATTCGCATCGTCGTCCCGGGGCGCTGCTACCGCCGCGACCCGTTCGACGCGTCGCACTCGCCCGTGTTCGAGCAGATCGAAGGTTTTGCCGTGGACGAAGGCATCACCTTCGTCGATTTCAAGGCGACGCTGGCCACCTTCGCGCGGCGGATCTTCACGCCCACGACGAAGGTGCGCTTCCGGCCGTCCTACTTCCCGTTCACCGAGCCCTCGGCCGAGATGGACGTGCAATGCCAGATTTGCGGCGGCTCGGGCTGCGCCGCCTGCAAACAGACGGGCTGGATGGAAATCCTCGGCTCCGGCATGGTGCATCCGGCGGTCCTCGAGAGCTCCAAGGTCGACAGCGAGAAGTACACCGGCTTCGCGTGGGGCATGGGACCCGAGCGCATCGCGATGCTGCGCTACGGCATCCCCGACATCCGGCTCTTCTTCGACAGCGACGTGCGGTTCCTGGAACAGTTCATCCGATGATTGTTTCGCGCCGCTGGCTCGAAGCCCTACTCGGTCGCTCGCTCGAGGGCAAGGATGTCGCTGATCGCCTCGCGCGCCAGGTCGCGCCCGTCGATGGTGTCGTGCCGATCCACCAGGACCTGCGCGATGTGCTCGTCGGGCGCGTGCTCGAGGTCAAGCAGCATCCCAACGCCGACCGGTTGTCTTTATGTCTCGTCGATGCTGGTGGGAACGCACCGCTGGAGGTCGTGTGCGGTGCGCAAAATGTGCAGGCGGGGAAGAGCTACCCGTTTGCGCCCGTCGGCGCGACGCTCCCCGGTGGGCTGAAGCTCGAGCGCCGCAAGATCCGCGGCGTCGAGTCCAACGGCATGCTCTGCTCCGCCAAAGAGCTTGGCCTCGGCGTCGACCATGCCGGGATTCTGGAGCTCAACACCGACGCTCCGCCCGGAACGCCGTTCCTGGAAGCGGTTCCGATCGGTGATGAACAGATCCTGATCGATGTATCGGCGAATCGGCCGGACCTTCTCTGTCATAAAGGGGTCGCGCGGGAATTGGCGGTGAGTCTTGGAGCGACCGTGAAGCTCCCACCGATTCCAACGTCCGCGACCAAATCACCGATTACGCGCAAGGACCGCGGTGTCGTGGATGGTGTCGAAGTGCGGGTCGAAGACCCCGAAGGTGCGCCTCGTTACATGATTGCAGTCATCCGAGGCGTCAAAGTACAGCCTAGCCCTCCCTGGCTGGCGACCCGGCTGCAGAGCATCGGCCAACGCTCGATCAACAACCTCGTCGACGCGACGAACTACATCCTGTTCGAAGTCAATCAGCCCTTGCACGCATTCGATCTCGCGAAGTTGCGCGGACCGGCAGTGGTCGTACGCCGCGCCAAGCCGGGCGAGCAAATCGTCACGCTCGACGGCGTCCCCCGTAAGCTGACGCCCGAGATGACGGTGATCTGCGACGCCGAGCGGCCCACGATCGTGGCCGGCGTCATGGGCAGCGCCGAGTCCGAAGTTACCGACAGTACGACGGACATCGTGCTCGAAGCCGCCTACTTCCAGCCGACTCGCATTCGGCGCACTCGGCGCGCCCTCGGCCTCTCGAGCGAGTCGAGCTATCGTTTCGAGCGAGGGCTGGACATGCTCGGCATGCCCGACGCGCTGGGACGCGCCGTCGACCTGATCCGCGCGGTCGCCGGGGGCGAAATGCGTGAGCCGCCCATCGACCTCTGGCCCGCGCCGCAGAAGCCGCGCTCCGTCTTCCTGCGCGAAGCGCGCGTCAGTCACCTCCTCGGCGTGCCGGTACCTCGGAAGGAAATCGAGCGGCTCCTGTCCTCCGTGGGCTTCGTCGCCGCGCCCAAGGACGAGCGCCTGGCGGTCCAGATTCCGGGCTGGCGGCCCGACGTCACACGCGAGGTCGACCTGATCGAAGAGGTCGCGCGGCTGCGCGGCTACGATTCCTTCCCGGACGAGCTACGGCCCTATCGTCCCGGCACCGTCCCCGACGCGCCATCCGAGCTGACGCTGCGGCGCATCCGGGAGCAGCTCGTGGCGAGCGGGGGCGGCCTCCTCGAGGCTCGGACCCTCCCGCTTGGTCCAGCCGACGGCCCCGACGCCGTGCCGGTCCTGAACCCGCTGTCCGCCGAAGAAGCCCATCTGCGCAGCCGGCTGTTGCCCGGCCTGATCCGTCGCGTGGAGCACAACTGGAGCGTGGGACAGCGTGACGTCCGCCTCTTCGAACTCGGCACCGTGTTTCGAAAATCCCCCACTGGAGCTCGTCCAATAGAAGAGCTGAGTCTCGCGATCGTGCTGACGGGGGCGCGGCATCCGGCGCATTGGACCGACAGTACCAACGCTGCGAAACTACCTGATATGGACATATGGGACCTAAAGCAGCACTTTGAGTTAGCTGTAGGCCTCGCGGCACCGTCAGACGACGTGCAACCGGCCGCCCAGGGGTCCGGTTGGGTCGCCGAGGGAGGCATGGCCGCGCCGCTCGAAGCGGACGCGCCCAAGTGGGCCGCGCGGCTGTTCGGACTCGAGGTTCGGATCATCGTCGCGCCGGCGGGTCCGGTGCGCTATCAGTCGTTGCCGGCCCAGCCGCCCGTAGTGCGGGACATTTCGCTGGTGCTGCCGGGAGGCGTAACGGCGGCGGCGGTGGAAGCGCTGTTGCGCCGTGAGGGCGGGAAGTTGCTCGAGCGGCTGGATGTGCTGGACGAGTACCGTGGAGCTGGTTTGCCGGCAGGGACGCGCGGCGTCACGTGGCGCTGCACGTTCCGCGCGCCTGATAAGACGTTGACCGAACGCGAAGCAGTAGAAGCGCTTGAAAGGATGTTGCGAGCAGCGGAGGCCGACCTTGACGTACGCCGGCGACAGGCCTGATGTCCGGGACGCGATCGATCAGCTCGAAGCCATCGTCCGCGACGTGGCGGAGGAATTGGCGGGCTGGCGTTCGCGCGCTCAAAAAGCCGAGTCGGAGCTGAAGACCCGCGGCAGCCCGGTCAAAAACACCGAGCTGGAGTCGGAGAACAAGACGCTGCGGCAGCGGGTCGAAGGGGCGCGCTCGCGCGTTCATGATCTCATGCAACGACTCTCGTTTCTAGAAGAACAGGCGCGAGACAATGGAGGACATAAGTGACGGCGAAGAAACACGCCGTCCGGGTGATGATCGGCGGGGAAGAGTACACGGTCCGCTCCGATCTGACGCCCGAGTACACGCGCGAAGTTGCCGCGTATCTGGATCAGGCGTTGAAGAAGGTGCTGAGTCAGGGACCGTTGGTGGAGACGCATAAGGCCGCGATTCTGGCGGCACTCGATATCACGAACGAGCTGTTCCAGGCCAAGCAGACCGAACGCGAGGTGGCGGCGCGGCTTGCCGCTGTCGCCGATGACCTCGCCAAAATGCTGCCGCCGGCCAAGCGGAAGGCGCTGACCGCCGGCTGACAACCCTCGTGCCACTCCCCAGTGGGAGGGCGCGCGTTGGAGATAGATCCATGGAAGAGTGGTCGAGTCTAGTCGCGGCCGTTCTGAGCGGCGTGCTTTTAGCGGCGGTGATCTTCTATGTCTGGGGCCGGCGCGTCGAGCGTCGAGCGGCCGACACCAGTCAACGCCTTGTCCTCGCGGCCAAAGAAGAGCTCATGTCGGTCCGCGAGAACCTCCACAACAGCCTCGACCAGAAGCTCGCCGGCGTCGACCGCCGCGAGGCGGAGCTGCGCAAAACTGAGCAGCAGCTCCAGGAGCGTGCGCGCACTCTCGACAAGCGCGAACAGGGGATCGGTACGCGGCTCGAGCAAGTGGCCGGACTGACCGCCCAGGAAGCGAAGCTCGAGCTCCTCACCCGCATCGAGACCGAGTCGCGCGACGAAGCGGCGGCGCTGGTACGCAACATCACCGAGCAGGCCAAGAAGAACGCCGATCGCGAGGCGAAGAAGATCATCGCGCTCGCGATCCAGCGGATCGCCGCCGAGCAGACGGCCGAGTCGAGCGTCTCGGCCGTACTGCTGCCGTCGGACGAAATGAAAGGCCGCATCATCGGCCGCGAGGGCCGCAACATTCGCGCGTTCGAGGCCGCGACCGGCGTGGATGTCATCATCGATGACACCCCCGATACCGTCGTCGTGTCCTGCTTCGAGCCCGTGCGCCGCGAGATCGGGCGTCTGGCGCTCGAGCGGCTGATCGCCGATGGGCGCATTCATCCGGGCCGCATCGAAGAGATCGTGAAGAAGGCGAAGGCCGACGTGGACGCGGGCATCGTCGAGGCGGGAGAGCAGGCCGTGTACGACACCGGCGTTCGCGGCATGCACGCCGAGCTGGTGAAGCTGGTGGGGCGGATGAAGTACCGCACCTCGTATGGCCAGAACATCCTCGAGCATTCGAAGGAAGTCGCCTACCTCGCCGGCATGATGGCCGCCGAGCTGAAGCTCGACGTCAGTCTCGCGAAGCGGG
>WNEZ01007571.1_pt1 | contig 12053 bp, 6 predicted proteins | sample 5400521 | NCBI WGS metagenome assembly WNEZ01 (sample SAMN13153339, study PRJNA577476) | soil metagenome | isolation source: 120 cm saprolite under Douglas fir tree site 2 hole 1 replicate 1 | place: USA:California | collected 2015-04-18
TGGCGACGCTGGCGATCTGTATTGTGTTTTTCCCGGTGGTGCTGCTGTCGGGCGCGGCCCGCTACTTGTTCACGCCGATGGCTTTGGCGGTTGTGCTGGCAATGTTCGCGTCGTATGTGCTGTCGCGCACGTTGGTTCCGACATTGTCGCGAATCTTGTTTGAAGGTCTTCGCGAATCGGATCACGCCAAAGAAGAGCCAAAGGGCATCGGCGGACGGCTCAACCGAAGACGGGAACGCGCTTTTGAGCGGCTGCAATCCACCTATGGAAACGTGCTGGAACTGGTGCTGCACCATCGGGTGTTTGCGATGTGCGTGTTCGTGCTTCTTTTTGGGGTGACGGCGGTGCTGCCGTTTCTTGTCGGCAGCGATTTCTTTCCGAGCGTCGACGTCGGACTCATGCAGCTTCACTTCCGTGCCCCGATCGGAACCCGTCTGGAGAATACGGAAAAGCTGTTGGCGCAAGTAGAAGGCCGCATTCGGCAGATTATTCCCGCCGATGAAGTTGACACGATCAACGACATGCAGGGGATTCCGACCTCGTACAATCTCGCGTTTGTGCCCACCGACAACGTTGGTGACATGGATGCCGAGATTCTGATCGCTTTGAAGCCCAAGCATCATCCGACTGACGGATATATGCAGCAAATCCGCGAACAGCTGCCGCGGGAGTTTCCCGGGTCGAGTTTTTACTTTCAGTCGGCGGACATCGTGAGCCAGGTGCTGAATTTTGGCGTGCCTTCACCCGTCGATATTCAGGTGGAGGGCCCGAATCTGGACCAGTCCTACCAGATCGCGCAGCAATTGCAGGAGGAAATCCGCAAGGTACCTGGGGCGGTGGATGTGCACATCAAGCAGGCGATCCGCTATCCGGCGCTGCGGATCAACGTTGACCGGGAGCGAGCCGCGCAACTTGGGCTAACGGAGCAGAGCGTGGCGAACAGCATGCTTATCTCGTTGTCTTCGAGTTCGCTGATTGCTCCGTCATATTTTCTGAACCCGGCGAATAACGTGAACTATGTGGTCGCCGTACGCATTCCGCCTGAACGCTTCGATTCGGTAGACACGCTTATGAGCACTCCACTCAGCCTGCCCGGATCGGCCGCGCCCCTGCAACTAGCAGGCACACCGCAGACACAGCCTATCCCGCAACCACAATACGAGACGTTATCCAACGTGTCGCGGGTCGTTCCGGATTCCGTTCCGGCAGAGGTAAATCATTACACCGTGCAGCGGGTGATCGACATCAATACGAACATACAAGGGCGCGATCTGGGGTCTGTGGTCAGCGGTATTCAGAAGAAGATCGACGCTCTTGGAAAGCTGCCCCAGGGGACGCGGGTTACGGTGCATGGCCAGTATGAAGTGATGAATCAATCGTTCCGCAGCTTGCTGCTGGGACTGATCCTGGCGATTGTGCTGGTGTATCTGCTGATCGTGGTGCTGTTCCAGTCGTGGAAAGATCCTTTTATTATCATGATTGCGGTGCCGGGCGCGTTGGTCGGCATTCTGTGGATGCTGGCACTGACGGGCACTACGATCAATGTGGAGTCGCTGATGGGCTCGATCATGGCGGTGGGAATTGCAACATCCAACTCGATCCTGCTGGTCAGTTACGCGAATGATGCGCGGGTTGAGAGGAATATTTCTCCCCTTGAGGCTGCCCTGGAAGCGGGAAAGACGCGGCTGCGGCCGGTGCTGATGACGGCTTTAGCCATGATTATCGGTATGATTCCCATGGCGCTGGCTCTGGGTGAGGCCGGCGAGCAAAATGCGCCGCTCGGCCGCGCGGTGATTGGAGGTTTGCTGGTGGCCACGGTGGTTACGCTGTTTATTGTCCCGGTGGTTTATTCGCTGCTGCGCACGGATTTTCCGACGCGGCACTTGTTGGACGAGAAGTTTGCTGCCGAGGCGCGGGGGGAAACGTTTGAGGTGAAGGGACTGTGACAGCGGAAACACAAGGACGGCGGAGCGGTTCCGGCTGGCTGTATCTGACGGGATTCGTGGCGGTGATCGTGGCGGGAGTCATGGCATTTGTCCTGTTTACCCGGCAACGCAGTCACGTCGAGGCGGCTACCGCGAAACTGACCGTCGAACAGCAGAGCGGGCCGACTGTGGAAGTGGTGACCGCGCATCGGGTGACGGGCTCGGATCAGCTGCGGCTGATTGGGGAGGCTCATCCTTTTCAGACCGCAATTGTGTACGCCAAAGTAGGCGGCTACATGCGCAGCATTAACGTGGATAAGGGTGATGCCGTGCGGGGAAACCAAGTGATCGCCGTCATCGAATCGCCTGAAACCGACAAGCAGTATCAAGCCGCGGTGGCAGATGCCCACAATAAGGAACTGATCGCAGGTCGCGCCGCGATGCTAGTGAAGGAGAAAGTTATTTCGCAGCAGGCTGCGGACCAGGCCGAGGCGGACGCCACTGTGTCCAAGTCGCAAGTGGAGCGTCTGGGGACGCTGAAGTCCTATGAGCAGATTCGGGCGCCGTTCAGCGGAACAGTTACCGCTCGATTTGCTGATCCGGGTGCTCTTATCCAAGATGCTGCGACATCGCAAACTAGCGCTCTGCCGGTGGTTGAGATTTCGGAGACTCAGCGGCTTCGCATTTACATCTATGTGGACCAGGCGCATGCGGCCTTTGTGCGTACTGGAGACCAGGTCACGATTCTCGATCAAGCGCGTCCCGACGCCAAGGTCTCGGCGCGCGTTACGCGCACGAGCGGCGAGATCGATCCCAAGACACGGACTCTGCTGGTCGAGATCGATGTGGCCAATCCGCACAACCGGATTCTCGCCGGTAGCTTTGTGCAGGCAGAATTGAAGCTGCAGACGCCGCACTATGTTGAGGTTCCTTCCGATGCGCTCATCGTCAAGGGAAATCAGACGCTGGTGGCGACGATCACTCCTGACAACATTGTGAGATTCAAGCAGGTCATCGTTGCGGATCAAACCGGCGAGAGTGCACGATTACTCAGGGGTCTGAATGAGGGAGAGCGAGTGGCTCGCAACCTGGGCGAACGCGCCACCGAAGGCAGCAAAGTGCAACCAGTTGTGCGGCCGGGAAGCTAAGTCCCTTACTTCTTTTGCAGTTGGTCGAGTTCAGCCAAGACTTCATTGCTGTGTCGGCTGGGATCCACACTTGTATACGTCTTGGCGATTTTGCCGCTGGGGTCGATGATGAAGGTGTTCCGCTCAGCAAACTTCACCACTCCCAGGTTCTTCAGGGATCCATACTGCTCCGTGACCTTGTGGTTGGTGTCAGCCAGCAGTTTGAAGTTTAAGCCTTCCTTGGAGCAGAACTTCTTGTGGGAGACGACGCTGTCGAGGCTCACGCCTAGAACTGCGGCATTGCGCTGGGCATACCTGGGTTGGTCGACTTGAAAGTTGTGCGCCTCGCGTGTGCAGCCGGGGGTTTGATCCTTGGGATAGAAATAGAGGATCACCCATTTGCCGCGGTAGTCCTGCAAGCTTACGGAGGTTCCTTCCTGGGAGGTCAAGGTGAAATTGGGGGCCGGGCTCCCTTCGGAGGGCGGTGCTGAGCGCGACAGCGTCCGCGGAACTAGAAGGATTGCCGCGACGACTACGACTATCAGAATCAGAATCCGAAGCATGGTTTTCCTCCGGCTGGCGCTCGACAGGCAATTCTAAATCAGATCCCTGGGGCATCGGTGAGTTCTCTGTTCGGGAAAACGGCAAAATCGTCATCGCAGAGTTCGCGGAGAAAGGCCGCAGAGTCCGCAGAGCGGGGTACCCGTTTTCGAGGATCGGCCAGCAAGAATCGTAGCAATTGATATGATGGAGTATTGCGCCTTGCACGACGGAGAAACCAGACGTGGCTCAGACTGAAACTGACGGCTTAGAGGTGTTGGAAACCCGGGAATGGGTCGACTCCCTGGATTATGTCCTTTCGAAGGGCGGCCCGAATCGCGCGGGACGGTTGCTGCAGCAGCTGGCTCTGCACGCGCGGCGGGAAGCCGGCATCAATCTTCCTTTCTCGGCGACCACGCCCTACCAGAACACGATTGCCGCCCAGCAGCAGGCTCCTTTTCCCGGCAGTCAGGAAATGGAACGGCGCATCAAGAGCCTGGTGCGATGGAATGCACTGGCCATGGTGGTACGGGCAAACAAGATTCAGGAAGGCATCGGCGGACACATCTCGACGTTCGCGTCGGCGGCGACGCTATATGAAGTTGCGTTTAACCATTTCCTGCGAGCACAGACCGAAAATGGTGACCGCGACATTGTGTACTTCCAGGGACATGCCGCGCCGGGAATGTATTCGCGCGCGTACCTTGAAGGGCGCATTCCGAAGGAGAAGCTGCAGAACTTTCGCCGCGAACTCAAACCTGGAGGCGGGCTCAGTTCCTATCCGCATCCCTGGCTCATGCCGGATTTCTGGGAATTTCCCACGGTTTCGATGGGCCTGGGACCGATACAAGCGATCTACCACGCCCGCTTCATCAAGTATCTGGAGAATCGTGGCCTCAAGCAGACGACGGGCGGCAAGGTCTGGGCTTTCCTCGGGGACGGTGAGATGGACGAACCCGAATCGCTGGGCTCGATTACGCTGGCTTCCCGCGAAAGACTAGACAATCTGATTTTCGTGGTGAACTGCAACCTGCAGCGATTGGATGGTCCAGTGCGCGGCAACGGAAAGATCATCCAGGAACTGGAGGCCATCTTCCGCGGCGCGGGATGGAACGTCATCAAGGTGATCTGGGGAACTGACTGGGATAACCTTATCCAGAATGACCGCGACGGTTTGCTGGTCAGGCGACTGGGCGAGGTCAGCGACGGACAGTATCAGAAGTATTTCGTGGAAAGCGGAGCGTACTTCCGCCAAAACCTGTTCGGTACGGATCCTCGACTGCTCAAGATGGTTGAACATTTGTCGGATGACCAACTGGCGCGCATGCGACTGGGCGGGCACGATCCGATCAAGGTGCACGCGGCGTATCGAGCCGCGGTCGATCATACAGGCGCGCCGACCATTATCCTGGCCAAGACCATCAAGGGATACGGGTTGGGCGAGGCGGGCGAAGGCAAGAACATCACGCACCAGCAGAAGAAGCTGAACGAGGATGAGTTGCAGATGTTCCGCTCGCGCTTTGGCATTCCTATACCGGACGATGAATTGCATGAGGCGCCGTTCTACCGGCCGTCCGACGACAGCGCTGAAATCAAGTACATGCAAGCGCGGCGGCAGCAGCTGGGCGGATACATGCCGCAGCGCAAAGTGCGCGCTACACCGCTGAAATCTGTCCCCGCGGCTCACTTCGAAGAATTCCACAAGGGGACCGATGGGCGAGAAGTTTCGACGACCATGGTCTTCGTGCGGCTGCTCGCGAAACTGCTGCGTGATCCGGAGTTGGGCAAGCTCATTGTGCCAATTGTCCCCGACGAAGCTCGGACCTTCGGCATGGAGGCGTTGTTCCGCCAGGTGGGAATTTATTCGAGCGTAGGCCAGAACTATGAGCCGGTCGACATGGATACGCTGCTCTATTACAAGGAAGCGAAGAACGGGCAGATTCTTGAGGAAGGGATTACGGAAGCTGGGTCTATGTGCTCGTTTATCGCGGCGGGTACTGCGTATGCAAATCACGGTATCAACACGATTCCTTTCTTCATCTACTACTCCATGTTCGGCTTCCAGCGGATCGGCGACTTGATTTGGGCGGCCGCCGATATGCGGTGCCGCGGATTTCTTGTGGGAGGCACCGCCGGACGCACCACGCTTGCGGGCGAAGGCTTGCAGCATCAGGATGGGCACAGTCACGTGCTCGCGTTGCCGGTGCCGAATCTGCTGGCCTACGATCCAGCGTTCGCGTACGAGATTGCCATCATCATTCAGGATGGCATCAAGCGCATGTACGTCGATCAGGAATCGATCTTCTATTACCTGACCGTGACTAACGAGCCGTTGCCGATGCCGGAGATGCCGCGGGACGGAAATCTCCGCGAGGGAGTTTTGAAGGGGCTCTATCGTTTCAAGGCTTCAGCTAAGACTGACGCCAAGTTGCGCGCACAGTTGCTGGGCAGTGGAACCATCATGTTCGAGGTGCTCAAGGCGCAGAAGACTTTGGAAGAAAAGTACGGTGTTGCTGCGGACGTGTGGAGCGTGACCAGCTACAAGGAACTTTATCGCGACGCTAACGACTGCGAGCGCTGGAATATGCTGCATCCGGGGGAGTCGGCGAAGGTTCCTTATGTCACGCGGCTTCTGAAGGATGCTCAGGGTCCGTTCATCGCTGCCTCGGACTACATGAAAGTCCTGCCTGAGAGTCTGGCGAAGTGGGTGCCGGGGCAGTTGGTATCTCTCGGGACCGATGGCTTCGGGCGGAGCGAGAGCCGAACCGCTCTGCGCGACTTCTTCGAAGTCGATGCCAAACACATTGTGCTCGCCACCCTGGGGGCCTTGATGCGGGAAAAGAAAATTGGCTCCGACGTGGTGAAGCGTGCCATTCAGGAGCTGAGCATTAATTCCGAGAAGGCTAATCCGGCGGTCACCTAAAAGATCGAACCGCGAGAATTTAGACGAGGCATGAACGAAGTGATTGAATTCAAACTTCCCGAACTTGGGGAAAACATCGAACAGGGCGACTTGGTGCGCCTGATGATCGCGCCCGGCGCCACCGTCAGCACCGGACAGTCGGTGATTGAACTGGAAACCGACAAGGCCGTCGTGGAAGTGCCCTCGTCGGTAAGTGGAACGGTGCAGGAAATTCGCGTCAAAGAAGGCGACAAGGTCAAGGTTGGGCAAGTCATTTTCACAGTAGAAAACGGGAGTGGCCCCAAGAGTGCCGAGACGCCGACATCGAAGCCCCCGGCTCAATCGTCGCGGATTGAAATCCAGGCACAGGCGGAACCCGTCTCTTCTCCGCGAGAAGAGGAGCAGCCCACCACCGCTCCGTCTCGCGTAACCGACACAAAGAAGCAAGAAGACGGTGAACGACCTGCAACATCTGCAAGGCCCAATGCAGGTCCTTCGGGTGCCAGCGAGTTCAAGTTGCCCGAGCTCGGCGAAAACATCTCGCAGGGCGACCTTGTCCGACTCATGATCGCGCCGGGATCGAAAGTCGCCGAAGGCCAGCCGGTCATGGAACTGGAAACGGACAAGGCTGTCGTGGAAGTTCCGTCTTCGGTCAGCGGTGTAGTGAAAGAAGTGAAGGTGAAAGAGGGCGAGAAGGTCAAAGTTGGACAAGTAATCTTCACGCTTGAAGGCGGCGCCGCGGCGCAACCTGACCCCGCTCGCCAGAAGAATGCACCGGTCGAGCACGTTTCCGGGCAGCATGGCGCTCGCCTGGCCTTTCAGGCAGCGATTCGTGCTGAAGGCAAGACGGAAGAACAGGCGTTGCCGCCCGACCAGCCTCAGCAAGCGCAACCCGCATTCAAAATGCCGGAGCAGTTGGGGAAAGTTGCGGGAACGGAGCATCGGCAGCCTGTTCCGGCGGCCCCGCACGTGCGGCGGTTGGCGCGCGAACTGGGCGTGGATATTTACGAAGTGAAGGGCTCAGGACCCGGCGGCCGAATCTGCGATGACGACGTGAAGGCTCACGCCAAATCGCTGCTCTCGGCGGTCGCCTCCGCCCTGCAAGCGCCGCCACGAGCCGGACACTTCGCCGCACCGGCGCTGCCGGATTTTGGCAAGTGGGGAAAGGTCGAGCGGGTTTCCATGCGCGGAGTGCGGCGCAAGACGGCAGAGCATCTCGCCGAAGCATGGAACACGATTCCGCACGTCACACAGCATGACCGCGCCGACATTACGGAACTCGAGCAGTTGCGAGCGCGTTTCGCTCCCAAAGCCGAAGAAGCTGGTGGCAAGATGACCGTCACCGCGATTGCGCTGAAGGTATGCGCGGCTGCACTCAAAGTATTCCCGCAGTTCAACGCCAGCATTGATATGGAGAAGGAAGAAATCGTCTACAAACAGTACATCCATATCGGTGTTGCGGCAGACACGGATCGCGGCCTGCTGGTGCCCGTCATTCGAGATGTAGATAAGAAGAACATCGTCGAACTGGCCGTGGAACTGTCCCAGCTGTCCAAGAAGGCGCGGGAGAAGAAGCTGACGCCGGTAGAGATGGAAGGCGGCACTTTCACGATTACGAATCTGGGCGGGATCGGTGGAGTCAGCTTTACTCCGATTGTGAACCACCCCGAGGTCGCGATCCTGGGTCTTTCGCGGTCGCGAACGGAACCGGAGTGGATTAACGGAAAGTTTGAGCCGCGGCTGATTCTTCCCCTCTCGCTCTCCTATGACCATCGCCTGATTGACGGTGCGGATGCTGCGCGCTTTTTGCGCTGGATCGCCGAGGCGTTTGAACAACCATTTCTGCTTTCGGTTCAGGGATAGCACGCGACCTCTGGGGCTAAAGCCCCAGCCGGCTAATGGAGCAATTCCGCAGGGCTGAAAGCGCTGCGCCACCCGGAAGAAAGATCTGATGTCCGAAAGTTCTAACATGAAAATCGCAGTCGTCGGCGGCGGTCCGGGAGGATATGCCGCTGCTTTTCTTGCCGCTGATCTGGGCATGAGCGTGACACTCATCGACCCTGAAGCCAACCCGGGCGGGGTTTGCCTTTATCGCGGCTGCATTCCTTCCAAGGCGCTGCTGCACGTCGCCAAACTGATCGAAGAATCGCATCAAGCCAAGAATTGGGGAATAGAGTTTGCCGATCCGAAAATTGACCTAGCGCGGCTGCGTTCGTGGAAAGAGAGTGTGGTCAAGAAGCTGACTGGAGGGTTGGGTCAGCTCTCAAAGCAACGCCATGTGCAGTATATGCAAGGCCGCGCCGGTTTTGAGAATCCCACGACGCTGCGAGTGACGAAATCCGGCGGTGGTGAAGAGTCGTTAAGTTTTGACCGGGTCATTCTGGCAACCGGGTCGCGGCCTGCCGTCGTCCCAACGCTAAAGCTCGATTCGCCGCGCATGATGGATTCTACGGGTGGGCTGAACCTTGAGGACATCCCCGGCAGCTTGTTAGTGGTTGGCGGAGGATACATCGGGCTCGAACTTGGCTCCGTGTATGCCGCATTGGGCACGCGCGTGACAGTGGTGGAAATGCTTGCCGGATTGCTCCCGGGGGCGGATCGGGATCTGGTCGTGCCGCTGCACAAGCGGCTGGAAAAGACGTTCGAGGCAATCTGGCTCAATACGACTGTGGCCTCCGTCAAAGAAGAAGGCAATGCGATTCGGGCCACATTCGAAGGATCTGATGTCAAGGAACGAGAAAAGGTGTTCGACCGCGTGCTGGTGTCGGTGGGGCGCAAGCCGAACTCAGAGATCCCGGGCCTTGAGAATACGCAGGTACGAGTCGGCCCGCGCGGATTCATCCAGGTGAACAAGCAGTTGCAGACGGATGATCCTTCGATCTACGCGATCGGAGACGTCGTCGGCGAACCCATGCTGGCGCACAAAGCGTCGCACGAAGGACGAGTCGCGGTGGAAGCGATTGCCGGCCACAAAGTCGCCTTTGAGCCGAACGCGATTCCCGGCGTTGTGTTCACCGATCCCGAGGTCGCGTGGTGCGGTCTGACGGAAACGCAGGCGGAGAAAGAGAATCGCGAAGTCAAGGTCGCAAAGTTCCCGTGGGCCGCATCGGGCCGGGCGATTGCGGGCGCTGGTGAACTCATCGCCGAAGGAGTTCTCGCAATTGAAATGTCTGCCTTGGCCAGTGACGTTGCGTTGAGCATTCATCCGCATCCCACGCTTTCCGAGACCGTGATGGAATCGGCGGAAGTTTTCTTCGGGACGAGCACGCACGTGTATCGTCCAAAGCGGAGTTGAGATTTCGACGGATCCTGGAGTCTCCTCACAGGCTGCCGCCTTCATAGCCAGCTGATTCCGTTACAATTAATTCTTCGATTCTGCCCACAATTGGTTTCCGCGCCTTGCCTGTGAAGTCCCGGGCGCAGGAGTCACTCATGTCTTCTTTCTTCAGGCAAATCGCGGTCTCGCTTCTATGCTTCGCGGCATGCGCACCGCTGGCCGCCCAGAATCCTCTGGGACAAATCCTGCCGCCCACGACCACGCCAGCCAAATCCAACGGTCAAGCGGATCCTTTGGGGAGAAGCACGCCCTCCGGCACAATTTTCGGCTTTCTCGAAGCGGCGCAGGAGGGCGATTACGGCATCGCCGCACAGTATCTGCAGATGAGCCCGGCGCGCCGCCAGTCCGAAGCCGAAACCATTGTTCCCAAGCTCAAGCTTGTGCTTGATAAATCCTTCGTGGGCAACCTGCGGAATTTCGACCAACCGGAGGGAATTCCGCAGGAGGGAGTTCCCCCGGGTCGGCAGAAGGTAGGAATAGTGTCGGCGGGCGATGTTGAAGCGGACGTGGATCTCGTTCGTGTCTCCGACCCGAGTGCGGAAAAGATCTGGCTGATTTCCGCCGATACGCTGGCAAAAATTCCCGAGCTTTACGACCAGGTGCAAGCCCGGCAGGTTGGGAGCAAGCTGCCCAGGGTGCTGGTCAAACATCAGTTCGCGGGAATGCCCCTGTGGCAATGGCTGGGACTCCTCGTCGCGATTCCGGTTGCGGCGGTAGCCGGCTGGCTGGTTCTCGCACTCTTGCAGGTTCCACTCCGTTGGTGGGCCCGGCGTCGCGGACGGCACGACGTCGCCAACTGGCGATCGGTGCCAGGACCAGTTTGGCTCGTCGCCGGAACAATCTTCCATCGGGCATGCGCAGCGTATCTGGGCCTGCCCCTTCTGCAGCGGCATTACTACTTCATAGTCGTGTCGATCGCCTTCATTATCGGCACGAGTTGGACTTTCTGGCGCGCGATTCAGTGGTTCCTGCGCCGCGTGCGCAACCGCGCTCTTTCGCGCGGAAACAGCGGTACGGGTTCGCTCATGTTGCTGGGTGAGCGCCTGATCAAGGCTGCCGTATTTGTGATGACAGTGCTGGCCGTGTTTAGCGTGTTGGGTTTCAACATGACCACGGCCCTCGCTGGTCTCGGCATCGGAGGCCTGGCGATCGGCTTCGGCGCCCAGAAGACCATCGAGAATTTGTTTGGCGGCGTCTCTGTTCTGGGAGACGAGGTAATGCGCGTAGGCGATGTCTGCCGCTTCGGCGATCGTACCGGGGTGGTCGAGGATATCGGCTTGCGCTCCACCCGGGTTCGGACGGACGAGCGGACTCTGCTGGCGATCCCGAACGGCACGGTGGCAACGATTAACGTGGAGAACCTGAGCCGCCGCGACAAGATCCTGTTCAACACCAAGCTCGGCCTTGGCACGGAAACCAAGGCTGACCACTTGCGTTTCGTGCTCTCGGAGATTCGCCGCCTGCTCTATAGCCACGCCAAAGTTGAAGCGAAAACTGTGCGTGTGCGGCTCGTTGACATAGCGTCGGGCGCGCACACCGTGGAAATTTTTTGTTACATCCTCACGCAGGACTTCAACGAATTCGCTGCCGTGAGAGAGGATTTGCTGCTGCGGATGATCGATCTGGTCGAGGAATCGGGAACCGATCTGGCTCATCCCTCGCAGACGTTGTATCTCGCGCGCGATTCGGAAGCGGAGAAAGACAAGAAAGAAAAAGCCGATCAAGCGGCTAAGAAGATCGCAGAGTTGCGCGAGGGAAAGCAATTGCCGTTCCCGGATTTCTCGGAGGAACATATCGCTTCGTTCCGCGGATCGATTGACTACCCGCAGTCAGAGTCTGTGTTACGAAAAGACCAGGGAAATTCGGGACCGAGAGATTAGCAGCTTAGGTAGCGCCGGCATCTTGCCGGCTGTCCCGAGGGCGTCTCGCCCTCGGCGCGGCGGGCGAGGACGCCCGCCGGACAGCCGCCGAGACGGCGGCGCTACTTTGTTGCGGCGTCTCTCCATCTGCGTGCGAGCCACTCCAAAACTCGATGCGTGGGATAGTAGATTGTCAACGGCACTACTATCAGATATCCGAAGAGGTAAACCAGGCCCGGCATCGCGTGTTGTTCCCGGAAAAATGGACCGCGAGCCCAGTTCACGTCGAACCCGGGCCGCCAGAGATAGTTGATCGGAACAATGATCCATGTGGTCAGGGTCTGCAATTTCCAGCCCCGCCGA
>WNEZ01005872.1_pt1 | contig 12052 bp, 15 predicted proteins | sample 5400521 | NCBI WGS metagenome assembly WNEZ01 (sample SAMN13153339, study PRJNA577476) | soil metagenome | isolation source: 120 cm saprolite under Douglas fir tree site 2 hole 1 replicate 1 | place: USA:California | collected 2015-04-18
GGAGCGCTGTGGCCGGCGCACTGCAGCACTCCAAGGTATGCGCTCCACGGACCCACGGCGTCCCGATATTGGTGGGCCATCACCCGTGAGATCTGGTGCAAATGAGTTAAGTCATGAGCGGCCCACGTCGCCAGCAGCTGTGCGAGTGTAACGGCTCCGAGGGCAGGGTGTCGTCCCCGAAGCTCGAGCTGCGGCTGCCGCAGATTCAATCCGCGCAGTTCGCCCAGGTTGTCTGAGCGCACGCGAGCAAATTCATCCAATAGCTGCCCCAGCGCCTTCCCTTGAGTCTCTCGGAGGTGGCCGCCACGATCGAAGGCCGCAAACGTCTGGGCCTCGCCGAACTGCAGCACCATCCGCGCCCGCGGCATCCAATCAGTGCGTTCGGCGTGAATCAGATGGCCGACGACATGGAATGCGCTCCACGTGTTGCCACCTTCATTGCCGACCGTCCACGCTTCCGGTAGATCACGCAGCAGCGCATCGAGAGCGGCGGGGGTGCGCGCGAGCAGGGATATGGTGTGTGGCAGGTGATGTTCCATCGTGCTCCTCAATTCGTAGACAGCGCTTTGCCAGAGACTGTCCATCTTCAGGCCGCAAGGACCATCTTATCTCCGGACCCGCCAGCCATCTGGTGGGCGTCCAGGATCATACGCAGCTGCGGAGTGTCAGAGTAGGTCAAGCGTTGCGCTTTGACAGAATCGGGGCATCATTCCGCCATGGCGATGAACCGAGCGACGCCACGGAATATTGATGACTACGTGGACCGGTTCCCGGGACACGTGCAGAACCTGTTACAGAAGGTCCGCCGGACGATCCAGGCCGCCGCACCCCAAGCCCAGGAAACGATTAGTTATCGCATGCCTGCGTTCAAGCTAGACCGGATTCTGGTCTATTTCGCGGCGCACACGAGCCACATTGGGTTTTACCCGGGGGCGGGGGCGATTGCCGCATTTCGGAAGCAGCTATCGCGGTATAAGGGAGCCAAGGGGTCGGTACAATTCCCGTTCGACGAGTCGCTGCCGCTGGCTCTGGTGCGCCGCATCGTGAAGTTTCGAGTGAACCAGAACTCAAGTAAGAAGAACAAAACGTAGCCCCGAGCCTCAGGGCTCCTACCGCCGCCGGGTCGCCTTGACCGTTGCCAGCCTCACGAGCCGGGTATGACGTCCCATCTCGCGGAGGCGAGCAGCTCTTCGCGCCGGTTCAGCAACGTCCGGCTCTTGAATGCGTTGACCAAGAGCGCCCCCGCGAGGAACCCGCCCACGTGCGCCGCGAACGCCACGCCGCCGCCCGCGGCCTGGAGGGCGTTCACGCTGCCCCCGAGCACCTGCAGCAGGAACCAGTAGCCGAGCATCATGTACGCCGGCAGGGTGACCGTCGTAACGAAGATCCCGAGGAAGATCAGGACGTGTACCCGGACCTTGGGGAAGAGGACGACGTAGGCCCCCATGACGCCGCTAATCGCACCCGACGCGCCCACCATGGGAAGGGCGGAGCCAGGGTCGGCCAGCACCTGGGCGGCAGCCGCGACGAGGCCGGCGAGCAGGTAGAACACGGTGTAGCGGGCCGGGCCCATGACGTCTTCGACGTTGCGGCCAAACAGCCACAGGAACCACATGTTGCCGATCAGATGAAACCAGCCGCCATGCATGAACATGGACGTCAGCGGGGTCAGCCACGCCGGGACCGAGCCCATGGTGCAGGCGATCCCCTCGCCCAACGGGATCGTGGTGCCACGAGGGAGATGTCCCAGCAGCGCGGACGGGATCAGGCCCAGCGTGCACAGCGTGTTGGGCAGGGTCGCGCCCGCGCCCATGCGCTCAATCGCGATCCAGACCAAGAGGTTGAGCGCGATGATCGCAGCCGTCGCGATCGCGAGCCCGAAGCGTGGGTTCTCGACTCGGAACGGGAACATCCGTCACCTCGTTGACGCGTGGGGCCTCACGCAGCCGTTGATCGTCCCGGTCGGCTGGGCGCGCAGGTGCGCCGTCTCTCTCGCAACGAACACCACCTCAGGGACGCAGGGCCGTCCGCCGCGCGATGGCGACCCCGAGCATCGCGACGGTCCAGAACCCCGCGGCCAGTCCCACCAGCGCCAGGTCCGCGGCCGGCCACCGGACCCCGAGCCCCTCGCCCACCCAGAACGTGCCGAACGCCGAGAGCAACACGCCGACGGCGAACTTGAGGGTGTTCTCCGGTACGCGCGCTAGCGGCCGGCGGAGGGCGGCGCCGGTCAGGAGGACCAGCGCGCCGGCTAGCGCGGCGCCCAGGCTCGCCGCCCCCAGCGTGTGAGTTACGGCGCCCGCCGCGATCACGATCAACACGACTTCGAGCCCCTCGAGGATCACCGCCTTGAAGGCCGTCGCCATCGCGACGAGATCCAGGCGCGCGGGAGACGGCTGCCGCGCACCGCCCTCGAGGGCCGCCGTCGCGGTGGCGAACACCGCGTCCTCGTCGCGCCGGCGCATGATGCCGGCCGAGCGCAGCATCGCCTTCCACAGCCAGCGCGTTCCGATGAGGAGCAGCAGTGCGCCCACCACCAGCTGCAACAGCGTCACCGGAATCGCCTCGAGCGCCGGCCCGAGCGCGACCACGAGCACCGTGAGTACCGCGACGCCCGCAGCCGCGCCAGTCCAGGCGGAGGGCCACCCGCGCACCGTGCCCACGGCGAGGAGAATCGTCATCGCTTCGACGAACTCTACCAGTGAGCCCAGGAACGCCGCCAGCACCGACGTCCCCACGTGCGCCCAGGCAGGCGTCCAATCAGTCATTCGATCCCCCTACCCCCCAAGTCCTCGAGCGCCACGCCACAGCGACATCCGCATGCGGCCGCCCCACTACCGGGTGAGGAGGCCGCACGCCGGGCACCGGTCCGGACCAGCGTCTAGATACGCACCAGCGAGCGCAGCTTGAACGCTCCCCAGACCAGCGCGATCCCGCCCACGATGGCGAAGGCCGCGAGCAGCCCCATGATCGCCGCGAGCGTGACGGGCGGGGCGAGGAGCGTAAACACCGACGCGGCGACGCTCAGGACGCCGAACGCCGCGCTCCAGCGCCACTGCACGCCGAGGTGCCGCTGCTGAAACGCGACGTACAGGCCGAGGATACCGGTGAACAGGAGCCACCAGGCAACCCACACGACGGCGAAGGTCAGCGACAGCACGGGGTAGTAGATGAGCGCCGCGATGCCGAACCCGACCCCCACCAGGCCGGTGAGCAACAACACCCACCACTGCTGCATCACCGACTTCAGCTCGATCGCGTGCACGATCTCGACGATACCCGCGAACAGGGCCCAAAAGGCGATCACGAGCGCGAAGGCGGCGACCGAGTCGAGCGGTCGTGCGAAGATGAACACGCCTACGGCGAGGGCCAACAGACCACGCAACACGAGCGCCCACCAGGTGCGGTGGTACAATCGCTTGAGATCGTCGAGAACCGGGGCTGCCATATTGCCTCCCCCAGAGTCGTGCGCCACTGAGTGAGGCGCGTCGGCCGGCGCACACCGGGCCGATCGCGCCGGTGTTACGCCGCGCTCAGGTATTCTGCGCGGTACATGTCGATCAGCTCAAAGAAGTACGATATCGCCAACGGTCCAATCAGGAGCCCGAGGATGCCGAAGTACGGCACACCCACGAGCGCCCCCATCAGCGTCACCAGCGGGTGGATGTGCGCCCAGCGCCGGGACACCATCGGCCGGATCACGTAGTCGACGTTCCCTACCACCACGAGCCCCCAGAGTGCGAGCAGCACTGCTGCGCCGGGGCGGTGGTCGAGCAGCAGCACGATCGCGGCCGGGCCCCATACCATCCCACTCCCCAGGACCGGCAGGATCGAGAACACCATGGTCACCACGCCCCACAACGCCGCGTTCGGGAGGCCCGCCACCCAGAAGGCGAGCGTCATCAGCATGCCATGGACCGCGGCCGAGAGCCCGGTGCCGAGCAGCGTCGACGTCGTGACGTCGCGGAAGTGTTGGCGCAACTTCTCCGTGTTCGATGCGGAGAAGGGGATATACGGGCGGACGGCGTCCCACGTCTCGCGCGGCCGGAGCAGCAGATAGTAGAGGCCGAACAGGGAGATCGTGAGATTCAGCGCGAAGCGGGACGCCGAGCCGATGAGCCCGAGCGCCGACGACCCGATCCACGACACGAGCGTGGCGCCCAGGTCGCCGAGCCGCGCCCCCAGGTCCACCCCACCGGGGCTAAGCTCGGAGAGCCGCGCGAGCAACGGGCTGTGGGTGACGCTCCCCGCGATCCGCCCGGCCTCGGTCACGATCAAACCCGCGAATGTGCCGCCGAGTACGATGAGGACGAGGAGTGCGAGCCCCACGACGACGCTGGCGGCGACGTTCGGGCCCCGGAGGCGCGCCAGCCAGGAATGCACCGGCGCCAGCGCGACGTAGAGGACGGGGATCGCGATGAGCCCCGTGGCGTACGGCGCGAGCGCGATGAGGAGGGCGAGCGCGAGGGCGACCACCAGGGCGAACGCCCCCCGCCGTTTGGCGTCGAGCGGCGCGGGCATGGGTATCTCAGCCTTCCTCGGGGCCGGCGAGCTCGTTCAGCGCGATGATCGACAGCGCGAAGTAGTAGGCCCCGCTCACCGGGCGCGAGAAGTCGATCAGCCGATCGTGCACGCGGTCACCGGCGGCTCCGAACATGCGCGCGAGCATGCGGTCGTATTGTGAGGTCCGCGCTGAAGGCCAAAAGTAAAGGCGGTGTTCCTAGTAGATTGCCTTACGGAACGCTGCGGCGGAAGATCTTGAGCTCCTCGCCGGCGACGGCGATCGTGACCCGCGCGATGTGCGCGGTTAGCGGCTTCGCGGCCTCGGACAGCTCGACACTATCGGCCTTCGTGCGGCCAATCACGCGTTCCTGCTCCTCGCCCGAGAGCTCGTTGAAGGCGTCGAGGTCATGCACCCAGCGCATCGCGCGGATGTGACTTCCGCCGTCGCCCGACTCCCCGGGTGGGGCGAGCGCCACCTTGCCCGCCCGGCGGATCGGCGGGTTCGCCGTCCCGTCCACGAAGCCCGTCACGTCGCGACCGTCGCGCTATGGCATCCTGCTGTGAGATCAGTTGACTAACAAAGGCTAGCAAAGTATATCTTAGGTTAACCAAACTGGCCGAGCAAATGGCGCGTGGTTGTGCCCGATGAGCGAGCGTCCCCTTCGCGTCCTCCTCCTCGACGACTCCCCAGCGGATGCAGCCCTGACGATCTCAGAGCTGAGCCGCGCCGGGCTGCGGGTCATTACTGAGCGGGTCAGCTCTGAGGACGCCTTCAGCCACGCGGTGCGGGCGTTTGTCCCGGACGTCATCCTGGCGGACCAGGTCCTCATGCAGTTCAACGGCGTCGGCGCCCTCGGGGTGCTGCGGGCCATGGGAAGCGCCGCGCCCGTGATCGTGGTGGCGGGCGCCGTCGAGGCGGCAACCGTGGTCGCCGCCTTCAAGGCGGGCGCCGAGGACGTCATTTTGAAGAGCGACCTGAGCGGGCTCGGCGCCGCGGTCGCGGCAGCGGCAGCGGTGCGCCAGCCGTTCCAGGGCCTGAGCCCACGCCAGCGCGAGGTGCTGCGGCTTATCGCCGACGGACGCAGCACGCGCGAGATCGCGCAGCTGCTCCGCATCAGCGTAAAGACGGTCGAGGCACACCGGGGCGAGCTAATGCGGCGACTCGGCATCCGCCACGTGGCCGGGCTGACGCGCTACGCCCTGCGGGTGGGGCTCGTCACCCCGGATCTTCCGGCCCCTCGGACCCCTCACGCGAAGGCCCCACCGGGACGCGCTTGAGGTCCCTGAGGCGGGGCTCGGAGAGCGGCGCGAGGCTGACGAATCCTGCCCTCATTCTCGGCGCCCTGGAGAAAGCGTGAAGGAGAACGTCGCTCCCTCGTTCACGCGACCTTCGGCCCACACCCGCCCGCCATGGCGCCGAACGATCCGCTGCACGAGGGCCAGGCCGACGCCGGTGCCCTCGAACTCGTCGGTGCGGTGCAAGCGCTGAAACACACCGAACAGCTTATCCGCGTAGCGCATGTCGAACCCGGCTCCGTTATCCCGGACGTAGCAGACGACGTCGCGGCCTTCGTTCCGCGTGCCGATTTCGATCTGGGGGTCCGGGCGCTGGCGCGTGAACTTGAAGGCGTTGCCCACGAGGTTGGTCAGGACCTGGCGGAGCAGGGCAGGGTCGCCCTGAACCGATGGCAGGGCCGCAACCGTGACCGCAACGCGCCGCTCGGCGTTGGCCTGCTGTAGCTCCTGGACGACCGTGTGCGTCAGTGCGGCGAGATCGACCGGTGCCACGACCAACGATTTCGTTCCGAGGCGAGCGAAGGCGAGCAGGTCGTCGATCAACCGCCCCATCCGCTGCGCGCTTTCGCAGACCAGGCTGAGGAGACGTTGACCCTCCACCGGAAGGGTCGGGCCGTGGTCTTCGAGCAGCGCGTGCGAGAACCCGTCGATCGCGCGCAGCGGAGCCCGCAGGTCGTGCGACACGGAGTAGGTGAAGCTCTCGAGCTCTTGATTGGAGTTCTCAAGCTCCCACGCCAACCGCTCGAGGCGCGCCTGCTTCTCCTGCAACTGGCGGTTCGCCTCGGCGACCTCCTGAGAGCGCTGGTAGACTTCCGCCTCCATCTGCTCGGCTCGCGTGCGCAGTGCGCCAGTTTGCTTTTCCCGCTCGCTTCCCAGTTGCTTGAGACGGACGAACTCTGTGACGTCCTCGACGCGATGGATGATGTACACGAGCGCGCCCGCCGCATCGAGAACTGGTGAGTTCATCGGGCTCCAATGGCGTTCTTCAAACCCGCCGCCGTCCGAGTCAGGACGCCGCACGTCGTACTTTTGCACGGCCATGGTATCAGGCACGCGGTTCTGCCGGACCCGGTCCAGGGAGGCGCGCAGGTTACGAACGCCGGTGGCGGCCGGATCATCAGGGTTGTCGGGGAAGACGTCGAACAACTGCCGGCCGACGATCGCTGCGCGCTCGGTCATGGTCGCTCGGAGGTAAGCCTCGCTCGCGGCGACGATGGTCAAGTCCGGGGTCAGGACCAAATAGAGCCCAGGCGCCCCTTCGAAGAGCGCCTGAAAATCGCGTGTCGGGAGTGCAGCGGCTCGTTTCATCACGTGCTCGCGACGGGCCTTCTCGGCCTCCAGGCTCGACGGAACGATGGTGTCGCCGAGCTCAGGGCACTAGGGTCGGAGCTCCCCTGGTGTGAGACCCCTAGGACCGACGGGCCCGCGGGCAGTGGGCGTCGGGATGCCGCACCCTCCTCCATCGGGCTACAAGCACCAGCGACGACCGAGAGATGCGCCCATGTGCGTCCTGCCGTGGGGACGGTGCCGCTAGGGCTGGGACCGCACGTTCACCGAGCTCGTCGCGCCGGATCGGCGCCGCCTGAGCCAGGCACCAAGCGCGGTGGTCGCGGCGAGCACGCCCCCGAGCGCCGCGCCCAAGATCAGCGTGTACAAGCGCCAAGCGAGGAGCAGGGCGGCCAAGGCGCGCGGGCTCATGCTCTCGGCGAACCCACCCACGAAGCCCAGCTCGACCGCTCCGGCGCCCGCCGGAGTCGGCAGGGCGAGCTGACCATACAGGAGGGCAAACGATCCCAGGATCACCGCTCGGGGATCGAGTCCAGGGAGCCCGGCGGCGAGCACGGGGAGGATCGCCGTGCGGGCCGCCATGCTGAGGGTGGTGAGGGCCGCGGCCAGCATCACCGTGCGTCCGCCGAGCCCGCGGGCATGCCGCCAGGTGGCCGCGAGCGACGCCGCACGCGACGCCGACCCCGCGGGGAGGGGAAGCGGGTGCCGCCGCCGGTACCAGAGCGCCAGCGCGGCGCTGACCAGCGCGAGTGCCAGGACCGCGGCAATGAGGACCCGCGCCGTTGGCCCCGTGGCGAGCGCCACAAGGCGTGCAACACCCGCGGCGGCAGTGTCGGCAAAGGCGACGCCCAAGAGCACGGCCGCCAGGGCGAGCAACACCCAATCGATCAGTGCTTCCACGGCGAGCCCCGCCAGCGCCCGCGGCGTCTCGACCCCGGCGCGGCGGAAGCCCAGGAAGCGCGCCGGGTCCCCCCCCAAACGCGCTGGGGTGACGGCCGACGCCGCGTCCCCGTACGCGTTGATGGTGATCGCTTGCCTCAGTGTCAGATTCGGAGTGCCCGGGACGAGCAACCGGATCCGGGCGGCGCGCACCACGACGTCGGCGCCGAACAGCCCGAACGCGGCGAGCTGGTGACCGAGCGATGGGAACATTGGCGTGGGTGAACGAGAGGCGTGGTGGACGCTAGCGCCGCCGACCCACCGCCGGAAGGGTTGACGGTGTTGGGTGCCCGCGGGTCAGCATTCCCCACGCGCAGGCTGCGATCTTGGGCCACAATACCACACGCCCATTATCCCTCGCCGTGGGCAACAAAGTCGCGCCAAGCGACGCTTCAATCACCGACGATTTCGTTCAGCCCCTCAACGACGCGCGATAGCTCCTCGGCAGATGCCCGGGCGAGTCGCTTCCCGAGGCGCTCGACCGCTAGCACCCGAATTTGGCTGATCTTGATCCACGATCCTTTGGGCAGTCCCGGCGCCGCGCTCGCCAGCGTCAGCGGGAAGCCGGCGCGCGGCTCCTGGCTTGTCATGGCGACGGCGATCACCGTGCCGGAGCGCTCGTTAAACACATCGTGGCTTAACACCAGGACCGGCCGGCGGCCGGCCTGCTCGGACCCCCGGACGGGGTTGAGGTCAGCCCAGCGGATCTCGCCCCTTAGTACTCGGGCCACGCAGTGAGGTCGCTCGCGAGACCCTCCTCCGCGAGCGCCTTCTCTTCCCGGGGGTCGAGCTTCGCACACTCGCGCGCCAGCCGCGTATGCTTCGTCCGCGCAAGCTTCTCAGCGACCGCCGTCTCGATGGCCTGGCTCCGATTAGGGTAGCGACGTTCGGCGACGAGCTCGTCGAGCTGCTGCACGAGTTTCGCTTCTAGCGTTACCGCCACCTTGGTTTTTCGCATCGCTCGCACCCTCTAGCTGGTATGATAATATGTCATACCCGCCCCCGCTGGCAAGCCTAGCCGCGGCACACGGAGAACATGAACGCAGCGGAGTGAGAGCCGGTCGTGTACACGGGCGCGGGTGAGCGTGACGGGCGGCAGCATGACGTTCACACCGAGCCTCGCAGCACCCGCCGGGGCCCCTAGCCGACCAAGCCGTCCGCGGGATGCGGGAAGAAGTCGTCATGACACTGGAGAACGTCGAGCACGTCGAGGCCGGAAGCGTGGCGCACGTCGTAGAGGCACAGCGTGGCGACCTGGAATCGCTGCGCCAGCTCGCTGTAGAGCCGCTCGTACTCGAGGAGCTCATCGCGCGCCAGCCGCAGGGCCGGCCCACCGGATACGTCACCGACGGTCCGCAGCGCGCGCGCGCCGGCTCGGCGCGCGGCGGAGTATAGCCCGTCCCAGCGATCGCAGTATGCTTGCGCCTCCTGGGAATCGGGATACTGCACGAGCACGAGTCGCCCTGCGTCGATGTCGGCCTGGACGGAGGGACGGCGCCGCTCGAGGTCGACTACGATCTGGTCGTGTGCGTCGGGTACGGCCGCGAGGTAGCTCACGCCGCCCGGCTCGAAGCCGGCGGCAAGGAAGTCGACGGCGAGTTTGACCCGGCTCAGGTCGTTCGCGTAGAGCCCGCACACATGGCTCACCGGCGGAGCCCCGGCAGGTTGTTCTTCTAGGAAGGCGAGCAGGTCGGCGCGCCGGAACCGGCGTTCCCGCTTGCGACCGAGGCGCACACAGGCCAGGCGACCGGAATTGGTCCAGCGCCGGAGCGAGGTCTCGCTGACGTTGAGGAACTGCGCGGCTTCTTTGATGTCCAACAGATCGTCGTGGTCTGATGCCACCGGCATCGCCCTCCCCGGCCCTGTCGGGTCGGAGTGTCAGACCGCTGCCTCACGTCCCTACCGCCTTTGGCGCTTCCGTTGGCGATCGAGCGGTCCGCATTTGACCACCAAAGTACATCTGAGCTTATCTAAGCCTATCAGCAGTCGGCCCAATATGTCGCTCGCCCAGGTCGTGCGCAACCAGTCGACCGCGTTGCGGTTGCGCTTTACGGCAGCAGCACGGTGCGGCGCGGCGGGACGCGATCGAGCGCCAGGGTTTGCACGCGGCCCGAAGCTGCCACGGCTGTGTAGACCCCAACGACGTCCAGCTCGCGCTGGGTCTCCACTATGACGAATCCCTTGGCGAACCCGCCCCCAAGCCGAACCAGCGCGTCGGTGCACTCGATCTCGAGCGCCTGGTCGCTACGGAGCTGTGCCGGGGTCCAGGGAGTGATCGGTCCCGGCTGAGCATTCGGCCTCGTCAGCGCGAACTTATAGCGGAACAGGACCGAGTCGCGGGCTGGATTGTGGACATTCACGGCCGTGTAGTACTTGCCGGGCGCGACGCCCGGTCGGTTCGACGTGCCGCAGAGCAGTTTCGCCGCGTACTGCACGACAATCGTGTCCTGGGCAGCGGCGGCGACGGGGAGGATGGAGCCGCCGTCGACCGCCTGCGCGGCGAGCGGGCGCTCAGTGCAGGCTGATGGACGGAGCCCGAGGAGCAGGAACGCGGCAAGCGCAAGTGGTTTCATACGACCTCCGAAATGGGCCAATACCGCACCATAGCCCCATTCGATGCCGCACAATAGTCACTATGGAATGACCGGCTCGCATCGCGGATCGTAGGTTACGCGGTGTGAGTTCACCTAAACCACGCAGAGCTACACGCGAAGGAGCCGGTCTATGCCTATCAACCTGCGCTATGTCGGTCTGGATGTCCACGCCTCCTGCCCAATCGCCTCGAGGCCGTCGCCAAGCTGATCCGCAAGCTCGGCCCCCGCGAGCACCTCCGGGTGTGTTACGAAGCCGGCCCCTGCGGGTACGTCCTCTACTGGCAGCTCACCCGGCTCGGCGTCCACTGTGACGTCGTCGCCCCCACCCTCGTCCCGATGAAGCCGGGTGACCGGGTGAAGACCGACCGGCGCGACGCGGAGAAGCTCGCCCGCTGTTACCGGGCAGGGGATCTCACCGCCGTGTGGGTCCCCGACGCGGCCCACGAAGCGCTGCGGGACCTCGTACGGGCCCGCGAGGCGGCGAAGCAGGACCAACTCCGGGCGCGGCATCGCCTCGGCAAGTTCCTGCTGCGCCAGGGTCGCCGCCCCCCCGAAGGGGTGAAGCCCTGGACCCAGCGGCATCGGCGCTGGCTCGACGCGCTCCACTTCGAGCTCCCGGCGCAACAGGCAACGCTCGCCGACTACCTCTATGAAGTCGATCACGCCGCGGCCCGGGTCGCGCGACTTGAGAGCGCGCTCGACGAGGCCGTGGCGGCCGCCCCGGCCCCGATGCGGGCCGTGATCGCAGCGCTGCAGACCTTGCGGGGGATCCGCCAGGTGATCGCCGCCACCATCGTCAGCGAGGTGGGATCGCTGGCCCGCTTCACGCACCCCCGCGAGCTGATGGGCTACAGCGGGACCGTGCCGAGCGAACACTCGAGCGGCGACCGCGTGCATCGCGGGGCGATCACGAAAACCGGCAACGCTCATCTGCGGCGCGTGCTCGTCGAAGCCGCTTGGGCCTACCGCTTCCCTCCCAAGTGTGCGAAGGGGCTCCGGCAACGCCAACGCGGGCAGCCGGCGGCGATCATCGACATCGCCTGGAAAGCGCAGCAGCGGCTGTGTCATCGCTATCACCGCCTCCTGGCGCGGGGGAAACCCACGCCGCACGTGATCACCGCCATCGCCCGCGAGCTCGTCGGTTTCATCTGGGCGATCGGCATCGCGGTGGAACGGGGGCAGGCCATGGCGGCGTAACCCCACTGGGAAACCGGCGGTCGCGGGGCACGGTCACGGAGAATCCTCGACCGCCCTAGGCGATCAGGCTTCGGCCGAACTCGCGCTCGGTAGTCCGAGGCAGCTCCCGACGGATCATGATTATGCCGGCGCCCTCCGGGGCGATCCGCGAATAACAGAGTGATCCACCGTCGCAGCAGCCCCCGACCGCCGCCCCTGGGGATCGAAGGTGACTTGACAGGTCATTCCATAACAGG
>WNEZ01015924.1_pt1 | contig 12052 bp, 17 predicted proteins | sample 5400521 | NCBI WGS metagenome assembly WNEZ01 (sample SAMN13153339, study PRJNA577476) | soil metagenome | isolation source: 120 cm saprolite under Douglas fir tree site 2 hole 1 replicate 1 | place: USA:California | collected 2015-04-18
TGGTTCCAGGCGATGACAAGGGCGCCGGAGATCTTGCTGGTGCGGTCGGCCGTCGCCGACGAGGCCGAGCTCGCGAGGGCGGTGCTGGTTGCCGTGACACCGACGACGACGGCGGCGAGGGTCGCGACGACGGGAATCGATTTCTTCATGTGTTCTTCTCCTTTAGGGCTGCAGCCCGGGGGTGGCCACCATCCACTTGCCGCCGAAACCGACGACGCCCTGCCCGCTGGTCTGGCCCGCGGCGGAATCACCCGCGAAGGTGTACAGCGGCCAGGTTGCGTAGGTGATCTGCTGCGCGCCGCCGCCGCGTGCGATGACCCCGAGCTGGCCGGTCACGCCGGCGCTTCCAGTCGGGTTTCCGCCTGCACTGAGGGATGGCGGCCAGTAGTTCGTGCAGGCGCTGCTGCTGCACACGATCTTGCCGCCGCGCTCCGGCAGGAAGTAATAGAGGGTGCGGCCCTGTGCGTCGGCGAGGATGGTGCCGAGCCGGGCGTTCTGCGTCGCGATTACGCTTGCGGGTGCGACGGGCGTAGGTGCTGGCGTCGCCGTGCTCGCACTCGGGGAAGCGGCTGGCGCCGACGCGGTCGGCGAAGCCGCGGGCGCGCTGCCGTATAGGCCGCCTGGCGCGCTACACGCCGCCAGAAAGATCGGGAGTCCGACGATCCACAACAGTCGTTTCATGTTTTGTTTTGCCTCCTTGAATGTCGCTGTCTCAGTAGCCGTATCCGGTTGAGCCGGAGCCAGAGCCCGTCGCGCCGGAGCCGGAGCCGGACGTCGCAGCCGGACCTGTCGTCGTTGATGCAGCGGACCCGCCGATGGGCTGCAGGCTGCCCACCAGTCCGTGCTTCTCGCCGCCGATGCCGGCCGCGAAGAAGAGGGTGTTCGTGTCGCCGGTGTTCTGGCCGTTGCCGAACGCCAGGCCCCAGAGCCCTTCGATGTTCAGCGTCTTGCCGTGCTGGTCGCTGAGTGAACCGAGAAACCTTCCTGAGGCGGGATCGAACGCATTGATCTTGCCGTCGCCGAAGTTGCCAACGAGTAAGTCATTGCCAAACTTCCCAAAGCCCACCGGAGCCAGGGCGAGCCCCCACGGCGAGTTGAGGGGACCACGGGAGATCAGCCGGTTCAGGAGCTTGCCGTCCAGGTCATAGACGTCGACGTATCCGTTGCCGGCGCCCGCGACATCGTCGTGCTTGGCGCCGTTCTGCTTGGCGTACGTCACATACAGCTTGCCGTTGAGGTTGGCGACGTTGAACGGCGCAAAACCCGCGGGGATCATGGAATCCGAAAAGGAGCCGGGCTGGTTGACCCGTTGGAAGCTGTTATCGAAGACGTCAATGAGGTTTTCCCGGAAGTTGGCCGCGAACAGGTGAGCCTGCGAGGCGTCCGGCGCGATGGCCAGGCCCTTGTAGACAGCGCCCTCGGCGGCGATGTCGGCCGCGACGATGGCGCTCGCGGGGTTTGCAATTGGGCTCCAGCCCGCGATGGTGCCGTCTTCCGTCGCGAAGAGGAAGAGGCTGGGCCCGGACGCCGCCCTTGACGAACGATGAAGCTCGACGACCCATTGAAGACGACGCCCGTCGGTGCGCCGGCGGCCGAAGCTGGGCTGCCGGTAGGGGGGTCCGTTACCCGGGCTGTGCCCTTGACGTCCGACACGATGTTCGTCTGGAGATAGGATCCTCCGGGCGCGGCCGCCGGAGTTTGACGGCTCAGCAGAACGCTCAGGGCAACAATCACGACGACAATCAGGGCGCCAAGGCCCACGGCTCGACGGCGGAGTGCATGCATACGCATAGGCTTGTGTTCCTCGCTCGTTAGATTTGGTGAACTAGGCGGCCGCGTCGCGCGCAGCCTCGTCAAGGACGGCCTCGATCTCCAGGTTGATATCGATCTCATCGCCCACGAGGAGGCCGCCGCTTTCGAGCGCACGGTTCCAATGCAGGCCGAAGTCCTTGCGGTTCAAGGTGGTCCGTGCGCTGACACCGGCCCGGCGGTTGCCGAACGGATCGATGCCATCGCCAGCCGCGCGCGCATAGAGCGTCACCGGCCTCTCGACTCCGTGCAGCGACAGCATGCCGATGACGGCATAGTGGTCCTTGGCCGTCTGGCTGATCGCCGTGCTCTGAAAGACGATCTCCGGATACTGTTTGACATCGAAAAAGTCGACGCTGCGCAGGTGATCGTCCCGGACCGGCACTCCGGTGTTGACCGTCGAGGGGTCCAGCCGGGCCACGATCACGGTCTTTGTCGGATCTGATTCATCGGCGTTCACGATGCCGCTGGCCACCACAATGTGGCCCCGGACCTTCGTGAACATATGGCGGACCGTGAACTCCGCCTGGCTGTGCGTCGGGTCGATGTTCCATTTCATGCTTTGTGCTCCTTGAGAAACGTCAACCGAAGTTCGGTTGCAAGAATCTCGCTCGCTAGTTAGTTATTCCCAAAGTGTGCGACTTTGGGGACGATGTCGGATACGGCCCGGGTTACAGGCGCCGGGCTATTGGAGCGAGCGAGAACTCGATGGCGACCATGCCGAGCGACATCGCCAGCAACACCGGAAGTTGGTGGAAGATGCCCAGCAGGATCCCGGCGGACAGGAAGTACCCATGGATGAGCAGGCGTGGCAAAACGGGCATCAGCCAGGGCCTGGGCAAGCGGCCCTCGCTCCTCCGGATGGACCATCCGGTCAGGACCGCAAAGACGGCCAATGCGAACAGGAGGGAAGGGAAGCCGCCGGTCGGCCCTCCGAAGAACCGCTGCTGGAGGACGATGAACGGCACGAGGGCGAGCAGCAGCGTCAGGTAGGCCGGAACGGGGACGAAGAACTGCAGCCACGGTGAAACACGACGCTCGTCAGCGCGAGCGCGAACCCATCGGGTCCACGCGCTGAAGCCGAACGCGACAAACAGCCAACCGTAGTAGTTGCCGGCCGGGACGCCGAAAAAACCCGCGTTGAGCGGGATGTTCCAGTGCCAGAGTCCTTGCCGGATGGCGATCGCGTCGAGCGAGAGATCGAGCAGGATGGCGAACACGGCGTCGGCGAAGGGCGCAAGCCGGGGCGGGATGCCGAGCCGGTCCGACATGAACATCGAGGAGGTGATGATCATGGCCCAGGCGAGCGCGATCGCCAGGGGGACCGAACCCACCTTGATAAAGAACCCCTGGTTGTAGGCATACGAACCGAAAATCGTGATGTCGCCCTGCTCGAGGAGAAGGCCGAAGGGGACGGCGCTGAGCAGCTCGTTAAGACGCTGGCGGCCCCCGGTCCGGTAGGCGAATCGCGCGGAGAGCGCAAACAGGATCAGGATCACGACCTCGACCAGTGCAAAGAGCACGCGAGGCATGGCGGTCGAGCCCTACGCCCGCCCGGGCGGCTCGGATGATTCAAACTTCTGGAGAACATCGCGCAGCAGCGCGCTCAGGTCGGACTGTTCCTTCGGTTCCAGGGCACGGTCCAATAGCCGGGCGTGGCTCCCGACGAATACCGGGAATGCTGCCCGCACCAGACGACGTCCGGCGGTGGTCAGCTCGACGACGACGGCGCGGCGGTCGTCGCGATCGCGATTTCGTTTGAGCAGGCCCAGGCGCTCGAGTTGATCCATTCGTCCGGTTAGCCCTGCTCCGGAAAGCATCAGGCCGCGCGCCACTCGCGAGGGCGATCGGCGATAGGGCGGTCCGGCTCGATACAGCGAAGCCAGGACCTGGAAGCCACCATGGGTGATTCCGAATCGCGAGAACAAGGCCTCTGCCTCGGTGTTGACGTGCAGGGCCGTCCTGGCGAGGCGGCGGCTCGTTCCATCCACGGAACCGTTGAAACCCGACTCCACGCTGACCAGGAGCCGCTCGAGAAGCTCATCGAGGGAACGCAGGGATTCCACGCCGAGTGAGCCTTCAAAACGCTCCTGACTCTGCCGCCGGCCCGCTCCTGCCATCGTGACCATCTCGGACCCCCTCCGCGTCAGCGAGACGAGCACGCGCCGCCTGTCATGAGGATCGGGCGATCGGCCGACCAGCCCCAACGAGGCCAATTGGTCGACGAGTCCGGTGATCCCGGCGGAGGACATGCGCTGGCCTCTTGCGAGCACTGTTGGTGATAGGTGGTGGGAGGCGGTGGCGCGCAGCATCACGAGGACTTCGAACCCCGAACGGGTTAGCCGGTACCGTTCGAGGTGGTCGTCGGTGCTTCGATCCAGGTAGAGAGCAATTCTTGTAACCCGACCGGTAATGCCGATCGGGGTCGAATCAACGGCGGGACAAGCCCGACGCCACTCAGTAAGGATTTCGTCGACATGGTCACCGTCCGTGGTTGTCATCAATCCATCCTTGCACGCCGAGCACGAAGCAGGCCAAGTCGGAATACAAACTTTGACTTCATGATAACTAGTACGTTAGCGTCTTAGTGACGAGTATTTCGGTAACGAGATACCAAGTCAGATTCGTTAGGAGGCTACATGAACATCTGGAAAGCATTGATCATCGTTGCGGGAAGCGCGGTGACGCTCGCCGCCTGCGGCGGCGGGAATTCCAACACCGGAGGGGCCGACACCGGCTGCACCGTCAAAGGGAACAGCACTGCGGCGGTTACCCCGGCCATCGTGTCGAACGTCGTTCCTGATCCCGATACGGTCGGCCGGTTCTCCCCGAACAACATGACGGTCAAGGTGGGCCAGTCGATCGAGTGGGACTGGCAGGACCCTAACGTCGCGCACACCGTGACCTCCGATGACGGCACAAGCTTTGACTCGTGCCTGCAAAACAAGGGCTACAAGTTCGTGGTCACCTTCAACCAGGCCGGGAAGATCCCCTACCACTGCACCATCCACCCCCTGATGGTTGGCACCATCACGGTGACCCCGTAGCCGGGCGTGCGAGGTATCGCGAGGCATCCATGGAAGAGCGGCAGGCCCGAGCCGACCGATGGAGCAAAGGAGCGCATGCTCGAATGCTCACCACGGAGCCGGAATGGTGGCTCCGGATGATGTGCGGCCAGCTCGCCCACGAGGACACGGCGGCTCGATACGGCGGCATGAAGCGAGTCCTGCGGCGCGCGCAAAAGCAGTTCTGGTTAGTCCTGCTGGGTAGCAGCCGCCGCATGTCTTGATGAATGGCAGCCCAAAGATCGACGTCACTGGGGGTTCCTCTCCGGTCGCGCCGGTGGCATGTCGATTGGTGGGCGTCCGTACGGATCGCCTTCGGGGTCATCTGGCTGATCGACGGTGGGCTGGAGTGGCAGCCGGCCGACTTCCACAACCTCTTGCAATTGATCACGGCCATGAGTCAGGGTCAACCCGCCCCACTGGCGGCCGTGATCAGCGCGGGTCAGGCGGTCGTTGCGATCAATCCGGTCCTGGCCAATGCTGTGCTCGCCGCTCTCGAGACAGCGATCGGTCTCAGTCTGATCACCAACAGGCTGAGTCGCTGGGCCCTCCGCATCAGTGCGGTGCTCGCAGTCATGATCTGGGTGTTCGGCCAGGGCCTGGGGATGGTCTTTATGCCCGGAGCCACGGACATCCAGTCGGGCCCCCTTTACGTCCTCGTCAGCCTGATGCTGCTCAAGGCGCTGCCCGCCCGGGCGTATCGCCGCCCGTATCTCCCTTTGCGCTGAACCTCGCGGGACGCCGTTCCCACTTCCAGGCCGTCTCCCCACTCCCCTCCACCGGGACCCCCCTCCCCAGGGGGTCCCGGGTTTTCTTTTTTCGATCCCCTGTATCCCGCCGCGTATCGATAGGCCGTGGAACACGACCAGCTTCGCGTTCTCGCCGCAGTCCCGGGTGGCTTCGCCGTCCGCAGGCCCGCTGTCAGCGGGTCACCTGAGGTCCGTGTGGTCGAGGGCGCCAGGTATACCGACTGGGAAACGATCTACCAGGACAACGTGGTCAAGGTCTACCGCCTCATGTTCGCGCGGGTCGGAAACCGACCGGACGCCGAGGACCTGACCTCGGAGGTGTTCGTCAAGAGTCTGCCGAATCTGAGCCTCCCGTCTCCAGTCATCCAGGTCAATGCCTACATCAACGTCGCGATCCGCAGCGTGCTGGCTGATCACTGGCGCCGGCATTACGGGGCACCGCAGGCGGATGTTGAGGTGGACAACATCGCCCGTCCGTACGAGCTGATGCCCGCTGCCGATGAGTCAGGCCGCGCCGGCCGGATTCTTGCTCTGCTCCCAGACCGCTCGCGCGCGATCCTTGAGCTCCGTTTCCTTCGGGGCTGCTCGATCAAGGAGGCCGCCCGCGAGATGGGCGTCAGCCCGGGGAACGCGAAGATTCTCCAATATCGTGCGCTTCGGCTCGCTGCTGAAGTCGGACAGAGGATGTTGTCATGAGAAGTCCTGTCGATCGGATCGCTGCGTTCGTGGATGACCTTGTCCACAATCGCCGGCCGTTCCGATTCAAGCCAACACCGGAGTAGAGGGACGCGGTCCGCGCTGCCGCGGCGCTGCGCTCCGCTCAACCAGGCGCCGATCTTCCCAACCGTGATTTCATCGACCGCCTCGGCCGGCAACTCCGGTCGCAGATGGAACCGCGCCCGGTGCACGAGTCCGTCACGCGGCGTGCCTTACTGCGCACTGCCGGGCTGGCGGCCGCCGCAGGGGTGGCCGGTGCCGTCATCGACCGAACGATCGTGTCGCAACCAGGCGGACAGCAGGCGACGCTGATGCCCGATCACGGCACCTGGCGGGCGGTTGCCGCGGTTGCCGACGTGCCGGCGGGGGAGGCGGTCCGGTTCTCGAGTGGTCCCGTCGAAGGCGTCATCGTCAACGACAGGGGGACAATCAAGGCGGTGTCCGCGGTCTGCACCCACCAGGGTTGCCTCCTCCTTCTGGACGCGGCCGCGCACCGCCTTCGTTGTCCCTGCCATCCGACGGTCTTCTCGGTGACCGGCAAGCTGGTCTCATACCAGCTCGCCACGCCGCCGGCCAACCTGCCGGCGTTGCAGGCCAGGGTCCGCGACGGCCAAATCGAGGTCCTGGTCGTCTAATTCCTGAGTTGTATCCCCCGTCGTATTGGTCAGTGTTATGAAAGCAACTCTTCGCACCACCCAGATCCGACCCGACCGTGGCTTGCGCCGGCTTCCGGCTAGCGGAAATACGGCGCTTGCCGCCTCCGCGCTCATCCAGACCGCCCTTGGCATCGAGTTCATCCTGTCTGGCCTCAATAAGTTCGCCGATCCGCACTACGTGCAGAATTTCAGCCAGTTCGTTAGCTCGAATCCGGGCACGAAAAACGGAATTCTTTCCGGCCTGGTCACGGGACTGGTTTTGCCGAACGTCGCATTCTTTGCCACCTTGCTGCAGTTCTCGGAACTTGCTCTAGGGATCGTCCTGCTGTTGGGTGCCATAGAGGTTGGCCGCCGGCGGTTCTCCGGTCGCGTCGGGCGCGAGCACGGGTACGAGGCGCCGGTGGCATTGGTCAGTGCCCTCGCGGGATTGGCGGTTGCCGGCCTGTCCTTGTCGATTGCCGTCCTGATGGGCGAGCAGCTCCCAACGATCATGCCCGGGCGTGCGTTCACCACCGCGATTCCGGTCGAGCTCTTGATCGTGCCGCTGGGCGTCGCCGTCGCCTGGATGGAGGCTGGCCGGTTCCTGGTGCTGTGGCGCCATCGGCCGGCTCGGGTGATTGCGTAGGTCGGTGGGGAGCTTATTCCTGTTTCCGAACGCAACCCTGCCAGCTAACCACTGACGTGCTACCAAAATGCTCATCCGCACCGAACTGCCCTACGAGGGTCGGCTAGTCGAACGGCACGCGCGTATGGCATCCTCGTCCCGAGGGCTATGAGCGTGGCGCAGGCGCTAAGGCTGGAGACCCGGTTGGGAGCGCTGCTTCGGGAATATCCCGGCCATCCTTATAAGAAGTGGCTGGGTGCGCACTGGCGGCTGCTAACCCTTGTCGACCTCGGTCTTACCGAGACCGATGATCGAATCGTAGGCGCCGTGGACCGAGTGCTGCAATGGCTGCTCAACCCTCGTCGCAAGACGCCACGCATCTCGGGTCGCTACCGGCAGTGTGCCTCGATGGATGGAAACGGGCTCCTCGTATGCTGCCGCCTCGGCATGCAGTCGGATCCGCGTGTCATAGAGGCCCTCGCCAATGACGTTATTGGCGCGGGCCTCCATATATGGCTCAGGCCGTCCGGATCGGAAAACGCACCAAGACTCCGCATCAGCCCTCCTCGTGCGCCGGAACCTTGCGCCCGACCATCCACAGGAAGTACCAGCTCCCGGCATCGCCGACGAAGGCGAAGCGCTTATGCAGGTCTTTCTTGCTGGCCTCGAAGTCGCCCAACGAATCGAGGTAGCGCTTGAAACCCTTGTATTCGGTGTCGAGCGCGAGCATCTCTCGCGCGTTTTCGCGGATCGCTTCGAGCTTCTTCCGATTTCGAATGACTCGCGTGTCGCCCATCAGCCGGTCGATGTCGGCCTCGCGGAATTTCGCGACCCGTTGGACATCAAATCCATGGAAAGCTTCGCGGATGCCAGGCCATTTCGCGTCGACGACACGCCAGCTGATGCCGGCCTGGAACATCACCCGCGCCAGTGCGTCCAGATAGCCCGAAAGTTCCTTCGGCGGGGCAGGTTGTTTGTGCTGCGCCATCCCTAGGCGATCTTAGACCGCCGTCGGCCCGGTTGCATTTAGCCAACTCGCTGACAGAAGTCATCCAGGCGCCGGATCGGCGTTTTGGCCTAACGCTGGTGGCGTCCTGGCCATTTCCCCAACGCCGCCGCTCGGATAGCGTCGTTTCATGGTTAAGACGAATGCAACTGACGTCGTCGATCGATATTCGAATGCCCCGGGATCTCGCGATTTCGTCGCGCGCGCGCCTTACTGGCCGACAACCTGCGATTCGAAGGCCCGATCGACTACGTGCTCGACACGCCAGTGGCCAAGGCGCCGGTGGCGGACTGGTACACGGTTGGGGCCGGGAAGATCGTGCTGATTCGGACCTACTTCGATGCCAGACCGTTCGCCGGGCCGTCACCATCTCAAAGCTGATCCCCTCCTCTTGAGGGGTGCAGAATAGGGTTTCACCAGGTACGCTCGTAGAGCCTGAGGTGAGATTCGTCAGCTTCGTGGAACCATGAGGAGGCAAGCTATGGCGGAAGCCAAAACTGCGATCGCTAACAAGCCAACGTGGGTTGATCTCGCGACGACCGATGCGGCGGCGTCGCGCGAGTTCTACTCGAAAGTGTTTGGCTGGAAGATCGAGGTCAACCCCGATCCGCAATACGGCGGATACGGGATGGGCGAAGTGGGCGGCAAGCGAGTGGCGGGGATCGGACCCAAGATGTCACCCGAAGCTCCGACCGCATGGTCGATCTACATTGCAACGGATGATGCCGATGCGCTGGTCAAGAAGGCGGAGGCCGCGGGCGGCAAGGTCGTGGCGCCGCCTTTCGACGTCGGCGATCAGGGCCGGATGGGCGCCATTCAAGATCCAAGCGGCGCGGTCATTTCTGTTTGGCAGGCTGGGGCGATGAACAGCGCCATGCCCGTCGGCGAAGCGAACACTTACGGCTGGGCGGAGCTCAGTGCCCGCGGCGTCGACAAGGCGCTTCCGTTCTATCAGAAGGTGTTCGGCTGGACCACGAAGACCAATGACATGGGCCCGGACCAGCCGGCTTATTACGAGTTCCAGTTAGGCGGCGAGAGCGTCGCCGGTGCGCAGGAGATGCAGAAGATGGTTCCGGCCCAGGTACCGAGTTACTGGCTCGTGTACTTCACGGTTGCGGACGTCGACAAGTCGTTCAAGACCGCGACGCAGGCCGGCGCGCGCGAACTCGTTGCGCCGATGGACTTCCCGGGCGGGCGCTTCGCGATCGTTACTGACCCGCAGGGCGCATCGTTCGGCCTTCTCAAGATGGCGCCTCGCTAGACAAGAATCACGGATGCGGGCCGGCGCCGGTGCCGGCCCGCATTCTCAGGACAGGCAGCAGAGGGCATGCGGGGCTTCAACATCAAGGTCACACCTCTCGGCGCGATTCTGCGCGGCTTGGTCGCCGGGGCTGTGGGGACGGCCACTATGGACCTCGTCTGGTACCTGCGGTATCGCCGGGGTGGTGGGAAGGAGAAATTTCTCGACTGGGAGCTCTCCACCGATCTGACCAGCTGGGACCACGCACCAGCCCCTGCCCTGATTGGCAAGCGGATTGTCGAGGGCTTCACCGGTCAAGCTCTCCCTCCAGAACGAGCTGCTTTTGTGAACAATTTCATGCACTGGGCGTACGGCATCGGTTGGGGGACAGCATATGGTGTTCTCGCTGGCTCGCTGCCGCGCCCCTTCGTAGCCCTTGGTTTCCCGTTTGGCACTGTCGTATGGGCTACCGGCTACGTGGTATTGCCCAAGGCTGGTGTCTACAAACCGATCTGGGGGTACGATCCCAAGACGCTGTGGAGGGACCTGAGTGCCCATCTGGCCTACGGAACAGGCACCGCCGCCACATTTGCGTTGCTCACGAGGGACTGAGCCAGGCTTGCGCTAGCTCCTATCGAAATCGAAGACCGAGCTCTCGCCGTTGACGTCGTAGACTTGCCGGCCGAGCAAACTGTTCGCAATGATGGCGCTGCGCCACGCCATCAGGCTGAGGTTAGGATCGGCCACCCCGCGCATGGGCCGGGCCGCATCCTGCGCGTAGATGCGGAGCCCGGGCGGTCCGTCCCACTCGACCGAGAAATCGGCTCGAACGGGCAGGCCATCCCGATCCCAGCTGATTCGATCGGCGAGCGGCTGCATCGCCTCGGGCAATTCGTAGCCGTAGCCGGTCCCGAGCACGATCATGTCGGCGCGGACCGTCCGCCCCGCGCCCCATCGGTCGCGCAGGGAGAGATCGCAACCAGGGGATCCGCGCTGCAAGTCGACGACCTCATTGCTCGGCAGCAAGAGAAAGCGACGCCCCGCCGGCTCGAGGAACTCGAGGTCGTAGAGCCGGTCGTAAATGCGTTGCAGCAGGGCTGGAGATACGCCGTCGCTCGCCAGCTTCTGCTCCGCAAGGAGGGTGTTGCGCTGTTCCTGAGTAAGCCTGAAGAAGTAGTCGCTGTACCTGGGGTTGAAGAGCTCGTTGGTGAAGGGCGACTCGTCCAAAGGGAGGAAGTTCGGGCGGTGCGAGATCCATACAAGCTGCCCGGGCAGGTGCGCCGTATCGAGTAACAGATGCCAGATGACCTCGGCGCCACTCTGACCGCCGCCTACCACGGTGACAACCCGGCCCGTCGCGTCGATGGGATGGCGCAGGTATTCGTTGGCATGGAAAACCTCGTTGCCGAGGTACGGCTGGGCCCACTCCGGAATGTTCGGCACGAGGCCGGTTCCGAGCACAAGGTCCCTTGCGTAGAGCGTCCTCTGGTCGAGCCGCGCGGTAAAGGCTTGCCCACCGAGATGGACCTCACGGACTTCCGCGCCAAACTCGACGTTGGGCAGACGCCCGGCCACCCATTGCAGGTATTGATTGAATTCCTTGCGACTGACACGAACCTCCGTCCGGTTGATAAACCGGTATAGGCGTTTGTTGGCGCGAAGGAAGGCCACGAAGGAGTGCGGACTCGTGGGATCGACAAGCGTGACAAGGTCTTTCAGGTAGGAGACCTGGATGGTGGCCTCCGGAAACAGGAGACCGGGGTGCTATTGGAAGTCCGCGCTCTTATCGAAGAAGCGGGCGTTGAAACCGGTTGGGTCTAGCAGTGCGGCAAGGCTGAGATTGAAGGGGCCCACGCCAACCCCGACCGCATCCAGCGTCACATCAGAGTCCATACCTTTCTGGTTCAGGCGTTCCTTCGCAACCGGTATAACAGGCTCCCGACCAGTTGCGGGTCTGTGGAGGCCCAGAGACGCTAGAGAGGCAGGCGCCGGCAACCTGCAGGCCGGTTAGCAAAGAAGGCCGCATCACGAGACGCGGCCTTCATTCGCTGCTTCCGGTTTAGAAACCTGCTGCGCCCACAAAGATATCCGAGTTACCGAAGAGTTGCCCGCTCGCGCTGGGCGGGCAGGCGTTGTCGGGATTCGGCTTGCTGGCGGTTCCAGACCTGAATGCGTCGACGGCGGCACACGCCGTTTCGTTACGGGT
>WNEZ01011190.1_pt1 | contig 12051 bp, 13 predicted proteins | sample 5400521 | NCBI WGS metagenome assembly WNEZ01 (sample SAMN13153339, study PRJNA577476) | soil metagenome | isolation source: 120 cm saprolite under Douglas fir tree site 2 hole 1 replicate 1 | place: USA:California | collected 2015-04-18
GCCAGCCGCCAATGGATAATGCGCCGTACAGAACAAAAGTTCGTCGCCCTCGGTATTACGCACCTCGGGAATTAGCGGACTTAAAGCGCTATCAACAGCATCGATGAGCCACACGGTCGTGATCGTTGGGGCTAGAGCACGCAGGACCGTAGTCTCAGAGAATCCTCTAGTAATTGCCGGGTTGTCGACGCTGCGACCTGCCAGATTGGCAAACTTTTGTTTCTCCTTCTCGGCACGTTTCGCGAGCTTGCGCAACAACTTCAGGAGTTCTTCCGATGTATCGCGGTCGAATGGCAGTACGGCACCGCTGATTTGTGTTCGTGATCCAACCTGTACTACGCGCGTCGCGATGCGGTCCCACTGTTGGAGGGAACGGGTCGCCAATCGCTCACTGATCAGGACTGGCTCACTCCCGCGCACAAGGTCTCGCGCGCGGAACGAGGTATCTCGGACGATATCGCTTACTTCATAGAGGCTCATCATCGACGCTCGCAACGCGGCCGTATAAGCCCGGGTGGACGCGCCTTCCTTCCACCCTCGGCGCTTGAGATAGTCATCGACAATGTTGCTGCCATCTTCGAATTCTCGGGTCAAAAAGTCCTCAAATGCACAACCCCAGACCGTGCTCATGAACCGGTCTTGGCCGAGTATTGAGATGATCTCGTCGACATCGAGATCTGTTTGGTCGCAGGCGGCCATCAGATGATCGTCATACACTTCCGCGAACCGGTCGCGCCATTCGTCGCGGGTCAGCCATTTCATCAGCCCCTGAAGCGAATGCGCGCTTGTCATAATTCCTGCCCATATGCTGGAATCATCGGGATGCCCCCATCCCTCGCTGAGAGGTAGTCTAGCAAATTGACATCATCGACTCGACGGCTGGGCTATCCTCCAGAAGGTCGAATCAACAGGTTTTCTCAGGCAGCAAACCGGGATTGCTGGAGGGGGCACCGTCACGTGTGGCGGATATTATGAACAGTGAACCCACAACATCGGATCGAGAGGTATTGGTTGGATCGGTTGAGCGCGTCACCTACCAGAACGCCGAGAACGGCTTTTGTGTGCTCCGGGTTACGGCCCGCGGGCACCGCGATCTGGTTACCCTGGTGGGTCACGCTGCCGCGATCTCCGCTGGGGAGTGGATTACGGCGACCGGCGACTGGATCAATGACCGCACCCACGGCCAGCAGTTCAAGGCCCGGTTCCTCAAGACATCAACGCCCACCTCGAACGAGGGCATCGAGAAATACCTCGCCTCTGGAATGATCCGTGGCATAGGTCCGGTCTATGCCAAGAAGCTCCTGCGTGCCTTCGGCAACACGGTGTTCGATGTCATTGAGGCGGAACCTGACCGCCTCCAGGAGGTAGATGGCATTGGTCCCGTACGAGCCGGCCGCATCACGGCTGCCTGGGCCGAGCAGAAGGTGGTGCGCGAGATCATGGTGTTCCTGCACAGCCATGGCGTCGGCACCGCGCGCGCGGTACGTATCTACAAGACTTACGGCGCCGATGCCGTGCAGGTCATGTCAGAAAATCCCTATCGGCTGGCCCGCGACATCCGCGGCATTGGCTTTAAGACCGCTGACGCTATCGCGATGAAGCTCGGCGTCGACAAGACCGCCATGATCCGCGTGCGCGCCGGCATCTCCTATGCGTTGACTGAGGCGATGGACGACGGGCACTGCGGCCTGCCTACCGACGAATTGATCCCGCTTGCTGAAAAGCTCCTGGAGATATCGCAGGACCTGATTCGTACGGCACTCGACCTGGAACTGGCTGAGGGTACGGTCATCGCCGACCGCGTTGGCGAAATTGACTGCATTTTTCTACCTAGCCTGCACCGCGCCGAGCGAGCAATTGCCCAACGGGTTTTGACGCTTGCCAGGGGCAAGCTTCGGTGGGGTTTGATCGATCCTGAAAAGTCCATTCCATGGATCGAGCAGCGGGTCCGTCTGACACTCGCCGAAAGTCAAAAAAGGCGGTCGCGCTTGCGCTTGCTTCCAAGGTTTTAGTAATTACCGGCGGCCCTGGCGTCGGCAAGACTACCATTGTCAACGCTATCCTGCGCATTCTAACAGCCAAGGGCGTCAAGCTGCTGCTGTGTGCCCCCACTGGCCGCGCGGCCAAGCGGATGAATGAGGCAACCGGCTTTGAGACCAAAACGATTCATCGGCTGCTAGAAGTTGATCCGAAGAAAGGTGGCTTTCGGAAGAATACCGAGAATCCGCTCGACTGCGATTTACTCGTTATCGACGAAACGTCGATGGTGGATGTTTTGCTGATGCATGCGCTGCTCAAAGCGGTGCCGGACGAGGCCGCGCTGCTTGTGGTCGGGGATGTCGACCAACTGCCCTCAGTAGGCCCTGGCCAGGTATTGAGCGACATCATCACTTCCCGCGCCGTGCCGGTGGTGCGGCTCACCGAGGTGTTCCGACAGGCTGCCAAAAGTCAGATCATTGTCAGCGCGCACCGTATCAACGAGGGCGGCATTCCCGATCTGCGCAAACCTGACGGCGACAGCGATTTTTATTTCGTGGAGGCGGACGATCCAGAAACCGCCGTGCTGCGCATCGTCGAATTGGTCAAGACGCGGATCCCCAAACGTTTCGGCCTCGATCCCATCAGAGACGTGCAGGTCCTTTGCCCCATGAACCGAGGCGGTGTCGGTGCTCGCTCGCTCAACATCGAATTGCAGGCGGCGTTGAACCCTGCCGGGGAACGAAAGGTCGAGAGGTTCGGCTGGACCTTTGCGCCTGGTGACAAGGTCATGCAGATCGAGAACGACTACGATAAGGAGGTCTACAATGGTGACATCGGCTACATCGAGAATGTCGAGCCTGATGACGGTGAGCTTACCGCAACCTTTGACGGGCGTCTGGCCACCTATGGCTTCGGCGAGCTCGACACACTGGTGCCGGCTTACGCTGCAACCATCCACAAAAGCCAGGGCTCGGAATACCCGGCAGTGATAATTCCGGTCATGACGCAGCACTACACCATGCTGCAGCGTAATCTGCTCTACACCGGGGTAACCCGGGGCAAGAAATTGGTGGTGCTGGTCGGACAGAAGAAAGCGGTTGCCATTGCGGTCCGCAATATATCCGGCCGGCGCCGATGGTCTAAGCTAGGCGAATGGTTGCAACGCCAACAATAGACCCAGCACAGCAAACCCGCGCGCAAAGAATTGTGTGAAAGCCGTTGCGCTCCTCTATTCTTGTACGAAAGGCTGTAAACCGCTGCCTGCAAGTATTTCTACGCCACAAGACGACGGCTCAATTTTCCGGCTCCCGCTCTGCGTTTCCCCGTTGTTTTCATCCGATGGATTCGGACGAGGGAGCGTTGGAATGGCAGAGGAAGAGGAACGGAATACGCTTTGTCCGGCCAACGACAACGGACCGAGCACGCGCGAACCGCTCGACTCGCGAATTCTGCGGATTGCAGAAGCCATCGGCCGACAGCTTGCTCGCGCGCAGGCCAATCCTCCGGCCGCCGCCAATGATAACGAACCACAGCGACGGTAGCTACGAAGGGGATCGGTTCCCCAAAACTGGATTTGACTGTTCTTAATCAGCTACGCTTTCATCCTGTCTGGCTCATTCGCTCAGGTGACGGACAGGTCCTGGAAAAGGGTTGGCAGGGATGGAGGGTAGCGGGTGCTCGATGAGCGTACGCACCTTGACAGCGGCGCAAATTGTAGAATCGATGTGAAGGCCTGATCCGGAGAGAACGTCATGCTCAAGGTTGCGCTTTATGCCCGCTATTCGACCGACAATCAGAGCGTAGTATCGATCGAGGACCAGTTCCGCATCTGTCGTGAGCATGCAGGCCGGGAGCGTTGGCAGGTCATCGATACCTATCATGACGCTGCCATCTCCGGCGCCAGCGTGATTCTCCGACCAGGCGTCCAATCGCTGTTGCAGGACGCCCAGCGTGGCAAGTTCGACATTGTACTCGCCGAAGCGTTGGATCGCGTCTCGCGCGATCAGGCCGACGTGGCGACCCTATTCAAGCATCTCCGCTTTGCCGGCGTGCAGATCGTGACTTTGGCAGAGGGCGAAATCTCCGAACTTCATGTCGGCCTCAAAGGCACGATGAATGCCTTGTTCCTGAAAGACCTTGCTGCCAAGACCCATCGTGGTTTGCGCGGCCGGGTGGAGAAGGGCAAAGCCGGCGGCGGGCTCTGCTACGGTTACGACGTGGTGAAGCGCATCGACAGCGAGGGCGAGCCGGTTCGGGGCGAACGCAAGATCAATGAGGCCGAGGCGGTGGTTGTGCGCCGTATCTTCCGGGAATTTGCAGTGGGAAAATCGCCGCGCGCCATCGCGACCGATCTGAACCGGGATGGCATTCCCGGTCCGTTCGGCCGCACCTGGGGCGATACCACGATCCGGGGCCACGCCTGCCGGGGCAATGGCGTCGTCAACAACGAGCTTTATGCCGGCGTGCTGGTCTGGAACCGGCGGCGCTTCATCAAGGATCCGAACACGGGCAAGCTGTGTCGCGCCCGAACCCCGAGGGCAAGTGGATCAGGACCGAGGTGCCGGAGCTGCGTATCGTCGATGACGAGTTGTGGCAGCGGGTGAAGCTGCGCCAGGCCGAGCTTGCGAAGCAGTTCGAGGCAACGACCAAGGGCGTCCGCGCCGCGCGCGCGGAACGGCTGAACCGCCTGCGCCGTCCCGCCTTCCTCTTGTCAGGCCTGCTGATCTGCGGATGCTGCGGCGGCAAATACGGCATTGTCGTCAATGACCGCTATGGTTGTCTCGGTCATTTCCGCAAAGGGATCTGCGACAATGGCCGTACTATTCGCCGTGACGTCATCGAGCGGCGCGTGTTGGCGGGCCTCACCGACAAGCTGGTATCTCCCGAGGCTGTCGCGGTCGCAGCGCGTGCCCATGCGGAGGAGACTAACCGCCAGAATCATGAACGGCGAGCGCAAACAGAAACAGACCGCCGCACCCTTGACAAGATTGAGAGGGGCATCAAAGCGATTATGGATGCCATCGAGGACGGTATGTACCAGGCGGCCATGAAGGCGAGGATGGGGGAGCTGGCGCAGCAGAAGGTCGAGATCGAGGCGCGTCTTGCCGAGGCTCCGGCCGATCTGCCGGACGTGCATCCGAATATCGCTGAGCACTATCGCGCCAAGGTGATCCGTCTCGCCGAAACGCTGGCCGAGCCGGAGTCCAACGGGGAGGCCCGCGAGGACATCCGTTCGCTGGTTGGTGAGGTGGTGATAACCCCTGGTGCTAAGCGAGGCGAGAGCCACGCCATCGTACGCGGCGAGTTGATGGCTATTCTCGATCTTGCTGCTGGCCGTCGGAGGTCTCCCAAGCCAGAAGTTATAACAAACGCGCTTGCGTGTCCCCGCAACCACTTTCGTTATAACTCTCTCACCGTCCCGGTCTAACCGCCGGGACGGATTTAGCTTTTCTGCGGAATCAGGGACCGGGCGACGGAGCAGGTCCGGCTGCGTGCATCTGGGGTCAGGAGTTCGAATCTCTTCGGGCGCGCCAGAGTTTGATGATTTAGCAGATGGTACCTTTGCTGCCTCCCCTATCGCGGAAGCACCACGGAAGCAGCTGAGGCTAGGTAATCGGACGGTTCGTCGCACTTCTGTCGGTGTCGTCTTAGCGGCGGTGCGCTCTCCTGAATTAGGCCCAAAACAGTGTGCAACGGCGCGGAGGTGCCCACCCAATCAAATGTCAGCAACGCCAGTAGATGGTATGCCGGGAATAACAATGTCTCGCTTCCGCGGGAGATCGACTGGTCACGCGTACACTGCATCAAATCACACGTAAGCTTATCGATCTGCAGATTGATCGCCCAGCCGCGCTCTTCTGGGTGTAGCACGGAGGGGGAGGTAATTGCGCCGCTATGCCTCGCCATGGAATTCATCCCCAAAACGGCACGGGAGGACTCTTTGTTAGAGATGAGCGGTACGACTCCGCAACAAAGGGCATCCCATAATCGACGAGCTCCATCCTATCGATGGTGATTTGTTTCTGATGCTGCCATTTGTGCGTACCTGGGATGTCGGTGACAATTCCCTTCGGGTCCGGTACCCCATATCGAACACCCTGACGAGTATTCGCTTCTTTTGAACCTTTACCTCCGCGAAAATCCGGGCAACGCTGTACGTAATGCGCTGGGCCAGTGTCACGTTCTCTTCCATTCGACCGAGCGCGAGAATCCTGCGTCGAAGTTCTCGCAATACCGGTCGGAGCGCTGACTCGGTGTACGCGACATGATCTTCGAACTGGACAGCTCCAGCTCCTCGGCCTCGAGTCGCGCCGACCGCGGCCTGAAGTCGCTTACTAGAACTGCTGCGGGCTGCAGCATTAGCCGTTCGGTAGCGACTTGCGCTGGGTGAATCGCGCGTTGACATGGCCGGTCTAGCCACAAACTGGTTCGAAAGGCCAGAAATGATTGCGGGGTCAAACCTATCTTTTGCCAGGCATTCGTAATTTGAAACGGCTCCCGGTGACATTGGCACCGCCACAGCATTTGGGTTACGCAGTGAGTCGATTGTCCCGAAATACGCCGTGAGGCATCGACGATCCGTGTCCAACTGGATTGTCAACCATGCAGGAATGGCATCGTATTCCCGAGCGGCAGCGCGTACTCTCTCGGGATAGATATTGTAGCCGCCATTCAGGCGCCGGCTGCCTTGGACGAATTTATTGCGTGCTTTGGTCGTGATGAAATAGAGATTGCCATCGCGCTGCGCGAGGAAATCACCACCGGGATGATTGTATCGGATCGCATTCAAGTCTCGCACCGACTTGAATCGAGCACTCTTGAGGAGCCCTATCGTCCAGCGCTCTCCCAGATCACCCAACTGCCTTCGCCTGCTCATACTCGTTCCGTTCCGAAGAAGTTGCCAAAGGAAGCCAATGTACCATGAGTAGGCTGGCGGGAACCATGTTGACTGTGTTATGTCGGCGATGATTTTAGCGTCGGCAGGAGGACTTCACTGCCTGCGGTCACCGAAGGAGGCCGAAACTGAGGCCCCGCGGTCAGATTTTTACTGTTCTGATGCTCATAGCAATGGTCGCTGCAAGTGCCGCCGAGCCGATAGCGCCCAGCGCCATTGAGGTGATCGATGGCGATACGATCCGCGGGCTCATGGCCGTTCAGTTCGACTTCTCGGTTTTGATGCGCCTGAATCAGGGTTGCGTGCGCAATGCGAAAGCGAACGCGCGCTTGCCGCCAAGGCAGCGTTTCGATTGCGCCAACTCGTCAGCGCGGGCGGGCTAGATCTGGAGCTCGTCCCGTGCGCTTGCCGCCCCCGTACGGAAGGGACGCCCCGATGCAACTATGGCCGCGCATGTGGCGCTGACAGCAGCTGGCAAGGACGTTGCTACAACTCTGATATCAGAGGGGCTGGCACGACGGTACGTTTGCAGCCGGACATCATGTCCGAGGCGAGAACCGTGGTGTCCCTAATCTCAACACGGATTATCCGTCTCGCACTTGACCATTTGGTGCGAGGCCGACCCGACATAAATGAATGCGGCGCGACCCACTCACCCGCTACGGATCTTCTTGAGTGCTCTCTCAAGCGACGGTGTTGCCATCCGGCGCAAAATTGCCTGTTCATAAGGACCAGATAACGGCGTCACGATGCCATCGCGTTTGGCATCGAGCAAATAACTGATGCCATCGCGGCCATTGTCCAGTTCTTTTGCACTCTTGATCGCAAGAGCTGCAAGCACTTCAGGATTCAAACTCCTTCGGTAGATAGTGCTCGATAATTCCGTAGGTGTGGGCCAGCCATTTGTTGGAGCCTTCGCCGGTTGCAACGGATACAAGCTGTTTGGCGGTTGCTTTGATAGCGGCTTCCGATTGGGCGCCTGGATAGGCAACAAGAGAGTGCCACGCGATATAGGCCATCTCGTCGCCAAGCCCTTTGAACCGGCCGAGTTCATTGAACACACTTTTCCCCCACAAGAAGCCGTCGGCCGTTTGCGGCAATTCATTTCGGTAGGGACACAGTTTGAGGTTTTCCGCAGAGCAATGATCGTCCCAGCCCATCCTGGAGCATTCGACCGAAAGCAACACCCGAGCCTCCCGGTGTCCAAGCCAGTTGGCCCGACAGCGCGAAGTTGGAGGCAAGCAGCATCGCTGCCCTCAACAGGATCGTCAGACTGCCTCGGACAAGCCCCCGCGCGGCAAGCTGCACAGGTAAGAAGGGATGTAGAATCCAACCGATGCAGGTAAGGCCGAGCAGCACCCCCAATGTCGCGCTGTGCGTCGATGCCGCAAATGAAGTAAACAAGAACAGGGTTGGCGCGGCTGTGGTCTTCCGTCAACAGATTGACCAGCAAATTGCCGGCCTTGCCGGGAAGCCCGACCGCGAACAACACCTCGCGCGGCTTCTCGTCGAGATTGTGCACGAACAGCACCGAGTTATTGCGCCAGTCGTAGCGGATCACCAGTACGGCCGAAGCCGCGCCTTGATTGCTATGACGCGATCGTGCCGCCGCAAACCAAGCTAAATCCGTTACCAGCCGAGCTCGTCGTTAACGATTGCCGCTTTTTGAAAGATGACGACAAGAGGCTGATTTGCTTCATCCGATTTGTTGAGAATCCGGCCAAGCCCGTGGCGCCAGAGAATCCGGCCAAGCCCGTGGCGCCAGAGAAGCCGGTCAAGCCAGTGGCGCCAAAGGTGACGTCTGCCGCGCCGAAACCGCCGACGGTCATATCTGGATCAAGGTGAAGAACCGAAGTCATCCAGCGATGGAAAGAGTGAAGGGGCGGGCGCAGCGCCTGGCGTCACGCCGCCAACGAAAACGGCCCGCGCCGGTAATTTGCGCGGGCCGGACTCGATGGGGACGGCATGGTTCGGGGTCTGGGTGGCAATCTGGAAACCCCGAGCGGTGGTCTCCTCCGCCTCCACCTAATGTGCCACCGCCGTCTCGGATCAATTGGGTAACCGGGCGGCGTTTGCACGCATTGGACCGTATTAGGATCGCGGGATTCGTCAACTGCCGGTTAGCGCCATTTGGCAAAAATCTCCGACTGTTGCTTGATAGCCGCGCCCCTGCCGGGCCTGGTGCGGGCCGGGCAATCGTCGTTCAACTTGGGGCAATCCGCAAAAGATCATTGGGCGTCAAGTGCATTGCAGTTCAATTTGAATGCCTCCGTCAGTATCTTCGCTATCTACTGGGCAATTTTCGGGGTCACCAGTATAAGCAGCACTTACGCAATAGGCGCCGTCTGAATCTCCTTCTGTCCGCAAAGACTGCCCGGCCGCCAAGGAGAAATGCTTTTCCCCAGCGGGCGTCTGCAAACCCATTTGAACTGTGATCGAGCTATCATTTGTATAACAAACTTGAATTGGATCGGCATTCGCAACTGACAGAGAAGTTGTAAGGGCCCCGATCACGGCCAGCGACGTTTTCAGTAATCTAGTTTGCAGCATGCCGACTACCTTGGTTTGGTCAGAGATCCACAACCTGAACTTGCCATGAACTAGGACGTGCTACAATTGGGAATGAAAAAGACCACGAAGGGTCTCCGAATACGAGCCGTTACCAAGGTCTATAACCAATAAAACCCCCGCCGATTTTATTTTTATGATCGGCATCGATCGGTCCTATAAACCTGGCCGCCGTACGAATTGGATCAAGATCAAAAATCTGAAGTCGCCCGCCACGCTTCGCGCCAAGGGCGGCCCGTGGTGACACGCAGCCAGAAAATCACTTTTGGGGAAATGCGAAAGTCCTCGTTCGCGGCCTGTTGGTTTATTCCGCCGACTACAAGTGCGCCCACCTCGCAAAGATCAGCGCCGATCAGTGGCCGAACCATGTCCGTCTGTCCGATCTTGAGCGGCGGTTATTTGTCAGGCGTGCGGCTCCGGAGGTGCCGATGTCAGGCCGGTACTTTGATTGGGACGGCCCTGTCGTACAAACTTCGTGGAGAAGCTTCATTATACTAAGCTCGCGCAGCCCCTCCAATTGCGCGACCTATGACCAACCCCCCGCCATTCATCGTGCAGCTGGCCCGCGAGTGAAAATGAAAAGTTAAGAGCCTAGTGTGCGGACCACATCATTGTCTTTGGCGAGGCGCATCTGCGCCACAATTCTGCGATCGTATGGGTGCTACTTCAGCAGGATGAGAACTCACCGGTCATGGACAAGGATGCGCCGATCTCTCGCCGGTTTAGCGGACCGGCGTCATTAATTCACGCGCCATCCTTGGCGGACTCAACCGCAATACCACCGAGTTTAGGTTTTCGGTCCACACAGGCTCGAGCGTTTGCACGCGCACGGGTGCTGTTGTCTCGACACGGGAACGCCACCACCGAATTCCTGCCCGACGGGCACGAACGCAAAGGAGAGATGTTCCGGATCAAAATGCCATAACATTAAATGTTAAATAAACATTTGGTAATCGAATGCAGCGAGGTTGCCTTGATGTGTCAGAGCCGAGCAGAGGGTTAGCATTGCGCTTGAGACTAATCGCCGTTTTTGTGGAAGCGCTGATCCTCGCAGCCACCGTGGCGAGTCTCGCTGGTTGTTCAGGCCCACTCTATAGGACCGAACCAATAGTGAGGACGGGCACTGTGCGGATGTCGACGCTCCGTCACATCGAAAGCCTCGACATGGACCGCGCGGCGCCGGTCCTCATCCGCATCTATAAGGAGGAAAGCACGTTGGAGGTCTGGAAGCAGGATCGGACCGGCAAGTTTGCCCTGCTCAAATCCTATCGGATTTGCAAATTTTCAGGAGAACTTGGCCCAAAGATTGTCGAAGGGGATCACCAAGCGCCTGAAGGATTTTACGACATTACACCAGAGCAAATGAACCCACTGTCGAATGAATATCTCTCCTTTAATATCGGTTTTCCCAATGCCTTTGATCGATCTCTTGGGCGAACCGGTAATTTTCTTATGGTGCATGGTGGCTGCCGATCAGTCGGCTGTTACGCCATGACAGATTATGAAATGGAAGAAATCTACGGGCTTGTCGAGGAAGCATTCAAAGGTGGCCAAGATAAGATTCAGTTGCAAGCCTTTCCCTTCCGAGTGACAACGCAAAACTTGGCGCGCCACGCGGACGATCCTAATGCGCCATTTTGGCAAGTGCTCAAAATGGGAAGCGATGCGTTCTTTGCAACACGGCGACCACCGTCGGTTGCTGTTTGCGATCAGCACTATGTGTTCAATTCGGCGGTTACCGTTAACGATCTCGATCCAAGCGCTCCTTGTCCGCCCGACATTAATTCAACACCTGTTGCCGACGCACTACAGTCGCCTGCTAAATTGCCGTTATATCGCTCCTTTCCGAAAATCATATCCGGACCCATTGATGATGCAGTCCCGCCAAGATGGGAACGGCGACAATGACACCGGACCGCTGGACTGCTCGATGCGGCGGCGCATCTTTCTGTAACGCCAAGTGCGTGCGCGCCGGATTGTAATATGCGCGCGCTTAAGAAACTTGTGCAGCCGATCGCGCAGCGGCAAGACACCTTCGTTTCGCATTCCCATGGCACAAGCACGTCTACCCCGCAGCCTTCAAGTGCAGCAATCAGCGCAGCATCACGCAACATGTTGCGCGCGAGCATGAGCTGAGTCAGTTCGTTATCGCGATGTTTGTGGTAAGCGCGTTGAATTTCTCGTTGAGGCAAGCCCAAAGCCGTCGAAGGCGCGGCTTCTTGCGTCGCAATGGTTATGGGACGGGCTGGCCGGCTCCGCGGTCCGCGACACAGCCAAGCAGGTGGGCATTTCGCTGGCGGTTGCCCGGTTAGACAGCGACATTAACGAAGCACGCTCCCAAGTTGCGGTGAAAGAAAGATGTTAGCGCACTGTCAGCGGCCGCGACACCGGTTCGGCCCGCGGCTGAGCCGTGGCTTGCGGCGACGAAGGCTTCGGCACCGGCTTGCGCGCCGGGGTGGCAGTCGGTCGTGGCAGAGGCGCTGGTATCCTGGGCCGCAGGTTCTGCTCGGAAGCCTTGGCGACAGGGCGAGCCATTTGTTCCTGGCTTGCCTTAAGCTGCTCGGCGAGCTCCGCATTGGCGCGGACCATTTGTGCCTGAGCCGCCTTAA
>WNEZ01006933.1_pt1 | contig 12050 bp, 7 predicted proteins | sample 5400521 | NCBI WGS metagenome assembly WNEZ01 (sample SAMN13153339, study PRJNA577476) | soil metagenome | isolation source: 120 cm saprolite under Douglas fir tree site 2 hole 1 replicate 1 | place: USA:California | collected 2015-04-18
CGCAATCCAGCGGCGGCGCAAAACGCCGCACAGGTTGATCCGGCGGGCCCGCCCCCGACGATCGCGACATCAAATATTTCCATCGCGCTTCACTGTCGAAGAAACGGGCGCGCATAAAAGCGATTTCAAGGTTGCCGCCGAGGATAGCAGCAACCTGAAGCGCTGGCGCGCAATCTAAAAGCAGGCGAGACTATTTTATGAGCTGGTCTCTTCCCATTCTCCGCATCGCCGGCATTCAGTTACGGATTCATGTTACCTTCCTGCTGCTAATCGGCTGGCTCGCCTTCGGCTACTACACGGAGGGAGGCTCGGCGGCCGCAGCTGGGCGCGTGTTTTTTATTCTGTTGCTTTTTCTGTGCGTGGTCCTGCACGAATTTGGGCACGCGTTTGCGGCGAAAGCTTTCGGCATCAATACCCCGGACATCACACTGCTGCCAATCGGCGGTGTCGCGCGACTGGAACGGATGCCCGAAAAACCCGGGCAAGAGCTGGTCATTGCGCTGGCGGGACCGCTTGTGAATGTGGTGATCGCGCTTGGCTTGTCGGTTGCGATTGGCTGGCGCAGTGCCGCGGGTGTTGAGGTCTTCGAAAGTCCGAATCTTCTTACGCAGTTGCTCGCGATCAATGTTTTGCTGGTGCTCTTCAATCTGCTACCCGCCTTCCCCATGGATGGGGGCCGGGTCTTGCGCGCCTTGCTCGCGACGCGATTCAGCTATGCGCGAGCGACGCAAATCGCAGCCAGTATCGGACAGGGCTTCGCGTTTGTGTTCGGTTTCATCGGCCTCGTTTGGAATCCCTTTTTAATTTTCATCGCCCTGTTTGTTTACATCGGTGCCTCACAAGAGGCGGCGCTGGCGCAAATGAAAGATGTCTCACGCAGGTTCCCTGTCTCCAGTGCGATGGTGCGCGAATTCCGCACGCTCCCGGAAAGCGCGACACTGGAAGAAGCGGTCGACGCGCTGCTCGCGACTTCACAGCACGACTTTCCTGTGCTCGGCGAAAATGGGAATGTGGCCGGGGTCCTCACGCGGCACGATCTTATCGCGGCGCTACGGCGCGGCGACCCTGCAATCCGCGTGGGCGACGTGATGCGGCGCGATATTCCCACGGTCACGACCGGCACACGTTTTGAAGAAGCGTTCCGCATCATGCAAGAGTGCCATTGCCCGGCTGTGCCGGTGCTCGACAGCATGAAGCGCCTGGTCGGTTTGCTTACCCCGGAGAACGTAACCGAGTTAATGATGGTGCAGTCGGCGATGCCGCGCGGCCGCGCGTTGTAATTGGCGCTGTCCAAGAGTCGCCGCGGCGACGACCGCTCGATCCACCCGCCGATTGTCGATCTTGTGCGAGGCGCGTACATTGCCGCCCGATCAATGGCGTTATCGACGAAAGAAAAACCAGATTTGCGCAAAAAAGTGCACGAAGTGCCGCATAAGCCCGGCGTGTACCTGATGCGCGACCGGTTCAATCGTGTGATTTATGTGGGCAAAGCGCGCGATTTGCGCAAGCGGGTCAGTTCCTATTTTCTGCCGTCAAAACTTGCCGTGGCGGACATTAAGACGCGCGCCATGCTCGATGCGGTTTGGGATTTTGAGACGCACACGGTGCGCAGCGAAGCGGAGTCGGTCTTGCTCGAAGGCAAACTGATCAAGGAGTACCGGCCGCGTTACAACCTTTCCTTTCGGGACGACAAACGATTTCTCCTGGTCAAGATCGACATGTCGGAGGAATGGCCACGCTTCCGGCTGGCGCGATTCAAGAAAGACGATGGCGCGCGTTACTTCGGGCCCTACGCGCATTCGGGTGCGCTGCGGCAAACGCTCAATTTCATGCGCAAAAAATTCGGCGTCCTCACATTTGGCCGGGGCTCACCCACGGAACGCGAGTTAAAATCGGCCACTTATCAGGTACCGACGCGCTTGAGCCAGATCACGGCAGAACAATATCGCGAGCGTGCTGCGCAGGCGTGCGAATTTCTCGAGGGACATTCGCGGGAGATGATCGCAACGCTGGAGGAGGAAATGCGAAAGGCCGCTGGGAAAATGGATTTTGAGAAAGCGGCCGAACTTCGCAACATGACCGAAGATTTGCGCAGCACGACGAAACCGATGCGTCGATTCACGCGCGGCAGTTTACCGAGCGCAATCGATCCGATGGCGGACGTGCGATCGCTGGCGGACGCGCTTCAATTGCCGCGTCCGCCGGTCGTGATGGAATGCTTCGACATCTCCAACATTTCGACCACGCATGTTATCGAGTACGGACGGTTGAAGGACAGGACGATTTTGCCAGCATGGCCGAAGTCGTGCGGCGGCGCTACTCGCGCGTGCTGTTATCGATTGCGGAATGCGGATGGCGGGATGCGGAAAGAGAAGATGTCGATCTTTCGGCACGCCTTTCGCAGGAGAACGCCTTCGAAACCGCTCGCCGATTGGAGAACGAAACCAATCCGCAATCCGCAATCCGCAATCCGCAGTCGTTCGTCCGCCTGCCCGACTTGATCATTGTCGATGGCGGCAAAGGACAGCTCTCGTCCGCGTGCCGCGAATTGCAGCGGCTTGGTCTGCACGATCTTCCGATCATTGGTCTGGCCAAGGAACACGAAGAAATCTATCGGCCGGGTCGGGCGCTGCCGCTGCAATTGCCGGCCGACTCCGGTGCTTTGCGATTACTCCAGCGCATTCGCGACGAGGCCCATCGCTTCGCCAACGCCTATCATCAATTGCTCATGAAAAAACGCGTCGGCGAGAGCATTCTCGACGATTGTCCGGGTGTGAGTCAGAACCGGAAGAATTTATTGCTGCGGCGTTTTGGTTCCGTCAATCGGCTTCGAAAAGCGAGCGTGGAAGAGATTGGCGCCACGGAGGGAATCGGGCCGAAGCTTGCGCAAGAAGTGCATCGCTTCTTGCAGCAGCATTGAATCGTCCACAGATTTCGCAGATTATTTGAAATGATCCGGGCCGAAATCTGTAAAAATCTGCGTAATCTGTGGATTTTGCTGTTGCTTTTGTTTTCCAGCGGTGCGGTTGCGCAAACCTTGCAACCGCCATCGAGTCCAAGCGTGACGCCCGCAACCGAAGAGGAAACGATCATTCCGACGTTTGAGACACAGAAGTTGGCGCGCACTTACATTCTCGATGTCCCCGCGCTGCGCGGGCAAATCACTGACCGTCACGGTGCGCCGCTCGCGCAGAACAAGCTCAGCTACAATCTCGCGATTAATTTTCCTACTCCGCTCGATTTTTCCGATGCCCAGGCGCTTGGCTTTGTTCGCGAACAGGTCGGCAAGGCGGAAAAATTAATCGGAAGACCGATCAAAATTTCGGACGAGACCATTCTGCGCCATTATCGGAACCGGGGAATTTTGCCATTTGAGATCGCGCAGAACCTGACCCAATCGGAGTACGACGAGGTGAACGAGCATTTGCCGGCGGCGATGATGGTGCCGCCGATTTACGTTCGCACTTACGCAAACGGCAAACTGGCCGGACAGATCGTCGGATACACCGGAAAGACCGGGCGCAATCTGGACGGGATCATCGACAATCACGAAACGCTCTGGCCTGAGACGGAAGGACGCGAAGGCCTGGAGCAGACCTTCAATGAAATGCTCGCGGGAAAGCACGGCGAATATAAACTCACTTTTGACAAGGACGGCCGCAAAACTTCCGAGAAATTGATTACGCCGCCGGTGCCCGGTTACAATATCGTCACCACTCTGGATCTTCGCCTCCAGGAGCTGGCCGAGAAAGCGCTTGAAGCCAAAGCCAAGCGCGGCGCGATCGTGATTGTCGATCCAAACACGGGAGATATTTTGGCAATGGCATCGCGGCCGACTTACGATCCAAATTCTTTCGTGCCGTCGATCTCGGCGGAGAAATTCAAGGCATTGCAGGACGATCCCGACATTCCGCTCCTCCCGCGCGCGTTTCGTTCATCCTATCCGCCGGGATCGACATTCAAAATCGCGGTCGGCATCGCGGCGCTCGAAACCGGCGCGGTCGGGCCGGAAGACCGGTATGAATGCCTGCCCGCAATCGAAATCGGCAATCTCACTTTTCACAATTGGAAAAAAGGCGATCGCGGCGCGTTGAATTTTGTGCAGGCGCTGACGGAATCGTGCGACACGTGGTTTTATCAGGTTGGAATCAAAACTGGCGCGGAACCAATCATCGATTGGGCGATCAAGCTGGGCTTTGGGGCAAAATGCGGCATCCCGTTGCGCGGTGAAGCGGAAGGGCGCGTGCCGAATGATGAATACATGAAGGCGACGCACGGCCGGCGGTTGCTGAACGGTGACATCGCAAACTTATCGATCGGGCAGGGGGACACGCAGGTCACGCCGCTGCAAATGGCGCAGGCTATGGCGATCGTGGCGAACGGCGGCACCTTTTATCAGGCGCGTCTTGTGCAACAGGTGCAGACGCTCGACGACCAAATCGTCACGGCCTATCAGGTGCGGGCGAAGAAGACACTCGAGCTTTCGTCCGGGACCGTTGATGAATTGCGCACCGGAATGATCGACGCCGTCAACGGCGCTGCCGGCACAGGCCACGCGGCCAGCCTCGATAATGTCGAAGTCGCGGGCAAAACCGGGACGGCGCAGTGGGGACCAAAAAACAAGGAGCGCACAGCGGCCTGGTTCGGGGGGTTCCTGCCCGCGAATCAACCGCAGTACGCGTTCGCCGCGCTTTACGAAGGGGATGTTGGCAGCAAAGTCCACGGGGGTTCAGCGTCCGCGCCAATGATCGCACAGATTTTTAAGGACGTTTACAGCGGGCAGCGAACCACTGGCCGCCGCCGCGCGACCGAGCAACCGCAGCAAACCAATATCCCGCGCGCGTTGCCGGTGGAAGAGGATGAGTCGGATTAAATTCTGCAGCGGCGGTCTATGACCGCCGATTGGTAAAGTTCCGGCGCTCACGAAGCGCCGCTACAATTACGCGGCAGTCGCTTCCGCCGGCAGCTTCATCGTGCCTTTGAATTTTGGCTCTTCTGGCTCGAGACCGAAGTTGTCGATGTAAAGATTATCGATCTTAGCGAGATCGTCGGAGGTTAGCGGCGGACATTCCGGCGCCTTGGCAAATTCAAAGAGCTGCTCTTCGTTGTAAATGTTTGGCAGCGTCGACGCGGCGCGCTCGTCCGCGAGCAACCATTGCAACGCCGCTTGACCGAGCGTGCGCTCGGAACTTTCGAGGAAGCGTAACTTGTCGATCTTTTTTATTCCGTTGAGCAACCAGCTCCGTGGACGATGACTGCGATGATCGCTCGGCGGGAAAGTTGTTTCGGTGGTGTATTTGCCCTCGAGCATTCCGGACGAATGCGTGACGCGGACTAGAAACATCGTGTCCTTACCTGCTTCAGTCGCGGCATTGTGCAGCGTGCGGCCGGGATGTTGTTCGAGCATATTATAAATGTGTTGCCCGCTCGTGATGTCGCGCTCACGAATGCAATTTACGCCTTCATAAAGCCAGCCGATTGCCGGACCAAGCGCGATGCCGTAGTAACGAATTTTTCCGGCGGCCTTTAATTTCTCGAGCGTTGTCCAAAGCGGGTCGTCGTAAACTTGTTCCATTCGGATGTTGTGCAATTGCAAAAGATCGACATGGTCGGTCTTGAGCCGTTTCAGCGCCGCGTCGGTTGCGCGCGCGATTGCTTCCGGCGAAAAATCCTGCGGAATTTCGCGCTGACCACGCCCGCGCGCTTCGCCGTGATGTACGAAATCGTAACCGACTTTGGTCGCGATGGTTATTTCATCGCGCTGGTTCGGAAATGCTTTTGCGATCAATTCCTCGCTCAAACCGTTCCCGTAGGTATCGGCCGCATCGAAAAGCGTGATCCCGAGATCGAACGCTTTGTGCATGAGTCCAATCGCTTCGCCCTCGGTAAAATTTCCCCACCAGCCGGTTGAAATCGTCCAGAGGCCGAAGCCGACTTCGCTTACCGTCAGGTCGGTGTTCTTGTAAGTGCGATAGCGCATCGAGTTAGAAAATAAACGTTCAACGCTCGACATCCAACCTCAAATCAAACGTGTAGAGGCGCGTGTCCTTCACGCGCAGATGCTTGCGGCTGGGGACAGCCGCCACTACACCGCTTAATTCGGCATTGGAACATTGAACGTTCAATGTGCGAAGTCGCGGACGACGCGGCACGCCTGCCACTAGGTTTAAACAACAAGCCGCCACGCGACGAAGCGTGACGGCTGATTGCGAAATAATGCTGTCTGTAGGATCCTATATCTGTAGGATCCTATAATTATTGGAAAATAACCCCTGTCATTGCTTCGGTATTAGGCGGCATCGTAAGTGACCCGTTCCCGTTAAGGTTCGCATAAACACCTGTGCCACTTACAATCTCCCACCTTCCCTTAGGTGGGGAACTGGCAAATTGGCATTCCTGATCAATAATGATGGTTCCATTTGATGCTATCAACGTAACCACGCAATGAGCTATCGTACCATTAAGATTAGGCTCAACGTGCATCGTAGAAGCCCCTGAAATTGTAAGGGCCCCGCCTGTGGTAAAGGTTCCCGTTACATTGGGAAACGTCGAGAAATCATATACCGCAGTGATGGTAACCGGTATGAGCGTGGAAGCCGACGCGGAGGGGACCGAGCCCATCGTGAAGAAGGCAACAATACACAGCGCGATTGCCGCAGAAAAGAATTTGTTGTGTCGCATAATTAGTATCCTCTTTTTTTATGGTGAATTGATAGTTGAAGTGATGATTGCTTTCCCTTTACAAAGAGATTGCGGAGTCCGTGCTGCACGAAATCGTAATTTTTCTCACGGCTTGCCTTTTTCATGTGGCCCTGATACACCGCTCAAGTGAAGCCTCTGCCGGGGACCATCCATGGCCAGAGCGATCCCTTCGCTCCAACGCATTGGAGCGTGATTCTGGCGGCCGGAAGAAGCGAGGCCGACCCGGAAGTCGCCCGTGCCGCGCTCGCCCAGCTATGCCACACCTATTGGGCGCCGCTTTATACTTTCGTGCGCAGCCGCGGGCACGCCGTGCACGATGCGCAAGACCTTACCCAGAGTTTTTTTGTTTACCTGATTGAACACAAGATTTACGCCCGCGCCGATCGAGAGAAAGGCAAGTTCCGTTCGTTCCTGCTTGCCTCGCTGAAGAATTTCCTCGCAGACGCTTCCGACCGCGAACGGACGCTGAAGCGCGGTGGCGCCCGCGATTTTCTGCCCCTAAAGGAACAGCAGGCCGAGGGGGCGGAATCACTTTTCCAGACTCATGTCGATTTTCGTGATGCGATTGGGGAAGACGAGATTTTCGAGCGAAGCTGGGCGGAAGCGTTAGTCGCCGCCGGATTGGAGCGGTTGTCGGAGGCTTATAAGGCCGAGGGCAAAGAGAAGCTCTTCGAAGAATTAAAAATTTACCTGACCGGTGGCGCTGATCCGCTCCCGGCTTACGAACAACTGGCTGCCCGACTGGGCGTGCTGGCGTCGACGCTTCGTAGCCATGTCACCCGGCTGCGAGCGCGTTACCGCGAAGCGTTGCGCGCCGAGGTCCGCCGGACGGTGGACGCCGAGGCCGAGGTGGACGAAGAACTGCGCGAATTGTTGCGCGTGCTGACTGGAGGCTGAGCGGAGGCGCACGATGGCAACACCATTGGCGTCCGCGGTCGTCTGCTCGATCTGCAGCGAGCCATTGACCGCGAAGGGCGAGTGCCTGGCTTGTCTGCTGCGCGGCGGACTCGATGAACCGGCCGAAAAGGCCGTGTCGTTCGACTCGTTAGGTTTCGGCGATTTCGAAATCGCGCGACGCGAAGATGGTTCTTTCTGGGAGTTGGGCTGCGGCGCGATGGGCGTGACCTATCGCGCGACTGATAAAGTGCTGCACCGCACCGTAGCGCTGAAAGTAATCGGAGTGCCGGCGTCGGCGGGCGACTCGCGGGCGGTGCGCGAACGCTTTTTGCGCGAGGCTCGGGCGGCGGCGACCTTGCGGCATCCGAATGTCGCTGGCGTGTTCCAGTTCGGCGTTTCGCCCTATGCCAATCGCTGCTACTACGCGATGGAGTTGGTCGAGGGCGAAACCTTGGAGGCGCGCGTGCGGCGGGACGGTCCGCTTAAAGTGGAACTGGCGTTGGAAGTCGCGATCCAAGTCACGCGAGCATTGACGGCCGCGACTGCCCACGGGTTGATCCATCGGGACCTGAAACCGGGCAATATCATGCTAACTCCCGGCGACGCTGCGATGGCGAATCTGGAAGTGAAAGTCATCGACTTCGGCCTCGCCAAGGCTACCGCCGATACCGCTGGAGAAATGGACCTGACGCATGGTGGGTTTGTCGGCACCCCGACTTTCGCCAGCCCCGAGCAATTCAGCAGCGCCGGCCTGATCGACGCGCGGTCAGACATTTACTCGTTAGGCGTGACGCTCTGGTACGCGCTTACCGGCTTAGTGCCTTATACGGGCCGCACAATCGATGAGATTCGCGATTGCCAGAAACGCACGGCGCTGCCGGTCGAACAGTTAGTTGCGCGGAAAGTCCCGGCTCCAGTGATCAAGCTATTGCGCCGCATGCTTGCGGTGGATCCGGCCCGGCGGCCCGCGTCGGATCGGGAGTTGATCGAAGCCTTGGAATCTTGCCGCGCGAAAGTAGCTCGCAGCGGCGGTATTTGGTCCTTTCGCAAACGGGCCTCGCTCATCGCGGTGGTAGCGATTGCCGCGGCGGCACTCTTTGCCCTTCGACTGAATCGCCAAAAAACAACGCCCACCGCTCCCAACGAGACCGGGCCACCAGCGTCTATGCTCGCGCCGTTGCCAGAGAAATCGATTGCCGTTCTGCCCTTTGAGAACCTAAGCGACGAAAAACAAAATGCGTTTTTAAGCGATGGTGTGCAGGAGGAAATCCTCATCGATCTCGCTAAAGTTGCCGACCTCAAAGTCATAAGCCGCACCTCCGTGATGCAATACAAGGCAAGCGCGGCCCGCAATCTGCGCGAGATTTCAAAAACATTGGGTGTTTCGCATGTGGTCGAGGGCTCGGTCCAACGTGCCGGAGGTCGAGTTCGCGTCGCCGCCAAGCTGATCGATGCCCGCACGGACACTCAACTTTGGTCCGAGCATTATGATCGCGATGTCGTTGATGTCTTTGCTATCCAGAGCGAAATCGCGCAACAGGTCGCCGATCAACTTCAGGCTCGGCTTTCACCGCAGGAGAAAATTGCCATAAGCGAGCGACCCACTACCGATTTAGAAGCTTACGCGCTTTATACCGAGGCAAGAACATTGAGCTCGTGGGACAATCGCCAGGGAGCGGAAAGGAGCTTGGCCCGAAAAGTGGATCTGCTCGAGGAAGCAACGCAACGTGATCCGAAGTTTGTGCTTGCCTGGTGCGCTCTGGCGAAAGTGCAAGACGACTTCTTCGGTACCTTTGGCGATCCCGAACACCTCGAGTTGGCAAAGAAAGCCGTTGATATCGCATTGCGATTGCGACCGGACTTGGGCGAGACCCACCGGGAGCTAGCACGCCACTATTTTTACGCTAACGATTACGATCGGGCATATGACGAGCTGGCTCTCGCTCGCCGCACACTGCCGAATGATTCTGAGGCGCTGTCCATCGCCGGGCGGATGGATCGTCACAAGAACCGCTGGGACGCTTCGCTTGTTAACTTACAAAAGGCGCGCGAACTCGACCCGCGCAATGGGGAGATCGCTTACCACCTCGAGCAGGATTACCGTTACCTGCGTCGCTATGACCTTTGGAAACATGACCTCGAGAGAGGTGTCGCCGGAGAGGGTCCGGGTGCCTGGGCTCAGTTGGGGCTGGCTGAGCTAAAATTGGACCAGGGCGATCTGGTCGGAGCTCAGGCTGCTCTCGCCCACCTACCGCAGGACTGGAGTCCGACTTTCGAGGTGTGGGAGACTCGATTCACGACCGCTCTTTACCTGCACGATTATGATGCGGCCAACCAAGTGATTGCTGCTACTCCTGCGAAGTTTGCCGATGCCGCGCTTGGCGGCCAACCTCCGCAGAGCTGGGCTGACGGGCTGGTCGCGCGTGCGCGTGGCGGTGAGGAGAAAGCGCAAGCGGTCTTTTCGGCTGCGCGGAAGAGGGCGGATGTGATCTTGGGCAACGAGGTCAAGGATGAGAATTACTTCACGCAAATCGCGACGCTCGATGCTGCGCTCGGACGCAAAGACGAGGCCATCCGCGAAGCACGGCGGGCGGTCGACCTGCTGCCGATTACGAAAGATTCGTACTTCGGTCCGCGGCTCGTCACCAACCTGGCGATGGTTTACGCGCAGACGGGCGAGCGCGATCTGGCGATAGAGCAGCTCGAGAGTCTCGCGAAAATTCCGGGCGGTCCAACCTACGGCAATCTCCGCTTCAATCCTTGCTGGGACTCACTGCGGGGCGATCCACGCTTCGAGAAAATCGTCGCCTCGCTCGCGCCGAAAGGCGCCAGCAACACTGTGTCAACAGCGTCCGCCCTAACGCCGTTGCCCGAAAAATCGATCGCGGTTCTACCCTTTGAAAATCTAAGCGCGGAAAAGAACGACGCGTTTTTTGCCGATGGCCTCCAAGACGATGTGCTCACGAGTCTGGCAACGATCAAAGAGTTAAAAGTGATCAGCCACACAAGTGTCATGGCTTATCGCGATGCCGGGGCGCGCAATACTCGTCAGATCGGCCAGACGCTGGGCGTGGCTAATGTGCTCGAAGGCAGTGTGCGGCGCGTCGGGGATCGCGCAGCCGTCAATGTGCAATTGATCGACACGCGCACCGACCGCCACCTCTGGGCAAAGCATTACGACCGAACACTAACTGATTCTCTTGGTCTTCAGGGTGAGCTTGCCAACGAGATCGCGACCGCGCTTCGGGCAACACTTAGCCCGGAAGAAAAAGTGCGCATTGAAGTAAGGCGGACAAGCAGTGTTCCAGCTTATGAGGCCTACCTGCGTGGCCGCGCATTTACAGCTGGCTCGCCGTTTGATAAGCCTACCGTGGACGGTGCGATCCATTCATATCAAGAGGCAGTGAAGTTGGATCCGAGTTTTGCGCTGGCTTGGGCATATCTCTCCCGTAGGCAGAGTGAGTACTACTGGACGGGATTCGATCCAACCCCGGCGCGGCTGGCCGCAGCCAAGGATGCCCTCGATCGTGCTCTCACGCTCGACCCAAACCTGCCGGAGACTCATCTCGCTCTTGGTTATTACTGCTATTACGGACAGCGCGATTTCACCTGGGCACTGGCGGAGTTCCAGCAAGCCGAGCAGGGTCTTCCGAATAACGTTGACGTCATCAGAGCAATCGCCCTTATCCAACGGCGGCTTACGCATTGGGATGAGGCGATCGTAGGCCTCCGCCGCGCCGTCGAGCTCGATCCTCGCAACATCGATGCCTCCATCAATCTCGCGATTACGTATAAGTGCCTGCGCCGTTTCCCCGAAGCTCTTGCCACACTTGACCGCGTCCTTGCGTTGGAACCGACGAATACAAATGCCCTCTGGAACAAAGCGGGTGTCTTCTGGGCAACGGGGGATCTTAAGTCGGTAGAACTGCTGCTCGCGAATCCCGCTATCGATCCGGGCGTACGTGGCGTGCAGACTTTGTTCCAACGGCATTACGCCGCGGCCATACAGATACTCTCAAAAGCGCTGCCCGGCAAGCCGTACGAGGAAAGGAAATGGCTACTTTTCACGCTTGGCTTAAGTCAACAGCGCGCCGGCAATGTTGCTGCGGCGCGCGCAACTTACCGAATGGCGGCGCAGGAGGATCAGCGCGAGCTCGAGAAAGTAGCGCGGGATTCTTTTCAAGAGGCGGAGCTGCATGCCTTTTTGGGTCGGGTCTATGCAGGTTTGGGCGAAGCGGCGTCTGCTATCGCCGAAGGACAAAAAGCCATGGCCATGCAGCCTACTTCCAAAGATCCATTCGAGGGCCCCGTCGAGGAGTATGCCATGGCGCAGATCTACGCTCTCCTGGGCGATGCCGATCACACGATTCCCATTCTCAAGAGGTTGCTGCAGATACCCTTTGGCGAGGTGATTACTCCGGCGCTGCTGCGACTCGATCCGATCTGGGATC
>WNEZ01021066.1_pt1 | contig 12048 bp, 14 predicted proteins | sample 5400521 | NCBI WGS metagenome assembly WNEZ01 (sample SAMN13153339, study PRJNA577476) | soil metagenome | isolation source: 120 cm saprolite under Douglas fir tree site 2 hole 1 replicate 1 | place: USA:California | collected 2015-04-18
CAGGCTGACGTCGAAATCAACAAAAGTGTCGGCTGGCCAGAGTCGTTGGCGAAGTTCTTCCCGTGTGACCACCTCACCCGGATGCTCCAGCAGCGCCGCCAAGACTTGGAACGGCTGCTCTTGCAGTTTGACTCTAAGGCCAGCTTTGCACAGCTGCCCGGCTTGCATATCGATGTCGAACACCCCAAACCGTACCACTTTCGGCTTCGGCGCATGGGCTGACTCCGACATCGACTGGCCTCTGCGCTAGAAAGTTTACCACCCTTGGTATATTTTCATGTGCCAGTCCAGGTCATACCCCGTTCTATCCTCTTGAATTTCGGCTACTTACGAAGTCATCATTTGCCCCGATACCGATCACCCGCAGCACATTGTCAAACTCGGGCTGTTGGGAGAGAGTGCGCTCCGAAATACGAGCCGGGCACACCACCAAAGAGGTTTACCGTTGAAAACGGGTCTAATTTGCCGGACATCCCGGTCGCGTGCGTGGCCATGGAACACAGCATCCCAGTGCGCTAGGGCCGTCGCTTTGTTATTAGCACTCGGGACTCCTACCCTTTCGCAGCCCTCGAGTCGAAGAGAAATCCCCTTCGAAAATAGTCGCATGTTCGGATTGGTCCTGGTCAAGGTCGAAGTTAATGGAAGGCCAGCGGTCCTGATCGTTGACACCGGCGCGAATCAGACGATCATAAGTTCAGAGCTTGGAGAAATGCGACCGCGTACTCTGGAGAGCGCAGTCTCCGCCAGTAAGGGTTCTGGTTGGACCGGCACAGGAGTCTTCGCAACAGCCACGCTGAGGGTTGGACCCATCAGCTGGCGGAATCACAGAGTTGTGGTCATGGACACGCACGACCTTTCAAAGAGCCTCGGGCAAACAATAGACGGTCTGCTGGGCATGGATTTTTTCAAAGAGTTCGAAGTTGTGGTTGTTAACCTGAAGAATCACAAATTGATCCTCGAACCCTGAAAGCGGTCGTCCTCAACACCGCACCGGCCCGCCCGTGCGCACACGCCCGCCGATTTTGTGCTCTTGTGGTGCTCGAATCGGCGAACACTATAGTAGTGGGGCATCGTCGCCCGACTTGCAGGAAATCCGCTACTTGCACCCCGGGCTGCTAGGTAGGTAGGTAGCATTGTCGCTCCAGCTTCCAAATGCAGGGTTGACCCAGCTCGTTTTCCGGAGTTGAAAAAGGGTAACCCGCCCATTACACAGCATGTTCGCTTTCGCCGTAAGTCTCGGTTGCGCCCTGTGGCTTTTTCCCAGTGCGCTCACGGACCTTGTCGCTGAAGTCCGAAACCTTGTCCGCGAGATTGGCTCGCGTTTTGTCACCACTGGCCGGTGCGACCAGCAGGCCGACTCCCGCGCCGATGCCCAGTCCGGTCAGCAGAGCACCGATTTTCCCGAATGTTTGCGAATCTTCTTTGCCGCGAAGAACGTTAGTGGCGCGACTGACGCGGCCGGACGCGATGTCATACGTATCCCTGAGTCTGCTTTTAATGCTGTCCATGTTGTCTGGCAGACGCTCACGCAGCTTATAAAGCAGATAAATGCCGGTGCCGAGCAGGATGTTAAAAAGTGGTTCTCGCTTTTTGAATCTCATGTGTGTGTCTCCCCGACGATAGTTTCGCTGATATGGAGATGCAGAAACAGAGTGAGATGTTGGAAGTGCTGGTCACCCAGGGCTAGAATTCCGTAGGTCGGGACTCGGAGGGGTGGGTCGAATGTCCTGATATAACTTCGGGATCCCGAAGGGCCGGCCGTTCAGACGGATCGCTAGTTGCCGAAGCGATTCTTTTGCACGGATCACTAAAATAAAAGGATCAGCAAGAGCATCGTATCGCCAACCGCCAACTGAAATTTCTAGTGAACTAGATGCCGGACGGTGGCGTCTGGCAATTATACGGAGAGAACGGATGCAGGAACTGGCCCTGATCCGGCCCGGTCGCACGGCGGATACCGAGTTGGTCCTTGAACTGGATAAGACCGCTCTGAAACGGGAGTTCGAAGAGCGTTTGGCAGAGTGTGGGACATTGGCCTTTCGGGTGGCGCGTGGTGTTTTGCGCAACGGCGCCGATGCCGAAGACGTGGCGCAAGAGGCCATGCTGCAAGCCTACCGGCGCTTCGAACGTCTTCGTGATCGGTCCCGGTTCCGGGCATGGCTGGTTAGGATTACGTTTCGCCTCGCATTGGACCAAGCGCGCTCTTCGCGGCGGCGCCTACAATTCCATATTAAGGAAAACGACTACTTTGGTACCCTCGCCACCGTGCTCGATTTGGTCAGCCAGGATCTGCGAAAAAAAGGGCACCGTGGCCATGCGGAGACGCTTGGTCGACTGCGAGATCGGCTGATGTACCTTCAGCAGGGATACCGGATCGAGAAAATGCAGTCGCACACTAAGATCGCTGGCCCGTTGTAGTGCCGTTATCTAGACACCATCGAATTACTTTTCAGAAGCGAACCCGCCCACGCGAAGGATAAAGTACATCTCTAGCCGTTCGATTGTGGCTGGGCGTCCGCCAACCTGGACAGGAATTACTCCCCACATTGGAATGCGGCTCAGCTCGTCGGCTTGGACTCGCGCACCAAGCGAAAATGGGACGCGGAGCGCATACCTTTCGGGCTTGGTTCCGGTGCCCGCGGGTTTACCCATCATCGGTTGTGGCATAAGGACAGTTTATATCGGAACCTAAATACTTCAGCTCGTCCTGGCAGCCATTAACGAAACTGCTGCGATCCAATCGCACGACTTAGAAGTGCGTTCCGCATTGTGGATAAAATCTGCGCTGAAGTAGATCTAGGTTCGGGTCCACCAAACTCATCGTTCCGTCGACAAGTGGGACCGCGATCGAGAAGATTGCGCCGAATGGAACTTTCTATGTAAACCTCACGTTTGAGAAACGCGCCTAACGACTGAGGTTGGGATAGTCTCCAACTTCTCTTATCTTAGCCGCCACCAATTCAAACACCGTAATCTCTGGCCAGTCGCCGAGCTGGATGGGGACAATCGTGGCTCCGATGCCGCAGTTGACGTAGAGTTGGCCGCCGGATTTTTCGAACCCTCCACTGACGTAGGGCGTCTCCAATCGGACAGAGGGAGAGGCCGCGCCGGAGCATCTGGCCGCCGCGAGTGTGCCCGACAGCGTCAAGTCGATGCCGAGTTTTGTCGTCATTACGGCAATCCACGACGATTCGCGGAGAAGATCAGAAGGGAGAAGCGATGTTCAGCTATGTGTCATCCTAGAAGCGCGTCCCGGCCGATCATCCCCGACGTGGGATGCTGGAGAGGGTGGATAGCATTCTGAAGGAACTGCCGCTGCGCTTCGCGAGGCTGTATTCCGAGGTGGGGCGACCGTCAATCGCGCCGGAGTGTTCCTACTGCCTCACCCCACCATGCTCGGCAGTGGCTTTGAGTGACCAGAAGAGGACTGTTTTCAACAAGCTGCTAGAATTCTAGAGTCGGGCTCATTTCTAGTTGACTGGCGTCTGCTTCCATTGAATACTGCCCACCACTTCCCGACGTAAACCCGGTTTGGGCAGGCCCGAAAACAGGGATGTCCGCAGTCGACAACGAACCCGAAGGCAGGATTACTTGTGAGTCGCACAGTCTTTATCCCTGATACTAACTTCTTCATTGACCATCCGGACTTCGTGCGCTTCTTCGCGCCGTCTCGCGCCCTCGTGCACGTGGATCTCGTATTTCCAGTTCTCTGCGAACTCGATGACCACCGAAGAAAGCGGAATGAACCAAACCCGAGGCTGAAGGAAAAGGGCATGAAGGCCGACATTGCTATACAGCTCATTCGGCAGCTTCAGCAAACCGAGCCTGACGGAATCGAGTTTGAGGTTTATAACCCTAGATTGTCGAGCATGTTGTAAGGTTGGCAGCCGAGCACCATCCCCAAGATGTGATCGTATTCATAACCAATGACAAGGGACTACCGACTATTATGTTCCTAGACGAGAAGAAGCGAAGGAATCTGAGGCACGTTGTTCTGAAGAACGCCGAAGATGTTCAGCGCGAGCTCCGTATTTGCGGGAATCCTCTTGCGTCAATCGATCATGTGGGGCTAAGCCCGAAGCCTTTAACAGTGGACGATCAGTCAGGTATTAACATACTCATCAGGTACACAATCACGGACTTCCGATACAACAAGGTCTGGGTCGCCTTGCATTTTTTTCCAGCTGAAGCAACCACAGAAGAATGTGTGTTCTGCACGGTGGATGTCCCTACCGTTGTCCACAGGGAGGAATGTAAGCTGTTCTTGCCGTTCTCGCAGCTTCGTTTGAGACCGAGACGTCAAGGCATGTATCACGTTAAGTTGATCGTGCGAATCTGGGATGCCGAGCAGAGTGTAGTATTGGCGGAGGATGACAACTCATGCCTAGAGTTCGTAATGGGGAATTGTTACCTAACAAAACACTGACAGGAAGTAGCTATCGATGAACCCAGCCTTTTATAAGTTTGGCGGCTAAAAAAATCTGCTAATTGGCGCGCCGCCACCGGCAAGGTGGCGGACGCGGCAGACTGGCGGAACGTTGCGTCGCCCATTAGGTTTCCATTCCTCCGCGACGAAGACAACCTAACCCGGTAGGGAATTCCTGAGAGCGTCCAAATATGGATCGAAAACATCGGAGAGCGAAGAGGATCGGACAACCGTTGGCGCGAGTTTCTGTTACCCGGTACAGTCATGGGATTCTCGAGTGTGCAGATCCTTTGACAACAGGTAAGTTGTTGACTAACATGGAGATGTGCAAGTCGGAATACTAACAATAAGACAACAAATTATGGAGGAATCCGGACAATTTGAAGGTGCAGGTTTTAGAGATTCTGTGCAGGAGATACAAGAGCTAAAAGAGCTACGTGCGATGTGCCGGGAACAGTTATCAACGGTCGCTGAACAGTGGCTAGCTGCCGGCAGGCCAGATATGGCGATCGAGATTTGGATTCAAACCGACTCCTTGACCAAGCAAGCTGCACGAATCCGTAGCATTATTGAAGATGTCTCCTCAAAGAGCCCAGTGTCCGATGAGGCTGAATTCAGTGCGTACACTACTGCTTGTTTGAAGTTGTTGTAGCGATGCCCAGCTCGAATGTTGGGGTGAGTCTGTGTCCGGAGGCGCCAACTGCGGGGTCTGCGTACAATCGAAGCTGAAGTACTGGGAAACCAAACGGCGGCACCGAGCCCGGAACGAGTCCAGTGATTCCAAAAAGTTCCTCGGGAGTTGCAAAACGAAGTTTCTTGACCCCCAAATGGCCTTTGATCGCCGCCGAATTTAGCTTGCTGTAGCGGGTAGCACGAACAACTGCACCTCGTCATCGGTGGCTTTAGCTCCGGTTCGAAGGTCCTCACCTCGGGCCTTTGCGGACTCTTCGGACGTAAGCGTCGGTTCGTGCTGAACTTCATGGAACGGAACGCGATGCTGTCTAAGCAGTTCCCGAATTGTGTCGGTTACACTTGCGGTCATCCTTAACCCCTTTGCGTCAATTCTTGCCTGTGTTTCCCGGGCAAGGAGCATCGCTCCGGGTGATTGTTAATTTCCAAAAGGTCGACTTTGAACCCGGAGGCGGCACGTCGACCTGAGCGGGCTCAAGCAATAACAAAACATCAGGAGGTACGGTTGGCGTGATGGCCACTATGGCTAGAGGCCATGCCGTAGCAACGCCGTAGCCAGCGTGCGTTCTGCAGGTCATCGCCGGGATCGAAGGTATTCCTGCGATGGGCGACGGTAATTATCGAGCAAGAGCAGTGAACCAGGGGCGCGCTGGAATTCGGTCGCATCCACGCCCATAATCTGCATGGCGCGCCCTTAAATTCGGCAAGAGCGAGCTTGGCATCCTCGGTCTGCCCTTCAAGCTGTGCCAGGTTTAAGTTGAATCGAAAATATTCGCTGCCGTCGTGGTGCTCAATCCCGGCGGCGCGTATCGCGCTGCAGTTGTTCGACGCGGGTGGATGGAAAAGAAAGAGGTCTTTCCTCAGCGTTGTCCACGCGCTCTCAGAGAGAAGCTTACGAACGGACTCGACATAGACAACATCGGGACTGATGTCAGCGGTACAAACTTCCCAGTCGATGGCTCGCGTGAGAACGTACGTGAACCCGTCACGATACGCGAGCACCTTGACCAGTAGGGATAGCGATAACGCTCATCGCCCTGCCTAGGTTTCAGGACCATACGCTTGTCCACCAAATGAATCTCGGGCCCATCATTCATGTGGATTCCGAAAGGCTGGGCCACCCACCCGCGGAGGTTATGATCGACCCGCGAGCGCCTGCCGTCTGTTACGCCATTCGGTAAGACCTTTCAGCCACCTCCCCCAGTCGGGATGCTCGCGTTCGCACCGGCACATATCCGGCGGCGGTGAGAGTTGAACTTCGATACCGTCTATGCTTACCGGCGAAATCACTTAAGACACCATATCGGCTCCATTGATCGCGCATCCTCCGCGCGCGCTTCCACTGCCACCAGCACAAATATCCATTTTTAGGTATGCGTCGCATATTATTCAAAGTGCACACATTTGAAGCAGGCTCCAGAACTCTGAGGGGAATGCGTTCCATTGATGAAATGGGAATAGAGCTGCTGGAAAGATTCCAGGAACTTCTTGGTTGTAAGGAGCAGATGCCGTCATCAATCAGCCCGGGCCGGGTGGGCGTATCTGAAAAAGCAGAACTCGAAAACCCCGGCCATTACGCCAACCAGCCAGTTCAGACTGATGAGGGGATATCCAAGGCGGACAAGCCAGTTGGTGGCGTGAAGGGACTGCTCGAGAACCTCTCTCGCTCCATTCGGACGGAAGACCTCGATCAATGCTGCCGAGATTACGCCACTCACATATCCTGCGAAAGCTCCGCTCACAACCCAAAACAATATCTGGTTAGTCGCGGGCTTCCCCTTAGAGACGTTCACAATGGCAGAGAGAATGATCCAGAGTGTCGGCACAAACAACCAGTAAAAATGGACGAACTTGCTTCCCTCCAGCCCGGCATGCGTGAACTCCCTGAGAACCTGCGTCAGAACGAGAGCCGCGAACGCCAGAGTTACGGCCCCCGCTCCGATAACGAAAATGCTCAACGCTGTAACTCCCTTCATGGGTGCTCCTATTGTGGGGGTTTTAAATCGGGTTTTAGTCTGCGCAGGGCGATCCGGGGAATAACTGGGAGCTCAAGCTCTCGAAGCTCCTCAGCCAAAGCGGCGGGCCTGTAAACGTGTTGCAGGTCTTTAAAGGGACCTATGCCTCTTAGAACACTCGAAACTGCATCTGCGCAGTTGAATGAGCCCGGGTGCCCCAGCTTCTCGATCCTGTCCGCAATCTGCCTTTCCTGGTCTGCGCTCGTGTCGAAGGTAAATATTTCCGGATACGTGTTTTGGTTCTGCGAACTATGGGCATCAAGGTACTGATGAAGATCCGCGCTCTCATCGCGGAAGACATCGTCATCCGGGTGTTCGCCATTTATTCTTGAATCTCCGCTAGGATCGTAAAGCACCGGATTCCCCCCATTCGTAACGAAAACTGCGCTGTGTTCTCCGACAAAGCCCGTGTGGTTGGGGTTGTTGAAAAAAACCATCACAATCGTATCCAACCCGCTAGGGTCAACCAAATTATTCGGCTGGTTGTCGGCGTATTCATAAAGATTGATGTTTTTCCCCAGAAAGCCTGCGGGGTCGGAGTTCAAAAACCGACCAGTAGCGCTATCGAAATTGTTCCAGCACTGGAGCTCTTCTGAATGCGGCGCCCGAAAGGGTCGTACTTGAAAGTAATGTTCCCGCCCGAGCCTGGTAACGCCACCGAGGTCAGCCGGTTCTCGAAATCCCACGAGTAGGTCTTGGTTCCCGTGGAATCCACCTTGGTCACCGTGTTTCCGTTATTGTCGTAAGTGTAGGTCACGCCCGGCTTCGAACTGAGCTCGTTGGAAGTGTTGTAGCCGTAGGGCGAAACTCCTAGCGAGCTGAGCCGGTTTCCCACCGCATCATAGCTGTAGCTCTCGGTTGTGGTCGTTCCCTGTAAAACTTGTGTGAGCTCATATAGCGGATCGTAGGAAAAAGTCGAGGTCACGTTCGTACGCTTGTCCGTCTTCGAAGTGCGGTTGCCGACAGCGTCGTAAATGTAGGTGGCACCGTCCAGTGTCGCGCTAAACTTTGTATGCAATGTGCTAAGCAGCTGCGAGAGCGAATCGTACTGGTAGCTGGTTGTCACGCTGTTCGGCCGCGTTAATTGGGTACGGCGGCCGAGGGCGTCGTAGGTGAAGGTGTAATTTGTGCGGGCGGGATAGGTCAGGGTGGTCAAGCGGTTTAAGGTGTCGAACGCATAGCTCGTGGATGCACTCTGCGGATCAGTCATCGACGTTCGGTTCGACCCGGCGTCATAGCCGTAGCCCACGTTGAACGTTTTGCCAGGGACAAACGAGTATGCGCTCGAGGCCTGGGTCGGACGCCCCCTGTTGTCATACGTGGATGTGTAGGTTCCGGTGGCGTCGACAACCTTTGTCAGCCGGTTCCCGAGATCATACGTGTAGGAAACGGCACTACCATCCTGATACTGCTTAGTCGCGAGGCGATTCAAGAAGTCGTAGGTGTAATTGATGCCATGGCCGTTGCGATCTGTCTTTGACGTCAGATTCCCGTCCAGATCGTATGAATACGTCTCAAACCACCCTGAGGGAAAGTTCGTCTGAATGATCTGGCTGTTAGCATCATACTGAAAGGTTGTCTGCGGGTGAGTGGCGGCATCCGTAATGCTCGTCAGATTGTTTTCATTGTCGTAACCGTATTGCGTGACGCCATTGTTCGCGTCGGTGACGGAAGTGAGCCGGTCAGCATCGTCATAAGCGTACTGAGTGATCTTGCCATTTGGATCCGTGACGCTGCTTTTTCGACCGCGGTAGTCATAGCCGACCTGAACGTAGGTGGCCGGACTCGTGGGATAAGTGGTCTTGGTCAGTCGGTTCATGACGTCGTAGTTGAATGTGGTCTGCTGGCTATTAGCGTCGATCGCCGCGGTCCGGTTGCCGCGGGCATCATACTGATAGGTCGTAATCTTGGTCTGTGGGTCGGTAATAGTCTGGACGAGCCCGGTAGTGTAGTAGGCGAACGTAGTAGAGTGACTGAGCGGGTCTGTGACTTTTGTAAGCCGACCCTTTGCATCGTACGTTAATGTAGTCTTGCTGCCCGCCGTCTTGCCGCCCGGGGAAGGCGTCGTAGTAGTCAGCAAATTCCCCTTTGTGTCATAGGTATTCGTCGTCACATTGCCCAAAGGATCGGTCGCGGTCAGCACTTCACTGAAGCTGTTGTAAGTGTAGCTCCAGTTTTGCGTGTTGTTTGAACTGTCTATCTGGATCTGCTTCTGGAGCACGTTCCCATTGGCATCATACGAATAATTCGTAAAGTGGCCGAGCGGGTCCACAGCCCTCGTCCGATTGGCTTGGGTGTCGTAGGTGTACGACCAGTTCCCGCGACCGATACAGCTGTCGCAGCCGGGACCCGTAATCGAACTGACCAGATTTCGATTTCCCACACTTGTAATTCCATAACTAGTCGTGTTTCCGCTTGTGTCGGAAACCGTTGCGGCGTTGCCAGCGTAATTAGCAGTAACTAACTCGACGCCCCCGGCTCGCTGCGAAGTCAATCCTCGCCTCGAGCTGTCGTAGGTGTGGGCTTCGAGAATCTTACTGTTGGCGTCCTTCACACTTAGAATCAGGCCGTTGGAATCGTAGCTGATGGCGTTAACCGAGCTATCAGCGTACGTAACGGTATTCAGGAGGCCTCCCGTGACGTACGTGTAGCTTGCGATTGTGCCTACCAAGTCTTGAATGCTGGAGACCTGGTTCGGGAAGCTGGAGTTTGCGTAGTTGAAAGTCAAGGTCCGGCTGGCAGCGTCGGTAGCCCTGGTGAGACGGTTCGAAGAATCGTACGTTAGCGTCGTCTGATTTCCGTTTCTATCGACAATGTTTTGCAGGAGACCGGCATTGCTAAAAACCTCTTTCCTGCCGTCCGGAAAGCTCAGCGTAAAGAGCGTCGTGCTGGAGTTGAAGGCCAGGCTAGCATGTTCATCTGGTGGTGACGTAACATTGTAGGTGTTGCTCGACGAATTCCAGGTCAAAGTCCACGCGCTGCCGTCGCCGCGCCAAAATTTGGCCTGGCTGTTGGGGACCACTTGTATGCGCTCCTCATAGTTTGAGACCCAGCTGTCGCCAAACATCCCAACCTCGTTCACAGGGCTGCCGAGAGGCCACATGCTGTTCCATGTGCGCGTCAGGTTCAACCCGCCGCCAAGGCCGGCTAGCGAATAATCCTGCTGCTCAATCCAGGTGTTGCCATTTCGCAGATTGATAGGACGCCCGCAAGTTCCTTCGCCGCCGGAACGAGGACATGAGGATCCGAGGTCTGCAGAAATATCCGCGATATAAAACGTGGTTGAAAAGGGAACAGTAGTGACCGAGTTCGCGATCGTCACAGGCCCATTCGGAGCGCCCGCGCCTATCTGAACTGGCACAGTGACAGTCGTTCTGTTGCCAGGGACACTAAAATAGTAGTAGCTGGGCGGTATCGAGACGAACGGGGAACTGATGTTAACTTGGAAGTAAAGCCCGCCGGGATCGGCCGGGGCGCTCAGTGTGAAAGTCGCATTCACGGTTCCGCTGCCATACACCTCCTGAGGCATCGAGAACGTCGCCTGCATCTGATTCGCCTGCAGTGGAGCAGAAAGTACTATCGGGTTCGGAATTAAGCAGCCAGAGCCATTATAACCCGGCGGGTTACATGCAGGATCTCCGATTTGTACATTGTTGGTCCAGGATCCAGGCGACGGGCAAGCCTCCGTGAGCGAGACCGAAGGTCCGCTTCCCATATCTCTACGGGCGAAGCATTGGGTGCCAGCGGGGCAATTGTAATAGAAAACGTCCCCATAGGTACCATTGTCCGAAGCGACAGTTACTTGGTGTGTAATGTAAATGTTACTGAGATTTGTGCAGCTGTTGGGAGTGATTGTGTAGCCAGTAACCCAACTGCTGGCATAGGCCGCCCGTGTTACGTTTGTGAGCGCCAATAGCAGAAGAAGCCCATGGAACACGGTCTTACTCGTCATAGCACGCCCCACTTTGACAAACGTGGGGATGAGGTCATCCCTTGTTTCGTAAGTTAAAAACGGATTTGTCCGTTGCCAGGCCGAGCAATGCGCATTTTCGTCGCCACTTAGTCAGCGTTCGGAAACTGCAATTCCCTTGGGATAAGAGCGGAGGCCTGGTCACGGGCAAAAATCTTATGGGCGGTACGTGACGCAACGTTCGCATCCACCAGAAGTGAGCGACGGCGCGTCCAAATGGGCTGGTTTCCCTGTCCACTTACAGTCCGAGTTACGAGAATCTAAATTGGATCACATAACGTGTCAAGGAAAACTTACTTCGTCTGCAGCGTGCGGTTAGTCAGGTTAAGCCTCCAAATGTCGGAACTCCGACCGTAGCCGCCGGTATCAGTCGGAATCGCGACCTCTCACTAAACTTTCAGCCAACGGGAAACATAATGGTTCGAATAGCACAACCACCACGGTTCCCCTGTTAGGCTCAGGTACGAGTCTATCGACGGCTAGCACGACCCCAGGCCAGCTTGTCGCCAATCCTAGTAGTCTGAGTTTTGGCAGCGTTCAGGTGGGCAACACCGAGCTCTCGAGGTGGTCACCAATACGGGAGGTTCCAGTGTCACTCTTTCGCAGGAGACTCTTGCAGGGGCTGAGTTCAGCATCAGTGGTCTGAGCTTGCCGCTCACCCTGGCAGCGGGTCAGAGTGTAACCTTCGATACGACATTCGTTCCATTCCACAGTCGGGGGGCGCGATTGGTAGCATCTCCATCGGCTCCAACGCTTCGAACTCGACGATGACGATATCCCTGGCCGGCACAGGAGTGGCACAGGGCCAGTTGGCTGTTACGCCGACGTCGACCGACTTTGGCAGTGTAACCGTCGGGACCAGCAAGACTCAGGTGGGTACGCTCAGTTCCAGCGGATCGAGTGTTAGCGTATCCTCTGCCACTCTGACTAACGCAGAGTTCTCGCTG
>WNEZ01017299.1_pt1 | contig 12046 bp, 10 predicted proteins | sample 5400521 | NCBI WGS metagenome assembly WNEZ01 (sample SAMN13153339, study PRJNA577476) | soil metagenome | isolation source: 120 cm saprolite under Douglas fir tree site 2 hole 1 replicate 1 | place: USA:California | collected 2015-04-18
GATTGAGGGCGCCGCTCAGGTCGAAATCCCGGAGCGATTGACTGCCGTACTCGTCGACGAATGCCGAGACGTCAGCTTGAAGAGCATCGTGATCCAGATTCGGCGGCACCGATCCCAATCGCTTGACCACATCCGCCACCTCGCGTGCGTCCTTTTGAGCAACGGCGAGGAGCAGGCCCTCGATCTCTTCGCGGAGGCGATCGTCAATGCGACCGACCATGCCGCAATCGAGAACGGCCACCACGGGCCCCCTTACCCTGCCCTCTCCCCCCAGGGGGAGAGCCCCAGGGTGAGGGGGCCCGCCTGGCAACATCATCAGGTTGCCCGGATGGGGATCGGCATGATAGAAGCCGTCGCGAAAGATCATTTCCAGATACATGTTCGCCCCTCGCCGGGCCAGTTCATCCAAATCGACCTTGGCCTGGTGCAGAGCTTCGACATTCTCGGCGCTGATGCCATTGAGCTTTTCCATCGTCAGGACGCGACGGCTGCACAGATCCGGAAAGACGGCGGGAAAATGAACGCCCGGATCTTTGGCAAAGTTCTTGGCCAATTCTTCCAGGTTTCGGCGCTCCAGGGCAAAATTGAGCTCGTTCAGGAGGACGCGGCGGAACTCGCGAACCGTGGCCACCGGCTGGTAAGGGCGCAGGCGCGGCACATGCTTTTGAAGCAACTCCGCCAGTCCGGCCGTGATATTCAGGTCTTCGATGATCTTTTGCTCGATGCCCGTATGCTGCACTTTGACCACGACTTCCTGATTGCTGGCCAGCCGAGCCCGGTGCACCTGGCCGATTGACGCCGATGCCAAGGGGTGATCGTCGAATTCGGCGAAGAGCACTTCAACCGGCTTGCCCAGTTCTGAAACGATCATTCCCCGGACGGTTTCGGGAGGATCGGGCGGCGTGTTGGAGCGAAGCTGTCCTAGTTCTTCAGCCAATTCAGGGCCGACAATATCCGCCCGGGTGCTAATAATCTGGCCGAGCTTAATGAAGGTCGTTCCCAGCTCTGTGAGCGCTAGTCGGATGCGCGCTTCGTGAGTGAGCTTGCCCAGTCGCTCGCCGTTATAACTGACCAGCCGCCCTTGAAGCCACTCGTAATTCAGGCCAGCCAGCCAATCCGCCAGGCCATACCGGCTCAGGACGGACACGATCTCGGTGACCCTTCGACGGCCGGGGCGAACCGCAGGTCGTGCTCAATCATATACTGAGCTAGCTCCCGGACGGTCTTGGCCGTGGGCGAATTGGCGGGGGTAAAATACTTGGCCACATCAGGCTGCCGCAGGATGCGGATACTGCTTTGCAAATCCTCGAGAAAGCGCTTGGCGCGAATATACTTCGGTGCCGGCGCCTCTTGAATTTGTCCGGCCAACCGCGCCTCCATGACTTCCTTGACCTCGATCAAATTCTGCAGATCGGCGGCATTTACCCGGCCCGCCTTGGCTTGTTCGGCAAGCTTAGGGAGCAGAGCTTCAATCCGTTCGCGCTCGCCTTGGAACTCGGATGCTTTCAACACCTCGGGCCAGTCGCGGCTAAAGCTCTTGAGCATGCCGGCATTGCCGGGACTGCTTTTCGGAACGATGTTGATATGTTCCAGCACGGCCTCGGAGAGCTCCACATCGCGACCTCTCAGACCGTCAGTGTTGAGCCTTCTGAGATCATCCAAAACCATGTTCAGCTCTGATCCCGACAAAACCGTGGTTGCCGAGGCCGCCATTTGGCTGTTTCCTACAGCGCTGGCCTGAATTGTCGTGAAACCGCCCGGTATTGCGGAGGCGCTCATACCGAGCGAGGAGAAGCCAGTGGTCGGCATCAGCCCAAACGATCCGATGGTCCCCATCCCTACCGGGCCGCTCAGGCCGCTCAGTGCCAGGAACGCGGATGTCGCTGGCGAAAGAGCACCATTCATGAGCAAGAAGGATATGCCCGGAGCTACGGCCGGGTTAATAGCGGCCGCGAGCGAAAATGGGCCTGCTGTAGCGAACCCGGGGGGCAGCAAGGTCGCGCCCGGGGGCAACAGCATATTCAACTCCCGATTCAACGATGTCTGGCTATTCAAAAACGGCGTCATCGAATTAAACATGTTGAAAGTGGAACCTGGCAGGAAGATGAAGTTCGATCCCGAAGTTTGGACGAGGATCGATCCCGCCGGCAGGACGTTGGTCGTGGACGTCGTGGACGTCGTGCTGCCGGTACTGGTGGTAGTTGTGGTGGTGGTTGCGGCCGTTTCGGCTATTCTTGAAGGGAAAGGTCCTCCTCTTGAAGGGAAAGGCTTAGGGACAGGTGGGCGATTGCTCCCCGTCACCGAGCTCACCCTGCTGGCGGGTTGGGATGTAGTGTCGGGGCGCGACGTTACAAGGTCAGCTCGTATGGGAACGCTTCTCACGGGCTGCACGATAGGCGGGCTCACCATTGGGGCGCGAAACATTACTGGCGGACGGCCGGGCACTTGGGAGACCGCTGCAAATACCAACGTGCCAATTAAGGCAAGGGTTCCTAATCGTTTAGCGATAACACGCATGACTCATCTCTCCTGTAGAACTTGCGTTCTAGCATGAGGGCCTCTTAGTTCCTCCCTGCATATTTTACGCAACAGCCGTGCCGGAAACATCATTCGTGGCCCGCGGCTGTGGCCAATCGATTTTATGCACGGACCATCTCAAGCGCGACGGCTGTTGATGTGAAAACGATTGCGAATACCTGGTATAGGAATTGCTCGATTGGATTATGGCTGGTTTGCCTCTGCCTGCGGCAAGGCAAACGGGGTTCGGACAATTTGACGGACAAACTTATTTGGAACTTCGAAGGAGGCAAAATTATGAGATTACGACTGGGGAAAGTCCCGAGCGGTCTGGCCTGCGTTCTTTTGCTTTGGGGGACAAGCTGGGCCCTTGGCCAAGCGCAGATACGGGAGGAGACGCGAACGACAACCACGGTGCGCCGGGTCAGCGCCTTTATCGGGGCTTCGGTTGAGCTCCAGGCCGGGGGCACTTTTGGACGCGTGGAGGACGTCGTCATTAACGATGAAGGTTGTATTGATTTTGTGGTGGTTGTGTTCGAGGAAAAGCTCATTGCGGTGCCTTTTACATTGACGCGGGTTGATTTCGGGCGCCGAGTGGTTTTTTTGAATGCGGAACGTGACTTCCTGCTCCGGGCCCCGACGTTCACGCGGGAACGCTTTCCCGATCTCTCCCTTCAATCGGAGTTTGGCCGCCGCGTGAGCACGTTTTTCCGAGAGAGCACGAATCGCCGAGGGGCGGAGACCCGACCGGACCGCCGCGCACCAGAAACCCGACCTCCGGATCGGCGTACGCCGGATACTCGACCTCCAGACCGGCGAGAGCCCGATAAGCGAGCGCCGGAGGACCGCTCGGCTCCGAAGGATCGCAAGACGCCCGAGGATCGCAAACCACCGGAGGACAGAAAACCTCCGAGTTAGCGCTCTCCTGATGCTTTTCTGGGTACGACGGGACAAAATGGCCACGGGTCCCCAGAGTCAAGTCCACTTTGGCAAGATGTGAGTCTGCCAGCGCTCCTTCGAGTTGCTGGCAGGCTCGCTTTTATTTTTTGGCGATTGACAATGAGTCGTTTCTCTCCGATCATAGCTTCGCTATGAAGCACGCACATTTTGGTCTTGCCATGTTGCTGCTTGTTGCCGCCGCGTTGGCCTGGATGATTCCGGGTGGTCAGACTTCTGAAGTCTCCGAAAACTTCAGAGGTGCTTCCGCTCGTTCAACGGTCGGCCAGGAGCAGACCATCTGCACATTCTCCATCGTTGCTTATGATCCAGAGCAGCAAGAATGGGGAGTGGCCGTGGCATCCAAATTTCTGGCCGTCGGAGCGGTCGTGCCATGGGCGAAAGCGGGCGCCGGCGCCATTGCCACTCAAAGTCATGCGAATACCAGTTATGGTCCGAAAGCTCTCGAACTCCTGAGCCAAGGGAAGTCGGCGGATGAGGTCATCAAACTGCTCACCGAGGAAGACCCAGGTAAGGACGTCCGCCAGGTCGGCATCGTTGACTCCAAAGGGAATACTGCCACGTACACCGGTTCCAAATGCATGGCGTGGGCCGGCGGAAAAATGGGCAAGCATTATGCTTGTCAAGGCAACATCCTGGCCGGTGAGGCTGTAGTGGACGACATGGCTAAGGCGTTCGAGGAAGCCAAGGGGCCTCTGGCATGGCGACTCTTGGCCGCCCTTGAAGCCGCCGAAAAGGCAGGCGGCGATAAACGGGGCAAACAATCGGCGGCTATCTTGGTCGTCCGCGATAAGGCCGGCTACAGCGGGTTCAATGACCGCATGATCGATTTCCGTGTGGACGATCATGCCAGCCCCGTTCAAGAGCTCGCTCGGATCTTGGCTCTGCGCCTGAAACGGCCGGAAAGTTAACAGTGATAGGGCTGTGTCACCTCTGCATCAGCGTGCGCAATTCGGCAACACACCAACCCGAAGCGTAAGCGAGGAGGCCATTTCCTCGCTTACGCTTCGGGTTGGTGTGCTGCCTTCCAGCCGCCGATTCGGGAGCAGGATGCTCCCGCTACGAATGCCGTTTAACACGGCAGGATCACTCCGCCTTGGCCGTCACGGTTTCGAGAATTTTCTTTTCTCGCGATTGAAGCAACTGGCCCTGCAAGCTCAAAACGAACCGGTAAAAGTACGCCACGCCGATGCATTCGAGGATGGAGAGAAGAAGGCAGATAGGCAGCCCGTGAACCCAGTGCAAGTCTTCCAGGATAAATTCGATGGCCAAGGGGAGTAACATCGGCGCCAGGGTCGCCGGAAAGATGAAGATGAATCCCAGGTGAAGTGACAGAGGTAGCCAGCGAAAATCTCTGGCCTTGAAAACGCCCGCCGCTGCCGGCACCGGAGCCAGGATCGACAGGCAATTCCCCAATAGACAGAACACCAGGTACATCGAGATGAACTGAGGCAAGGTCGCCAAGAAGCGCTCGATCGGCATGGGTGTTGCCACCTGGATTAGGACCGCCAAGATCAATCCCAACCCTAGTACCAAGGGGGCCAGCGCCAAGTTTTTCCCAAGAAGGATATCCCGTCGCCGCGCCGGGCAGAGGATAAAGACGCGGAAGCCGTTTCGATCAAAGCCGAACTGGTTGCCCAGGAGTTGTGACTTTCCCAAAAGGATCATGGTCATGGCCGCAAAGGGGATGAGCGGTCGAAAGCTGGCCGTCACGCTGGACGGATTTCTTAGCATCATTCCGCCAAACACCAAAACCATGATAACGGGCGTCAGCAGCATTAATTTCGTTTCCGGAGCGCGGAGGAGGGAGCGGAAGCTGGCCAGGGCAATCGCCGAAGAATGTTCGGACAATCCGGGAAGATTCTTTTCTAAGAAGTGAGCCGGCATTCCTTGGAGAGGGGGAGAAGGGGAGAGGGGGGGAAGGGGGGATGGAAATTTCGACTCCTCCTCGGTTTGTTTCAGAGTGGGCAGTTTCCCCGCGGTGAAGCGTCCGGTATATAAGCCCACCGTTGTCCGATAAGATCGCCGCAGACTCGCCAGACCGATGAGCGTCAATCCAAGAATTCCAAGCAAGGCCGGCAAGAATTTGCCTTCCGCCAGAGTCATGGCGCCCAACGGCAGCCAGCCGGGAGGAATGAGGGCATTAATCAGCCGGCCCGTCTCGGCCACTTGATTCAGCTTTTGCAGATCGGGCCCTCGGGCGGCAGCTAGTTCTTTGCGGGTGATTTCCGCTTGGCGGCGATCGTACTCTTCTCGGCTGATTTCGCCCGACTCGAGGGCACGGCGAGCCTCCGCTGATTCCTCAGCGACGCTGATTCTCTCCCCGACTTGGGATTTCCAGGGGGCATAGATGTTAATCAAGTTCGGCGACTGTCCCAACAGGATGACCGACGCGGTCACGATGACGAGCACGGTCCGGCGTCGCCGCTTGTTCTGCATCAGCGACGCCAGCCAGCCTTGAAACTGGTAGGTGAGCGCGGTGACCATGAGCACGAAAGCCGCCAAGAGCGGTAGGAGCAAAAGCATCGCCGGGCCTTTGGCAAAAACCAATCCCAGGCTGAGACCCGTCATGGCCGGAAGGAACACAATCATGCTCAAGCTTACGAGGGTGGCCAAATAATTGATGAGGAATGCGCCGCTAAGAGACACCGGCAAATGCAAAAGCTTCTCTAGCGACAGGCTTTCCGAGCGCTGCAGCTCGGCAACCACGCCGGCCGTCCAGGAAAAGAGGAAGACGGCGACCAGGCCATCCCACACGGCCATCTGAATAATAGGAGGCGCCTGGGCCAGCCCCAGCTCTCCAATCACGAAACCGGCAAAGAAGAAGCCGATGCCGGCGAGCAAGGCAATCACCAGGAAGAAGGCCATGATGACCAGTTGGACCTTGCCGCCCCGCTTGAACTGGTTGACGCGCATGCGCCAGCGTAACCAGAGAATGGCGCGAAAATGATGCCAATTATTCACGAGGCGGTCTCCTCGAGCCATCGTAGCTTGCGCGTGGCCTCCGAGTCGGCGCCCGCTTTTTCCAGAAATCGGTCTTCCAGACTGCTCCCTTGGCGGATGGCTTCGAGTGAATTTTGCTCCACCAACTTCCCCTTGACAATGATACCCACGTGCGTGCACAGCCTTTCGACGATTTCCAGAACATGCGATGTGAGGAACACGGTGGAACCGCGGGCCACGTAAGCAGCCAGCAGGTCCCGGATGGCGCGGGACGTGACGGCGTCGACTCCTTCAAAGGGCTCGTCGAGAAACAGCAAATCGGGGTTGGGCAGCAGCGCGGCGGCCAGCGCCAGTTTCTTCTTCATGCCATGCGAATATTCCAGCGTCAGTTTCTTTTCTTCGCCATCCAGGGCGAGCAGGGGCAGCAGCTCGTCGATCCGCGTGCGAATGGTGTCCCGAGGCAGGAGATACATTCGTCCGACAAAAGTGAGGTACTCGCGGGCGGTAAGATTGTCGAACAGCGCCAGGTCCTCCGGCACGACGCCAACCCGGGTCTTGGCTTCCATGGCCTCGCGGGGCTCGAGCACGTTCTTGTCGAGCACGCGAATGTCTCCTGCCGACGGCGCCAGCAGACCTGTCAACATCTTGATGGTCGTCGATTTGCCTGCGCCGTTGGGTCCGAGAAAGCCGTAGAAGGTGCCCCGCTCGACCCGCAAATCGATGGCATCGACCGCGCAGAAGCCGTCATAGAATCGGGTCAACTGGTGGGTCTCAATCGCCAACGTCATCCGTATTCCTTCCTCTCCTTGCAATTACAATACTATCTTCTTAAGCCTAATAGCAGAATCCCTAGAACAAAAGAAAGCCCGTGAATAGCTCGAAGGCCAAGCGAGTCTGTATATTCGGCATAAGGCGTTCAAAGGAGGTGCAGGATGAAAACGCGGGTACTCTTGATCGTTGTCGGACTCGCTGTCTTTTTCCAATCGGTTCAAGCGGCCGACTGGCCTCAGTGGCCATCTCGCCGGAAGCAGGCCTGCTCAAGGAATGGCCGAAGAATGGACCGAAGCTGCTTTGGCGAATCGACGACATCGATTACGGCTATTCGACCCCCGCGATTGTCGGCAATGTGATCTACCTGCTTAGCAACAAAGGCATGGAAGATGAATCGTTGCGGGCGTTGGCGGTTCAGGATGGCAAGCAAGTCTGGTCGACGCGTCTTGGCAAAGTCGGTTCCAACAAAGGTCCGCAGTTCCCTGCTGCCCGATCGACGCCGACGGTAGAAGGCGATCGACTCTATGCCCTGGGCTCGGGTGGCGATCTAGCTTGCTTGGAGACCGCCACGGGCAAGATTCAATGGCAGAAAAACCTGCGCGAGGATTTTGGTGGCCAGGCCGGCAATTGGGCATACTCCGAGTCGCCGTTGATCGACGGTGACCAACTTGTCTGCACTCCCGGCGGCAAGGAAGCCACGCTGCTCTGTTTGAACAAGAAAACGGGTGAAGTTATTTGGAAAGCCGCCGTGCCCGAAGGGGATTCGGCCGGCTATGCATCGGCCAACGTCGTCGAGGCCGCAGGCCACAAACAGTATGTTCAGTTTCTGGGCAAGGGTGTTGTCGGCGTGGACGCCAAGACCGGAAAATTGTTGTGGCGCTACGATCAGACCGGCAAAGGCCCCGCCAACATTCCGACGCCGGTAGTCCAGGCTAGCTATGTTTACAGTTCCGGCGGTCGCAGCGGATTTGGCGGCCTTGTCAGACTCAAAGCGGACAAAGACGGCGTAGCCGCGGAGCCGGTTTACTATGAACGAAACCTGCCCACCGCCATCGGGGGCGCGGTGCTATTGGATGGATACCTATACGGCACCACGGCTCAAGAACTGGTCTGCGCCGAATTCACCACCGGCAAAGTGAAGTGGCACGACAAGTGTGTCGGCGCCGGCGCGGTTTGCTGCGCCGACGGCCGGCTGTATGTTCACGGCGAGAATGGGGAGGTAGCGTTGGTCCAGGCTACCCCGGAGGCCTACCGCGAGATGGGCCGCTTCTCTGCTTCCGACCAGCCGAAACATACCCGAGGAGCGATGGAAAAAGCCTGGGCTTATCCAGTCGTCGCTAACGGCCGGCTCTATATTCGCGACCTGGGCACGCTTTGGTGTTATGACATTCGCGAGCCCCAATCCATGAAGTAACTGGAGGATCAAGTAGCTGGAAGGATCCTGTGCGGGCTCAGCACAAGCTCTTCAATCGAGCCCTTATTTCGCCTCAGCTTGAGCTAGCCAACTTTCGCCAATTCACGCTTAAGTGGGAATCCCCCTACCTAATCCTAGGAACAGGTATTCTCCTCTTCATTTCTTTCGGGAATCGCTGCGATTTTATGCTTACGGAGTTCCTTGTCCCTCTCTGCCACACCCTTAAAAGGCACTCAAAGGCATGGTTTATGCGGGGGTTTTCTTGCAAGGTGGAAAATGATATAGCCCGAAGGAGGATTGGCAACGCCATGACAGAAAAGAAGCGTCGCGGATTTTCCGCAATGGATGAAAACAAAAAGCGAGAGATTGCCCGCAAGGGAGGAATCGCGGCTCATCGTAAAGGAACCGCTCACAAGTTTACTTCCGAAGAGGCGCGGGAGGCGGGTCGCAAAGGTGGACGATCCGCCCACCGTCAAGGCCGGGCACACAAGTTTACTCCGGAAGAAGCTCGAGCCGCCGGTCGCAAGGGAGGCATGGCCTCCCATTCCCCCGAGGAAGCTCCCCAATCAGTAATGCCTGCCCAAGAACCGCCCATTCAAGCTCCCAATGAATTGATGCCGGCAGGAGCGAAGCAAGAGTGACATGCCTGCCTTGAGAATTTCTCCGGGAAACTCTCAAGGAGTTTTGGTCCTAGGCAAATCTAGTTTTGGTCGAGCTTCTCTTGCGCAAATCTAGTTAGTTAAATCCCTGCTGCGCGATCACAATTAGGCATTTCATTTCTTGAAGATGAGCAGAGCATTTCGCTTTTATACGGATTTAGGCGTTTTTCCACCGGCGTCGCTTGAGGTTTAGCGGCTCTGGAACTCTGTTTTGCGGACGAGAGTTGCGAATTGGAAATAGCATTTCAGCCGTTCTTACAAGCAAGGCGAGGTTTCATGGGGATTACCAATTCCAGCAAATCGGCACGGCGGTTGCTCTGCAAAGTCAGACCAGCAATCAGACCAGTAATCGCCCCTCTTTCACCCAGGGAGACAACAAATGAATGCGAAATATCAGGCCCGATGGATTTCCAAGCAGCAGACGGATCTCTTGAAAAAAACCGGTCTCACCAACTCCTTGGTCCTCGAATCTTTCCGAGGACCCATCCTGGTCGAGCCGGCCGGCACAAACCCCAAGAGTGACAGCGTCCTGCCGCTCGATGTGGCCGATTACGAGCTGCGGCTGGCCTGGTGTCAAGGACCCAAAGCCAAAGTGCAAAAAGCGCGACAACTCCTGGGCCTAGAGTTGGAATCTGCGGGTTGAACCCTCGCCGAGAATTTCCTCCTCTAAATCAATATCGCTTGCGGCTTTAGCGCTAAAGCTGCAAGAGCGACGCGTTACCAGATTCTAAGCCAGGCACGGAAAGAAAATCGGCCGGACCATCCAAGCGGATGGTCCGGCCGGTATATCGTCCGTCACAATTTCAGCTCAGAACCGAAGCTGCACGCCAAAATCGAGTCCTTGGACCCAAAAATCTTTTATGTCCGCCGCCGTTTGATTGCTGATGACGGCCACGTTGGTCCACCAAAGGAAGTCCCAAGCGATAAAGGCACGGAAATTGGGCGTGATCTGATAGCCCAAGCTGGCTTTCAACTCCGGCAGGACGCTGATTTTGGTCCGATCCCGCGTGGTAATCGCGTTGGCCGATAGCAATCCGCCAGGCAGAGTCGTTGCCGGCCGTGGCACGAAGCCGGCAGTGCCCGTAGATTCAACAAACCCAGCGTCCAGATTCGTGACGCCGCCCAAGGTAACTTGCTCAGCCGTGCCACCGACCGCGAACTTCGCCAGACCGTCCACTGTGACTCGATAGCAATGCCAAGAGAAGCTGGCCCCGACCTGTGCACCGTAAAACTGGTCATGCGACTGAGCAGTGTCTAGGGTGCTCATGTGCATGGTCCGAGGATCGGTCGCAAAGGGAGTGGTCTCTCCGGCATTGAAATCCTGAAACGTGAAGTCGCCCGTCAAATTCAGAGTTTCGTCTAGATTGAGGTTGCGAAAGCCGGCCAGAACGTCGCAAGAAAAACCGCCGATCCACCACACGGTCCGGCGAAAATTCGCCTCCGCGCCCCATAGACGAAAATAGGACGTGCTGGCGGTGGCCGAAGTCAAAAGGTCGTTCGGATTGATGGCGGCCGCGGTATCCGTGATTAGCATTACCCGAACAGGTACATCAGCCAGTCCAGTCTGACTGAGGTCCTGACTAGCGATCGTGCTCGTACTGCGCTTCAAGTCCATAAACAGGAAGCTGGCTTCGAAGGGTGACTGGCCGGCCGGCGCGGGGGACGATCCAGGCGTTTGCGCTGAGGCCAATCCTACTGCCAACATGGCTGTCCAGGAAAACAAAAAACCGGTTCTCATATGTGTCCCCTGTATCGAAGGTTCCCCACTTGGCCGTCAACCTTGACTCTTGGCGATGCCCCTCTTGGGGCTGATGGTTCGCGTTTCCAACGTAACCGATGGCAAACTTGGAGGAGATGTCCGGGTCTTTTATCGGCAATCACAAACTCCGAAAATGAGGCTTAGACGGAAAATACAAGGATAAAAATCTTCCAAATGGTTTCCCCATGGTTTTTTCCTGAAGAGTGTTGGAGATGAGGGATTTGGGCACCGTAAAGAAGTTGAGCACCTCCACAAGCACCGACCGAATGAAATGGCTCAAGCAAGCAAGTGAGATTGGTTAAAGCAAAGGAATTCCGGAAGATGCAAGAAGAGTCGAGCGAGAAGTAAGCGGCTTATTGGGACACTTTCTTAGATGGCCAAGTTTGACAGGACAACGGGCGGACAGTCTTGTTCATTTCCGAGCGTGTGGCAATGTGGCAAAGTCGCCAACCCCGGAAAAGTTGGCAAAGAGCTAGATGGGGAGCTTACTCGAACTGTCCGCTTTCAAGATGGCCGTGTGAGAAAGTGTCGCTTATTGGCTTGTTCCATTCGACGGGCCGTGGTTCTTCCAGATCAAATCTGGCATGAGAAATGCACAGTTAGAGGTAATAAAGGAATGATTTACCTGCCAATTATCGCGCAAGTCGCGGCCCAGCCTCCCGTCCTTGTATTAAGGATGGAAAAACATAACTCACTTCGCCGAATTTTCAAAGGCGGAGGGATTTCAAACAGGGGTAAGAGATTATGAGAATTCCACGCTTGGCTGTCCTTGAAAGTTTGGGCCTTAGCGCCCTGCTAAGCCTGTATTCCACGGCACGCACTCAAGAACAACCCGTTGATGGCGGCGGCAACGGGGCGGCTCAAGAGGGCGTCGAGGTAATGGCTCGGGGACCGGTGCATGAGGCTTTTGTCGAGGTGTCGGTCCGGAGCCCCCGTCCCTCTCCCGTAGTTGGCAAACAACCGCCGAACCCCATTGAGGAAATGCCACCGGACCAGAAGCCGGAAGGCGCCAATGTGATTTGGCTT
>WNEZ01004591.1_pt1 | contig 12041 bp, 11 predicted proteins | sample 5400521 | NCBI WGS metagenome assembly WNEZ01 (sample SAMN13153339, study PRJNA577476) | soil metagenome | isolation source: 120 cm saprolite under Douglas fir tree site 2 hole 1 replicate 1 | place: USA:California | collected 2015-04-18
ACGCTCGAACGAAATCGCCTCATTCGCCGTCAACCAGGCGTCGCCCGAAGCATCCAAATCCTCGTTGCTCCGGAAGACCTGCCCATCCTAAATTGGCTCAATATCAACCAGTCATAATCACTGTGGCGAGGTACTAGTACCATCGTCGGCGATTACCGCGGCGGGCAACAAGGTCCAGGATGTAACAACGGAAAAGTTCGAGTATCTGATCGAGGTCGCAGATCCCTCCGAGGATCCGGCTAATGCATACATGATCGACGAGGTGCTGGTTTCTGACTTCTACACGCCGCATTTCTTCGATCCGAACGTTTCCCCCGGTGTGCGTTATAGCTTCACTGGCCGCATCAAGCGCCCGCGGGAGATTCTGCCGGGTGGCTATATCTCCTGGCTTAACCCCAGGGTCGGAATCATGCAGCAACTGCGATGGTTCGACAAACCTCAAATCGTCGACTTGCCGGGTCACCCGCCCAATCCGGAAGAGGTACACTTCGTGGCTTTGTCGACGAACAAACCCGCCCGCCAATGCGGTTATCGCAGCTCAACGCACGCAGTCGTCCTGTCGTCCATCGAAACCGGCGGGCGGAATGGCTGCAGGCTGCCTCTGCAATGCGTACGGCATCATATACGCTAGCCCGGCGCCCGAGCGGCTCCCCAGCAACGTTGCCTCCACCCGATGCAGCGCAGGCAGTCCTCGATGCCAACAAGACCAAGCTTCAGGTTCCTGGTGCAACGAAGGCCTATGTCGGTTGGCATTTCGAGAACAACTGGATTACACGGCAGCGTGCTATCGTCGTGCTGGCGCACCGTGCCGACTTGCAAGCAGTGCAAAACAAGCTCCCCGCAAACATCAGCGGTATTCTGATCGATGTGCGACTTGATCCTCGTTCCACGCCCGCGACCCCGGCAGCAGCAACTGGCATGCTGCTGGCGAGGCCTTCTGGCACGGTTCGCGAAGAGGAAGCCGTTCCGGATGTTCCTGGCGAGGTTGTGTTTGAAGAGCCGCAGCCGACGTTCGCCGGACTGGCAGCAATGGCGCGCAAACGGCACGTCAATTACGTTCCGCCGACTGGTGTGTCGCTTGACCCCATCACCGCCAAAATGACACTCGTGTTGCACGCCAGTCCCGAGCAGGGATGGACGCAGCTGCAGGCTTTCTTTCGCGGTATTGGCAAGGACCTTATCGTAGGGATGTACGAATTTACGGCGCCGCACATCGAGAGCGCCCTTCTTAAGGCGTTGCGGGGTACTGACAAGCTTACCTTGACCCTCGATTCGCCACCCGAACCTCCGCTAAAGAGGGAACAGACGGTCGAAAAGACGCACGATGACGTCTCTGGCGTCCTCAAGAAAAGGTTAAGTTTTGCCTGGGCGCTCGCGGGGCTAGGTCGTGAGGCTCCGGCGGAAGCGTTCCCAACCTCCTATCATATCAAAGTCGCTGTCAAGGACAGCAACGCGTTTTGGCTGTCGAGCGGTAACTGGAACACGTCAAACCAACCAAACGTCGACCCTTCCGATCAAGCTGCTCTCGTCAACGCGGCGCAAACAAAAGACCGCGATTGGCACGTCGTTTGTGACTGTCCCCAACTTGCAAAAGTGTTTCGCGCCTATCTTCTTCAAGACTACGCAACAGCCAGTAAAGCCGCTGCTGCACCTGCGGCTGCACCCCTTACAGCAATGGTCGGCGCCATCTCACCGCCTGCGGTACTCGAGCAAGAGGTGCTCGCTCAGCTTACGGCACATACACCCCAAACATTCTTTCCCGCCCGCACCATCACCGGCACGATCAAAGTAAAGCCGTTACTGACACCTGACGATTACCGAAAGCCCATTCTTGACCTGATCAAGAGCGCGAAACTGCGCTTCTTCATGCAGACGCAATACATCCACACGATCGCGCCCGCCCAGGATAAGGGTAATCCGAACCACATGGACCTGATCAACGCACTGGTAGATCTGATCAATGCCGGCGTGGACGTCAGACTGATCACCAGCGAATTCCAGGATCATATGTGGATAGAACGGCTGCAGGATGCCGGCGTCGATGCTGTCGAACATTTGCGCATTCAGCCGCATGTCCACAACAAGGGCATGGTGATCGATTCGCAGACCGTAGTGGTTAGCAGTCAGAACTGGTCGCCCATGGGCACCGGCGACAATCGGGATGCGGGCCTCATCATCTACAACGCCGATGCCGCACAGTATTTCGAGCAAATATTCCTACATGACTGGGTGAATATGGCTGCGGCTAAGGTTTTGCGCTGACGCGAGTGTTAGCGATACGGATACTGGGATCACCGACACAAGGAACGACCTTACCGATCACATCGAGCAACGTATACACCGGTCGCCGCATCGATCGTAAACAAGCTCCTTGTTCCAAATTCTGACGTTTAGAGCAGTCTCCGGAGACTGAGGCCACGATGCGCAATTGGGAATGCAGTGTTCAATTCTTGAGAGCGCTGATCAATGATGCCGAAACACGTGAGGTCTTGGTTGTTGGGGACGTCGTTATCGTACGGAACAACATGGAAGTTGAGCCGTGGCACAAGAGCCTTCCGTTTGGCTTAAACTAAGAACAAATTTGCAATCCGCCGCTGGCTGGATTGCGAATACAGCATCCATCAGCAACATCTTCGGACTGACCTGGATTGTCATCTGGGTGGTGCTCTGCGTTCTCGTTGCGCAGGACCTTGCGCGCGACGTTGTTACGATTGAACCGATCTCCGTGCCGAAGACACTCTCCGACAACGGCTATACGCCCGAGGTGGCAAGCCATCGTCTGCTCGATGCAGTCAAACATTACGCCAGCGTCAATAGAGCGAGCTCCTTCATGGAGGTCCTGAATATTGCACCACGCGATGATCTGCCGGATTTCGTGGTTCCAAAAATCGATCTTTCGCTTAATGCGCTGGTCTCGTCGATTCGCAGTGTTTTGCATTACGGTAGCGGGCGCAGGATTTCGGGTGAATTTATTTTCCGGGACAAATTGGCGCTATCATCGCCCGCTCGAAGGAATCGGATTTAAATGTGCAGTGGTCGTATATGCTGAAGGGGACTTATTTTTTTGACCGAGGCAATTATGCCGAGTCGGAAAAAATGTTGCGAAGGGCAATTAGTCTGAATTGGAATAGTTGGGCGCCGCATAATAACTTGGGCCGTACTTTGCAACGTCAAGGCAAGCTTGATGAGGCTATTGCGCAATATCACCGCGCGATCGACTTAAATCCGAGGTCGGCGGTGGCCTACAACAATTTGGGCCTTGGTTTGGCAGAAAAAGCGAAGCCCACGGGAAAGCTTGATGACGCCATCGCGGAATATCGCCATGCCATCGAGCTTGATCGTAGATACCCGCATCCGCATAACAATCTGGGCCTCGCGCTGTACAACCAGGGCAAGGTCGATGACGCGATCGCGGAATATCACCGCGCTATCCAACTTAATCCAAAATACGCGAATCCCCACGCTCATTTAGGCGCGGCTTTATATCATCGAGGCAAGGTCGATGACGCTGCTGCGGAATATCGTCAAGCGATCGAGATAGATCCGAAGAACGCAATCGCGCACAACGGTTTGGGCCTTGTCTTATCCGACCAGGGTCAGATTGATGACGCGATCGCGGATAATCGTCGCGCTATCGAGATTGACCCGAATTATAGGAACGCCAGGGAAAATCTGGAAAACGCCTTACGAATCAAATCGGCGGCCAAATAATTTGGCGCATGCAGGAAAACTGAGTTGCTGTGCGAGCTGCTCGACGCTCGCGAAATATCGGCGCTACTCGAAGGAATCGCCTGCTATAGAATGTCCAGCCTTCGCGCTGCTCTGACCGTCAAGCAGGATTTAGCGATGATCATTCGATATTTGGTGAGTGCGCTGGCAATCTATGCTGTCATGGGCTCGGCTCAACCACCTACGCGCGTTGGACCTCGCCCGAGCGGCGCTTGCAGACTGCCGAAAACGTGGTTTTCAAGTGGCGATAGTGGTTGTCGACCGGTTTGGCGTGATCCAGGTGGTGCTGCGTGATCGCTACGCCAGGCCATACACCCGCGACCGCTTCAGGCAAGGCCTGGACTGCGGCGACCTTCCGGAGCAGCACAAGCAATCTTTTTGCCATCAGTCAGCCAGGGATGATGCAGGCAGGTATTCGTAACTTGCCTGGCGCGGTAATTATTGGTGGCGGACTGATCGTTGAGTCAGGCGGTTCGCTAATCGGCGCAATCGGAGTGTCGGGAGCACCGGGGGGCGATACCGATGAAACCTGCGCCAAGGCCGGTATAGAAGCCATACAAAGCAAACTTGATTTTTTGAATTGAACGGTAAACGGTCTTACGGCCAACGATGATGCAGATTGTCGATTACATAAGCATGCGCATGCCGGGACGAGTCTCCCCGAAGATGAGGATGGCCAGAAGGTAATTCCGGATGTTGATGCGGAATGACATCGGAATCCATCGCCGGCCAGAGCCGCCACGCGATAAACACCCCAACGAAGGTCAAACCGGCAAGCACCAGCGAGGTTGATACTATTCCAGAAGACAATCCGAGCCATCCCGCCAGCGGATACGTCAGCAGCCAGCAGGCGTGAGAGAGCGCAAACTGTGCCGCAAACACGGCCGGCCGATCTTCTGCGTGTGCCGAGCGACGCAGCAGACGGCCCGACGGAGTCATGACCGCCGAATAGGCGACGCCAAGCAGCGTCCAAGTGACCAACAAGGCTGGCCATTCCAGATTGGAACCTGCTGACCCCGGCCGAGAAAGAAACATGATGGCTGCGAAGTCAAGCAAGGCGACCCCTAGCAAAGTTGCCGCAGCCAACATCAAACTACGGTCTGCAATTCGATCGAGCAGTCGCGGCAACATCAACGCAGCGGCCATCGAGCCGCCGCCGAAGCAGGCAAGCGCAATGGCGACGTCGCTGTCCGTCCCACCTAAGAGTCCTCGTACGATAACGACAGTGTTGACGATGACCATGGCGCCCGCTGCGGCAACGGACAAATTGAGCGCGAGCAGGCCTCTAAGACGAGGGGTCGCGAGATAGATGCGGATGCCGCGCATAGTGTTTTCGTAAATGCCGCCCTTGCGTTCCGCGGCTTGGGGCTGAGGTATCGTTACGGAGAGGACCAATGCGGCCGAGCAGAAGAAGCCGACGACTGTACCGACGAACAGCCAGTTGAAGCTGATCACTGTCAGCAGCGCGGCTGCCAGCATGGGGCTGAGAAGGCTTTCCATGTCATAAGCGAGACGGGACAGCGACAACGCCCGAGTATATTCGCTCTCGTCCGGAAGCACGTCAGGAATTGTGGCCTGGAATGTCGGTGTGAAGGCCGCAGACGCAGACTGAAGGACGAAGATCAGCAGGTATACCTGCCAAACCTGATCGACGAAGGGCAACGCCAGCGCGACCGCCGCGCGCGCGATGTCCATCGAGACAAGGAAAGCGCGGCGCGGCAGAAAGCTCGCAAAGCCCCCAACCACAGGCGCTACGCCGACATAGGCAATCATCTTGATGGCAAGCGCGGTTCCGAGCACTGCTCCAGCTTTGTCGCCGGCGATCTTGTAAGCCAGGAGGCCAAGCCCCACCGTCATCATTCCGGTGCCGATTAGCGCAATGACCTGCGCGGCAAACAGGTGACGGTAGGTGCGATTGGCGAGCACTGACAGCATCAAGTGACCCTTCGGGAGAGCCTACTCAGCTGCGCGGTCCGGAATGAACGCTCTGTCGTCGCGGCTGGATCTTGTCTGCGACCGAGTGGGCGCAAAGTACGAATAGAGAGCCGGCAGAAGGAGAAGAGTGAGCAAGGTTGCGCTCAGAAGCCCGCCAATCACCACGGTCGCCAGAGGTTTCTGCACCTCGGCTCCCGTCCCGGTGGCCAGAGCCATCGGGACAAAGCCCAGCGAGGCGACCAGTGCCGTCATGATGACCGGCCGGAATCGCGTGAGGGCGCCCTGGCTGATGGCGGCTTGCGTCTCGACGCCGTCCGCGATCAGCTTCCGGATTTGGCTCAGCATCACGAGACCGTTCAGTACAGCTACTCCGGAAAGGGCGATGAAGCCGACCGCGGCTGAAATCGAGAACGGCATACCCCGGAGCCAGAGAGCAGCGATGCCCCCCATCAAGGCCAGCGGAACCGCGCTGAAGACTAGAAGCGCATCGCGCGCCGAGCCGAGCGCGCTGAACAGCAGAAGGAAGATCAGGAGAAAGCAGCCGGGCACCACGAACAAGAGGCGTTGGCGTGCCACCGAGAAATTCTCGAACTGTCCGCCCCAGGTCAGCCAGCTCCCGGGTGCCAGCTTGACCTTCCCTGCAACTTTCGCCTGCGCCTCCGCGACCAACGACCCGATGTCCCTTCCGCGGATTTCCGCGGTGGCAACGACGCGCCGCTTTCCGTTTTCGCGGCTGATCTGGTTGGCGCCTTCCGTTTGCTCGAACGCTGCCAGAGTTCGCAATGGTACCGATGCCGGCGCTGCATTCGCATTCGCCCGCGGAAGCGTCACGGGCAGATTTTCCAGCGCGCCGATATCGTTTCGCAATGCGTCGTTCAACCGGACAATGATCTGGAACCGGCGATCGCCTTCGAACACGAGTCCGGCCACCCGACCCCCGATCGCGGTTTGGATCAAATCCTGGATGGTGTCGAGGTTAAGACCTCGCCGGGCAATTTCGGCCTTGTCGATCCTGATCTCCAGGAACGGAAGGCCGGTGGTTTCCTCCACCTTGACGTTTTCAGCGCCGTCGATGCGGCGCAGCACGTCGGCGATGCTGCTCGCTGTCCGCTGCATCTCCGCAAAATCGTCCCCGAACACCTTGACCGCCAGGTCTTCGCGCACGCCGGCGATCAGCTCGTTGAAGCGCATCTCGATGGGCTGAGAAAAGCCGACCTTGTTGCCCGGCAGCTTCGTCGCCTCTGCTTCAATCTCCTTGATGAGGTCGTCTTTCGAGAGAGAAGGATCGGGCCACTCTTCCTGTGGTTTGACGATGATGTAGGTGTCGGAGGAACTCGGCGGCATCGGGTCGGCCGCGAGGTCGGGAGTGCCTGTTCGCGAGAACACGAAGGCGACCTGAGGAAACTTGCTGATCGTCTTCTCGATCAGAAGCTGCATTGCCTGCGCCTGGGATAACGAGGTGCTCGGTACGCGCTTGACCTCCATGACGATGTTTTTCTCGTCAAGGGTTGGCGTGAACTCCTGACCGAGCCGGGTGAACAACAGTGCGGCGCTGACAAACAGGATCGTGGCTATTCCAATCACGGGCAGCGGCGACGAGATTACCCGCGTCAGCAACGGTGCGTACGGGGCCTTGAGCCTTCGAACAATGGCGTTTTCGTCCTCCCGAACGGGCTTCGAGACCACTATGGCAATGAGTGCCGGCACAAAGGTAAGTGACAGGACGAACGCCACAACGAGTGCGACGATGACGGTCAGCGCCATTGGCGCGAATGTCTTGCCCTCCACGCCCGTAAAGGTGAGTAGAGGCACATAAACAAGGATGATTATCAGCTGACCGTAGACAGTCGGCCGGATCATCTCGCTGGCGGAGTCCGTGATGGTCTTGAGCCGCTCATCCAGCGACAATGTTCGCCCAAATTCGCGCTGGCGTTCAGCGAGATGCCGGAGACTGTTTTCAGCGATGATCACGGCGCCATCGACGATCAGGCCGAAATCCAAAGCACCCAAGCTCATCAGATTGGCGCTCAGTTTGCCCGCAAACATGCCGGTTGCCGTAATCAACATCGTCACGGGAATAACGCAGGCAGTGATGACCGCGGCACGAAAATTTCCAAGCAGCAGAAGCAGGACAACGATAACGAGCAGCGCGCCTTCCGCCAGATTGGTTGCAACAGTGTGGATGGTCGCATCGACCAGCTGCGTGCGGTTCAAGACCGCATGCGCATATATTCCGGGAGGAAGGGTGCGGCTGATCTCCTTGATTTTGGCATCCGCTGCCGCGGCCACGGTTCGGCTATTTCCGCCGATCAGCATCAACGCGGTTCCGAGAACGACTTCTCGGCCGTTGACGCTGGCGCTGCCGGTGCGCAACTCCCTTCCGATTGAAACCTCGGCCACGTCCTTGACGCGAACGGGAATGCCGGAGCGGGTGGTCACCACGATCTGGGAGATGTCCTCGATGTTTTCGACGCGACCGCTGGCCCGCACTACATAGCCTTCGCCGTTCTGCTCGATGTAGTTGGCACCACGGCTGACATTATTGGCCTCGATCGCGGCAACCACCTGGCCGAACGAGATCCCGTAACCGGCGAGCCGAGCAGGGTCAGGCTGGACCTGAAACTGCTTGACGAAGCCGCCGATGGCATCGGCTCCGGCGACGCCCGGTACCGTCTTCATTTGCGGGCGAACGATCCAATCCTGCACGGTGCGGAGGTACACGGTGCGCTGGAAATCGTCAGTCAGCCGTTCCCCCTCGGGCGTGAGATAGGTCCCGTCGCTTTGCCAACCGGGCTCACCGTCACGCACTCGAGCGATAGCGCCGGGCTTGGCGTATTCGACAGCCCACCAGTAGATCTCGCCCAAGCCGGTCGAGATCGGCCCCATCCTGACATCGACACCGGGCGGAAGATTTACCTTGGCTTCGTTGATGCGCTCCGAAACCTGCTGGCGCGCGAAGTAGATGTCGGTGCGATCCGTGAAGACGGCCGTAATCTGCGCAAAACCATTGCGCGAAAACGAGCGCGTGGATTCGAGGCCGGGTGTACCCGCAAGTGCGGTTTCCAGGGCGACGGTGACCTGCTTTTCGATCTCGATCGGTGTCAACGCCGGCGCGGTGGCGTTGATCTGGACCTGCACGTTGGTAACGTCGGGCACGGCATCGATGGGAAGCTTGGTCAGCGACCAGAACCCCGAAACCGCCGCTGCGAATGCTATCAAAAGAATCAGCCATCGGCGGCGAACTGAAAAATCGATGACATATTCGATCATCGCTCAGTCCCCGTTGCGAGGTTTCGACAACTCGGCCTTCAACGAAAAGGTATTGGAAACCGCGATGATTTCGCCCGCGGTCAGGCCCGAAACGATTTCGACTGACTGATCCTCCTTCTGACCCGCCACGATATTGCGCTTTTCGAATCCCTCTTTGGTCCGGACAAACACGATCTGCTGGCCGCCGATCTTCTGAATGGCGGTCGTCGGAACGGCCACCGGAACCGTCCGCTCATTCAGAGCGATTGCAGCCGTCACGAACGAGCCGGGGCGCCAGCTTCCATCAGAATTGTCGATCTCCGCGACGACGCGCGCAGTTCGCGTATCCTTGTCGACCAAAGGACTGACGAAGACGATCTTGCCGATTGCCGTCTTCGGCAACCCTCTCGCGGTTACGTTGACCCGCAGGCCTTCCTTTAGCGCCGGCAGGTCGCTCGATGCCACGGACAGCTCTACCCACACCTGGCTGAGATTAACGACGACGAACAATTCGGTCTCAAGATTGTCCCGGCCGACCGCCGTTCCCAATTCGACCTTTCGCTCGGCGACCCGCCCCGCAATGGGTGAGAGAACGTCTTGACGGCGCAGCAGCGCCTCAGGAGCATCCGGCAGCATGCCGATGTCCTTTTCCCCAAGGCCCAAGGCAAGCAGCTTCTGCCGCGCTATGTTAAGCCGCATTCCGGTCTGCGCCGCAGCGTTGCGGGAACGCAGATATTGCTGTTCGGTACCGACACGGCTGTCCCACAGCGTCTTGTCGCGCGCCGACAAATCCTGCTGCAGATCGTTTGTGAGCCTGGCCGCAAGATATTCGCTCTTGGCGTCGGCGACTTCGCGGCTTTCGAGCACGGCGATCACTTCGCCCTTGGCGACCTCGTCGCCGATATTTTTGCGCAGTTCGGCAACCGTCCCGGAGAGTTTGACCGCAACGTGCACAATATGATCTGCATGCGGAACAATAGTGCCGGGAACGACAAGCCGCTTTGCGACGCTCTCGGGTCCGGCTCTTACCGTTTCGATCTGAGCGAGCTTGATCTGCTCGTCGCTCATCGGAAGCAGCGCCGAACCAGTTTCCGGCGCATCCGTCTTGACCGGACTGGCCCCCGTGGTGGTCTGCTTAGCGATCCCGACCGCGCGCTGCAGGGTTGTCGACAGCCCAGGCGTAAAGGCCACAATCGCAGCGCCCGCCGCGAACGCAAAAATAATAATAGTGGGGCGAACTACCATCAGTTACTTTCTGACGTGCGACGAGCTTAAGCGGCCTGTGCGCATCTCGTTACAGATATTTTGAGATGGCCTTGAATTCGCCCACGACGGCTTTCGTAGGTCGGCCGGACCCGTTTGCGGCAGTATCCAGACAATGATCGACGTGGTCGTGAATCAGCGTCCGCTTGGCTTCGCCGACGGCCTTCTCGACCGCATGAAGCTGCTGGGCGAGATCGAGACACGATCGTCCCTCATCAAACATCTCGATCACACGGCGAAGATGACCTTCGGCCCGCCGCAACCGTTTGACGATATTCGGGTGAGTTTCGTGAACGTGGTCGTGTGCCATACCCAAAACATATCCCCCCTGGGGGGATATGGCAATCGGTGCAGTTTTAACAATCGCCGGTCAATTCGCGTGACCCAGCTTTATCCTTTTACGTACTGCTGAATGATCTCCCGGAAACTTTTGGCCGCGCTCAGGCTTGATGCGCGATTGTAATGCGCTTCCGTGACCCCGTGGTCGGTGTGATGCAGCAGCGCGCTCGCGAGATGCGGCTTAGCGCCGCCATGGATGGCCGCGCTGGAAGCAATTGAGGTTCGGAACAGATGCGGGCTGACGGCAACGCCGACGGTGGATCGGGTGGTTTCGGTGATGACGCGCTCGACCCCGGCGTAGCTCATGGGCGCGCCATCGTTGGACGAAAGCCAAAAGGCCGCGGTCGATTGATCTGCCCCCGCCAGCAATGGCCTGTACTTCTTGAGATAGCGATTTAGTGCGGGCTGGAGCAGATCGTCGATCCGCCGCTCGTCAGGACGATCCTCCTTCGTCTCTGCGGCCGACAGTGCGATCCACCACGATCCTTTGATCTCGACGAAGTTGCGTCCAATTTTCAGGGAGGCGAAGTTTTTCAGCCGGATGGGATGCATGGCGAGCATGGCGACCATCAGCCCGTTCCGAACCTGACGCGCTCGGGCGAGTTTTGACATCTTGCGGGAATTTTCCGCCTCTGTGATCAATGTCAAGCCGGCCTCGACCAAGACCTCGGTCAGCACCCACCGGTTGGACTTTGAGCGTGGCCGCATCACCAAGGCGAGATCGTTTTCGAGATCGATAAGCCAGGACAGGTCGCGGGCGGGATCGATAAGTTCGCAGGCACGTCGCAGCTTGTAGATCGATCCTTGAACCGTCACCGAGCCGACGCGAGCGGTCAGTTCCTGCAAATAGGCATCGACCTTCTCCGGCGTTACAAGGGCGCCTGCCGCGTTGTTCAGATCGAGCAGTCCCCGTCGGTCCATACAATCGAGGAAATAGCCGTAGCGCCGCGCGAGGTCGTCACGGGTAATGACCTTCATGTGGCTGGCGGCCCCGCCGCGCTTCAGACGTTGGCTCGGCTGGCAAGCAGATATCCAGGCTGTGCGGTCGGCCTCGGGCCAAAGCTCGATCGGGAGCGACCGAACTTTTGTTTTGATTGATGACGCCATTTGCTGCGGCGCCGACATCACAGCGACGCCTCGTCATCGAACTGGATGTGTTCACGGATGATCTTGCCGAACGCCTCATTCGCCTGCGTCGTTTCCAGGCTACAATAGAAGTTGATTGTCGTTTGGATATTGCGGTGGCCGAGCAGGCGCCGCACCGTCTCGTACTCTCCGGGTCGGTGCTTCAGATAGATCGCGGCGCAGGCGTGGCGAAATTGATGGACGGTGATCCGCAGGCCGGTGGCGTTCTGGATGCGCTCGGTGATCTGGGTGCTAAACATGTTGGCCGTCTTCGGCTCACCGGAGACGCCGGGAAACAACCAGGCGGCGTTTGAGCCGCGCACGAGCGTCGGCCGGAACTCGTGGATGTACTCATCGATCAGCTTGGTGAGGGCCTCGTCGAACGTAAATTCGAGATCGAC
>WNEZ01004889.1_pt1 | contig 12039 bp, 9 predicted proteins | sample 5400521 | NCBI WGS metagenome assembly WNEZ01 (sample SAMN13153339, study PRJNA577476) | soil metagenome | isolation source: 120 cm saprolite under Douglas fir tree site 2 hole 1 replicate 1 | place: USA:California | collected 2015-04-18
GTCCTGGCAAACCATCTGGGGCAGGAGCACGCGCGGGTCCTCACCGATTCGATAGGCGATCAGGTGATTGTCGAATGCTTCCTGGGCGTCGCACGACCAGCCCATCAGCCACCCCATATCGCGCGTCGAAAGCGCGTCAGTATGCTCGGAACCGAAATCGCCGGGCGGATCGAGCGTGCGGTCGGCGATCATCATCTGCACCGGCATACGGCTGCCCGAGATCGGCGAATAGAGTTCGTACCCGTATTGCACGCCGACGCCCGAGCTGCCGGTGAAAACTCGCGCACCGCTCGAGGCAGCGCCGTGCGCGATGCTCAATTGCGAGTGCTCGCTGTCGGCCACGATGTACTCGGCGTCCAGTTCTCCATTGGCCACCATTTGCGCCAGCGCCATCATCGTCGCCGTATAAGGCCGGATCGGGTAGGCTGTAATCACATCGACGTCGGCGTATTTGGCGGCCTGTGCCGACGCGACGCAGCCGTTGATCCGAACCGTCTTCTTTTTACTTTCCGTAAGCGTCATTGCCATGGTTCGCTCCGCATGGTCCGCCTGAAGGCGGACGCTACTATTCGATGCTACGCAGACGCCACAATTGATTCGAAGGCGGCGCCCGCTTTCAGCCTGACCTTTTACGGTGGGCTCCAAGTCGAGCCCGCGCCCCAACTCCAATTCTAAATGCTCTTCGCCGGCTGATCGGCCAGATTCCTCAGCTCTTCCGCTTGCCGCCCGTGCAGCCCCTGCGAGATGGCGAAAGCTGTATCCATTCGAACCACTCCGGTATCAAAGTCAAGCTCGGGTACGCCCTCGAGGCAGCCCGTCGGACATTCCTCGATGCACACGCGGCAGCCCTTGCAATAGTCAACCAGAATCTTATAGAGGCCGTTCGAACGCACCGAACGCACGATGCACGGCTCGGGACAAACTAGGTAACAGTTGTCGCAGGCGTTGCAGGTGCCGCAACTGAAACACCGGCTGGCCTCCTCGACCGCCTGCTCTTCCGTGAACGCCTGAATCACTTCCTTCTGCGTTTTGCGCCGGGTTGTCGCCGGCAGCAGCGCCTGCTGGACGCGCGGGAAGTGTGGGAAATACGTCATGTTCATGCGGTTCAAATCGACGATGACGTCGATGGGGATGGACCGCGGCTGTAACGCTTCCCCGCGCAACACCTTGTCCAGATTGAATGCGACGCGCTTCCCGTCGCCAACGGCATTCACCACCATCAACGGCTGGCCCGAACCGAGCTGCACGACGTCGCCTGCCGCAAAAAAGTTCGTGTCGCCGAGACGCCCGAACTTGTCGATCCTGATCGTGCCACGCTCGGTCTTGAACTCGTCCGGCAACCAACCAAGCGACGCCCGCTGTCCCACGGCAATGATCACGTTGTCGACGGCGAAGCGCTCTGCGCGGGCCTCTCGATCGACGACGATCGGCGAGGCGTTGATCGCACCGGCGAAGCGCGCCGGATGCAGTAGCAAGGCCTCGACCTTGCCGCTACCGAGCACGGCCGTCATCGCCCGCTTGTGAATCAGTTCCACCCCTTCTTCGAGCATGTCGTGCAGATCTTCCGGCACGGCCGGCATTTCCTTGGGGTTGGCCTCCACCGTGATCATGGTCACTTCTACCGCGCCTTGCCGCAGCGCTTCGCGGGCGCAATCGATTGCCGTGTTTCCCCCTCCGATGACGGCGACCCGGGCACCCAGCTTGACCTTTGATGTGCCCATGCCGATGTCGCGAAGGAACGGAAGTCCATAAAACACGCCGTCTTTATTTTCGCCCTCGGCCCGCGCGCTGTTTGGCTCAATGAGGCCCACGGCCAGTACGACGGCGTCGTAGTTCTTTTTCAAGTCGTCCCAGGTGACGTCCTTGCCGACTTCCGTGTTCGTCTTGATTGTTATGCCGAGTTCAACGAGGCGCTCGATCTCGCGATCGAGCACATGCTGCGGGAGAACCCAGTCCGGAATGCCGCCGCGATTGAGTCCGCCTGCTTTCGGCGATTTCTCAAGAATGGTCACATCGTAGCCGAGTCGCGCGAGCTGGTACGCGGCGCTGTGGCCTGCGGGACCCGACCCGACTACGGCGACTTTCTTGCCGTTGGGCGTTCCTGCCTTGACCACGTCACGCGCCAGCGCCTGTCCAAGATCACCGAGAAAGCGTTCGACCGCGCGAATCGAGATGGCCTCGTCGTACTGCCCACGGTTACAAGCCTGCTCGCACGGGTGGTAGCACACCCGGCCGGTGACCGACGGGAAGGGCATGTCTTCCTTGATGAGCGCATAGGCGTCCAGATACTTGCCGCGCTTCACGAGGTCGAGATAGCCCTGAATCTTTTCGTTGGTTCCACAAGCGTTGTTGCAGGGCGGCAACTTGTCCCGGTACACCGGCCGGATCGAACGCCAGTTGCCGGTGGGGAACAGGTCCTGCCCCTTCTCCTGCGATGGTGCAGGCGTGATCCCGGCGAACGGTATCGTCAGCCAGTCGGGGATGCGTGTGCCTTTGGTCGACATGTGATCCTTCCCTACGCAGCCACTGGGTTCAGCGGCAGGATATGCAACTCATTGAGTGCCAATTCGAAGACCCTCTTGTTCGCGATCATCGGCTCAATCGTCTCGATCTTGACGATGCCCGTCGTTTTTACCACTGCGGCAATTAATGGAGCAGCAATATCTTGGGCGACCAGCTTGCTTCGCTCGGCCGCGCCTTCGGTGGAAAGGCGGTCCAGGCCGAGCTCGCCCAACCGGTAATAAAGCCATTTGTGGTCGGCCAGCTTCGCCGCGTCAACGCAGACGAGCTGCGCCAGCCGCTCGGCGCCTGGCACGAAACGAATCATGTATTCCGGTGAGTAGTGTGTGTTGATCACCAATGTTCCGCCCGGAGGCATCCCGCGCATGTAATCCCAACCCTTGACCATCGTCCCCTCGACCAGTACGACGATGTTGGGATGCTCGTTTTCGTAGGTGAGCGCGTTTTCGATCACGGTATCGCTCACGCGGCAGTACTTGCGAGTCGGAGCGTTGGTGCGATCGGGATTGTCAACGTAGTTTTCCATCGCCTGCGAGAACTTGCCCTCGTTCCGGGCGGATGCGGCGACGGAATTGACGATGTCGCGGCCTTCCTTGTCCATGATAATGCCGCGCGTCCACACTGTGAGTTCCGTGTAACTCATAATCAACCCTCGTCATCCGAGATGCGCCAGGGCAGAACCCCCCAGCGCTGCTGCTCAGCGCGTTCTCTCTTTTCAACGTCTTAGGGCTGCCCGAGATCGGCGAATAGAGCTCGTACCCGACGCGCGGGGAGCCGGTGACCGTGAACTCGATAATCCCTTCGCTTACGGTAAATCTGTGATCAACTGGCCCAGTTATCGAACCACTTGAAGAAAATTACCACCCTCGTTGCAGACCGTCAAGGGCTTCGCGAAGCGGATGGCAAACCCGCGACCTACTGGCCCAGTGATCGAACCACTTGAAAAACAAAATCTACCATCCTTGCCACAGACTGTCAAGGGCTCCTCGAAAAAACTCTTGACAGAACAGACACATCGATATTGAATGGCGCCTAAATGGTCTGATGATCGTAACACTGGGTGAGTGGAGTGACGATTTGGCCACGCAGCCTAAAGCCGAGTTCGAAGCTATCCGGAAGACGAAGCTCTACGAGAAGGTCTCGCAGCAAATCCAGCGCTTCATTCGCGATGGCCTCCTAAAGCCTGGCGACATGCTTCCCCCCGAGCGCGAGTTGGCAGAGATGTTTCAGGTTAGCCGCAGCTCTCTGCGCGACGCCATTCGCGCGCTCGAGCTCATGGGCCTGGTCGAGGCGCGCCAGGGAGAAGGCACCGTCGTTCGTGACCCCTCCGCCGAGGCGCTGATCAATCCGCTTTCCACCATGCTGCTCCAACAGCGCGAGCTGGTTCACGAGTTGCTCGAGTTCCGCGAAATGATCGAGCCCGCCCTGGCCGCGCACGCCGCCAGCAACGCTTCCCCCGAAGATTTGGCCCGGCTTGAGTATATCCTGAAGCGACAGCAGGAAAAAGTGGATCGCGACGAACTGGCCGTCGAAGAGGATTCCGAGTTCCACTATGCTATCGCGCAGGCCGCCAAGAACAACGTGGTCTTGAAGGTACTCGACGTTTTCATGGACCTACTGCGCGAAAGTCGCGAGCAGTCTTTGCAATTGCCGGGGCGCCTGCAGAAATCCATCGGCGGCCACCGGCGCGTGCTAGCCGCTATCCGCCGCCACGACGCGCCGGCTGCCGAGGCCGCCATGCGCCGCCACATCAAAGAAATCGAGGCTATCGTACTGGACAAGCCTGCTACGAAAGTTTGAACCCAGGAGGCACCTATGGGCCGACTCTTCGCGATCGAGATTATTTATCGGGGAATCTTCCAGAAAACCCTGGCAAAGAACATCAGCCGCGCCATTGTCCTGGCGGCACATGAAGAAGGCAAGCCGGGCATCTCCTTTGGACGTTACGGCGACAGCCCTGAGCGTAACGGGATCCCCGCCAAGAACTTCGCGATCGTCGCCACAGACGACGTGACTCTTGAGGAGGGGATGGCGAAGTACGAGCCCAAAGAGGTTGATATCACGATCGCCGTGGACGACACTCTGTGCAAGGGCGTGGAGTCCTGGGCTTGGTACGGGCTGCAGCCCGTCAACCGGCTGCTGAAACCCGGCGGCACGTTGATCGTAACTTCTCGCGAGCAGCCCGATACGATCACCGAGATGGCCCATCGCAAGGAATACCCGTATCAACTGGCGATTGTGAAGGGCACGGTCAGCTTTTCCGGCCTGTGGGTTTACAAGGAAGACCACACGGATGTTCGCATCCTCGGCGCTATATCCCGGATTCTGCCTGAGCTGTTCAGCCTGAAATCGGTCCAAAAGGTGATCATGGACCAGTGGAAGGATCCCATTAAGGCCTCCTCTGCGGCCCGGGCCCACGAGCGAACCACCACGATCACAGTTCGACCCGACCAGGGTAATCCCGAAACACCCTACACGTTTGACTTCCCGAAGTGGCATGAAATGCGCGATGGCGTTACCATCCCCAGCATTCCCGCAGGCCGTGCCTTTGAAGACCCTACCACGCATGCCGTAGGGGGATTCCGGCCGGACCGCAATCCGGTTTTTAAGAAGTTCTCTACCCGCACTATGCGGCCCTTGGTGAACTTTGAAACCTGCATTAAGTGCACGCTTTGCTGGCTCCACTGCCCGGACTCCTGCTTCGATGTCACTCCGGACGGCTTGTATGACGCCAATATGCAGGCCTGCTGCGGGTGCGGCGTTTGCGAGGCGGTTTGTCCCGTTAAAGAATGCGTCACTATGGTGAATGAGACGGAGTTCCGCGATAACGCCAGCCAATGGGAGATGTGGAAAGACGACAAGAAGGGTTACGAGAAGTGGCTTCAGGAGAAGATAGCGGTGCATCCGGAACGCACGCACGGTTTTCGCTATCGCGGACAATACGCAGAGCAGATTCCCGAGATGTTAGAAACTGCCCGCGAGGACTAACTGTTCCGGGAGGAGAGTTGTCATGGCGCCAGTGGCCACAGCAATCCAGGAGCAACGCAAGAGTGACGAAACGGCCCTGATCACGGGCAGCGAAGCAATTGCCGTCGCCTGCAAGTTGGCGGATGTGGACGTGATTACGGCCTATCCCATCCGCCCCTACGACACGGTCATGCAGTATGTGGCCAAGCTGGTGGCCGATGGTGACCTGGACTGCGAGTACATCGTAGCCGAAGGCGAACATTCGCAATTTGAAATCGTGAAGCACGCATCCGCGTGTGGCGCGCGCGTGTTCTGCGGCAGCAGCGGCGTGGGCTGGATGTACGCAATGGAAGCGCTGACGGTCACACCCGCATTGCGCATTCCGATGGTAGTCATGGTGGGCAACCGGGCCCTGGACGATCCAGGCGCGTTCGGTGTGGAGCACAACGACGCACTGGCGGTCCGCGATCTGGGCTGGCAACTGGTGTGGGTGGACAACGCACAGGAAGCGCTAGACACTGCCCTGATCGCCTATCGAGTTGCGGAGGACCGGCGTATTTTCTTGCCGTGCGCAATCAGTTGCGACGGCGCCTTCCTTACCCACTCGCAGGCGCTGGTCAAGATTCCCTCGCAAGACAAGGTCAACGAATTTCTGCCCCGCTACAACCGCGCAGAACTGCTGCTCCACCCCGACAATCCCATCACGGTGGCCCCGCAGGGCAATGAAGACTGGGTCATGGAGATCCGGAGGCAGAACTATGCCGCCATGGAGCGCACTTACGGCGTCATCAAGGAAGCCTACGCTGACTTTGAGAGAATCTTCGGGCGCTCCTACGGCAATCCCTTCTTCGAGGAGTACATGACCGATGATGCCGACGTGGTGCTGCTGGGCATGGGCACGCTGTCCACGCCGGTCAAAGTCGCAATCCGCAAAATGCGCGCGGAAGGGAAGAAGGTTGGTTTCGTGCGCCTGCGCTGGTTCCGGCCATTCGCCGCCGAAGAACTGGCGAAGTGCCTGGGGCGCTTTTCCGCCGTTGGGGTCATCGACCGCGATTACTCGTTCGGTTCCCCCTATCTCGGCGGCGTGGTGGCTGGAGAGGTCCGCGGCGCGCTCTACCCGTCACCTGGAAAGAAGCCGCCCGTGTTAGGTTTCATCGCCGGCCTTGGGGGCCGCGAAGTCACCGTACCCAACGTGGAGAAAATCACCGCGGCCGTCTACCGAGCTGCAGAGGGCAAATCGGAACCGCTTACGCAATGGATTGGGCTTCGGGAATAGTTTGTTTTTGCTGATGTTTTGCTACCGTTAGAAAGGATGGAAAAGCGATGGCTACCTACGTGCAGATCGATCCGACCCAGGAATTGGAAGCCTTTAAAGCAGTCAAGAAGCTCCCGCTGGAGGAGTACTTCACCTCGGGTCACAGGACATGCCAGGGTTGCGAGTCGGCGCTGCTCATGAAAATGATGGCCAAAGCCGCGGGTCCCAGGAGCATTATCCTGGGCAGCACCGGGTGCATGTATGTGGCCAACACCACCTACTACAGCACCTCATGGGTGGTGCCGTGGATGCACACTCAGCTGGGCAGCAGCGGAGCGGCCGCGCTGGGGACGGCTGCCGCGCTGAAGTCGCTGATGCGCAAAGGTAAGATCAAGAACGAGCCGATCAATGTGATTGCCTTCTGCGGTGACGGCGGCGGAGCGGATATGGGCTTGGGGGGGATCTCGGCGACTCTTACCCATCCTGACTACAACCTCCTCATCCTGATGTACGACAACGAGTCCTACGCCAATACCGACATCCAGCTTTCGGGTAGCACGCCGTGGGGCGCGCACACAACCTTCAGCCCTCCCGGCAAAATGAAGAGAATCATGCACCATCGCTGGAAGAAGAACATGGCGGGCATGATGGCGGCAGGTCATCCCACCTGCCGGTACGTCGCCACCGTCTGCATGTCTTATGGTCTGCAGGGGATGAATGCCATGCGCAAAGCTTTGTCCATCGGCGGGCCCACGTTCGTTCACTCGCTGGATCCCTGCCCGAAAGGCTGGGACTTCGATCCTTTTCTCTCCCACGAAATGGGCGAGTTGGCGGTAACTACAGGAATTTGGCCGCTCTACGAAGTGGAAAACGGAGTGCTGAAGCTGACCGGCAAAACGCAGCAATTAGCTGACCGCAAAATCCGGCGGCTGCCCGTGCGGGATTATTTGCTCAAGCAGGGACGCTTCGCGCATTTTACAAATGACGACATTGAGTACTTCCAGAGCAAGGTCGACGAGATGTGGGAGAAGTGGCTTGTTCCAGGTGTGATCCCGTTCCGCACCGAAGTTGAAAAGAGCGAATCGCCTGACTGATAAATTTGCGCAACGCCGTCGTGGACAGCGGCGGGTGTCAAGGCGCAGATGGGCCAAGGCACAACTCCCCGGGGTTATTGCTGCGCGCGTTCGCGCTTCTGACGGCTCAGGAGTGCCACGGTCAGAGTCTAGAACCGCCAGGAAATCACTTCGTAAGACAACAAGCGGGGCGACACGCGCGCCGCCTTGATATTCCGCAATCGCTAACAGCGTCGCCTTCTTGCACAAGCTCTCGATATCGGCGCCTGTGAATCCCTCCGTCCGGCGGGCAAATTCATCGAAATCGACTTCGGGCGAGAGCGGCACCCGCCGGCAACAGAGGCGCGTGATGGCCGCCCGATCGGCAGCGTCTGGTTTGGCGAACTGGAGTATATAGTCGAAGCGGCCGCTCCGCAACACCGCCGGCTCGACCCGTTCGGGACGATTGGTGGCCGCCAGCAGGATAACCCCTTTGACATCACGCAGGTTGTCGATTTCTCGCAGGAGCTGGCTGAGAATCCTTTGATAGACGTCACTGCCGAACTGATCGGCGCCGAACTTTGGCGCGACCGCGTCGATCGTGTCAAAAAACAGGATGCAGGGCGCGGCGCGTCTGGCCTTCTTGAAGACTTCGCGCAGGGCCCTCTCGGATTCACCCAGCCACTTCGAATAGAGTTGGGGGCCATCAATGGCGATGAGCGGGATCTGCTTCTCACCCGAAAGCGCTCGCGCCATGGCCGTCTTCCCGGTACCCGACGGTCCGGCCAGCAGAATGCCTCGCGGCGGCGCCAGCCCAACCTGCTCATAGATGCCGTCGTGCATGTGAGAATGTTCGAATACGGCATCGAGCAAGCGTTTCACCTCGCTGAGACCTCCGAGATCTGCAAACGTCGAAGAGCTCTTCTCAATGAAAAACTCGCGAGTCGCGCTGGGCTCGACTTCCTTCAAGCCGGCGAGGAAATCGTCGCGGGTAACCTGCAACGCCCCCAGTTCAGGAGATACGGAGCCGTCGGTTTCAAGAGGCACGATGGTAAGGAAACCGCGCAACGCGATCATGCCGACTTCCTGGCACAACGCTTCGAGATCGGCGCCGACGAAGCCATGGGAATGCTCGGCGATCTCCTGAAGGTTGACGTCAGGCGCGAGCGGCATGGCGCGCGTGTGAATCTTGAGAATTTGGAGCCGCGCCTGGGTGTTCGGAACGCCGATCTCGATCTCGCGATCGAAGCGTCCGGGACGCCGTAGAGCGGGGTCCAGGACCTCGGGAATGTTCGTCGCACCAATGACGATGACCTGGCCGCGCGATACAAAGCCATCCATCAAACTGAGAAGCTGCGCCACCACGCGCTTTTCGACCTCGCCGACTACTTCGGCGCGTTTGGGAGCCACAGCATCGATCTCGTCGATAAAGAGAATCGCCGGCGCGTGGCGCGCCGCTTCCTCGAAGATCTCGCGCAGCTTGGCCTCGCTCTCTCCGTAGAACTTCCGCATGATTTCGGGGCCGTTGAGGTGGATGAAGTGGACGCGGCTTTCGGCGGCGACGGCACGCGCAAGCAGTGTCTTGCCCGTGCCTGGCGGACCGTACAGTAGCACTCCCTTTGGCGCGAGGATTCCCAACCGCTCGAAGATGCGGGAGTGCTTCAGCGGCAGCTCGACGATTTCCCGCACGCGCGCCACTTCACGTTCCAGCCCGCCGATATCTTCGTAAGATACCGCGGGAGCCCGGACCGTCGTCTGCTCGCCTTCCACGACCCGGATGTCGGTGCGTTTCCCGATCACGACCGGTCCCGAGGGAATCGTGCGCACGACCTGGAAGTTCACTGCCTTGGCGAATGTGGGTACGCGCACCACGCAGCCCGCCACGACCGGGACGCCTTGCAGGTCCTCAAGCATCTGCTCGGGTGCAATGATCGCCGGCGCAGCCCCCACCCAAAGAGGCGAGAAACGAACAGCCACGGCTTGGTCGTACTCGATTGGCGTTACCGTCACCTGCTCTTGCAACCCCGCGCCACAATTACTGCGGGCCGTGCCGTCGATCTGGATCATGCCTTCGTGGCCTTCATCCGAAAGCTCGGCGCGTGCCACGGCGGTCGTGCCGCCGGTAATTTTCAAGACGTCTCCGGCTCGTGCACCCACGCGCTTCAGGTCAGCTGGCGCCAGCCGCGCAACGGCATGCCCGATGTCCTCGACACGCGCCTCCGCAACGCGCAGTGTGAGGGCAACCGGAACCGATGATGAAGTGAGTTCCGTCATGGCGCGACTTGCAATCTATTCTGGATCTGACGGGCGAATCCATCGAAGAGCGCCGCCAATTTCTTCTTCTCTGCGTGATCCGGCTCGTGGGCCGCGATGGCCACGCGGGTCAAGTCGTTTCCCAGGTCCGTCAATTTGATCGTTCCCAGGTTGGTGTGCTCGATGGCCCAGCCGTCGCCCTTGGAAGAAGTGACAGCCATGCTCAAGGTGACGCTATCGCTTTCCCACGGCACGACGATGGCGCTCAGGCTTCCTTGGCCGGTGGCGCATTGCTCGATCGCGCCGGAGATGTCGCGCGGGGAGCCGCTGACGGTGAACTCGATAATTTCTTCGCTCATGGCGAAACTGTGATACACTGGCCCACTGATCGAACCAGTTGGAAAGGGAATCTAACACTCGTGCCTCGGACTGTCAAGCGCTTTGTTCATCCTCGCAGCAGCGAGGCTCGCCTCATCGAGCCCATTAAAAAGAAGCGCGTCGCCGAGGAGGTCGCCGACCGGATCCGCACGCTAATCCTGGACGGCACGTTCCCGCAGGGCCAGCCGCTGCCCTCGGAACGCGTCCTGACCGAACGGTTCGGTGTGAGCCGCGGGTCGATCCGCGATGCGTTTCGGACGCTGGAGACGATTGGCCTGATCGAGACGCGGCACGGGCGAGGCACGTTTCCGCGCGAGCTGACGGTGGACCGCCTGGTCGCGCCTCTGGCCTCCATGATGACTTTCCAGCATGATCTCCAGGACGAACTTCTAGACGTCCGCCGGATGTTCGAGCCAGCCGTCGCACGCGTGGCGGCCACGCGCGCGACCGACGAAGATTTCGCCGATCTGCAACGCATCCTCGACGCTCAGCACCGCAAGCTAAAAAAGGGTCAATCGGCCATTGTCGAAGACACGGAATTTCATGCCGCCCTGGCGCGGTCCACGCGCAATCGCGTGATCGTGAGCCTCATGGCCACGCTAAACGATTTGCTCGTGGAATCGCGCAAGCTGACGTTGAGGCAGAAGGGGCGTCCCGCGAAATCCGTCGAGGGGCATGAGGCAGTGGTTGCCGCGCTCCGCCGCCGGGACGCCGACGGCGCGGCTCGAGCCATGTCCAATCATATCGATCAGATCGCCGATCTGCAGCTGCATGCGCGGGAGCTCTCCAGTGACTCCAGCAAGTAGTGAGTTCGCGCAGCAGCTACACGCCACCTCAATAAATAAGTTTTGTGGGTCGCGGCTTCAGCATCGACATTCGAGGACCCAAAAACAAAGGCTTTAGCCACTGAGGTCCGATTAATTTGGTGATGCTGCTCATTCTTGAGATGAGTTCTAGAAACCCAGCACGTCAGCGGCTAAAGCCGATTTTATTGTGCAGGCTTTATGTCACGGCTGAAGCCATGACCCACAAACATTCGTGTGTTGGCACACAGACTCAAGTAGCGGGGGACGTGATCCATGGATGAGAGCCTGCGAGCGCAGATCGAGACATACCTGTCCCACCTCGATGGCCTGATCCGCCGCGGGCGTCAGGTTTGCGACGCGTTGGCGTCTAATCCCTCCAGCAAAACTGCGATCGCGGCTACTCGCGTCTGGCAGGAAGACTGCGGCGTAACGGTCAATCAATTGTCCGGAGGCAGCAAGGCCCATTGGCTTGCCCGGTCGTTTAGGTCGTTTAGCGAAGCCTTCCTGATGCGGTCAGCAGCCGGACGCGCCGTTGAAGGGGTCGCTACGGAAGAGATCGTCAAGCGGCTGCTTGACGTCCTGGAGCAAGCCGTTGCCTCGCTCTCCCGAACAGACGATGGCCCGGTCATTTCCGCATCCTCGGAGGCGCCGGCTCCTCGCCGGTTTGACTTCGTTCACAACCTCGAGCTTCGGCCCGTTGTCGAGCGGGCCTACACCGATAGCCGGCGCGCCCTCGAGCAAGAGCACTATGACTTGGCTCTGCTCACTTCCTGCGGAATTCTGGAGGCCATCGTGACCGACGCGCTGG
>WNEZ01005869.1_pt1 | contig 12039 bp, 8 predicted proteins | sample 5400521 | NCBI WGS metagenome assembly WNEZ01 (sample SAMN13153339, study PRJNA577476) | soil metagenome | isolation source: 120 cm saprolite under Douglas fir tree site 2 hole 1 replicate 1 | place: USA:California | collected 2015-04-18
CGGAATCAGCGCCATCGGGCCCCTCCGTGCCACCTTCGCCAGGAGCATCCCGTGTTTCGCATCCTGGTGGGCCCACACCGTACACCCTCCCGGGTTCCACACGCGTGAATACTACGAACAGGGGGAGTGCCTTCAGGGTCTCCCCGGAGAAAGGGGCACCGTAGTTCGATTCGCCAGCCCTTGTCCGCCCGTTTCCCGGATGCACTCGCTGACCACGATGGATGACCCCGGGGATGAGGGTTGGGGCTTCTCGAATCAACGGGCGGCCGACGCCCTCAGCCGGCGGGGTTCCCCGAAATCCGCGACAGGGTCCGCTCACGCGTGGCGCGAGGCGGGACGCTCGGGGCGCGAGCGACGCGTGAGCGCCCGATGGGACGGCCTCACCCTTGAGGCCAGGCAGACGGTAGCGCCGCCGGCTGAGGTAGCGCACGTCGGCGCTGCGCGGGTGCGCGAGGCTCGCGGCGGCCCTTGGTGGGGCTTCAGGGCACAGCGAGGGTTTCCAGGCGTCCTTGCGGGGGAAGTAGCGGGTGAAGTCCCGTCGGTCGGGCGCCGCCAAGCCCGGCCGAGCAGCGCCTCAGCAAATCGCGCCGACGCGAACGCGGGGAGCACGATGCCGAAGTAGGCACAGCGCCGCACGGTCGTTTCAAGAATCCGTCCGCGCTTCCGGTCCACGGTCCAGAAGTGGCGTCGCCAGAGCCCGTCCTCCGAGAGCCCATAGCCCGCGGCCACCAGCCCCCGGCCAGCCCGGAAGAGCTCGGCTGCGTTCCGGTGACACGCATTCGGGGCTCCGCCGTGCGTCATGACGATCCGGCTGGACAGGAGGAGTGCTCCGTCGGCCAGTAGTAGATCGAGGAACACGTCCTCCTCGGGCATCACCACGACGCACGCACCGCCGAGGGCGAGGAGTCGGTCACGGAGTGCGCGAAACTTGGTCACGTATCCCGGCCTCATCTGGTCGAGCTCGGCAAGCCGGATCGCAAAGCGTGCGTCCTGGTCGGTCATCGTGCCCGCGATCATAGCTGTCCGCGGTCTGCTGGGCCACAGGCACCCGCGCGAGTTTCCAGCCGCGGGCGTGTTGCTGACGCGTCAGGCGCCGCCGGTCCCGCTCGCGAGCGAGGGACCGAATCGGGCTAGCGAAAGGTTCCGCTCGCCTGAGGCTGTCCACATCGAGCCGCCCACCACGCACCACGACGGTGCCGGGCGGCGGGCGACACCGGCCCCCGAAGGAATATGTAGAAGCGGGTGGCGGGATCGTGACGCCGAGCGCCGAGTTGCCAGAGAGCGGTGAGTTCAGGAATCAAGAAGCCTCATGACGGACCCTAAATACGTGAGGCCACGGTACTTAGACCCAGACAACCCAAAGAGCGGTAAGAAAGACTTCTATAGGTCACCCATCCTGACCGAATTTGACAAGCACTATACGAGGAAGGCAAGTACGGTTTTCTGCTCCCGTACAGCCGCTGATCGAGCATCTGTGCCTCCGCCTGGTGAAGCTCTGGCATCAGATGGCCTCACACCAGCGCGTCCATCGGCGCATCCCCAACCAGCCAACTGAGGGCATAGGCGAGAGCCGCAGAGACGACCACGTACCAGGGATTCCAGCGCCTCACCGGCACCTCAACCTCCGGGGTCGCGGAGCTCTTCTAGTGACCTTGCCGTCCTTCTCGAAGAGCACCAGCGAGGAGGCATGGGTGCGGAGGCTGGTTCAAGCTTGATTCCTTCCGCTTGTAGCGCCCGATCAGCTCCACCCGGGCGAGGAGGTGGCCGCTGCAGGCCTTCAGGAGATCGCCCTTGGTCTGGTCGGGTGGCAGGGCGAGGGCGCTGTCCAGGGCGTAGAGCCTGAAGAAGTAGCGATGAGCGGGCCCTCGGGGTGGGCAGGGAGCGTCATAGCCGGTTCCCCCGAGGTCGTTCAGGCCCTGGGTTCCCACTCCGGCCACCGTGCCCTGGCGGGGGACCCCCTCCAGGAGCTCGCGGACGCTGACGGGGACTCCATAGAGGACCCAATGGACCGAGACACCCATCGCGTCGTCGAGGTCGGCCACGAGGAGGGCAAACCCTTGGGTGCCCGGGGGCGGCTCGGTCCAGCGAAGCGGGGGGGAGACGGCGGAGCCATCGCAGGTGTACTTGGGCGGGATCTCCCCACCAGGCCCGAACGCGGGGCTCCGCAGCTTGAAGGCCTTCACTGACACTCCTGCTCCCTAGATCACGGTAGTCCTCAGTAGCGGAATGTGCGATCAAAGGGCCCTCTCCCACATGACCGTGCTCCCGCCGGCCAGAGTCTACACCCAGGGCGCCCGGTCATGGGACGAGGAGCACGGCGATGCTGTAGTCGGGAGCATGCGCCGAGGGGCTAGGATCTCTTGTGAAAACATGACATAACTGTTCGACGTCAGTGCCGAACTGAGTTGGGAGCTCGACATGTACCCTAGCGTCCTACCGCGGCAGCCGCTGAACTTTACGAACGGCAACGCCTTCCAGCTCGAGCTGCGGCGGCGGGTCGAGGAGTATTTCCGAACCACCGGCCACCGGCCACGCGACTGCTGGCAGATGTACGTGAAGACGGCCGTCCTCCTCGCCGGGTTCACGATCTTGTATGCGCTGCTGGTCTTCGTGGCCCAGACTTGGTGGCAGGGCCTCCTGCTGGCCGTACTGCTCGGCCTCTCGGCGGCCGGGATTGGCTTCAATATTCAGCACGACGGCGGCCATCACGCCTATTCGAATCACCCGTGGGTCAACAAGCTAATGGCGATGACGCTGGAGTTGATCGGGGGAAGCTCGTATCTCTGGCGCTGGAAGCACGTCGTCCTGCATCACACGTACGTCAATATCACGGGCCATGACACCGACATCGATCTCGGCCTCCTCGCCCGGCTGATCCCGCATCAACGGCGGCTCCCGTATCACCGGTGGCAGCATCTCTACCTTTGGCCGCTCTACGGATTGCTGGCCATCAAGTGGCAGCTTGTGGATGACTTCCGGAAGCTTATCAACGGTCGGATCAGCAACCAGCCGTTCCCGCGCCCCAAGGGTTGGGAGCTGGTGATCTTCATCGCCGGCAAAGTGATCTTCTTCAGCGTGGCCTTCGGGATTCCGCTGCTGTTCCACTCCATCGGAGTCGCCCTGCTCTACTACGGAGTAGCCGGGCTGGTGACGGGTCTGGCCCTGAGTGTGGTGTTTCAGGTCGCGCATTGCGTGGAAGAGGCCGAGTTTCCGCTGCCCCTGGAGGACGCTGAGCGTATTGAGCAGGCGTGGGCCATCCATCAGGTGGAGACCACCGTGGACTTCGCCCGGGGGAGCCGAGCCGTTGCGTGGCTCACCGGTGGCCTGAACTTTCAGATCGAGCACCACCTGTTCCCCCGGCTCTGTCACGTCAACTATCCGGCGATCTCGAAACTCGTGGAAGGGACCTGTCGAGAGTTCGGGATCAAGTACACGGAGCACAGGTCATTTCGGGCAGGTATGGCGTCCCACTTCCGGTGGCTGCGCCGGATGGGGATGCCGACCACTCGCACATGACCCTATCTGAACCGCGGGGACTGCTCCGCCCGCAGAATCCGCTTACAGCGCAGGAGGCGCCACAGGGCTCAGAACACGCCTCTAGTTCAAACCCTGCCGTTCGCTGACTGAACGGCAGACCTAGGTTTGGACCAAGTGTTGGGCCCACTGCCGATGCGCGGGAAGGCCCCAGCCGATTCCCACACTCCTACGACATTCTCACGTCGAGCCCCACCCGATTCCCACGCGTTGAGGTTCGCGGTGGGCTCTTCGACGAGACCGGCAGGAACCGGCGCTCAGCCCGACGGGATCAGCTGACGTCCACCTGCAAGGTGAGGTGGGTCGATTTCGGTGATTGCGGGCCCCTGCAATCGTCGAAATTGAACAATCTGACATTCGCTGTAGACGCCGTCTAACCGTCAATCCACCCATATCTAAACTGAACGCCCTCCAGCTGATGGGTAGAAGACATAACGCCCGTTCTCTGTCACGGCCGGTATGGTCCTGGGCCTTGGCACAGGTTGGAGTCCTTTTCCGGGGAGTTCCAGAGAATCGGGACTCCTCGGGACTGCCTTATTGGGCTGACTGTGGGCTGGACGGCGGGGAGACCGCGGGCGCCATCGGCCCCAGAGAGCCGAATCTGGTGCCGTCATCAGGAGCCCGTCCACCCTTCCCACTGCCGTCCGAAGGTGCTCGGGGCTCAGGTGTACGTACTGCATCATCACCATAGCCGGAGAGGTGTGCCCAAGCAAGTCCTTGGCTTCCTGGAGCGTGGCCCCGCACTGCACTGCCCACGAGGCAAACGTGGGCAGGTCGCGGAAGCGGAAGTTGTCGATCCTCGCCGCCGCGACGGCGTCCGCCCAGGAAGTCCGGAAGGCGTACCGGGACGCGCAGCCGAAGACCAAGCCACCGCAGCCGACCCTGCGACTCCTTTTCCAAGCGCATTTTCGGTACCCCTGCACGGGTCGATGCACGCGGGAGCTTGCTGGCAAGCACGACATTGTACCCATTGCCGAAAACGAAAACCTTCGATGTGCGCCAAATGATCCGTTCCAAGCCCACCATCGTTCGCATCCGCAGCCCGAACTTCCACAACAGCAAGTGTTGAATGAAGTTGCGCGTAAGGCCCCAGGCCCAAAACGGTAGCTGACGGTAACGGATTGGGTCGAAGCCGAGCCGACGCATCTTGAAAACGAGAACATTGGCGCCGAGAAAATTGTAGCGCCAATTCTCGAAGAACACCGTGACATTCCGGTAATCCTGTTCTCGCCGACAAGTATCCAGCGATCCCGGCGAACGGATTAGCAGGCGGCCTCCAGGCTTGAGCCATCGCCAGCAGCTCGACAGCCACACGTCCACGTCCTTCGTGTAACCGATCGACTCAAGAGCGTAGATGGCATCGAAACTCCTATCCGAGAAGTCCAGGGCGTCGAAGTCGGCGACGACCACGCGCACGCGTCCGTCGAATTTGTCAAATTTCCGGCGGCAGATATCCGCTTGCACCGGGGAATTGGTCACGCACACGATTTCGACATTGCATTGACTGGCAAGGTAGTGAGCGGCCGCGCCCGATCCGCAGCCGAGTTCCAGGAAACGGCTCCCATTCACCGGCTTGAGGAGGGCATAGTCGGCCGAGTATGGATGCGCGAACACCGCGCGGGGAAACACGCACGAGCTGTAGTTGTCATGCTCGCCGCGATACGGACCAAACACTTCATCGTATGTGCGATTCTCGTCATCGTGTTTGAGAAAGTCGTCCGCCTGCGGTGTCCACTCGGCAAGTTGGCGCTGCTCGAATTCATTCAACTGATGGCCGATGTCACCCGCGTCCTTCGGATGTGTGACGAGGAGAAAAAGGATGTAGTGAAACAGGTTATATGCCGTCAAGAATCCGACGATCAGCGCCGTCGCCAATGAAAGTGTCGAAAGAATATCCACGGGGTGCTCCTCAGAGCTTCCCGAGCCGGGGCCTGTGGTATGGACGCATCTTCTTACTCGTTTCACGAGGGCGAGTAGCAGCGTGACATCTTAGCCGCCCATGCTGCATTTTCGCAACGGGTGGCGCGGTTCGTCCTCGCGGCGCCCGCGCCCAGGTTCCGAGCGGAGGCTCACGCGGCGAAACTCGGCAGCCGGACCACAGGGTTCATCTCGACGACACCCGCAGGAGGTGTGAGCGCCTGAGGGGAGGTTCGTACGGGGGCCGGGGGTTGGCGATTGGCGTTGACAGGTGACGGTACGGGAGCAGATGGTTCGGGCAGGAGGGACAGAACATGTTTGGCTTAGGCTACCAAGAGCTACTTCTGATCCTCGTGATTGTGTTGGTGCTCTTTGGCGGGAGCAAGCTCCCGGACCTCGCGAAATCGCTCGGGAAGTCCATGAAGGAATTCAAGAAAGGTATTGCCGCGGAGCCGGAGGAGGACAGTCGATCCTCCACGCCCGCACTGTCCACCCCGGTCACCTCGACGGTCCCGCGGACATGCCGATCCTGTGCGTCTCCGCTGGATTCGACCTGGACCCATTGCCCGCGCTGCGGGGCGGTCGCGGCAGCAGCTTCGACGCCAAGTCCGCCGACGTAGCGTTCGCGGCAGTCGACCCCAAGACCGAGGGATAGATGGACCACGCGCCGCACGGCTTGGTTCTGGTCGTCAGGCTGCCACGTCCAACCGTTCGCTGACCCCGTGACCTGCTCGGCCGCTTCCGGAGCCCTCCGCACATCCCTGCAACAGTCTCCGGGTCTGGCGGTCCTGCGGGTTCGCTGGCCCAACCGACCGTGGAGTGGCAGTGACTTCGAGCCTCAAGCGGTGGCTTCCATTTGACTTCCGGCCGGCCACCGACTACATTGGCACTCGCAGTCGGTGAGTGCTAAGACCCCGCTGATCGGGATCGGCCACCCAGTCCCACCCATTACAATCGGGAGGCGCGTTGACCATGAAGATACGTCCGTTGCACGACCGGATCGTCGTCAAGCGGGAGGAAGAGAAGGAAGTCAAGAAGGGGGGCATCATCATTCCGGACACCGCGAAGGAGAAGCCCCAAGAGGGCCAGGTCATCGCGGTGGGCAACGGCCGTGTGACCGAGGACGGCAAGAAGATTCCCCTGGACGTGAAGGCCCGCGACAAGATCCTCTTCGGCAAGTACTCGGGCTCGGAGGTGAAGATCGACGACGAGGAGTACCTGATCATGAAGGAAGAGGACGTGCTGGCCATCATCGAGTAGCCGCGCCGCGCGCAGACCGCCAACCCGACCGGACCGCGAGGGCCGGTGCCGTCTATCGCACGATCGACGAGGAGAACCAGATGCCGAAGCAGATCCTGTTCAGTGATGAGGGGCGGGCCGCCCTGCTCCGCGGGGTCAACATCATGGCCGCAGCCGTCAAGGCCACCATGGGTCCGAAAGGGCGCAACGTGGTCATCGACAAGAAGTTCGGCAGCCCGACCATCACGAAGGACGGCGTGACGGTCGCGAAGGAGATCGAGCTGAAGGACGGGTACGAGGACATGGGGGCCCAGATGATCAAGGAGGTGGCCTCCAAGACCTCCGATATCGCCGGCGATGGGACGACCACGGCCACCGTGCTGGCCCACGCCATCGTCCGCGACGGGCTCAAGAACGTCACGGCCGGCGCCAACCCCATGGGGCTCAAGCGCGGGATCGACAAGGCCGTCGAGGTCGTCGTGGAAGAGCTGAAGAAGATGTCCAAATCCACCAAGGACAAGAAGGAGATCGCCCAGGTCGCCTCCATCGCCTCCAACAACGACAAGACCATCGGCAACCTGGTGGCCGAGGCCATGGAGAAGGTGGGCAAGGACGGCGTCATCACCGTGGAGGAGTCCAAGTCGGCCGAGACGGCGCTGGACGTGGTGGAGGGCATGCAGTTCGACCGCGGCTACCTCTCGCCCTACTTCGTCACGGACGCCGAACGCATGGAGGTCGTGCTCGAGGATGCGCTGATCCTGATCTATGAGAAGAAGCTGAGCGTGATGAAGGACATGCTGCCGCTGCTGGAGCAGGTGGCCCGCTCGAGCAAGCCGTTCCTGATCGTGGCCGAGGACGTGGAGGGCGAGGCCCTGGCCACCCTGGTAGTCAACAAGCTGCGCGGCACGCTGCACACCGCCGCGGTGAAGGCCCCCGGCTTCGGCGACCGCCGCAAAGCCATGCTGGAGGACATCGCGACCCTGACCGGCGGCAAGGCCATCACCGAGGACCTGGGCATCAAGCTCGAGAACATCAAGCTCGAAGACCTCGGCAAGGTGAAAAAGGTCGTCATCGACAAGGACAACACGACCCTCGTCGAGGGCGCGGGCAAGACCGCGTCGATCGAGGGCCGCATCAAGCAGATCCGCGCGCAGATCGAGGAGACCACCTCGGACTACGACCGGGAGAAGCTCCAGGAGCGGCTCGCCAAGCTGGCCGGCGGCGTCGCGGTCATCAAGGTGGGCGCCGCGACCGAGACGGCCATGAAGGAGAAGAAGGCCCGGGTCGAGGACGCGCTCAACGCGACCCGGGCGGCGGTGGAGGAAGGGATCGTGCCGGGCGGCGGGGTGGCCCTGCTGCGGGCCTCGTCCGCCATCGACAGCCTGAAGCTGGAAGGCGACGAGAAGGTCGGCGCCATGATCGTCAAGCGCGCGCTCGAGGAGCCCATCCGCCAGATCGTGGAAAACGCGGGGCTCGAGGGCAGCGTGATCGTGGAGAAGGTCAAGGCCGAGAAGGTGGTGACCCGCGGCTTCGACGCGGAGTCGCTCGAGTTCGTGGACATGATCCAGGCCGGTATCATCGACCCCACTAAGGTGGAGCGGGTGGCGCTGCAGAACGCGGCGTCGGTGGCCGCGCTCCTGCTGACGACGGAGGCGCTGATCACCGATCTGCCCGAGGACAAGCCAGCGGCGGCCCCGCCGATGCCCCATGGGGACTTCTAGGCCCGGGCTTCCGAGCCGAGGCAGTGCGGCCCTTGCCCGAAACGGCAAGGGCCGTTTTTTCGCAGCTGCCGCCACGCTTGCCACCTGCGTGTCGTAATCGCGTCGGATGTTCGGTGAACATATGAGCGCCTGACAGAATTGGTGAACATGTGATCGTGACTGCAATAGGGTTTTACGCCCGAACCTCGAATGGGAACTCAACCGACCTGTTCGCCTGCAAGTGGTTGCGGGCCCCCGCAACCAGAGAAAGCAAGGGCTTCGGAGATGTTTCCCGGAGCCCTTGTCGCTTTCATTCGACGGGCATGCAGGGGCTCACTCGGCCGCGGGGCACGGGTTCGCCCGACTCGAGACATCCGCGATGCGGTCGGCTGCTTCGACGGCAGCCTCGTCGGCGATAGTACGCAGGCGGCGGGGTCCTCCGTCCGCGCCACTCAGTCGGCTGCGCGAGGGGGCGTCTCAAGGCGGAGGGGCGGAAACGTGCTTGGTAGATCGGGCACGGTGAGCTGCGAGATCGATTCCAGGCCGGGCAGGCCCTTCAGGACGAACTCGCCCAGCCGGTGCAGCGCCGCATCCAGGGGCAGGCGGGATTCGGCGCGTTGACGCGTCGCCTCCGACAGCAGGATCTGGCCCCCGTGACCCGCCGACCCGACCCGGGTCGCCCGATGCACGTCGAGTCCGACGTAGCCCTCGTCGGTCATCTGCGGCTGGCCGCGGTGGAGCCCGATCCGGACCCGGACGGTCGCCCCGTCGGGCCAGGCGTGATCACGGAGTCGTCGCTGGATCGTCAGCGCCGCGCCGATCGGATCGGCGCCCTCGGGAAATGCGCCGAAGTACTCGTCGGCGCGCGAATCGATCTCGAACCCGCCATGCTCTCGCACGATCCCCCGGAGCAGGCGCCGCTCCTCGGCGAGGACATCGGCGTACCGCTCGCCGAGCCTGTCCAGCAGCACCGTCGAGCCTTCCACGTCGGCGTACAGGAACGTGACCGGCCCTTCCGGCAGCTCCCGCGCGCTCGAGGCCTGGGCGTGCACGGTCGCGGCCAGTCGGTCTCGGTCGACGGCCAGGGCGAAGGCGGCCGACACCGCGTCGAGGAGCACCTTGTCCTCGGCGAGCACGGCATCATGGATGATCGCCCCAACCGGTTGGTCGGCGCGTTCCACGAAGGTCACCGACGACCCCGATTCCGGCCGAGGCATCGCCAGCACCTTTCCGGTAGCGTCGAGATAGGTCCTCGCCGCTGGCGACCAGTATCCGAGCGCCACCGACGGGTCGTGGAGGGCGTCCGCGATCGCGCGCTCGAGAGAGCGCCGCTTGCGTTGGTCGTGGAGCCCCACGACGAGCGTGGCGACCGCGGCCTTGTCCATCCTCATGCGCAGCAGTCCTACGAGGAAGCCGATCGGGACAGACGCCCGAGCGACCGACAGCACCCAGCCTAGCGCGCCCGTCAACGACGCGTTGATGGTCAGCGTGAACGAGAGGACATTGAAGGCGAAGATAACGAGACCGACGATCGCGCCGAAGAGAACCGGCCAGAGAACGCGACGCATCGGCGCACTCGCATCGGTCAGGCGCAAGATGACGAGAGCCATGATGAGGAGGGCGGTCCCGACGGCCAGGAAGCCCGTCCAGCGCTCGACCGCGGCGAAGACGGCAGGGGCGGAGGCGAGAGCAAAAGGATTGACGCAGTCACAACCGAGCGTGGTGACGCGATCGACGTGCTCTAGGACCCTCGGGATTCGATCCACCAGCAGCAGGCGGGTCGGGATCTGGATCGCCGCCTGGGCAATCACGAGACCCATGGCGAGGCGGTGGCGCCTCAGCCCGAGACGGCCCGACGGGAAGGCGAGCATCAGGTACGGCGTCAACACATTGACCAAACGGCGGGTTCCGAACGCCAGAGCGGCTACCGCCGGCACGGACGAGGCCTGGAATTCGGGAATGTACCAGACGTAGCCGATAGCCAGGAGGAGGGGGCCGGTGCGATTGTGTGGGCGCCGGCGCCAGGCGATCGCGCCCGCGGCCAGGTACGCGAGCCCGACGATCTCGGCCTGGACGATCGCGACCGCCGGTATGCCGGCGCGGAGGGCGACGAGGCCAGCCTCGGTCGCCAAGGCGAGCCCGATGGCCGCCGCTAGCCAGGGTGCCCACGTGCCCTTCACGTCCACGGTCGCTTCGCTGATCCTCGATCCGTCTCCGACGTTCGCTAGTGCACGGGTCCGGGGGTCGGCGGGGCTCGTCCGCTGGCCCGCGCGCGTCAAAGCCTGCAGCGCGCGGGCCGATCCTGCCAGAGTGCGCCCGCGAGATCAAACAGGAACAGCTCCCTGCGCTTCGCGGTTACAGGCGCGTGACGTTCACCGCCACGATCACCCGGCGGCACAGCTAAACGTGGCCTACGCCGTGTTCAGAACCTCGCGTAAGTGCGGATCAGACCAGATCGATCCAGTGTGTACTGGGTGCCGTGTAGCATTCTGCGTATCCAGCCCCCGCAACCAAGCAAAGCCCCCGAGATCAAATAGGTGTCGGGGGCTTCAAGTTTCCGGCGATGGGCTCGGGACTGCCCGACTCCCTGGGAACTCCCGGGGTTCCGCTCATGCCGTATACTGGGCGGAACGATCATGACCAAGCAGCTCGGACCGTCAGCCGTCACCGCGATCCTCACGGCCGGTACGTTCGACGACCTCAAGGGCGTACTGGAGGATGAGCACCTTGAGTGCAAGGCGGCCCCATACCAGCTCCAGCACGACCATCAGAAATACGAGTTAGCCAAAGACGTCTCGATGATCGTCAACCGCTCCGCGAGGTCGGGTAACGAGGGCGGTCACATTCTGTTGGGTGTCAAGACCGAGAAGTCCGCCGAGTACCACGCGGACGTGATCGTCGAGGTGAGCCCCTTCGCCCAGGGCCTTGTCGATGCGAAGCAGTACTACGACGTGCTCAAGACGTGGCTGCATCCGATGCCCGAAGGCATCGATATTCGGTGGCACAAGTCGGCTGGCGATCAGACGCGGGGCATCGTGGCGATCAGCATTCCGCGCCAACCCCCAGATCGCTGGCCGTGCGTGGTCACCAAGGTGTTGGACGCGTCAGCGAAAGTCAGCGGCGTGTCGATTGCCTATGTGGAGCGGCGGGGCGAACACGGAGTGGAATGGACGCCCGCGGATCTCCAGCGATTGCTCCGAGATGGGGCGCGAGCCGCAGATCGCGACGCGCTGGCTCAACAAGTGGAGGCCCTCTCGGTTCAGGTCCAGGCGATCCAAGATCACCTGGCCAAGGGCCCGGCTGCACCGCCCCCTGGCCCTTCTCAGGCTGTCCAGTTCTATGCGGATCGACGCGGCCAGGCCGTGACCGCAGCCGGCCTTCGCGGCAAGCCGGTCTACGCCCTGACGGCCGCCCCCGTCGAGACGGTATCCCTTCCCACGCTGTTCAGGGGAGCCAATGACCCACTCGTGCAGCTCCTGGCCAAGCCACCGTCGCTTCGGTACGCTGGCTTCGATCTGGATGTCCGTGCCGATCTAGCAATCGTTCAGGGACAGCTCCGGCGGGCCGTTACGCCGGGCCATGCGCTCCTGGAATGCTGGGCGGACGGCACGCTCATCTACGTGGTGGAGGCCACCAACTTCCTGTGCTG
>WNEZ01004598.1_pt1 | contig 12036 bp, 11 predicted proteins | sample 5400521 | NCBI WGS metagenome assembly WNEZ01 (sample SAMN13153339, study PRJNA577476) | soil metagenome | isolation source: 120 cm saprolite under Douglas fir tree site 2 hole 1 replicate 1 | place: USA:California | collected 2015-04-18
GAAGCCCGGCCTTGAGATAGTCCTGCCCCAGCTCGACCATCGCGTGCAGCCGCTGTTCCGTCCCCAGATCCGGACGCTCGAGCAGGTTCCGGTGCATGCGAATCGCCCGCTCGGTCTCGCCGCGGCGGCGGAACAGGCTTCCCAGGGCGAAGTGCAGCTCGACCGTCTCCGGATCGACCTTGACCACTTCGATAAACGCTTCGATCGCCTTGTCCGGCTGCTCGTTCAGCAAAAAATTGAGGCCTTTGAAATACGAGCGCGGCAGTTGCCGCGATTCCCACAGCAGCTGCTTGATGTCGACGCGCGCCGCGAGCCAGCCCAGCCCGAAGAACAGCGCGAACCCGAACAGCCACCAGAGCTCGAAGTCCACGGAGGGTTCGGACCTACGTCTGCGGCGGCAAGGTGCGACTGCCGGGGGCGCTCAGCTCGCGCTCGAGCTTGTGGATTTCGCGGCGCTGCGCGAGCAGGCGCGACAGGCATGCGAGAACCCCGGTCGCGGCGCCGAAGGCGAAAGCGAGGAGCAAGACCAGGATCATCGGGGTCTCCCAGGTCTGCCCGAGAAAGAAGCGCAGCGTCACCGGGCCCGTATTCATGAGCGCGAAGGCGAATATGGCGAGGAACAGCAGCGCGCGCAACAGCCAGGACAGTTGGGTGATGAGCTGCTTCATCTAACAGATTGTCGAAAAGGGGGCACACCCCCTTTATATCCCCAAAATCTGAGTCTGCAGAAAAACGCTTCCCTCTCGGGAAGCATTTTCGACAGCCTGCCAACACGGGCTCCAAAGAAGAACGGCGGCACCTCGCCGATGCCGCCGTCCGCGTACCGCCGGCCCAATATCTTATTTCTGATCAACCCTCTCGCGCAGTTCCTTGCCCGCCTTGAAGTGCGGCACGAATTTCTCCGGAACGTGCACCCTCTCGCCCGATTTCGGATTGCGGCCGACGCGCGCCGGCCGATGATTCAGCCCGAAACTCCCGAAGCCGCGGATCTCGATGCGTTGCCCCTTCACCAGGCTCTGCGTCATCGCGTCCAGGATCATCTTGACGGTGAATTCGGCATCCTTGGCGACGAGTTGCGAATAACGCGTCGCCAGCCTCGCAATAAGTTCGGACTTGGTCATGCCGGTCCCCGATTACCGTTCCTCGATTACTGCTGCGCGTTCTTGTTGTCCAATTTCGCCTTCAGGAGCGCGCCCAGGTTGGTGCTTCCCGTGCTGGCGGCGCTTTCGCTCTGGAGCTTGGCCATCGCCTCGTTCTCCTCGGCGAATTCCTTCTGCTTGACTGAAAGATTGATGGTCCGGTTCTTGCGGTCGACGTTGATGACCATTGCGTTGACGCTGTCGCCTTCCTTGAGATGGGTGCGGGCGTCCTCGACGCGGTCGCGGGAGATCTCGGAGGCGCGCAGGTAACCCTCAAGGTCGCCGCCCAAAGTGATCACCGCCCCCTTGGCGTCGACCGACTTCACCGTGCCCGAGATAAGCTTGCCCTTTTCGTGGCTGGCGACGAAATTGTTGAAAGGATCGCCTTCGAGCTGCTTGATCCCGAGCGAAATCCGCTCGCGCTCGACGTCGATCGACAGCACTTGCGCCTCGGTCTCCTCGCCCTTCTTGAAGTTGCGCACCGCCTCTTCGCCAGGCAGCGTCCAGGACAGGTCCGAGAGGTGCACCAGGCCGTCGATTCCGCCGGGCAGCCCGATGAAAATGCCGAAGTCGGTGATCGACTTGATCTGGCCCTTTACCTTGTCGCCCTTCTTGAAGTTCATCGAGAACTCTTCCCAGGGATTCGGAAGGCACTGCTTCATCCCGAGGGAGATGCGGCGCCGCTCCTCGTCGATCTCGAGGATCATGACCTCGACCTCGTCCCCGAGCGCCACCACCTTCGACGGATGCACGTTCTTGTTGGTCCAGTCCATCTCCGACACGTGCACCAGGCCTTCGATGCCCTGCTCCACTTCGACGAAGGCGCCGTAGTCCGTAAGGTTGGTCACTTTGCCGAACAGGCGCGTTCCGGTCGGATAGCGGCGCGAGAGGCCCACCCAGGGATCCTCGCCCAGCTGCTTCAAGCCGAGGGAAACGCGGTTTTTCTCGGTGTCGAATTTCAGCACCTTCGCGGTGACTTCGTCGCCGACTGCGAGCACCTCGGAAGGGTGCTTCACGCGCCGCCAGGCGAGATCGGTGATATGCAGCAGGCCGTCGATGCCGCCGAGATCGACGAACGCGCCGTAATCGGTGATGTTCTTGACGATGCCCTTGACCGTCGCACCTTCCTGCAGGTTCGCGAGCAGCGCCTGGCGCTCCGCGCCTTGCGAGGCTTCGAGCACCGCGCGGCGGGACACGACCACGTTGTTCCTCTTGCGGTCGAGCTTTATGACCTTGAACTCCATCTCCTTGCCCTCGTAGGGCAGGGTGTCCTTGACGGGCCGGATATCGACGAGCGACCCGGGAAGGAAAGCTCGAATGCCGTTGGTCATAACGGTGAGGCCGCCCTTCACCTTGCCGGAAATCATTCCCTTGACGAGGGTGCCGGCTTCGAGCGCCTTTTCCAGATCGAGCCAGGCAGCGAGTCGCTTGGCCTTGTCGCGCGACAGGCGTGTTTCGCCGTAACCGTCCTCGAGCGCTTCGATGGCGACGCTGGTGAAATCGCCGGGCTTGACCTCGACTTCGCCCTTGTCGTTTTTGAATTCCTCTAGGGCGATAAAGGATTCGGACTTGAGGCCGGCGTTGACGACGACGTAATTGACGTCGACCCGGATGACTTCGGCGGTGATCACCTCGCCGGTGCGCATCTCCTTGCGCGTGAGGCTTTCCTCAAAAAGAGCGGCGAAGCTTTCCGGAGAAGCCACTGCGGGGGTTGCATTCGACATAGACACCTTGCACTTGCCCGTCGTTCAGGACGGGGTTCGTTGATCCACGACAAAAAAGCCAAGTCATTGCGGTACTTGGCTTCTTGTCACCTGTTCCCCCCGCGGTACCAATCCACAATTTGGGCCGCCGCCTGCTCGGCGCTCATCGACGTCGTGTCGAGCGGCCGCGCTTCGGGGCTTTGCTTGAGAGGCGCCGCGCTGCGTGTCGCATCGCGTGCGTCGCGCTCGCGCAAATCCTGCAAAAGGGCGGCCAGTGTAGCAGCGATTCCTTTCTCTTTCAACTGTTTATGCCGACGTTCGGCCCGGGCCTCGGGGCTGGCCGTGAGGAACACTTTGAGCTCCGCATCGGGGAAGACGACCGAGCCCATGTCGCGCCCTTCGGCCACCAGCCCGGGGGGACGCCGGAACGCGCGCTGGCGCTCGAGCAGGGCCTGGCGCACCCGGGGGTGCGCCGCCACCACGGAGGCCGCCACCGAGCACTCCTCGGTGCGAATGGCTTCGGTCACCCGCCGTTCCCCGAGGAAAATCTCGTCCCCCTCGAAGCGGGCCGGCAAGCGGAGAGCGACCGCCGCCGCAGCGTCCTCGTTCCGGAGATCGATGCCCTCGCGCGCCGCAGCGAGCGCCACCAGCCGGTAGAGGGCACCGCTGTCGAGACGGTGAAAGCCGAGCGTCCCGGCGACCCGTTGCGCAACCGTGCCCTTGCCCGACGCTGACGGACCGTCGATGGCAATGACCGGCACCGCGCTCACGCCGGAGCCCGCCGCGAAATCCCCGCGAGCACGTCGAAGTACTCCGGGAATGTCTTGCCGACGCACGCCGGATCGTTGATCCGGACCCGGATTCCGCCCAGCGCCGCAAGCGAAAACGACATCGCCATCCGGTGATCGTCGTAAGTGTCGATGGTCGCGGTCCTCAAGCGCGCCGGAGGCGTCACGCGCAGAGTGTCCGCGCCCTGCTCGACCCCCGCGCCGAGCTTGCGCAACTCCGTCGCCACCGCCCGCAGCCGGTCGGTTTCCTTGACGCGCCAGTTCGCTATGTTTCTCAGCGTGCTCGGCCCCTCGGCGAAGAGCGACGTGACCGCCGCGGTCATCGCCGCGTCGGGAATGTGATTGAAGTCGGCGTCGATGGGCGTGAGCTTCCCCCGGGCGCGCGCTTCCCGGCCCGCGGAAGATTCGATCCAGTTCTCGCCCATCGAAATCGCCGCGCCCATACGCTCCAGAACTTCCGTGAAGCGCACATCACCCTGGATGCTCGAGCGCCCGACGCCTTCGACCCTGACCGGGCCGCCGCCCGAAAGCCCGCTGATCGCGCCGGCCGCGAGGAAATACGACGCCGAAGAGGCATCCCCCTCGATGTGAATCTCGCCGGGCGTCGAATACGAAGCCTTGGGAACGATGAACGAGCTCCATCCCTCTTGCGCGACGCCGACGCCGAAGCGGCGCATCAGGTTCAGGGTGATCTCGACGTAGGGCTTGGAGACGAGCTCGCCTTCGACCTCGATGCTCGCCGCGGAGTCGGCGAGGGGCAGTGCCATCAGCAGCGCCGAGAGGTATTGCGAGGAAACATCCCCGCGCACGCGAACGCTCGCGCCGCGCCTGATCTTACCTGCGCGGATCGCGAGCGGGGGAAACCCTTCTTTTCCAGGGTACTCGATCGCGGCGCCGAGGCGCCGCAGGGCGTCGACCAGATCGCCGATCGGCCGCTTGTGCATGCGCGGCGCGCCGGAAAGGATGTATTCCCCGCCGGCCAACGCGAGCACCGCCGTGAGCGGACGGAACGCCGTACCGGCGTTGCTTAAGCGCAGCTCGGCCGATTTGACCGGAAAATTTCCGCCGACGCCGTGCACGACCGCGGAGTCGTCGGGATGCCGCTCGATCCTGACGCCCAGGCGCGCCAGCGCTTCCAGCATGACCCGGGTGTCTTCCGCATCGAGGAGGTCCCTCACGCGCGTTTCGCCGCGGGAAAGCGCGGCGAGGAGGAGCACCCGGTTCGAAATGCTCTTCGAGCCGGGCATCTTCACGGTGCCCGCGACGCGCGCGATCGGTTCCAGATCGAGGAATTTCACGGTACGCGCGCCCTCAGGCGGACAGCGCGTCGGCGGTCTTTTTCCCCTCCTTGGACAAGGAGGGGTGGCGCGCGCAGCGCGACGGGGTGGTCGACCATCTTTCGCGGCGACACCACCCCGCCGCCTTCGGCGGCACCCCTCCTCGAAAGAGGAGGGGAAAATCCAGGCGCTGCCCTCATTCCCCGTCCTTCAGCCAGCGGTCGCGCGCATCGCGCGCGCCGGAGAAAAGCGCGTCCAGCGCCTTCGCGTCGCCGCGCTCGATTATTCTGCGCACCCGTTCGAGCTCTCCCTCGTAGCGGCCGAGCTCGGCGAGCAGGGCTTTCTTGTTGGCAAGGCAGATATCGCGCCACATTTCCGGGTGGCTCCCGGCGATGCGGGTGAAATCGCGGAATCCCCCGGCCGCGTAGGAGAAGAGCTGTTTCGCGTTCTTGTGCCGCGCGACCTGATCCACGAGCGCGTACGCGAGCACGTGCGGCAAGTGGCTGACGGTCGCGAGCACGGCGTCGTGCTGCCGGGGCGCGAGCTCGAAGACATTCGCTCCGCAGGCTTTCCAGGCCGCGCGCACCGCGCCGAGCGCGCTCACATCGGTCCCGTCGAGCGGGGTAAGCACGACTTTCCGGCCGCGATAGAGCGCCGCGAATGCGCTTTCGGCGCCGCTCTTCTCGGTGCCTGCGATCGGATGCCCCGGGACGAAGCGCGCGAGCGATTTCTTCAGCTCGCGCCGCGCGAGATCGACGACGTCCTGCTTGGTGCTGCCGGCGTCGGTCACGACGGTCTTGTCGCCGAGCAAGGGCGCGATAGCGCGCATGACCGTTTGCATCTGCCCGACCGGCACTGCGAGCAGCACCAGGTCGGCGTCCCCGAACGTGGCTTGGTCGAACGCACCGGCAGCGTCGATAATCCCCAGCTCCAATGCGCGCCGGATATTGCCCGCGCCGCGGCCGACGCCGATCACCCGGCCGGCCGCGCCCGCCTCTTTCAGCGCGAGCGCGAACGAGCCGCCGATGAGGCCGACCCCCACGATCACCAGCTTTTCGATGCGCGCCATCAATCGTCGAGCGCGATCGTCAGCGCTTTGAGGAATTTCTCGTTCTCTTTCGGCGTGCCGACCGTGACGCGCAGGTGATCGGGCATATCGTAGCCCGCCAGCGGCCTGACGATGACGCCCTGGCGCAGCAGCCTCTCGTATACAGTTCTCGCCCGCGACACGCGGAAAGTGACGAAGTTGGCGCAGGAGGGAATCGCCTCGAGCCCGAGCGTCTTGAGCTCGCGTTCCAGCTTGGCGAGCCCCGAGCGGTTCATCTTGGTGCTCTTCGCGACGAATTTCCTGTCCTCGAGCGCGGCCGCGGCCGCGGCGAGCGCGAGGCTGTTGACGTTGAAGGGCTGGCGCACGCGGTTCAGCAGCTCCGCCACGTCCGGGTGCATAAGACCGAAGCCGACGCGAAGCCCCGCCAGGCCGTAGACCTTGGAAAAGGTGCGCGTCACGATAAAGTTGGGATATTTCTTCAGCAGGGCGACGCTGTCGTAGCGCAGGTTCTGAGGCAGATAGTCGGTGTAGGCTTCGTCCACCACCACCGCCACGTCGCGCCGCACACGCGCGAGAAAATTCCCGATCTCCTCGCCCGTCGCGAACGTCCCCGTGGGATTGTTCGGATTGGCGATAAACACCACCCGCGTCTCCGGCGTGATCGCGGCGAGCATCGCGGCGAGATCGTGAGCGTAGTTCTTCGCCGGCACGACGATACCCGTCGCCCCCCGCGCCTGGGTCGCAAGCGGATAGACCGCAAAGGCATGCTGCGAGTACACCGCGGCGCGGCCCGGGGCCAAAAAGGCCCCGGCGGCCATCTCGAGCAGGTCGTTCGAGCCGTTGCCGACGACGATGCACTCCTGCGGCACCCCGTGGCGGCGCGACAACGCGGCCTTCAGCTCGAAAGCGTTGCCGTCGGGATAGCGTCCCAGCTCCGCTAGCGCCTTCTTGATCGCCGCCTTGGCCTTCGGCGAAACCCCGAGGGGATTCTCGTTCGAGGCGAGCTTGACGATCTTTTTCTCGTTGAGCCCCATTTCGCGGGCGAGCTCGGAGATCGGCTTGCCCGGCTGGTACGGCGCGATGGCGCGGATGTAAGACGGCGACTGCTCGCAGAGATCCATGAAAACGATCAGAGAACGGCAGCCGGGTAGCTGCCAAAGACTTTCAGGAACGGCGCCTTGTCGCGCAGCTCGGCGAGCGCCTTGGCGGGCTTGGGATCCTGCTGATGGCCCTCGATGTCGACGTAGAAGTAGTACTCCCATTGGCCGGTGCGCGCGGGCCGCGACTCCAGGCGCGTCATGCTCACCCCGTGCACCGCAAACGATGCGATAAGGTCGTGGAGAGAGCCGGGCTTGTTGTGCGCCGTCATGACGAGCGAAGTGCGGTCCTTCCCGGAGGAGCCGGCGTCGTGAGATCCCAGCACCAGGAAGCGCGTCCTGTTCTTGGGGTCGTCCTCGATCGAGCGCGCGAGCAGCTTGAGCCCGTAGCGCGCGGCCGCGATCTCGGGACCGATCGCCGCCGCCCCCGCCTCCTTCGCAGCGACGCGCGCGGCTTCGGCGTTGCTCGCGAGCGGCACGCGCTGGGCGCCCGGCAGGTTCTGCGAGAGCCAGCCGTGGCACTGCGCGAGGGACTGCGGGTGCGAATAGACCTTGCGTATCGCCTTCATCGAAGGCCGTTTCGCCATCAGGTTCTGCTGCACGCGCAGCACCACTTCGGCGCAGATCTTCAAGGGCGTGGTGAGCAGCAGGTCGAGCGTGCGGCCGATCGCGCCGTCGGTGGAGTTTTCCACGGGGACGACCGCGTATTGCGCGGTCCCCGTTTCGGCGGCGCGGAACACCTCGTCGATCGAAGCGCAGGGCTGTGCCTCGACGCCCGAGCCGAACTGCTTGACTAGCGACATCTCGCTGAACGTGCCCTGCGGCCCGAGGTAGGCGACGGAAAGCGGCTGCTCGAGCGCGCGGCAGGCGGAGATGATTTCGGTGAAAAGCCGCGCGAGCGCGTCGTTCGGGAGCGGCCCGCGATTGGCTTCCGCGATCCTGCGCAGAACCTCGGCCTCGCGCTCGGGGCGGTAGACGCCGCCGTTCGCCTTCAGTTTGCCGATGGCGGCGGCGCGCGTCGCGCGCTCGTTCAAGAGCGCGGCGATTTTCTCGTCGAGCGCGTCGATCGCGGCGCGGTGCTTGGCGATGTCGTCGGCCATTCGCGAATCATAAACTAGTCATGGAACTCGGACCGGGGCGGCAGCCGACCGCCCGCCCGCGATCCGTCGTCGCTTTAGGATTTCAGTCCCTGGGGCGCCCGCACCGCCCTAGGGGCGTCGGTCTTACGGCGCTACTGAGACGCCGCGAGCGAGCAATCGGATACGTCTTGTCGGCCCTTCTTCTCTTCCACGACGTTCATGGCGCACCTTGCTGCCCACATGCCCATCTTTATTTCCTGCCACACGTAAACAGCTTCTCCAGGCTTTACATCGACAGTGGCCTTGGCCGGATTTTCGCCGACGCAGCCCACTTCATGACTACCAGGACTAACGTCGAACGCAAAAAACGTGTTGGCTAGCGTGGAGCCCATCAGCTTTCCGTCCAACGTGATGGGAATCTTCACCTGTCGACCCATGAATTCGTTTCGATAGACATAAATCCGGCCTTTGCCGGGCGGCACGCGGAAACTCTTGGCTGCGGCATCCTCTTCCTTGGAAGCCATGGGCACCGAGGCGCAACCGGACACCAAAAGAAGCAGCGCAACGGCAACGAACGACGACTTGAAGTTCTTCATTGCAAGTCCCCCCTTCAGTGGTTGGCAACAGCTGGAATCAATTTGATCGATGTGCCGTATTCCAATGGCCAGCCGGCAACCCATCCTACTTGAGCCCTGTATACGACGCAACCGTGAGTGCCGGCAATGAACAGCACCATGTCGCTCGGGATGAACGTACCAACCGTTGATTGGGCTGATTCGTGCTCAGGATAAAGGCAAATAGCGCACCGCGAGCACGCCCTTGATGCGCGCGAGGCCTTCGATCAGGGCTTTGTTCACCGCGCTGTCGACGTCGACCAGCGTGTAGGCCATCTCGCCCTTGGACCGGTTGATCATGTTGTGGATGTTCAAGCCCGCCTTCGCCATGGCGCTCGACATCTGGCCGACCATGTTGGGCACGTTGGCGTTGGCGACGGCGACTCGGTACGGCGACTCGCGTCCCATCACGACGTCGGGAAAGTTGACGGCGTTCTGGATATTGCCGTTCTCGAGATAATCACGCACCTGGTCCACGACCATGATGGCGCTGTTGTCCTCGGCCTCGCGGGTCGAAGCGCCGAGATGGGGAAGCGCGATCACAGCGGGATTCTCGCATAGCGGCTGCGCCGGGAAGTCGGTCACGTAGTATCTGAGCTTCTTGGAGGCGAGCGCCGCGGCGATCGCCTTCGCGTCGACGATCTCCTCGCGCGAGAAGTTGAGCAAGATACTGCCTGCGTGCATCAGCTCCAGGTTCTTCGCGTTGATCAGATGCCTGGTCACGGCAAGCAGAGGAACGTGCAGCGTGACGAACTGACTGCCTTTCAGGATCTCCTCGATCGAATGCGCCTTCTTCACCTGCGCGGGCAGGCTCCACGCGGCGTCGACCGTGATCTCGGGGTCGTAGCCGAGCACGTTCATCCCGAGCTTGATCGCCGCGTCGGCGACCAGGCTTCCGATCTTGCCGAGGCCGATGACCCCTAGCGTCTGCTGAGGCAGCTCGATCCCCGCGAACTGCTTCTTCTCCGCCTCGACGCGCTTGGAAAGAGTCTCGTCGTCGCAGTTGAGCGCGCTCACGAACCGGACCGCGGGAACCAGATTGCGCGCGGCCATCAACATCCCCGCGAGCACCAGCTCCTTGACCGCGTTCGCGTTCGCGCCGGGCGCGTTGAAAACCGGCACGCCGCGGGCGCTCATGTCCTTCACCGGAATGTTGTTCGTGCCCGCGCCCGCGCGCCCGATCGCGCGCACGCTGTCGGCGATCCTCATCGCGTTCATATCGGCCGAGCGCACCAGAATCGCGTCGGGGTGCGCCCCGTCCTTCGCGATTCGGTAAGCCTCGGCGGGAAAGCGCTTCAAGCCGATCTGGGAGATCTGATTGAGCACGAGGATTTCGAATTTTTTCGCCGTCATTGCCGAATAATAAACTACCCAAGCCTATTTCCGCCCGATGAAATATTCGCGCATCTTCACGTGCACAGGCTGCATGTTCACCTGATAAAAGCCCAAGCCTCCCTTGCGCAACTCGAATCGATGGATCGACCCGATCTTGAACTGCCTCCAGTAGTCCGCAACACCCGGGAACGTCAGGACGGGCAGGTTTGGATCCATGGGCGAGAACACGACGTACTCCGTCAGGCGATAGTCATAGGGGCGAAGGCCCTCGTCATCGGTCGCTTCGTTGACGCGCAGCAGCCCGGGGTACAGCGCCGCTCCGGCCGCTGCGCCAAGCAGCAGCGACAGGCCCAAGGCCTCGGCGCGCGGCACGCCCGCCGAAACGAGCCACAGCATGCTCGCCAACACCGCTATCGCGCCCGCCACGCCAAAGAGCACGAGCAGCGGGTCCACAGCGTAGACCTCCTCGTTCATAGCGAAGTCGACGACTGCGTAGCACAGAAGCGAGAGCACCAGCACCGTGGCGACAAGCGCGTGGCGGTGCTTTTCCAGGGCAAAACCGTGCCCGATGCCTGGCTTGTCGCCGCTGGTGACCTTGACTCCGGCTTCCTTGGCGTAGCGCACGAGGGGAGATTGCTCGACTTTCCGCAAGGTTCCGTCCCTCTCGCGTGCGGGGCGGAACCCGAGGAAAAAGCGCTCGCGCCAGGTTTCCGCGCCAGCTGCTTTCCCCTCGTCATCGTCGGACCAATGGAGGGCTTGAAGCCTTCGCTTGACCGGCCCTGCGTCGATCTCGAGCATCACCAGATTCGGATGAAACATCGCCTTGGGCACCACGATGCGGATCCCGCGCACCTGCGACCACTGCAAGGACCAATCGGGCTTCAGGCGCCGCAAAGGATCGGGCAACGGCGATGTGTAGCGGATCCCGGTCTGGTCGAGATTCAGGCGTTCGTACTTGGAGATGCGGCGCATGAACCAAAGCTGCGCTCCTATGGCAACGACCAGGAGCACCCCCTCGAGCTGCTTTTCCACGGGTAGCTGCTTCAGGAACGCGCGAAACCCTTTCGCGAAGCTGTCCCAATCCCAGTCGACGAAGGGATTTCCCAACAACGTGTACACGACCCAAACAAGCGTCGAGAAAAGCGCGACCGCTAACAGCGCTGCGACCCAGCGCTCCTGCGGGGACGACCGGGATTGTCGCGGCTTTAAGACAAGCGGTTGGAGGCGTGCTACGGCCATGGGCTCTTGGTTGAACAGCAGCGGGTGAGATCACCTCCAGCGTCTGCCGCAGCAGCTCGATACCGGCAAATTGCTTCTTCTTCGCCTCGACGCGCTAGTCATCCGCCCCTAGGCCAATACCAAATTAATAGGGCGGTAATGATGATATCTGCGATGATAAAAGCGACCCATATCCAAAGTTTCTTGTTAAATTCAGCACTATCTCGGTCTGACCGGAATTTTGGCATGGCTTGTGTAAGACATCGCTTCCCTAGATTACGCGAAGTCTCCCCAAAGCCGCGTACATTCCGTAGCCACTACGAAATGCAAGATCTATAGCAAGCCTAATCGCTATCGCTATCATCGCTAACACGCCGGCAAGCAATATTGTCGGGAGCAAAACCCCAGCAAGTACGAATCCCTCCATGAAGAAAAACGCGACCAATCCTACAGTAATGAAGAATCTCCAGATCGAGAATGCGACCGCTTGCTGGACACCATTTGGCCCACTTAGGAGCACGGCGGTAATGATGGCCCCGATTACCAGCGCATATAGGGACACCCAGAAAAACGCCGCTACAGAAAGGTAAAACAATGCGCCTGCTTGTGCGAGAAGCATAAGCACAGCGATCAAGAGAGCAAAGATTAGCACTAAAGTCGCGCCATTCGCGCCGCCAGATATCTTGTAGGCGCCAGCTCCGGTCTCCGGATCCACGATGATGTAACCTGATCCAGTAA
>WNEZ01004600.1_pt1 | contig 12035 bp, 7 predicted proteins | sample 5400521 | NCBI WGS metagenome assembly WNEZ01 (sample SAMN13153339, study PRJNA577476) | soil metagenome | isolation source: 120 cm saprolite under Douglas fir tree site 2 hole 1 replicate 1 | place: USA:California | collected 2015-04-18
GGTGACGAGCTGACGCCCGAAGGCTTCCTTTCGAACAACGCAGGGGGGACGCTGGGCGGCATCTCGTCCGGGCAGGATGTCCTGGTGAGCATCGCGCTCAAGCCCACGTCCAGCATCCGGGTCCCGCGCCGCTCGATCGACCGCAGGGGCAAGCCGACCACCGTCCAGACCACCGGGCGCCACGATCCCTGCGTCGGCATCCGGGCGACGCCCATCGCGGAGGCGATGCTCGCCTGCGTGCTGATGGACCACGCGTTGCGCCATCGCGCGCAATGCGGCGACGTGAAACCGCCGCTTGAGCCGATTCCCGGAAGCGCGCGCTAGAAATCCCTGCGCCGCTATTTGAGTTCGAACGCGTGGGCGTAAAGCAGTCTCAGGCCCACATCACCGGTCGTGTCGGCGTCTTTCGGATAGCGGTTCCACAGCGCGCTCGCTTCGGCGCGCTTGCCCTGCGCGAGATACCCCGCCATGCCCGCAGCCATCAGATACTGCCGGTGGCCGGCCGGAAGATCGCTCGGTTTCGCAAGCAAAACCTCGGCGAGCCGCGCCATGTCCGGCGCAGAACGGTTGCCCACCGCCTTCATGAGATCGATCCACTGACGCTCCTCCGGCGCCAGGTGCGAGCTGCAGGGTCCACGCTCGATTCGCTCCCAGAGCGTTTTTGCCTCATTGGGAGAAAGCATCGGGTTCAGGGTGCGCGCCAGCTGGTAGAGCGAGTGGAACCAGATGTCCGAGCGCCCCGGATCGCGGCACTCGACCAGCCTCGCGCGTGTGAGCTCGAGGTCCTTCTGGAACGGGCGCGGGATGGCGACGGGTTCCGGTGCTGTCTGCAGCAGTAGAAAGTCTCTCGCGTAGCGCGCGCGGCGCGTGAGCTCCAGGATCTCGAGGTACTCCTCGCCGTCGATACTCGATTCCGCGGGTTCGCTTTTTCTCCGCCCTTCGAGCAGAGCCACGACCGGTATGCTGTAGGCGAGCAGGCCGGTTAGGTCTTCGGCCGACCTTTGCAGGAAACGGTACTTTGCCGCGTGCAGATCGAGGTACGGATGGAAGTCCGAATTGGCCGGCACGCCGTAGGTCAGGAACAGCGGCGCAAGGGACCCCTTTCCACCGACCCTGCGGACTTCGATGTCCCACATCGAATTCACGTGCACGCGGCGCAGTTCCCGGGCGACGCCGGGCATCGCGGCGAGGTCGGCGAGCGGGCGCGCCAGCGTCCGGGTCTCGCCCGCGATGATCAGCAGATCGCTTCCGGTAGCCGCGTAAATAGCGTAGTCCGGAAAGTTCTCCCCGAGTGCGCGCAGCACCGAGGCGACGAGACTCGCATCGATTTCGTACATCTGGAACCATTGCACCAAGATTCCCTCCGGATTGAGGTGACGGCGCGCAAGCCTGTAGAACTCGCCGGTGAACAGGCTCGCGACGCCGCTGACCCAGGGGTTGGACGGTTCCGAGACGATGATGTCGTACTTGCGATTGTGAGTCGAGAAGAACGTCTTCGCATCGTCGAAGATGACGTGGCTGCGCGGATCGGCGAAGGCGTTGGTATTGCGCGGAGCAAAGCGCCGCGATGCCTCGGCCATTGCAGGCTCGATCTCGATCGTCTCGACCGAGCGCAGGGCGCTCGAGCCGAGGAGGGTGTGCGTCGTGAGGCCCGTTCCGATTCCGATGACCGCCGCGCTCGTTGCATCGGGTCTGTAGGCGAGGGGAATCGCCGCCGTGAGCGTCATCGTTATTTCGTCCGAAACGCGCGCGCCGTTCGGGTCCATGTTGATCGCGCCGTCGGACTTGCCGTTGGTGCGCAGGCTCCGGTCGGTGCCGAAATCCATCAGACTGACCGTCGTCGTCTTGCCGTCGCGATGGAAGAGCAGGGCCGCGTCGTTCGCCGAGTACAAATCGCCGCGGCGGAACACCCCCGAGGCCATCTTGTAGGAATCGAGCTGCACGCCCGCGAGCACCGCGGCGAAGCAGGCGAGAGACAGCGCTGCTGCGCCCAGGCGCAGGCGCGGCGCGCCCGCAAGGCGCCGCAGGAGCACGAGGCCGAGGCCCGCGTCGAGCGCGGCTCCTGCCGCGATCAGGCCTTTCAGGCCGAGCAAGGGCATGCCGATGTGCGCGGCGAAAAACACCCCGAGAATGGAACCCAGCGTATTGGCCGAATACACCGCGCCGATCGACTTTTCCCCGTGGCCGCCGTGCAGCAGCGCATAGGTGATGAGCGGCAGCGTGATCCCCGCGCAGAAGGTCGCGGGAAACATGATGGCGAGGGCGATGCCGTGGCTGGAGAGCAGGAACAGCGCGTATCCGGTGTCGGTCTTCGCGAGCGCGTTCATCACGCTTTTCATCAATCCGAACATCTGGCCGTAGAGCGGCAGCGTGGCGAGCGCGAGCAGGCCCATCGTCACCAGCACCACGCCGAGAAACCGGGGCGGTTCGGCGATCGAGTCGATCCGCCGGCGCACCCAGTAGCCCCCGCAGGCGATACCCAGGATGAAGGCCGAGAGCATCAGCTCGAAGGAGTGCGTCGACGACCCGAGGACGAGCGAGAGCATGCGGATCCAGCCGATCTCGAAAGCGAATGAAGCCGCGCCCGTCAGGAGCGCGACCGCGAGGAAGAGCCGGAGAGGCGCCGCGGCTTCGGAACCCCGTCCCGCGTCGGGGCGAGCTCTCATGGGTTGCTCGGTGCCGCCGGCGAGCAGCCAGACGACGGCGGCGAGAGCGAGATTCAGGACCCCGGCGCTCTGCACCGTGCCGGGCAGCCCCAGCTTTTCGATCATGACGAATCCGCTCGCGAGCACGCCGATCGACGCCCCAAAGCTGTTGGTGAAATAGAGCATCGCGAGCGATTCGCCAGGGGCCGCCGGATAGCGCCGGATCAGCCCCGCGCTCATGAGCGGAAAGGTCATGCCGAGCAGCACCGACTGCGGCAGGATCAGGAGTCCGGCGAGCGTCCACTTGAACAGCATCGCCGGAATCTCGCCCCCGAGCGCGGGCAGGATGCTTTCGTAGGCCGCGTCGGTCGCGGTCACGAAAACCGGGTGGAACGCGAGCGCCGCAATCCCGATCAAGCCTTCCGCGACCGCGTAACCGCGAAGGAGATTTCCCCAGCCTGCCGACCACCGGCTGCAGAGCCACGATCCGATCGCCATCCCGCCCATGAAAAGCGCCAGCACCAGTGTCTGCGCGTAGGCCGCGTGGCCGAGAAAGAGTTTAAGGTAGTGGCTCCAGATCGACTCGTAGATGAGCCCGGCAAACCCGGATACGGTGAACAGCAAAAAAAATACGCTGCGGGGGATGCGGCTCATGTGGACCGCCGGACGTGGGTGGGTGGGCGCTGGCATTATACGGGGCGGGTGTCGCGCAGCTTGAGCACGCCGCGGAAGAGTGGAAAATACTTCTTTCGGAGAGCATATGAAATTCTCAGTGTGGTTCTGTCTTTTCGCGGCGATGGTGCTCGCCGCCTGCGAGACGGTACAGACGACCCAAGGCGGCGTCGTCGGCGTCGAGCGCCGGCAATCCATGTCGTCGCTGGTCTCGTCTTCTCAGATGGATCGCAGCGCCGCGCAGGCTTACCGCCAGGTCATCGCCGAGGCCGCCAAGAAGAATCAGCTCAACCGGGATCCGGCTGAGGTCGCGCGGGTGCGCGGCATAGCCGACCGACTGATCCCGAGCACGGCGGCGTTCCGCGCCGATGCGCCGAAGTGGAATTGGGAAGTCAATGTGATCAGCTCCGACGAGGTGAACGCCTGGTGCATGCCCGGGGGCAAGATCGCCGTCTACACCGGGCTTCTGATCAAGCTGAATCCGACCGACGACGAGCTGGCCGCGGTCATGGGGCACGAGATCGCCCACGCGTTGCGCGAACACGGGCGCGAGCGCGCGAGCGAGCAGATGGCCCAGCAGATCGGGGTCAGCGTGCTCAGCACGGCGCTCGGACTCGGCGATCTGGGCGCTCAGCTGACGCAAACCGTGCTCGACGTGACGCTTGCGCTGCCGCATTCGCGCACTCACGAGACCGAGGCCGATCGCATCGGCGTAGAGCTCGCCGCGCGCTCGGGCTACGACCCACGGGCGGCCGTTTCGCTGTGGCAGAAGATGGGCAATCTGGGCGGCGGCAAGCCGCCCGAGTGGATGTCCACCCACCCCTCGGACCAAACCAGAATTCGCGATCTTCAGAACTACTCGGACCGGGTCATTCCGCTGTACGAGGCCGCGCACCGCCGCTGAAAGGGAACGAAGGGGCGATCCGGTATAATTTTCCCTTTGGGCAGCGAGCCGAATGATCGCGCGCACGCTTTACGACCGGCTGTGGGAGTCACACACCGTGCACGTCGAGGAAGACGGCACGACGCTCCTCTATATCGATCGCCACCTGGTGCACGAAGTCACGAGCCCCCAGGCGTTCGACGGCATGAAGCTCGCGCGTCGCAAACCCTGGCGCGTCTCTGCGAACCTCGCAGTGGCCGATCACAATGTTCCGACGACCGACCGCTCCGCCGGAATCGTCGACCCCGTATCGCGCCTGCAAGTCGATACGCTCGACAAGAATTGCGCGGAATACGGCATCGTCGAATTCAAGATGAACGACGCTCGCCAGGGCATCGTGCACGTCATCGGCCCGGAACAGGGTGCGACGCTACCGGGAATGACGGTGGTGTGCGGCGATTCGCACACGAGCACCCACGGCGCGTTCGGCTGCCTCGCGTTCGGCATCGGGACCTCCGAGGTCGAGCACGTGCTTTCAACGCAGTGCCTGCTCGCGAAGAAGATGAAAAACATGCTCGTGCGCATCGAGGGGCCGCTCGCGCGCGGGGTCACGGCGAAGGACGTGGCACTCGCAATGATCGGCAGAATCGGCTCCGCTGGAGGAACCGGCTGCACGATCGAATACGCCGGCAGCACGGTGCGCTCACTTACGATGGAAGGCCGCATGACCCTGTGCAACATGTCGATCGAGGCGGGAGCGCGCGCCGGGTTGGTGGCGGTCGATGAGCTGACTGTCGCCTACCTGAAGGGCAGGCCCTTTGCGCCTCGTGGCGCGCTATGGGACCGGGCGGTCGCGCATTGGCGCACGCTGAAGAGCGATCCGGGGGCCAAATTCGACCGGGAGATGACGGTCGACGCGAGCTCGATCAAGCCGCAGGTGACTTGGGGTACCTCGCCCGAGATGGTCGTGACGGTGGACGAGCGCGTTCCCGACCCCGACAAAGAGAAGGACGCGACTCGCCGCGAGGGCATCGAGAGAGCGCTCGCGTACATGGGCCTCGAGCCCAATACACCGATGACCGACATCCGTATCGATAAAGTGTTCATCGGCTCGTGCACCAATTCGCGCATCGAGGACCTGCGCGCCGCTGGGGCGATCGTGCGCGGGCGGCGCCTGGCCTCGAATATCAAGCTCGCGATGGTCGTGCCGGGCTCGGGCCTGGTGAAAGCGCAGGCGGAGCACGAAGGCCTTGACCGGATCTTCAAGGACGCCGGTTTCGAGTGGCGCGAACCCGGCTGCTCCATGTGCCTGGGCATGAACGCAGACCGGCTCGAGCCGGGCGAGCGCTGCGCTTCGACTTCGAACCGCAATTTCGAGGGCCGGCAGGGCACCGGCGGCAGGACGCACCTCGTGAGCCCGGAGATGGCTGCGGCGGCGGCGATCGCCGGGCACTTCGTCGACGTTCGCCAGTGGAGATGAGATGGAAAGGTTTACCGTACTGAACGGCCTTGTGGCACCGCTTGACCGGGCCAATGTCGACACCGACCAGATCATCCCGAAGCAATTCCTGAAGTCGATCAAGCGCACCGGGTTCGGGGCAAATCTCTTCGATGCCTGGCGCTATATCGACGAAGGTCAGCCTGACCGGCCCCACGCGAGCCGCACGCTCAACCCCGATTTCGTCCTCAACCAGCCGCGCTACAAGGGCGCCGGCATATTGCTCGCGCGCAAAAACTTCGGCTGCGGCAGCTCGCGGGAGCATGCCCCCTGGGCCCTCGCCGAATACGGATTTCGAGCGATCATCGCGCCGTCCTACGGCGACATATTCTTCAGCAACTGCTGCAAGAACGGGTTGCTGCCGGTCACGCTCACTGAAGCCGAAGTGGATCGACTGTTTCATGAGGTGGCCGCCTTTCCGGGCTTCCGGCTCGTTGTCGACCTCGAGAAGCAAATCGTCGCGACCCCGGACGGTGGCAAGGTGATGCGCTTCGACATCGACTCTTTCCGCAAATACTGCCTGATCAACGGCCTCGACGACATCGGGCTCACTCTGCGCCACGCGGACAAAATCCGCGTCTTCGAAGAGCGGCGGCGCATCGAAGAGCCCTGGCTGTTCGGCTAGTCCTGTCTTTCCATGAAAATTGCGGTACTCCCCGGCGACGGCGTCGGCCCCGAGGTCGTCGCCGAGGCGGTTAAGGTGCTCACCGTCCTCGGGCGTGAAGGTCCGGCGTTCCAGATGGAGCAAGCGCCGGTCGGCGGAGCGGCGTATGACGCCTCAGGCGATCCCTTGCCCGAGCGTACGCTGGAGCTGGCGAGAAAGGCGGATGCGGTCCTTTTCGGGGCGGTCGGGGGTCCCCGCTACGATGCCTTACCGCGTGAGAAGCGTCCGGAGCAGGCCATCCTGAGGCTACGGAAGGAGCTCAGTCTGTTTGCCAACATGCGGCCTGCATCCGTTTTTCCGGAGCTCGCCGATGCCTCGACCCTAAAGGCCGAAGTGGTGGCCGGCCTCGATATCCTGATCCTGCGCGAGCTGACCGGCGACATCTATTTCGGAGAGCCGCGCGGCATCCGCAAGCTCGAGGGCGGAATGCGCGAAGGCTTCGATACCATGCACTACACGGAGGCGGAGATCCGCCGCATAGCCCACGCTGGATTTCGCGCCGCGCTGAAGCGCAGCAGAAGACTGTGTTCGATCGACAAGGCGAACGTGCTCGAAACTTCGCAGTTGTGGCGGGAAGTGGTGAGCGCAGTCGGCAGGGAATATGCCGCCGTGGAACTGACTCACATGTACGTGGACAATGCCGCGATGCAGCTCCTCAAGAATCCCAGGCAGTTCGACGTGATCGTCACGGGCAACATGTTCGGCGACATTCTTTCGGACGAGGCTTCCATGCTGACCGGTTCGATCGGCATGCTGCCTTCGGCTTCGCTCGACGAAAAAGGCAAGGGACTGTACGAGCCGATCCATGGATCGGCGCCGGATATTGCAGGAAAGAACCTCGCCAATCCTTTGGCGGCCATCCTGTCTGCGGCGATGATGCTTCGCTACAGCTTCGATCAAGACGGCATCGCCGCTCGCGTCGAAGTCGCGGTGAAGAAAGTACTTGCTCAGGGGTACCGCACCGCGGATATTTTTCAGCAGGGAACCCGCAGAGTGGGCACCCGCGAGATGGGCGATGCCGTCGTCGCGGCGCTTTCTTGACGCGGCGCAACCCTTTTAAGGCTCAGTGCGTTAGCATACGCAGATCGGATATTCAGGAAATACGATGAAACGAGTCGGACTCGTCGGTTGGCGCGGAATGGTCGGTTCGGTGCTGCTGCAGCGCATGCACGCCGAGCGCGACTTCGCATCGATGGAGCCGGTGTTTTTCTCGACTTCCCGAGTGGGCGAGCTCGGGCCGTTCATCGGAAAGGAAACGGCGCCGCTCAAGGACGCGAAGAGCGTGAGAGAGCTTGCGTTGATGGACATCGTCATCTCATGTCAGGGCAGCGACTACACCAACGAGGTGTTCCCCAGGTTGCGCGCGTCGGGATGGAAGGGCTACTGGATAGACGCTGCATCCGCGCTTCGCATGCAGGACGACGCCGTCATCATCCTGGATCCGGTCAACATGAACGTGATCAAGGATGCGCTTTTCAGAGGCGTGCGCAACTACATCGGCGGCAACTGCACGGTGAGCTTGATGCTCATGGGCATGCATGGACTGCTGAAAGGGGATCTGGTCGAATGGGTGACCTCTATGACCTATCAGGCTGCCTCCGGCGCGGGCGCCGAGCAGGTGCGTGAGCTGGTGAAACAGATCGCATTCGTGCACCAAGCCGCGAGATCGCCCCTGGAGGACCCTGCCTCCGCTATCCTCGAGTTGGATAGGGCGGTGGGCTCGGCGCTGCGGGACAAATCCTTGCCAAGTCAGCACTTCGGTTTCCCGCTTGCGGGCAGCTTGCTGCCGTGGATCGACAAGGACCTCGGCAACGGCCAGAGTCGCGAGGAATGGAAAGGGCAGGCCGAAGGCAACAAGATTCTCGGCCGTGAAGCAAACCCGGTCCCGATCGACGGAATCTGCGTGCGCATCGGCGCAATGCGTTGCCACAGCCAGGCGCTCACCGTCAAACTCAGGCGCGATCTGCCTGTCGCCGAAATCGAGCAGATACTCGCCGAGGCGAACCCTTGGGTGAGAGTCGTTCCGAACGAGCGCGAGGCAAGCCTGCGTGAGCTCACCCCGGCAGCGGTAAGCGGCACGCTCCAAGTGCCGATCGGACGCCTACGCAAGCTTGCCCTCGAAAAAAGCGGTTCCTACCTTGCTGCCTTTACGGTAGGGGACCAGCTGCTTTGGGGTGCCGCCGAGCCGTTGCGGAGAATGCTGCGCATTCTGCTCGAAGGCTAGCTACTCGAGCTCCTCGCGACTCCGATACGATCTCAACCCCCGGTTTTCAGGAGGGAAACCATCAAACTTTGTGGAAAAATAGCCACTTGACGCAGTTTCTGAGATGAAAGTTGAGCTTGCAAGGCTAAGGCCATGATGGTATTTTAATTTGTTTCCACTTAGGGTCTTAGGGTGGCAAGTGGGGAAGGTCGCCTCAAAAACTTGTCTAGCTGCGGTCGTGAGCCTGATTTTGCCCTCGCTCGCCTGGGCGGCGGGCTTGGGCAAGTTGTCGGTTCTCTCCCAGCTTGGGCAGCCGCTCAGAGCGGAAATCGAGATCGTTTCTCTGCAGCGTGGTGAAGGCGACACGCTGGGGGCGCGGCTCGCGCCTGGGGAGCTCTTCCGCCAAGCCAACATAGACTTGAATCCGGCGCTGCTGTCGATGAAATTCACCGTTCAGCGCCGGCCCGGCGGTGAGTACGTGATGACTCTCACGTCCGGACAGCCGATCAACGAGCCGTTCATCGACGTGCTGGTTGAGCTGAACTGGGCGAACGGACGTCTCGTTCGCGAATACACTTTCCTGCTCGATCCCCCCGAGTATGCCGGTCCGCGAAAACTTGAGCCGCTGCGGGCTGCGCAGCCGCCGGCAGCCGCGCGACCCGAAGTGATCGCATTGGCACCACCGGCATCGGATGGCCCCGTCGCGCCGGCGTTACCCCTGCTGGAGCTGGTCCCGGCGTCACCGGACGCTCCTGCAGAGCCAATTGCTCCCTCGCAGACAGCCGTTGTCGAGCTGGCCTCGCCGGCACCGGACGCAGGAGGCGGGTCGGATCCTGCCCAAACAGGCGTTCAGGTGCTGCCGGCCGACGTGAAGCCCGCCGAACCTGTGCTCGCTCCCGTGGACGTGGAATCTGCCGTTCCAGAACTTACCCAGCTGGTCCAGGAGCCGGGAATTTCGGATACCTACGAGGTCGTCCGCGGTGACACGCTCTCGAAGATTGCCATCCGAAACCGAATCGAAGGCGTCACTTTCCAGCAGATGCTGGTGGCCCTGTTCCGCGCGAATCAAGAAGCGTTTGTGGCGGACAACATGAACCGCTTGCGCGCAGGCAAGATCGTCCGCATTCCGGACAAAGACGCGGCGGCGGCAGTGGCAACAGCCGATGCGCGCCGCATCGTCTCCGCCCAGTACGCCGACTTCAACGAATACCGCCGCAGCCTCGGAATCGCGGTCGCGTCGACGCCCGCGCCTCAGGGGGGCCGTCAGGCATCCGGTCAGGTCAGTGCACCCAAGGAAGAAAAGCCGGTGCCGTCCAAGGAACCACCCAAGGATGAGCTGCGCCTCTCCCGCGCAGACGACGCCAAGCGCGGCGCAGGGGCGGCGGGCACCGCAGCGGCCGATGATCTGGCGGCAAAGAACAATGCGTTGAAAGAAGCCAACGAGCGCATCGCTCTCCTGGAAAAGAATCTGCAGGACATGCAGAAGCTGGCGCAGATCAAGAGCCAGACCGGAACCCAATTGCAGCAGCAAGCCGAAGCGGCAAAGGCCGCGCCCGCCAAGGCGGCGCCCGCGGCAAAGGCGGAAGCGCCCAAGGCACCCGAGCCAGCCAAAGCAGCGCCCAAAGCTCCCGAGGCGGCGAAAGCCCCTGAGCCGGCAAAAGCGCCGGAGGCGGCGAAGGCTCCGGAACCAGCCAAAGCTCCCGAAGCGGCCAAGGCATCCGCGGCCGCAAAGGCCCCCGAGGGCGCCAAAGCACCGGAGCCTGCGAAGGCACCGGAAGCGGCAAAGGCTCCCGAAACCGCGAAGGCCCTCGAGGCGGCGAAGGCGCCCGAATCTGTCGCCAAAGCGCCGGAACCCGCGAAACCCGAGGTTGCGAAGGCCGCCCCCAAGGCCAAGGCGGCGCCCGCGCCTCCGCCGATTGAAACCAGTTTGGTCGACGAGTTGCTCGATGACCCTTGGAAGCTGGGCGGCACCGGCGTCGCCGCGATCCTGCTGGTGGGCTATGCGACCTACCGCTGGCGCAGGAAACGCAACTCGCAATTCGAGAACAGCATCATGAGCGTCGTGCCTTCGGACGCGGACTCGGTGCTGGGGAGCGCCGGAGGTCGTAACGTCGACACCAGCTCGAGCTCGGTTCAGAGCGATTTCAGTCAGGGTGGTGTCGGCAAGGCCGACACCGAGGAGATCGATCCGATCGCGGAGGCCGACGTCTATATGGCCTACGGCCGCGATGCCCAGGCCGAGGAGATCCTGAAAGACGCGCTCGCCAAGGATTCCACTCGCCAGGCGATCCGCGTCAAGCTCCTCGAGATTTACGCCAATCGAAAGGATGCAAGGTCATTCGAGACGGCCGCAAACGAGTTGCGGGCAGCGACCGGGGGACGCGGGGCGGAATGGGAAAAGGTGGCCGCTTTGGGATTGTCGATCGATCCGACCAACGCGCTTTACGGGGGCAAGCAATCCGGCGCACCGCTGGGGATCAACGAGACGGCGCAGATGCCGGCCTTCAGCATGAACACTGAACCTACGCTGGAGCCCGCTGCACCGCTCAACATCGATTTTGACATCGGCACGGCGACGACAGGAGGTCCTGCTCCGCTGCCCGACCTCGATCTGGGTCTTGGATCGGCGTCCTCCGCGCAGTCCGCGGCGGGGCTGGATTTCGATCTCGGTCTCGGCGCGGACAAGTCCGCTGCTTTCGGGGGTGCGGCAGGGAGCGCCGCCCCGTCAGCCCCTCCCGCAGCGGAGCCCGCACTCAGCATCGATTTCGATTTGCCGATGGGTGACAAGCCGGCTCAATCCACTGCCGATGGTGCACCGAGCTTGGCAGCGATTGATTTCGACTTTGGAACACCGTCTGATGTCGGTGAAGCGAAAACCGATGTGCCCAAGACGCCCTCAATGGATCTGGCCGCCATCAGTCTCGATCTCGGTACGCCCGGCGGCGGCAACGGTTCAGGCGGTGCTCCGGACGCGCGATGGCAGGAGGTCGCGACCAAACTCGATCTCGCCAAGGCGTACGAAGAGATGGGCGACAAGGACGGGGCGCGGGAGTTGCTGAAGGAAGTGGTGAAAGAAGGCGATACGGCGCAGCAACAACAGGCCCAAACGATGCTCCAGGCACTCGGCTGATCTCCACTGGGTTCTCTTCGAACGATCGGCGCCTCGTGCGCCGATCGTTGTTTTCGGGATCGTAGAATGAAATTTGCCATCGGAGTGAGCTACTGCGGCACGGGTCTGGAAGGCTGGCAATCGCAGCCCTCCGGCAACACCGTGCAGGATCATCTCGCGCGCGTGCTTTCGGAAATAGGCGGCGAGCCGATCGCCGTGACCGGCGCCGGACGCACCGACGCGGGCGTGCACGCAAACGCCCAGGTGGCGCATTTCGAAACCTCGGTGGAGCGCCCCGAGTCGGCGTGGGTGCGCGGCGCAAACTCGCTGCTTCCCGAAGAGATCGCCGTGCAATGGGCGA
>WNEZ01013849.1_pt1 | contig 12035 bp, 7 predicted proteins | sample 5400521 | NCBI WGS metagenome assembly WNEZ01 (sample SAMN13153339, study PRJNA577476) | soil metagenome | isolation source: 120 cm saprolite under Douglas fir tree site 2 hole 1 replicate 1 | place: USA:California | collected 2015-04-18
CCGCGGCTGGTCCCGCCGAGCTGTTGCGCGCGCTGGAAACGCTGAGTCGAGACGCGGTGAAGGCGGTACGGCGCGGGGGTGGCGCGACCATCCTGGTGATCAGCGACCGCGACGCGGACAAGACCCGCGCGCCGATCCCCATGCTGCTCGCGATCGGAGCGGTGCACCAACGTCTGGTCCAGAGCAAGCAACGCGTGCGCGTCGGGCTCGTCGCGGAAGCCGGCGACGCCTGGGATGTGCATCACCTCGCCGCGCTGTTCGGGTATGGCGCCGAGGCGGTGCACCCCTGGCTCGCTCTACAATGCCTCCGCGACGTCGAGTCATCGGCTGAGAAGTACCGCAGCGCGGCCGAAAAAGGCCTGCTCAAGATTCTGTCCAAGATGGGAATCTCGACGCTGCAGTCGTACGCGGGCGCGCAGATCTTCGAGGCAATCGGGCTGGGGCCCGAGGTAATCGAGCGCTGCTTCACCGGCACGGCGTCGGTGATCGGCGGCATCGGGTTCAAGGAGATCGCCGAGGACGTGCTGGCTCGCCATCAGGGCGCGGGTGCGCTGCCCGACCATGGCCGCATTCGCTATCGCCGGGACGGCGAGGATCACGGCTGGTCGCCGCCGCTCGTCCGCGCGCTGCAGCACGCCGAGTACACCGGCTTTGCCGACGGCGTGCGGGCTCGAGCACCGGCCGGGCCGCGGGACTTGCTCGATTTTCGTGAGCAACCTCCAGTGCCGCTCGACGAGGTCGAGCCGGCGGAAGAGATCCGCCGGAGATTCATCTCCAGCGCCATGTCGCTCGGCGCGCTGTCACCGGAAGCGCACGCGACGCTCGCGATTGCGATGAACCGGATGCATGCGCGGTCGAACTCGGGGGAGGGTGGAGAGGACCCGGCCACGTGGGCGACGCCCGCGGACGGAGTGGGCGACCGTTCCGACAACCGGATCAAACAGGTCGCCTCCGGCCGCTTTGGCGTGACGACGGCCTACCTCGTCCGGGCGGACGAGCTCGAGATCAAGATCGCGCAGGGCTCGAAGCCCGGCGAAGGCGGCCAGCTGCCGGGGCACAAGGTCACCGATCTCATCGCGCGACTGCGGCACGCGGTCGTCGGCATACCCCTGATCTCGCCGCCGCCGCATCACGACATCTATTCGATCGAGGATCTGGCGCAGCTGATTCACGATCTCAAGCAGGTGAATCCTGCCGCACGGGTCGGCGTCAAGCTCGTCGCGGAAGCCGGCGTGGGCACCGTCGCGGCGGGCGTCGCGAAAGCGTACGCCGATTACGTCCTCATCTCTGGTCACAACGGCGGGACGGGCGCGTCGCCGCTGTCATCGATCAAGCACGCCGGCACGCCGTGGGAGCTGGGCCTGGCGGAGACGCAGGCGATTCTCATGCGCAATAAGCTCCGCGAACGCATCGAAGTGCGGGTCGACGGCGGGCTGCGCACCGGTCGGGACGTCGTGATCGCCGCGCTGTTCGGTGCGGAAGCGTTCGGTTTCGGAACCGCAACGGTCGTCGCCGTGGGCTGCGCGATGGCGCGCCAGTGTCACTTGAATACCTGCCCGACCGGAATCGCCACGCAGCGGCCCGACCTCCGCGCAAAGTTCCGCGGCACGCCCGAGCAGGTCATTGCCTATTTCACCTACATCGCCGAGGAGGTGCGTCGCATCATGGCGACGCTCGGCGTGCGCCGGATGGACGATCTGATCGGCCGGGTAGAGCTGCTGCGGCGCATCGAACGGCCCGAGACGCCGCGGGCGCGGCTGCTCGACCTGTCGTTTCTGCTGGACGCACCGGCGAACAAGTCGGCGCCGCGCCGGCGCACCGTGGATCGCAATGTGCGCCCGGGGCTCGTCTCGCTCGACGCCGAGATCCTGGAACAGCAAGGTTCGGCGCCCCGAGTTTTCACGATTGGAAATCATCACCTCACCGTCGGCGCGCGCATCGCGGGGCAGCTCGCCCGGGTGCACGGCGGCGCCGGACCGGGACAGCCACTGCGGCTGCGGTTCCGGGGTAGCGCCGGCCAGAGTTTCGGCGCGTTCACGCTGCCCCGCATGCATCTGCAGCTGGAAGGTGAGGCGAACGATCACGTCGGCAAAGGGCTGTGCGGCGGCGAAATCGTGATCCGGCCATTTCGTGGTGCCGGTTATACGACTGGTGTGCTGATTGGTAATACCGCCCTGTATGGCGCCACGTCCGGGCACCTGTTTGCGGCCGGCGGCGCGGGTGACCGCTTTGCCGTGCGGAATTCCGGCGCCGTCGCAGTGATCGAGGGCGCCGGCGACCACTGCTGCGAATACATGACGGGTGGCGTGGTGGTGGTACTGGGACCGGTCGGCAGGAACTTTGCGGCCGGGATGTCCAACGGCATCGCGTACGTACTCGATGAGCGCAGCACGCTCGAATCGCACTGTAACCTGGAAATGGTTGCGGTCAGCGGACTCAATACGATGGACGAACGCGTGCTGCGCAAGTTGATCCAACAGCACTTCCACAAGAGCGGCAGCCCGCGCGCCCGGATGATCCTGGCGCAGTGGGACGCGTACCGCACGCTGTTTCGGAAGGTGGCACCTCCGGCTGCGGCGACTGTCGAAGCGACTGTCGCAGCCCCAAGCCTTTCACGCTGACTGCAACCAGTGTAGTCTACGCCCATGGCAGCGTCATTGCCGTCGAAGTTCACGGTCGGGCTCGTCCAGATGAGCATGAGCGACGATCCCGAAGTGAATCTCGGCAAAGCCGTCGCCCGCATTCGCGAGGCCGCGCAGCAGGGAGCGGGCCTCGTCTGCCTGCCTGAGCTCTTCCGCACGCAGTACATCGGCCAGCGCGAGGACCACGCGCTCTTTGATCTGGCGGAGGCAGTCCCGGGGCCGACGACCGAAACGCTAGGCAAGATCGCCAGGGAAAATGGCGTCGTCGTGATCGCGTCGCTGTTCGAGCGCCGGGCCGCCGGCCTATATCACAACACGGCGGCGGTGATCGACGCTGACGGGAAGGTGAAGGGGATCTACCGCAAGATGCACATCCCCGATGACCCCTCCTACTACGAGAAGTTCTACTTCACGCCGGGTGATCTGGGCTTCCGCGCGTTCGATACGAAGGTCGGCCCGATCGGCGCGCTGGTCTGCTGGGATCAGTGGTATCCCGAGGCCGCCCGTCTCACGGCGCTGCAAGGCGCGAACATCCTTCTCTATCCGACTGCGATCGGCTGGCATCCCGCGGAGAAAGAGCAATACGGCGAGCAGCAGCTCGATGCCTGGAAGACGATCCAACGCAGTCATGCGATCGCGAACGGCTGCTGGGTTGCCGCGGTGAATCGCGTCGGCTTGGAGCAGCTCAGCGGCCAAGGCGCCGGGGGGGGAATCGAATTCTGGGGTCATTCGTTTGTGTCCGATCCCTTCGGGATCGTGGCTGCCGAAGCCGCTGAAGACGAGGCGCTCGTGCTCGCCGAGGTCGATCTGGCGCGGATCGAGGAGGTGCGCCGCAACTGGCCATTCCTGCGTGACCGCCGCACCGATGCCTACAGTGGTATCCAGCACCGCTTTCTGACGGACTAGCTTGCCCCCCCCCGCCGGTTACCGGATGCCGGCCGAGTGGGAGCCGCATGCGGCGACCTGGATCGGCTGGCCGCACAACGTCAGCGATTGGCCCGGGAAATTCCCGCCGATCCCGTGGGTCTACGGCGAGATCGTTCGCGCGCTCGCGCCGGGCGAAGTGGTCCGCGTCCTGGTCAACTCCCGCGTTCAACAGACGCAGGCAAGTCGCATTCTCAAGAAAGTCGGCGTCGATCTCGCACGCGTAGACTTTCTACCTTTTCCGACCAACCGCGGCTGGACGCGAGACTTCGGACCGATCTTCGTGCGCGGCGAGAAGAGCCTCGCGATTGCGCGCTTCCATTTCAACGCCTGGGCAAAGTACAAGGACTGGAAGAAAGACGACAAGATCCCCGAGCGCGCGGCGCAGCGGCTCAAGCTTCCATTGATCGAGGCGAGGATTGTTCTCGAAGGCGGCAGCATCGACGTGAACGGCCGCGGCACGCTGCTCACGACCGAGGAATGCCTGCTCGATCCCAAGGTGCAGACCCGCAACCCAGGATTGTCCCGCCTCGAGATCGAGACCGTGTTCCGCGACGTCCTCGGCATCACGAATACGCTCTGGCTCGGCAAAGGGATTGCTGGCGACGACACGCACGGCCACGTAGATGATCTGTGCCGCTTCGTGAAACCGGGGACGGTCGTCTTGTGTCGCGAGGACAATGCGAAGGACGTGAATTACAAACCGCTCGCGGAGAACCGCGAGCGACTGCAGGGCATGCACCTGGAACGAGGGGCGAGCATCGAGGTGATCGATCTCCCGATGCCCGCCCCTCTCTACTTCGACGGCGTTCGCCTACCCGCCAGCTACGCCAACTTTTACATCGCCAACGCCAGTGTGATCGTTCCGACGTTCAATGACCCCAAGGATCGGATTGCGCTCGGCATTCTCACCGAGATGTTCCCCGATCGCGACGTGGTCGGGATCCACGCGGTGGATCTGGTCTGGGGACTCGGAACCATCCACTGTCTGACGCAGCAAGAACCGGCGGTCTAGGCCTCCAACGCACCGTCGATCACATCCGCGAGGTTCGCGAGATCGGCGAGGAGGTGGGCCCGCCCGGTGGCCGAAAGCCCCTCCGCCGTTCGAACGCGTCCCGCGCATCCTTCCAGCCGCTCGAGCGCAGAGCAGAGATAGACGGTCGCTTGATCGACCGCCAACCACGCCCGCTCATGAGCCCCAAGGCACAGGCCGCCGAGCTCTACCACGAGCCGCTCGGGGCTGCGGCGCTCAAGGCCGGTCGGTGGCGGCGCAGGTGGGTCGCTGCGCACCGCAGCCACATGCCAACGATCGGCATCGACGCGGCATCCGATCCACAGACTTTGTGGAAGCGCTAGCCTCCCCCACCGTCGCAACACTCCCGCGACGTCGAACTCCACATCATCCGCGGGCGGCGGCCGCCGGCTCACGGCCTCGGTCATTGCCAGTCCGCCCCGAGCGACGCGCCAGAGCGCCACGGTACGGCCACGGAGGGCGGTGCTCAGCTGGTTCAACAGCTCGCAGCGGCGCTCGTAGAGACTGATAAGCGAGGATTCGCGCATCGCGAGCTCCTCGGTTGGTGTCCTTAGAAGAACCCCGCACGTGGCCAGAGGTAACACGGTTCATGCATGCGGCCTGCCGCCGCGTGACGAGCGTCATCAACGCGGTGTGAGCCGCTGACCGCCTGCACCGCGATTTACTGCAGCTGCCAAATCTCCACGCGGTTTCCAGTGAGGATCGGAATCAGCACGCGATTTCGCTTCGCGTCATACCCGATATCGGCGGGACTTGGAACGCCGGTGATGATCTTCGTGCCTTGCGTGCTGTCGAACCGTGTGATCGAGGAGTCGGTCCAGCTCGACACGACCACTTTTCCCCCGACCATCTCCACGCCGTCGAACCCGCCGACGCCTCTGGCGATGACGCTGGGCGCGCGGTCACCCGGCTTCCACGCGAGCACCGCCTTACCGCCGTACTGTACGACGATGAAGCGGCGCCCCACAGCGTCGAGCGTGATGCCATTCGGGCGGCCGAGGGTGTCACCCCGCACCGCGACGGTCACCTTGCGGTCCGGTCCCACGCGGAAAATGCGGTCCGGCCCTGGATGCAGGACGTTTCCGACGTCGTCGAAGCGGATGCCGGTGTCGGTGATATAGATCGCGCCGTTGGGAGCGATCGCAAGGTCATTGAGAAAAACCGCACCCAGACTGTCGAGCTTCACGCTATCAACCGGAACGCCAGTGCGCGAGTTAAACGCACGCAGGACGTCGATGTCCGTTACCCACAGCGTGTCACCCAGCACAGCCAGGCCCTTGGGCGCGTTGAGAGTGACACCCCCGCGACCCCCCTCGATGAACTTGAGGATCTCGATGGCTCCGTCCGGTCGCAGACGACTGATAAAGCCGTTGTTGTCTTTGGCCAGGGGGCCACCGTTGATGTTCGAGACGAAGTAGATGTCCTGCGCCGAATCGTCCAGCACCGATTCGGGCGTGAGAAAGCCAACTACCGTTCCGACCTTCGTCGCCCGCGGAGCAGCGGTCGGCGAAACCTGGAGCTGAGCCGGCGTGACGGTGTCCCCGGCCTGCGAGGCCTGCGGCGGCGGTGGCGGCCGTCGCCGGTCCACGGGCTGACACGCGGCGAGTGCTGCGAGGGTGGTGCAGAGGGCGGTCGCTCTCATCACGGCTCCTCCTCCTCGGCCAGGGAATGATCGCAAAAACGTGCCCGTGAACCTCCCAAGGGTCGCACGAGATTGCCCGTCGAGGTAGGGGGTGGGGGCGGGGGGGCCGCGCGGGCACGCGCCCGACCTCTCACGCTGTGATAAGCTGCACAAGACTTTCGGTCGCTTTTTTACTGCAGCTGCCAAATCTCCACGCGATTCCCGGTAAAGATCGGAATCAGCAAGCGATTGCGCCGCGCGTCGTACCCGATGTCCGCGGGACTCGGCACGCCCTTAATCGATCTTGTCCCTTGCCCGTTCACGAATCGATAGACGGAGGAATCGGCCCAGCTCGACACCCAGAGCGCGCCGTCACGCGTGATCTCGACGCCGTCGAACTGCCCGGGCCCGGTGCCGAGCGAGGTCGTCGCCTTCTCGCCCGGCTTCCACCCGATCAATGATTGGCCGCCGAACGGCACGACGACGAAACGCTGATTTGCCGCGTCCCACGTAATGCCGTTGGGCCGGCTCAGCGAGTCGCTCTTGATCGCGAGGGTCACAGTGTGGTTCGGTGCGATGCGAAAGATCTGATCCATGCCGGGATGCTCGATCGTGCCGTTCGCGCCGAAGCGAATCGCGGTGTCGGTCACGTAGAGCGAGCCATCGGGAGCGGCGGCAATGTCGTTGAGGAAAATGGCGCCCGGAACCGGCACCGTCGCGACGGGCGCGCCGGTGCGCGCGTTAAAGGCGCGGACCTGGTCGATGTCGGCGACCCATAACGTGTCGTGCGCCAGCGCCAGACCCTTGGGCGCATTGAGACCTTTGATGAACGCGCTGTCCATCACCATGCCGGCCGGGCCCAAACGGGTGATGTAGCCATTGCCGTCCTTGGCACCGGGCGCGCCGTTGATGTTCGAGACGAAGTAGACGTCCTGAGCCGAGTCCCACTTGACCGACTCGGGAGTCTGAAATCCTCCGACCGATGCCGCCTTGATGGGCGTTCCGCTGCTCGATGTCTTGCTTGGATTCATCGGTGCCCTTCCTCCTCGGCCAACGTTTGAATATGGTGCAACACCCGCGCATGGATCGCCGTGACGATCGCGCGCGCGGGCACAGTCCAATACATCTGCGGAAACATGTCTACCACGTAGGTAGTCCGACCCTCGAGGCGCGTGTGTCCTCCCGGGAGCGGCGTCAGCCTGAACTCGCCGTGGGTCGCGCGGAAATACCCGTCGAGGTGCGGCGGATGCACGTCGCGGTAGGGGCTCAGCTCCGACATGGGCGGCGCCTGGGCGGTGATGTCAAACGCGAGGAGCCGGTTCTCGTCCCAGGCGGTGATCGGCTCGACGAAGCTGCCGGTGGTGAAATCGCAGTAGCGAACCGCCCCCACGCCGTACCCCTCGATGCGCGTGCGCAGCGGTGCCGCGACACCCGCGCGAAACAGGGCCTCGGTCGGCGGCGGCAAGTCGGGGAACGTCACGACGTGCTGCCACACGACGTCCCGTGGCGCGGCGATGTCGACGACCGTGATCACCTCGGGTGTCGGCGGGGTGGCGCGCGGCTCGACGCCGACGAAGAACGGCACCACCAGAGCCATGGCGCCCGCCGCGTACGTGGCGCGCCGCGCCATGATCCGGCCGAGCAGCGCACCTGGCCAGGCAACGATCCACGCGATGGGGAGTGCCATCATCACGCACACTGCGCCTTCGAGCGCGAATACGATCAGCGCGCCCGCGGCGATGCTGACACTCGCAAGCGCCACCATGATCGACTCCCCAGACGGTCGCGAATGGCGGTAGTTGTAGATGTAGGAGCTGATGTATCCGACCGTGAACGGCACACCGAGAAACAGGCCGGTCGAGTAACTACGGCGCAGATAGACACCAATGCCGACCGTCACGAGCGTAATACCCAGCGAGGCGGCGACGCCGACCATGGCGCTCTTGAGGCGCTCGTCCACTGCCGGCGTCAGGGGCTCGACCGGCGGTGGTTGGACTGCGGGCCGTGAAGGCAGCAGCGACAGTACCGCCATCAGTGCAAAGTTCACGACCGGGACGAAGAAGAGCAGCGCAATCCAGGGACTGCGGCCCGCGTCGACGGCGCGTCGCATCGTCATGCTGACGCCGATCCAAAGGAACGGCAGCGCGATCGCGACGAGCAATGGGAGCAGCCAGGGTGGAGCGCCGCGCAACAGCTCCGCGCGTGTGCTCAACAACGGTGACACGTAATTGAGGGGCGTCCAGACACGGCCGGCAAAGCGCCAGATGAGCAGGGCGTCGACGGCGTACTTGAGCGCCATGAGGCCAGCGCCGTGCCGGAAGTACGTGCCGCGATCGATGGGATCGCGGAATCCGAACCAGAGGCGCACCCAGCGGGCGAGCATCCTACGCTTTCGCTTCCTCCAGCTCTTTCTTCCGCGCCTCGGTCACCTTCGCGGCGATTTCCGCCGGCGCGTCCTGGTACACGTGGAACTTCATCCGATACGTCCCGCGCCCATGCGTGATCGAGTGTAGCATCGTGGCGTAGCGATCGAGCTCGGCCTCGGGTACGAGGGCTTTCACCTTCGTGAGTCGTCCATCCTTCTCTGTTCCGACGATATGCCCGCGCCGTGAGGACAGGTCGCCCATCACCGCTCCCTGATAATCGTCGGGCGTCCACACCTCGACATCCATGATCGGCTCGAGCAACACCGGCCGCGCGCCCGGGCTCACGTTTCGGAACGCCAGAATGCCGGCCATCTTGAAGGACATTTCGTTGGAGTCCACGTCGTGGTAGGAACCGTCGTAGAGCTCGACTTTGAAATCGACGACTGGGTAGCCTGCCACGGGTCCCCGGTGCGATGCTTCGACCACGCCGCGCTCGACCGCGGGGATGTACTGGCGCGGAATCACACCGCCCACGATCTCGTCCACAAACTGCATGCCCGACCCGCGCGGCAGCGGCGCGATTCGGATCCAGCAGTCGCCGTACTGTCCACGGCCCCCGGTCTGCTTCTTGTGTTTCCCCTGCCCCTCCGATTTTCCCCGGAACGTTTCGCGATAGGCAACCTTGGGTTTTGCGGTCTGCGCATGAACGCCGAACTTCCGCGCCAACCGCCCAACCACGATCTCGAGATGCCGCTCGCCGAGTCCCCGAATGAGGGTCTGGCCCAGCTCGCTGTTGTACTCGTGATGGAACGTGGGATCCTCTTCGTGCAGCTTGTGCAGGCCGGTCGACAGCTTGTCCTCTTCGCCGCGCTGCTTCACCTCGACGGCCACGGTGATCACCGGCTCGGGGAATGGGATCTTCGGCAGCACGAGCCCCATGTCCTTCGTCGACAGCGTGTCGTTGGTGTGCGTATCGCGCAGCTTCGCGACCACGCCGATGTCGCCGGCGTGCAGCTCCGGAATCTCGATCCGCTCCTTGCCCTGCCCCACGCACAGGTGGTTGAGCTTTTCCGACACTTCGCGCGGCGCGTTCCACACGTCCTGCCCGTTCTTGACGTGGCCCGAGTAGATCCGAAACTGCGTGACGTCGCCGACGTGCGGCTCGGACACCGTCTTGAAGACCTGCGCCGCCAGCGGCCCGCCGTCGTCGCACGTGAGCGTGAGCCGCTCCGCGCTGCCCCACTTCTGCGCTTCGACCGGTGGGCGCTCGTGCGGCGCCGGGCACAATTCGACGAGCTTGTTGAGTAACGCGCGCGTGCCGTACGTCAGCTCGGCGGCGCCGCAGAACAACGGGAAGAGCTCTCCCTTCGCCATGCCCGCCTTCATCGCCGCGATCGCGTCGTCGCGGCCGATCTCCTCACCGCCGAGGTAGCGCTCGAGCAGCGTGTCGTCCGTCGCAGCGATGCTCTCGATCAATTCCTGGGAATACTTGTCGAATCGATCCTTGTACTCGTCGGGAACGTCGACCTCGTCGTACTCGCCCGCCTTCGTCCCCTTCTTATAGAGGTGCGCCTGCTTCGAGAACAGGTTGATGATCCCGTGGAACTCCAGTCCTTCGCCGACCGGAATCTCCACCGGGATCACCTTGGCCGTCAGCTGGTCCTTGATCTGGTTGAAGACGCGCTCGAAGTTGGCGTGCTCCTTGTCCATCAACGACACGAAGAAGAGGCGGGGCAGCGAGCGGCGCTCGCAGTAGTCCCAGACTTTCTCGGTTCCCACTTCGACTCCCGCGGTCGCGGACAGCACCACGACGGCGGAATCCGCGGCGTACACACCCGCGAGGGCGTCGCCGGTGAAATCCAGATATCCGGGGGTGTCGATGAGGTTGATCTTCGTGTCCATCCACTCGGCCACGGCGAGTGCGAGGTTGATGGAGTACTTGCGTTCGATTTCGTCGGCGGTGTAATCGGTGAGGGCGGTGCCATCCTTTACAGATCCGTGCCGTTTGCTCGTGCCGGCCACGAACGCCAGCGCATCGACCAGGGAGGTCTTGCCGCTCGCGCCGTGGCCGACGACGGCCACATTCCGGATCTCCGGCGTCTTATACACGCGCATCTATCCACCTCCTGCGGGGGGGACAGAAATATGAATCAGGAGGGAACGAGACGGCTAGGTGAAAGGCAGAGGCCTAGGTTCCTACAGACCCCGTGAAGCCTCGGGAGGAAGGGGTGGCGGCGGGACGGATGGAATCGGAGGACCCGCTGAAACGGGACCGGGCTCACCATGACGCGCGGGCGCTAAACCGAACGCGGCGACGCCCGCGAGGGCCATCACGACACCGGCGACGAAGAATGCCGCGTTTCCATTCACGATGTCGTAGATCGTGCCGATCAGGGGCGGTCCCGCGGTCCGTCCCAGCGCCGCGATCGCCTGCGCCGCGCCGAGTATCGTGCCTTGCTCTGTGGGATCGGCGTAGACCGAGACGAGGCCGGTCGCCGCGGGCGCGAATATGCTGTTCGCGAAGGCCAGCACGAAGGTCCACCCGTACAGCAACGCGGAGCTCGCCAGGAACGGAACGATCGCGATGGACAGCGCCATGCCAAACGTTCCCGCGATGACGAGCGCTCGTTCGCCGGTCCGGCGCGCGATCTTCCCGAAAAAGTAGCCCTGCACGGAAGCGGCGGTGACGCCGATGATCGTGAAGAGAATGGCGAGGTCGCGCTCGGTCCAGTTCAGCGCTTTGCTGGCGTGCAGTGGCAGCGCGACGGTGTATCCGGCGAATGCAACTGGCGTCAGCGCCCAGACGATCATCAGCGGCCGCAGTTTCGGACGCGCGATCGCCTCGCCGATGTGCCCCAGGTCGAACAGCGGCCGCCGGACGCGAAGCTCGTGTTTCAGAGACTCGGGAAGGATGAAGTAGGCCGAGACGAAATTCGCGAGCGACAGCCCGACCGCGACGAGGCCCGGAGCGCTCGGACCGAGATAGTGGGCGGAAAACCCGCCGATCGCAGGACCAAGACTGAATCCGATTCCGAACGCCGCGCCGACCATGCCCATGCCGCGCGAGCGCTCGGCGGGCGTCGTGATGTCGGCGATGTACGCCTGCGCCGCGGAGATGTTGCCGCCCGCAAAGCCCGAGACCACGCGCGAGAGAAACAGCACCCAGTATGAGCCTGCGGACGCAAACAGCGTGTAGCCCACCGCGTTCACGAGCATCGTCGTCAGCAGGACCGGCCGGCGTCCGATCCGATCCGAGAGCTTGCCGAGCAGCGCCGTCGCCACGAACTGCATCAGGGAGAACACGCCAATGACGGCGCCGTACCCCAGGCCCGCGGCTCCGAAACGCTGTGCGTAAAATGGCAAGATCGGCAGCACGATCCCGAAACCGATCAGATCGATGAGGACCGTGAAGAAGATGACGCCGATGCGGGAGCGGGAGGCGGGCATTG
>WNEZ01012017.1_pt1 | contig 12034 bp, 12 predicted proteins | sample 5400521 | NCBI WGS metagenome assembly WNEZ01 (sample SAMN13153339, study PRJNA577476) | soil metagenome | isolation source: 120 cm saprolite under Douglas fir tree site 2 hole 1 replicate 1 | place: USA:California | collected 2015-04-18
GCAGTTCGGGGATGATCACGTTATCGTATTCGCCGTCGAGCCCGTCAAAAAACCATATTTTTCCTTTGTCGATGGGGCCGGAAAGCGTGAAGCGGGGGTCAACCTTATCGAGCGCAAAACCCTTCTTGCTCTGAAAAGACGGCAGAAAATTAGTAGCGGCAAAGCGGTAATGATCGTCTCCAATGCCGGTCTCAAGGCCGAGAATCCCGGCTGGTTCCTTGCCATACTCGGCCGGCAGCCGGCTAGTTTCAACATTGACGGAGCGTAGAGCGTCGGTACTGACTCGCACCAACAGTTGGCCGTTGGCGGGCTGAGTTACGTCGAACCCATCGAGCAAGGTCAATGTCTGGTAAGTCTCGGCGCCGGCAATGTGCGGTTGCGCGTTCTGATCGAGGACGACACCCGGGATATAGTTCAAAACATAACGGTAGTCGCGGGTACTCGGATACGGAATGTTGATGATGTCGAGTCCGCTGAGTTGTTCCTGCGACGAAACCTGCGAAGGATCGATGGCAGGAGAGGACTCGACCACGCTGACGGTTTCTCGAACCTCTTGCTGGTGGGTGAGGGCTACTTCAAGCGTCCCTGAAGTTTGTACACGAGGCAAAGTGAAAACGTAGAAACCTTCTTTTTCGACTCGCAGCTGCCATTCGCCAGAGAGACCTGTGAGCTGGCACCGCCCTGCGAGGTTGGTTTCGCAGCGGACAGAGCCTGCCGAATTTTGCAGCATGACGCGAGCCGCGGGAACCACCACTCCGTTTTCGTCAACCACCAGAATTGTCAAACTTGGTGCGGCGGAGGGCTGGTTGGGAATAGCTGTCTGCGCCACGCTGGCTGTGAATAGGGCTAGGGAAATGAAGAGCGAGCCTGGTATGAGCGTCTTCAAAGCAAGTTGCGAAGCGGTGTAATTCAGCGAACGCTTAGATGCATTCTTCGCCGCAAGACGCAACGCAAGCAGTTCACACTTTGGACAAGCGCTCGTATTCGGCGGCGGCATCGGCCGGCATCAGTACCCATAGAGTATAGATGCCGAGGGCGGTTCCGAACGGCGGATGGAAGATGGCCAGAATTCCGACCACGATCGCCGTTATGCGGGCCCACCGCTCACGGTTCATCAGACCCCAGCCCACCAATATTCCGCCAGCCGCCACAAGCAAAAATACCGAACCGAGCGAGAAGAGCACCGGCGGCATAAAAGCATGAGTGAACATGTCGTCGCCAATGACAATATGGGACGCGTGACTGAGTCCCATCAGTACAAACGACGGAATCACCCAGAGCGCGCCCACCACAATCCATAGAATGCCCAGCGTGCGCAGATGTCGCTCCAGGCGTCCAACGGGAACGGGAGCCGCAACGTTTCTCGATACCGGGTTGCCGCACTTCGGGCACAGGTTGTAATCAGGCTGGATTTGAGTGCCGCAACGATTGCAGAACATGCCTAACTCCTCGCCCCAGCAAGCCAAGACCTGTGTTCCCCGGAGGCGCCACTGCTTGCCGCACTTATTTCAGGATACGCCAGACCACTGATGAAAGTTCCACAGTGTTACTCTGCTGGTGCACAGGCATTGAGGTAGGCGCTGCAACCGGTAAGAATCTAAGATGGGAATGGCTGAAGGGGTCAGCAGTCCAATCCTGAAAGAGAGAACGCAGCAGATGAGCACCAACCCGCCTGACCCGGAAAAGAAACGCCGTTTCCCGCGCTATCCACTGGATATTCGAGTTTCCGCAAAAGTCTTCCGACCCGACGCGCCCATTGATCTTTGGGGACGTTCCATCGAGTTCGGACAGGACGGAATCGGAGTAACTCTCACCGGCGAACTGGAACCCGGCGAAGTCGCAACTTTGGAACTTACACTTCCGTCCGGTGGAACTCCCTTGAAACTGCGCGCACTGGTCCGCTATCGCGACGGGCTGCGGCACGGTTTTGAATTTCTGGCCAGAGACGAACTGCAGCGGGACGCAATCCGGCGGGCCTGTGAACTGCTCTCGCTGGGCCGGTAGATGTAACTTTTCGGTTTTCTACGAATCTCAGACATCTAAAATGGTCTGAGCGGCGTATCACTCTACAGGGACCCTGCCATGTTGATCAAAAAAGCCGAAGACATTCGTTCGTCCGAGATCACCGCCCAACACCTTTACTTGAACCGTCGCAAGTTTTTGACTGGCACCGCAATCGTGGGAGCTGCTGCCGTAGCTGGGTTGGGCTTAAAGGAGCTGGTTTCCCCGTCTGTTGCGGCCCGGGCGGGAGAGAAGATTGATGGTCTCCAAAAGAGTTCGTTTTCTACCACCGAAAAGATCACGCCCTACAAAGACGTGACGCACTACAACAACTACTACGAGTTCTCTACGGAAAAGGAAGAACCAGCCGACCTGGCCAAGAACTTCAGAACGCGGCCGTGGACTGTGACCATTGATGGCGCAGTGAATAAAAAGCAGGTTCTCGATGTGGATACGATCATCAAGTTCGCATCGCCGGAGGAGCGGATTTACCGTCACCGATGCGTGGAAGGATGGTCGATCGTCGTGCCCTGGGTTGGGTTCTCGCTGAATGAGTTGATCAAGCGGGCAGAGCCACTGGGCAAAGCGAAATTCGTCGAATTCACGACCATACTTGACCGCAAGCAGATGCCAGGCCAGGCGCGGAATGTGCTCGAGTGGCCTTATGTGGAAGGTCTGCGCATGGATGAAGCCATGCATCCGTTGGCGTTGCTTTGCTTTGGAATGTATGGAGAAGTATTGCCCAATCAGGATGGGGCGCCGCTCCGAATTGTGGTGCCATGGAAGTATGGATTCAAGAGCGCCAAGGCGATTGTCCGAATACGGTTCACCGAAAAGCAGCCCACCAATACCTGGAACATAGCAGCTCCGCGCGAATACGGTTTCTATGCGAACGTGAATCCGAGCGTGGACCATCCGCGATGGAGCCAAAAAACGGAAAGAAGGCTGGGCGAGTTCTTCAAGCGCCCGACGCTGATGTTCAACGGATATGATCAGGTGGCGGGGTTGTATTCGGGGATGGATTTGAGGAAGAACTACTAGCTGGTGCCGAACCAGAAGTCCGGTCTGCGGACCCGGGAGGGCACGGCTTCCAGCCGTGCCCTCCCGAATGGAAGTTTTTCAGGAGCAGCTAGAGCTGTGATTCGCTGGATCAAAGTCGGGATCTTCATCGCCTGCCTCATCCCACTCGGCCGGCTCGGTTGGGGTGCTTACACGCAAAATCTCGGCGCCAATCCGATTGAGAAAATCACCCACACAACCGGCGATTGGACGCTGAGCCTCCTGCTGGTCACTCTCTCGGTTACGCCTTTGCGCAAGCTGCTGGGCGTGCCTGCGCTGATCAAGTTCCGGCGCATGTTGGGACTATTTGCCTTTTTCTACGCTTGCCTGCACTTTACGACCTACATCTGGCTGGACAAGTTTTTTAATTTTCACGAAATGTTAGTGGACGTGGCCAAGCGCAAGTTCATCACGGTGGGATTTACCGCCTTCGTGCTGCTGATTCCGCTGGCGCTGACGTCCACCAAAGGCTGGATACGACGCTTGGGCGGGAAGCGCTGGCAGGCTCTGCACCGGCTGATTTACGTCAGCGCCATCGCCGGAGTGATCCATTATCTATGGTTGGTAAAAGCCGACATTCGCAAACCGCTGGAGTACGGAGCGGTCCTGGCATTACTTCTAGGTTACCGAGTTGTGTTACGGATTCGCCCGCGGAAACGCGGCGATATCTCTGAGGCGCGGATTGCAGCAACCGCCGAGTAGGGCGTCGCGAGAAAGACCTCTTTGAATCTTTGTTTCTAGTCTTTACAAAACTTCTTGATCTTTTGACTTCCAGAGAACAACTTTCGAGCTCGGTCAGGGTTAAAATCCGGAGTAGATCCTCTTGCTGAATCTTGGTCTCACTTCGCTCTTAAGGAGCTGTCCACCTTGCGACCGTCCAGATCTCTCAACAAATTGTGCCTTGGGCTGGGAATTCTTTTGCTTCTAGCGGCTGTGGGTTGCGGTTACGGGGGAGCAGGAGTCGTGCTCCAACACCCCACCGGGAACTATTCGAACGCCAGCTTACAGGGTTCTTACGTATACGAAATACGCGGGGGAGCATCGTCCAACCTTAGCCCTTATCGCCAAGTCGGAGTGTTTAGCGCGGATGGCTCCGGGAACCTTGGAAAACCGGCCCCGGGCAGCGACGACTCCAGCGTCAGCGCGAGCGGCTCTCAGGTTACGGGAATCTACCAAATCAGCTCAGATGGCACCGGCTTCATCACCATGACAACATCCTTGGGCCAGATCACGCTGGCGGTCACAATGGTGAGTCATTCAAAGCTTTATCTGATGGAAGCCGACAATGTTCTGGATGCTGTTGGAGTAGCCGAGTTACAGGATCCCAGCGTGATTGGCACGACGCCGAGCGGGACTTTCGTATTCCGACTGCACCAAGAGGTCAGCGCGCAAGGCACGGTTCCAGCTTCCCAGATCGGAGCCATCACGGTTCCCAGTGGCGCGGTGAACGGCGCCCTGGACCAAAATCTTGGTGGAACCTTCAGTTCGCCAAATTTGACTTGGACTTTTGACGCTCCTGGATCGTTGGGACGCGGCACGGGAAGCTTCGTCAACGCTACAACGAGTTTTTCGACAAACTTTGTTTATTACATCGTGACAGCCGGGAAAGTGGTCTTGCTGGTCAGCAACGCGGGCGCGGTCGGCTCAGGCAGCGCTGAGGCACAGACCGGCATAGTGAGCAGCGGACTCTCGGGTAGTTACGCATTCGGCAGCAATGGCGACGACACAAATTACTTGAGTGGGATTTTTAATACGGTGGCAACCGTGGGCTCCTTTACCGCAAGCAGCGGTTCAATCTCGACTACGGAAGACGTGATGCAGGATGGTAATTACTCAACCGGTAACACCTCAAACTGCTATAGCGCCGCTTCAAACGGACGTGTGACAGTAACGGATTGTTCATCTCCAACGCCATTGCAAATATTCTGGATGGTCAGCTCTTCGCGAGCATTTTTCCTCGACAACAGCCCGAGCACATTCGAGGACGGTACCGCAGACCTGCAAAGTACAAGTTCCTTCATGCCGTCCACCATCAAAGGCCAGTTTGCAATGGTTATGGGTGGAATTGATGTGACCCCAGAGCTACTCTCGCGCATTGGCACGCTGCAATTCGATGGTACCGGCAAGCTGACCCTCAACGAATTGGCGAACGCGTCCGTTTCGGGTGGTGGCGCCCAGAGCCCGGGACTGCTTTCCGGGCCGTATTCCGTTTCATCCAACGGCCGAATTACGGGAAACTTGAGCGGCGGCGGCCTCGACTTGGTGATGTATGCAGTCTCGGGCTCGGACGCGTATGCCTTGCAAATCGATCCCGGCACGAACACTTCCGGTACAGTCAGCTTGCAGCACTAGGGCGTCAATTCAGTTCGGCCAGGAGATCTCACGAGACAGACGAGTGGTGGGAAACATCGGCCCTCCGCCTAAGACGAACCGCCTGGTCCAGCACGCTTTGTGCAACGTCCCACTTGGTGGTTTCAGGTACGCTGATACTCTCCGACGGGGTGAGAATCGTTACCGCGTTTCGTTCGGAGTCGAAGCCGATGCCTTCCCGAGAAACATCATTGACTACGATGGCGTCGAGCGATTTCGCCACGAGCTTTTTGCGGGCGTTCTCAATAATATTTTGAGTTTCGGCGGCGAACCCGATCACGATCTGCGATGTCTTTCGACGTGCGATTTCGGTAAGGATATCTGTAGTCGGGTCGAGCTCTAGCGTCATGCGGCCGGTGCGTTTGATTTTCTCGTCCGGCGGATTGCCAATTGTGTAGTCGGCCACTGCTGCAGCCTTGATTACGACCGAGGCTTGTGGCAGAAGACGTAGCACCGCCTCCAGCATCTGGCTTGCAGACTCCACCCAAGTCACCTCGGCTGCGGAGGGCGGCTTGAGTGCCGTCGGCCCACTTACCAGCAGCACTCGGGCACCGCGTCGCAAAGCAGCTTCAGCCAACGCGTAACCCATTCGTCCGCTGGAACGATTTGTGAGATAGCGCACAAGGTCGAGTTTTTCTCGTGTAGGCCCGGCTGTGATCAGCACGGTTTCGCCAGCCAGGTCTTGCGATGCTCCCAGCGCTTCCATCACCGCCGCGACCACGGCTTCGTTTTCCGCCAGTCGTCCGGGTCCCGTCATCCCGCAGGCGAGATATCCGATCCCGGGTTCGACGATTCTGACACCGCGCTGGCGAAGGCCTTCAAGGTTCTGCTGCGTCGCCGGATGCTCCCACATATTCACGTTCATCGCCGGGGCCACTACAACCGGAGCCGTCGTCGCCAAATACAGTGTGGTCAGAAAGTCGTTCGCGATTCCCTGAGCAAACTTGGCAAGAACGTCGGCAGTGGCAGGCACGACCACCAGAGCATCAATCGACTGCGCTACCGCAATGTGCTCGATGGCGGAGTCTATATTCGGCTCTGCTCCGGCCTCGACAGAAAACATGCTGGTGATGACTTTCTCCCCGGAGAGCGCGGCGAAGGTGAGAGGACGGACAAACTCCTGAGCGGAGGCGGTCATGATGACCTGCACATGGATGCCGCGGTCTTGCAGCATGCGGACAATTTCTGCCGCTTTATATGCGGCTATGCCGCCACAGACTCCGAGAGCGATTTTCATGACGATCAGCTGCTAGCTTCTAGCCCCTAGCTACTAGCAAGCCAAATCGTGTTTGCTAGAGGCTAGTAGCTAGGAGCTGAAACTAGCTTTCCTGTCCGATGGCCTTATCGAGCATTTCGCTGGCGACTTCAATGGCGGACACTGGGGCTTCGGGAATGACCCATTTCACTTTGCCTGCCTTGATTTCGTCCTGCGCAATTCGGCAGGGCTTGCGCGAATGTGTCTCGATCACGGGAGGCGCACCACCCTGGAGTTGGCGGGCGCGTCGCGCTGCGACCAGGATGTACCGATAATTGCTGTCGAAACCGTCAATCAACTTCATTGGATTCTCCCCTGCATTACTTCCCGCTGGCGGCGGCCTCTCCGAAGGACTCCAGAATAGGCCGCAGTCGTTCGCGAATTCGGTCGAGCCGGAACATTTCAGCTCGCGCGCTCAAATTCGCGTCTGCCCGTCCGCTGCGCCTGAGCCGCTCTGAGAGCAGAATAGCCTTCAGGGCTTCCACGGAATCCTCCAGGCGGTCGTTCACCAAAATATAGTCGTATTTCTCGTAATTCTCAATCTCGCGGCTGGCGGTTTCGAGGCGCCGCTGGATGACCTCTTCGGCGTCCTGACTGCGTTTGCGTAGACGCTGTTCAAGTTCGCCACGGTTTGGAGGCAGAATGAAAATGCTGACCGCATCGGGCAGCTTCGCCTTGATCTGCTCCGCGCCTTGTACATCAATGTCCAGCAACAGATCACTGCTGTCTTTTTCGGCCTTCTCAAGAAAGCGGCGCGCGGTTCCGTAATAGTCGGTTTCAAAAACCCTGGCGTACTCCAGGAATTCACCTCTACGAATCATCGCTTCAAACTCTTTGCGCGAAATGAAAAAATATTCGCACCCATTGCGCTCAGATCCGCGCGGCTTGCGAGTCGTGTACGAAATGGAAAACTCCAGACCGGGAACGCTCCGCCGGACTTCATTTACCAGCGTTGATTTGCCTGACCCCGAAGGCGCCGAGATGATAAAGATATTCGCCATTCCTATTCGATATTCTGCACCTGTTCGCGGGCCTTCTCGATATCGGCCTTCATGGCCAGTCCCGCTTTGCGATCCGCAACTAGCGCCGCTTCCTGAAGGATGCGATCCGGATCCACGGTTGTGCCCAGCCATTCCTGCATGCGCGACTTTAGCCGATCAGAATATGTACGCAACACGGACTCTCGATGTTTGCGTACCTCCGTGCAAGCAACCTTGAGGTGCGCCATTCGTTCCCGCAGTTCGCGCTCCATGGCACGGCCTTCTTCTTCCCGCATGTGATTCAGGCGATGAAGCGCCTCGTCCAGCTTGGCGAGCACAGGCGGCGTGAGTTCTCCTTCGGCAGGCGAAGCGGCAGAGTCGAGCGCGCCGGGAAGCCGGAGCACAGCGTTCAGGTCGGGTTCGGACGCGATACGAGTTTCCGCCGCGGCAGTCCGGAAAGCCTGGACGTAAGCCGAAACCAATTGCCGATTAAGTGAAAGCGGCGCGCCTCCGCCTTGTTCAAACGACAAATTCACGTCCACGTGCCCGCGCGCGATCTTCTCTTTGAGCAGACGGCGCAGAGTCATTTCAAGCGCGTCGGCGTTCGCTGGAAGGCGGAAGTGGAGATCGAGAAAACGATGATTGACCGATTTAATCGACAGGCTGAAAGCCAGGTTGCCGCCGACTTGCCCCTTCACTTGGGAAAACCCAGTCATGGATCGGATGGGCATCAGCGGCTCTCGTGGCTTGTCATTGCCATTGTCACTGTCATTGTGCGTGCGCTCCCGCTCGCGGCGTCTCTAGGTCGATGAACTGAAGATCGTAGAGACGGCGATAGGTGCCAAGTTTCTGCATCAGCTCCTCGTGGCTTCCTATGTCCGCAATTGCCCCATTTTCAAGCACCACGATTCTGTCGGCGCGGCGCACAGTAGAAAGCCGGTGCGCGATGACTATGACCGTGCGTCCGGTCATTAGATTTTGCAGCGCGGATTGCACCAGCGCCTCAGACTCGCTATCTAGTGCCGAGGTCGCCTCGTCCAGAATCAGAATGGGAGCGTTCTTCAGCAGGGCGCGGGCGATGGCAATGCGCTGGCGCTCGCCACCGGAAATTCGCACGCCTTTTTCTCCTATCAATGCGTCATACCCAGCCGGTAGCTCCATAATGAAATCGTGCGCCAAGGCCGCTCGGGCCGCCGCTTCCACTTCCTTCTGAGAGATACCGGGCTGGCCGTAGGCGATGTTATTGCGCAGGGTGTCATTGAATAGAACGGTTTCCTGCGTGACCACTCCGATCTGTGACCGGATCGACGCCACTGAGACGTCGCGCAGATCATGTCCGTCAATCGAAATCCTCCCGGAGGTCACATCGAAGAAGCGCGGGACGAGAGAAACCAAGGTGCTCTTGCCCGCTCCGCTCGATCCGACCAGCGCCAGGACCTCTCCTGCCTTCACTTCCAGGTTGATGTTGCGAAGGACTTCGCGCTGGCCTTCACTCGACTCGTAGAAAAAGCAAACATTCTCAAAGCCGATGGCCTTCGAGAACGGAGGCAGCGCCGGAGCCCCGGGTTTCTCCTGCACTTCATCGCGGGTGTCCATGAACTTAAAAATTTCCGACGAAGCGCCGATGGCTTGCTGGAAGTTGTTATGGAACATCGCGAACTTGCGTACCGGGTCGTAAAGCTTGAACACCGCAATGATGAACGCTACAAAAATTCCGGGCGTCATCCAGCCATGAACGATCTGCTCGCGGCCAAGCAACAGAAGAAGGGCAATGGCAATTGCACCGAAAATGTCCATCAGAGGCGAACTGATGGCCGAAGCTGCAACGGAGCGCAGATTGGCACGGAACAGACGCTGCGCGGCTTTGCGGAAGCGGGCGAACTCCCAGGCCTCCATGCTGAAGGCTTTCACAATGCGGTTGCCGGTGATGGTCTCATGAAGAATGTTTTGGATATCGGCCAGCTTGTCCTGGCCCCGGCGGGTGGTGCGCCGCACGCGCATACCGATCTTGGTGGCGGAAAAAATGATGAAGGGTACAAACAGCAGCAGCAGCCAGGCCAGCCTCCTCCCCAGCACGATCACAACCCCGGCGGTAAACACAAAAGTGAAGAACTGCTGCAGGAATTCCGCCATTACGCTGGACATGGCTGACTGCACTCGTTCGATATCGGTCACGATAGTGGAAATCAGCGTTCCCGTAGTGTGTCTTTGAAAGAAGGCCGCCGAGCGCCGCAAGATCGAATCGTAGAGAGAATTGCGCAGATCGGTGATCAGCCCGTAACCGGCATAGTTCACCAGATAAGTGCCGGCATAATCGAAAATCCCCTTCAAGACTGTAGAGCCGACAAATGCGAACGCGACGATTGTCCAGGCATTGTGAAAATGCGTAGGGACGAATCTCTGCAGATAAATTGTGTGATTTGTGTGCGGGATAGTGAAGAGCAGGATCTTGTCCGACCCGGAAGATGGATTCAGGACTCGATCGAGGACTGGCCCGATTAGCAGCACCCGAAACGCGTCAAGAAACCCAACCGCGGCCAGCAAAAAAATGGACGGGATGAACTGCCACCAATACGGCACCAGATAACGCAGAAGCCGCGTCAGTTGGCGCATGTGCAGCCCCTGGTCGGTGAAGTGTTCGCGCCGATCTCCAAGTTGTAAAAAAACACAGAGCCGCTGAATGAGGTAAGCATCAGGTGCGAACCCTATTCTACTTGAGACTGGAGGGTAATCGGCTAAACGACGCGAATCTGGCTAGAAAGCGTGGGAGCAAGGGCAAGGCCCGCTCCGCTCAGATGAACAACTCAGTTACCGCGATCGTGAGGAACGGTCACCACACTCGTTTGTGATCCGGAATTGCCGGCGTTGTCATTGGCAACAACCGTAATTGTATGATGGCGCCCATCCAAGTCATTTCCCCTCCGTCCGGCTCGGAGCAGAATCGTGAATGAATAATTACCCGCCGGACCTAACGCTATTAATGGCTGCACTTCGCCGTACTCGTCTTGTACGGCGAATTCCGCGGTGCTGGCATTCACGCCGGAGCCAGTATCGGTGATCGTCCCCGAAAGAGTTACCGCACAAGTCGGCCGTTCGGTGGCCAGAGTCTTGTCGGCGTGGCAGAGAGGGGTAATAACAGGTGGGGTGGTATCGAACGGGGTGTTGTTCAGCAGCACGCTCACCGAACCAGTCCCACAATAGCTGCACGCGGAGAGTTGGTTCGCGACCAGCAAGTCGGGCCTACCGTCCCCGTTCACATCGGCGATGGCTATTGAAGAGGAAAATGCACCACCCGAAGCGAAGGCCATCGCCGCTTGGAAGGTCCCGTCGCCATTGCCGAGCAGCACACCTAACTGACCCGGACAAATGCCACCGCTGGCGAAACACGCGTTGGCTACCACTAAGTCGGGTTTGCCGTCACCATTCACGTCGGCGACAGCGGCCGAAACCGCATCATTCCCACCCGAGTCGTATGTCACCGCCGGCTTGAACGTTCCGTCACCGTTCCCTAGCAGCACGTCCAGCACTCCGTTCCCAGGTCCACAAGAACCCCCACAGTTCGCTACGAGAGGGTTGGCAACGACGACCAGGTCGGGCTTGCTGTCGCCGTTCACATCCGCGACCGCTAACGAAACTGTACGATAGCCGCCTGAGCTATAGATCACCGGGGCTTGGAAAGTCCCGTCGCCGTTGCCTAGGAGGATTCCTATTGTGCCTTCGTTAGCACAGTTGCCGCCGCCGCATCCGTTTACCACCGCTACATCGGGTATTCCGTCGCCGTTCACATCTGCGACCGCCACTGACGAGACACTGGATCCGCCCGAGACGTAGGCAATCGCAGTTTGGAAGGTTCCATCGCCTTTCCCCAACAGCACGCCGACAGTTAAGACGGATAGTTTCCGTTCACAATCTTTCCCACCCCGTTCCCCACTAATAGGTCGGGCTTGCCATCTCCATTTACATCCGCAATCGCTACCGCCAACGAAACCGGGAATACATGGCCAGGAACTCTGGTAGATCATAGCCCAGCCTACCCTGCAATCAAAGTTTCTTATGGATCGGCTCACTTGGGACTGTCCCGGTGCACAACTTTTACCCGGTAGCCCGCCTTCTTCAAGTGCTTGGCGACATCTTCGGCGATCATGACCGAGCGGTGCTGGCCGCCAGTGCAGCCGAAGGCAATCGTTAGATAACTCTTGCCCTCGTGAATGTAGTGCGGCAAAAGATAAACCAGCAGGTCGGAGATGCGCTGGATGAACTCGAGCGTCTGCGGGAAAGAGCGAATGTATTTCACGACTTTGGGATCGCGTCCGGTAAGCGGGCGGAATTCGGGAACGAAATGCGGGTTGGGCAGGAAGCGGACATCGAA
>WNEZ01011048.1_pt1 | contig 12033 bp, 6 predicted proteins | sample 5400521 | NCBI WGS metagenome assembly WNEZ01 (sample SAMN13153339, study PRJNA577476) | soil metagenome | isolation source: 120 cm saprolite under Douglas fir tree site 2 hole 1 replicate 1 | place: USA:California | collected 2015-04-18
CGCCGGACGGCATGGACCTGGACCGCTACTACAATTTTGATTGGGTGAAGCCCGCGGACGCGCCGGACGACAAGGCGGTGTATGCCGCGGAAGCCACCATGCGCAAGGAGCTGGAAGGGCTGGAGGCCGCTCCCATCAACGAGCCTTCGGTGGGTCCTGCGCTGCTGACGGGGCGCGCCGCCGCGGTGTTTTTCCACGAAGTGTTTGGCCATCGGGCGGAAGGCCACCGGCAAAAGGACGTCGCGGAAGGGCAAACTTTCGCGAAAAAAGTGGGGGAACAGATTTTGCCGCCGTTTTTGAGCATCGTGGACGACACGACGATGCGCAAGCTGGGCCAGACGGATTTGCTGGGCTACTACGAGTATGACGATGAGGGCGTGCGGTCGCACCGTGTAACCTTGGTGGACCATGGCGTTTTGAAGGATTTCGAGATGTCGCGCTCGCCGCTGGTGGGCTTCTCGCACTCGAATGGACACGGACGGCGGCAGTTGGGCGCTGCGCCGGTTTCGCGGCAGGGTAATTTGATCGTCGAGAGCAGTAAGACGCTGACGGACGCGCAGTTGCGCGCCAAGCTCATCGAGCTGATCAAAGAGCAGGGCAAGACGTTTGGATTGTTGATTGACGACATCGCCGGCGGTTTTACGTTTACTGGGCGCGGCCAGCCACAAGCGTTCCAGGTGCTGCCGCTGGTCGTTTACAAGGTGTATGCCGACGGGCGCCCGGACGAGCTGGTGCGTGGCGTGGACATTGTGGGAACGCCGCTGGCCGCGTTGACCAAGATTGTGGCCACCGGAGACAAGCAGGAAGTGTTCAACGGCTATTGCGGCGCGGAATCGGGCTCCGTGCCGGTTGCTGCCGCGTCGCCGGCGATTTTGACTTCCGAGCTCGAGGTACAGAAGAAGGAAAGCTCGACGGACCGGCCACCTATTTTGCCGGCTCCTGCGCACGACATTGTGAAGGCGGGAGGCCAGCAATGAGGCGTGCGCGGACATTGGCAGCGCTCGCGTACGTCGCGATTGTGGTGAGTTGCGTCGTACCCGCTCGGGCGGCTCGAGGCGCACGGGCAGGGCAAGACAACGACCAAACGCTGCGGGCCATGCGCGATGAGATGGCGAGGTCAAAGACGCGGCTGGAGCTGAAAATTCCGGGGACCCAGCAGCCGGTGCGTCCGTACTACGTCGAATACCGCTTGCTGGATTTGGACGTCAAGGAAATCGTGGCGGAATTTGGGACCTTGGTAAGCAGCACGCAGGGGCGCAATCGCTTCATGAACGTAGAAGCGCGCGTGGGCAGCTACAAGCTGGACAGCTCGAATTTTATCGGCGACGAAAGTTTCCGCGGGTTCATCGGCTCGCAAGGGTCGGTGGGCATCGATCGCGATTACGACTCGCTGCGGCAGGACCTGTGGATCGCCACGGATCAGGCCTTCAAGCAAGCGGTAGAGACCTATTCGCGCAAGCAGGCGTACCTCAGCAGCCTGGCGCGGCAATCGAATATCGACGATTTTTCAAGAACCGAGCCGATTCAGCAGATCGAGCCGCTGGTGACTCCGGACTGGAGCAAGCGCAACTGGGAGCAAGAGGCGCGCGAAGCGTCCGCGACGTTACGGCTTTTTCCGGACATCTATGAATCGCGGGTGACCTATTACCTGGTGTACGCGACGGAGTATCTGCTGACCAGCGAAGGGACGGAGATTCGCACCAACCGCACCTACGCCGCGGTGGAAGGCGGAATGAACACGCTGGCGGGCGACGGCGTGCCGCTGATTCATCTCTATGCGGCGTACGCGCCGAAACCCGCGGAGTTGCCGAGCGTGGATGCGGTGCGTAAGGGATTGAACGTGTCCGCCAGCGAACTGATGGCGCTGCGCGCCGCTAAACCTGCCGAGGATTACACCGGGCCGGTGCTGTTTGAGGCGCGCGCCGCTGCCCCACTGCTGGCTCAAGTGCTGGGGCCAGCGATGAATGGATCGCGTCCGCCGCTGGCGTTTCAGCCGATGGTGGAGCAGATGCTGAGCGGGCTGGGCGGGAAGAGCGACTGGACAGGTCGAATCGGCGCACGCGTTTTGCCCGCGAGCGTCAGCCTTGTGGATGACCCGGGAGCGAAGGACTTTCATGGCACGGCGCTCCTCGGCGGATATGCAGTGGACGACGAAGGAGTCCGCGCGCAGAAGGTCACCGTGGTGGACAAGGGCAATCTGAAAGAACTGCTGATGTCGCGGCGGCCCGGGCCGGATTCGGATCAATCGAACGGTCACGGGCGCTCGGGGTTTTTGGGCGACGCCAAACCTACCATGAGCAATCTAATTTTCAACGCCGGCGAAACCATGTCGCCGGTGGACCTCAAGAAAAAGTTTCTTGAGGATTGCCGCACCGAAAAGCTGGAGTACTGCATCGTGGTGCGGGAAATGGACAATCCGGCCATCAGCCTGTTGCACCAGGAAGATTTTTCGGAGCTGCTGGCGAGTTTTGGCGGCGGGGCGGGCACAGGCGACCGCCTGCCCCTGCTGCTTTACAAAGTTTATCCCGAGAATGGGCGCGAAGAGATTATTCGTGGCGCCCGCGTGATCGGGCTCAACACACGCGCGCTGCGGAACCTTGCGGGCGTGGGGAACGACTACTTTGTGTACAACTACATGCAGAGCCAGATTGCCGCCTTCGCGGGCACGGCGCTGGGGGCGTTTGGGTCTGCGCAGGGCGGCCTGCCGGCATCGGTGGTCGCTCCCTCGCTACTGTTCGAGGAGCTGGAAGTACGCGGTGCGCGCGGCGAGCCCAAGCGGCTGCCGCTGCTGCCGGCTCCGCCACTGACCGCCGAGAAGTAGCGCTGGTTGTGAGCAAATCCCGATGAACGATCTCACCCGCCGCGGATTCATCTTCGGAACGGCGACCATCGCCTCGTACGGATTGCTGGTGGGGGTGCAGCGCGCGTGCTTTTCCGCGTTTGCGGAGCATGCCGCGGACGACGCTGGGGCGGCGCCAGTGACCATCGTCGAATTTGCCGATGACGGAACGCGAGTCGGCAGAAAGACGCTCGCAAAAATCCGGCGAAGCAACGAAGAATGGAAGAAGCTGCTGACCCCGGCGCAATTTCAGGTGACCCGCCGGGCCGCCACGGAGTTTGCCTACAGCGGTTCCCTTTACGACGAGCACGCGGCGGGACTGTACCGCTGCGCCGACTGCGGCAACGCGCTCTTCGACTCCTCGACAAAATTTGATTCCGGGACGGGCTGGCCGAGTTTCCGGGAGCTCATTGCACGCGAGAATATCCGCGAGAAAACCGATGTGAGCTACGGCGTCGTCCGACAAGAAGTGAAGTGCACGCTGTGCGACGCGCACCTCGGCCATGTGTTCACGGATGGGCCGGAGCCAACCGACCTGCGCTACTGCATCAATTCCGCGGCGTTGCGGTTCCTGCCCAGAAAAACTCTCTAAAAGAAGGACCGAGACCAAGCGCGAGCAAGAGATGCGTGCTTTTACTGCTTCACATCCGCCAGCAGATCTTCGTAGTCATTGATGGAGATACGATCGATCTTGCCTGTGATGGCTGGCTAGAAAGAATCGTGCGGCATAGCGAACAGCAAGTGACAAGCAGCGTACATCTCCAACGGCTGCGGGAATGACCGGGGAGCGGCAGAAGGGCAGCGAAACGCGCCAGACTGAGATAGTCTAAGCGGACGGTGATAAGCGGTCCGATGGTCGGGGAAGTGAAGGAGAAGAAGCGCGCCGCGCTGCTGAGCGTGGGCTCCGCGGTGGTGCTGGTGTCGCTGAAAACGTTTTTGGTGCTACGCACCGGAAGCCTCGGGGTATTGTCGGAAGCGCTGCATTCCGGGCTGGACCTGATCGCGGCCATCATCACGTTTCTGTCGGTGCGGATGTCCGACACCCCGGCGGACGAAAAGCACCCGTACGGACATGGCAAATTCGAGAATTTTTCCGCTTTCGTGGAGACCGGCCTGCTGTTGCTGACCGCGCTGTACATCATCTACGAAGCGTTCGACCGGCTGTTCTTCCGCAGCGTGCACATCCAGCCGAGCATCACCGCCATTGCGATTTTGCTATGCGCGCTGGGCATTGATCTGACGCGCGCGCGAGCGCTGACGAACGCCGCGCGAAAGTTCTCCAGCGAGGCGACGTGTGGAGCACCACGGTGGTCATCGTGGGAGTGGGACTGGTGTGGGCCGGCGAAACCTGGAACTTGCCTTATCTGATTTATGCGGACGCGCTCGCCGGACTGGCGGTGGCCGCGGTGATACTGTGGGTGGGCTCGCAGCTGGGCCGCCGCACGATTGACGCTTTGCTGGATGCCGCGCCGGAAGGGCTGCAGCAAGAAATCGCGCGCGCCGTGGCGCGCATGGACGGCGTGCTGGACGTCGACCGCGTGCGCGTGCGCCGCGCAGGCAACCACCATTTTGTGGACGCCACCGTCAGCGTGGCGCGCACCGCGAGCCTCGAGCAAGTGCACGCGCTGAGCGACGCCATCGAGAAGCGCATCGGCGAAATCGTTCCCGCCGACGTGATGGTGCACGCCGAACCGCGCGCTCCGCAAGGTGAGCATCTGTTTGAAGCGATTCGCGCCGTGGCGCAACGCATGGGACTGGCGATTCACGACTTAAGCGCGCTGCAGCAACAGGGAAAGCTGTTCGTGGAACTGCACCTCGAGGTGGATGAGAACTTAAGCCTGCGCGACGCGCATCGCCAGGCTACGCAACTCGAAGAGGGCATTCGGGAGCTGCGCGACGGCCCGATTGAGGTCAACATCCACATCGAGCCGCTGGGGCGGCACATTGCCACTCCGGATGATGGCGCTGGCGAGATGAACCAGCTCTCGCGCGCGGTGGAGCGATTTCTGAACAGCTTGCCGTCCGAGTTCGATGAGCTGCTGAACTGCCACGATGTGCGTACCCGGCAGGTCGCGCACCACATCCTGGTCTCCTGCCATTGCACGATGAAAGGCACTTTGCCGATCACGCAGATTCACGACGTGACTGCCATGCTCGAGGACCGCGTGAAAGAGAAGTTCCCGCAAATCCACCGTGTCACCATTCACCCGGAACCGCTAGAAGGCTGACACTCAAGTTCAGAGCTGGTGGCAAAAACGTGGGCGGCCAGGGCTACGAGTGCCGGGAAGCACACTAGCACGTAGCGTGGCTCGGGCGTTTCCAGCGTGGTGAGGAAAGCTGTGCGCAGCAGAATGAAAACAACGAACAAGGCGATCGCAGCGCGCGCCGGGCGGGCGCGCCGCCACAGACGCACCGTGCCCCAGAGCGCCAGCGCGATGTAGACAAGATTGAGGAGGAACAATCCCGCGGTGACCCCCTGGTCGACGGGATCGTCTTCCCAAGCTTGCGCCAGCGGGAAAACTGTGCCGGAAAACGGAAGCAGTTCGATGCGCGGGGTGAACCAAAGCGTGATGGCGCGAGCCGCGGGCAACCAGAGGTAGGTGCGCAGCGGGTGGCGAGCAGTGCGTTCGCGAGCCAGTTGCGCGAACGCCGCATCTTCGTCCGGGGTCAGCGCAAGGTCGTCGTTGTATTGCTCCAGAATCATCGCGACGCGTTCTTTTTCTTCTGAGGTATCGAAGGCACGCGCTGGAATATCGTCGACGTCGATCACTTCTTCATTGAGCTTCCAGGGCACGAGGTAGACGTCGCGGAAGCGATAGAGCCAGGTTTTTTCCCAGCTCATAAAACCATAGGGAACCAGTTCGCCGGGAAGATTGGAATTTCTCGGAGCCAGTGGCTGAAATTCGTGCAATGTTAGGGCGTTGCGAATGACCCACGGCGCCAGGGGGATCGCGCAGGCGACGCCCATCAGCGCGACGGTCGTCATCCAGCGCGCGAGTTCACGCCGTGCGGCAAGAATGGCTCCGAGCACGAACCAGGTAGCGAGGAGCACCAGCGGCGCTTCCGGACGAAACAAGGTGCTGACCCCGATCAGGAACGCGGCGCATCCCGCTAGATACCAATAGTCGTTGCCGAGAGGCCAGTATCGTCGGCTGAGCCGCCAGCCGCGGTTTTGTGCGCGACTGACCAGCAAGCACAGCGGCAAGAGCGCGGCGGCGGTAAAAAATATGGCGAAAACTTCGGTGAGCGGCACGGCCGTATAGTTAGCCGTGAACGGACACAAGGCGGCGAGCCAAAGCGCGGTCAGAAAAACGCGATGTGGGCGAGCGCGCTCATTGGCAAGGAGCAAAAGCAGGGCCGCAAGACTGGCGACGACCAGGCACGTGAGCAGATCCACGGCAACTTGGGCGAGCATCACACCAAGCCGCGCGGATTCCGCGGTGCGCCCGGTGAGCGCGTAGATGATCGCCAGGAAAGCCGGGTAGCCGGGCATACGCATGTCCACGGGCGTGACCTGTCCGTGAACATCCATGGCATAGACGTGATGCTTCAGCGAGTTTGCGGCGATCTGTTCGTAGATGACGGTGTCGCCGGCGGTCGCCGGATACTTCCAGACGAGAAAAAGCCGCAGGCAAAGCCCAGCGACCAACGCGGCAACGCATTTCCAGAAAATTCGCTTCATCGGCGAAACGCATCTTACAATAGAGCAACGGCTAAACCAGCAGACGGATATCGAAGGAGACGGACGCAACCCGGCACGTTGAATCCAGCCCCTGTCTTACCCCGGGTTGAGAAGATTTCATGAAGGAACGCCGACCTATTTTTTACGACGCGGAGCGCGTCCGCTGGCGCCGCACGCGTCGCGTGCTGGAGATTTCCGGCGCGCTGCTGATCCTGTTGCTCGGCTATTTTTTCGTCACCATCGCGGTGAGCGTGGAGCTTCCTGCGGGCCTGCTACCGGACACCCGGCCGGTCTACCGCGCGTTGAAAATCAAAAGTAAGGCAAAGCCTCCGGTTCGCGAGGGACGCCGCCGCCGCATCGCCAACATCGGCACGGTGCCGGCGAGCTATGACCCGCTGCGCGCGGCATTTTTTGTCAGCTGGGACGCCGCCAGCTTCGCCTCGCTCAAGAAGCACTATAAGGATATCGACGTCCTGATCCCCGACCAGCTTCACGCCGTCACGCCGGACGGGGCCATGACCATCGTGGACTACGAGCGCTATCAGACTTTGAAGGCCAGCCCGACCGAAGCCATCGCGCTGATGAAGGACGACAAGCTGCATCGCTGGATGAAGTCGGCCAACGTCGAGGTGCCCATCATGGGCCTGCTGGACAACTACGACGGCCAGGTGTGGCGAATCAAGGAAATGGCGGCCATGCTGGGCAACAAGACAGCCCGGCGGAATCTGGTGCGCGACGTCGTGGATTTCACCGTGGGCGCTCGCGAAGCGGGCGTGGTGGTGGACTTCGAGGAAGTTCCGGACGCGACGCAGCCGCACTTCCTGGAATTCGCCGCGGAGCTGGGCCCTGCGCTGCATTCCGTTGGCTTGAAACTGATGATCGCGCTGCCTGCGCGCGATGACGCGTACGATTACAAGTTTTTCGGCAAGGAATGCGACGCCATCGTGCTGATGAATTACGACCAGCACTGGCTGACTTCGCCTCCGGGTCCGGTAGCGGCGCAAGATTGGTTCGTGGAGAATCTGCGCCAAGTGCTTGACGTTGTGCCGGCGCAGAAATTGGTGGTCGGCATTGCCAACTATGCCTACGACTGGTCCGAGGCGCCGCGGAAAGTGGCGGAGCCGGCCAGAGAAATGAGCGTGCAGGAGGCTCTGCTGCACGCCTACGAATCGGAGAGCGACATCGAATTCGATGCCACCTCGCTGAATCCGCATTATTCCTACTCCGACGAACACAATCACACGCACCAGGTGTGGATGCTCGATGCGGTCACCGCGTACAACCAGTTGCGCGCCAGCGAGCGCCTGGGCGTGCAAGGCACCGCGTTGTGGCGCCTGGGTTCCTCCGATACTTCGATTTGGCCGGTGTGGGATTCGCCGCGGCCGGACGACGTGGTGCGCGCCAAGCTCAAAGACATCGCGCCGGGGCCGGACTTGATTCTCGAAGGCGACGGCGACGTCTGGCATTTCACCGACACGCCCAAAGCCGGACGGCGCAGCTTCACTTACGACCAAGCCGGCGATCTCTTTACCAGCGAAACCTACGAGGCTCTTCCGCTCTCCTACAACATCGATCAGATCGGCGCGGCAGAAAAGAAGATCGCGATTACCTTCGACGACGGCCCCGACCCACGCTGGACGCCGGAAATTCTGGACATTCTTAAAGAAAAGAATGTACCCGCCACGTTTTTTGTGATTGGCGTGGACGCCAGCCAATGGCCGCAGCTCCTCAAGCGCGAATACGCCGAAGGCCACGAAATCGGCAACCACACCTACACGCACCCGAGCTTCGACGACATCTCGAAAACCGAGCTGCATTGGCAGCTGAATCTCACCGAGCGACTGATCGAGAGCACCATAGGCGTCAAGTCCATCCTGTTCCGCCCGCCCTACGGCATTGACCATCAACCGGAATACGCGGAAGAAGTCGCACAACTTCCAATTGCGCAAGACATGGGCTATCTGATCATCGGGCAGAAAATCGATGCCCACGATTGGCGCCAGGTGGACGGCCAGCAAATTCCCGCGCAAGAGATTGTCGACAACGTGGTGCGGCAAGCGGGAATGGGCAACATCGTCCTGTTTCACGATGGCGGCGGCGAGCGCGCCCACACCGTGGCCGCTTTGCCCCAAGTCATCGACAAACTGCGCGAAGAAGGCTACCAGTTTGTCTCGGTGCCGGACCTGATCGGCAAAACCCGTGCGCAAGTGATGATGCCGCTGTCTCCGGAGGAGAAACTCGAAGCGCGCGCCGATGGATTTATTTTCGGGATTTATCATTGGCTGCGCCTGAGCATCGCCACGATTTTCATTGTGGGCATTGTGATGGTCAGCGGGCGGGCATTGGTCATCGGGATTTTGGCGTTGATCGAGAAACTGCGTCCAGATCATGCGGTAATGCCCGATCCCCCGCCCGGCGTTTCCGTACTCATTCCCGCGCACAACGAAGAAGCCGTAATCGTGCAGACGGTGAAGTCCGTGCTGGCCTCGAACCTGACGGACTTGCGGGTCATCGTGGTGAATGACGGCTCAAGCGACCGCACCGGTGAATTGCTCGACGGCAATTTTGGGCAGGATCCTCGTGTGTGTATTCTTCACCAGGTCAATCGCGGCAAGGCCGCGGCGCTGAGCCGCGCGCTGGGTGAAGCGCAAACGGAGATTGTCGTCACCATCGACGCGGATACGGAAGTCGAGCCCGACGCGATCAGCAAGCTGCTGCGCCATTTCTCGGATGAAAAGGTCGGCGCAGTGGCGGGCAACGTGAAAGTCGGCAACCGCTCGCGCTGGCTCACGCGCTGGCAAGCGCTCGAATACGTCACCAGCCAGAACATGGAAAAGCGCGCTTTCGATTTGCTTAATTGCATCACCGTGGTTCCCGGCGCGCTGGGTGCCTGGCGCACAAAAGCAATTGAAGCTGCGGGTGGGATTACCGCGGACACCGTCGCCGAGGACGCTGATTTAACGATTGCAATTCGCCGGCTCGGCTGGCATGTCGACTACGAGGAAGAAGCCATCGCCTGGACGGAAGCGCCGGAAACCCCGGGCGTGCTGATTCGGCAGAGATTCCGCTGGACCTTCGGCACTCTGCAATCGTTCTGGAAGCACAGCGATACTTTATTTCGGCCCAAGTACGGTACGCTCGGATTAATCGCCTTGCCCAATATTTTCGTCTTCCAGCTTCTGCTGCCGCTGATCTCTCCGGTGATCGACTTGCTCTTCACGGGCTCGGTGATCGCCTGGGGGCTGGCGCAATATCACATCGTGCGCCTGCCGCTCCTTTCCGCCACGGCCACCGCGGACCTGGAGCGCTCCGTGCTGTTCTTCCTCGGCTTCTTGCTGATCGATATGCTCACCTGCGTGCTCGCTTTTGCGCTGGAGAAAAAAGAAGACTGGACCCTGCTCGTGCCGGTGCTGCTGCAGCGCTTCTACTACCGCCAATTGATGTACGTGGTGCTGTTCCGCTCGGTGAAGGAAGCGGTCAGCGGCCGCCCGGTCGGCTGGCGTGGCGTCGAGCCGGAGGCGCCACGCACGGTCGCTCCCGCCTAAACTAAGGCTGCTCACGCAACGTTCTTGCTTGCGTCAGACCAAACGAGAGTGTCATTCGTGTCTCCGACCTTCCCACGTCGTGCGTTTCTGCGGTCCACGAGCATGGCTGGGGCCAGCTTGCTGGTGCCGTTTTATCTGCGCTCGCGCACTCGCTCCGACACACCCGCGCGTGCGCCTGCCTCGCAGGAAAGTCGAGTCTTCGCGCCAAACGCATGGCTCGAGATCGCGCCGAATGGCCAAGTGCGCATCTGGTGCGGCAAATCAGAAATGGGCCAGGGCGTTCTCACGTCGCTGCCGATGATTGTTGCCGAAGAACTCCGCTGCGATTGGGGCAACGTTCAAGTGGTGCAAGCCGACCTGGAGCCAAAGTATGGTGAACAGCTCACTGGCGGCAGCTTGAGCGTCCGAACTTCCTACGCGAATTTGCGGAAGGCGGGTGCAGCGGCGCGCGAAATGCTGATTAGCGCAGCGGCAACGGAATGGGGCGTGAATCAAGCGGAGTGCAGCGCCGCGATGGGTGACGTGGTCCACGCGAAGTCGCAACGGCGCGCGCGCTACGGCAGCTTGCTTGCCCGGGCGGCGAAGCTCGCACCACCTGCGGATCCACCGCTCAAGTCACCGGCGGAATTCCGCCTCATCGGACGCCCGACTCCTCGAACGGATACAGCGCTGAAAGTTACTGGCCAGGCGAAATTCGGACTCGACGTGCGCGCACCAGGCATGCTCATTGCTTCGGTGGAGCGCTGTCCCGTCTACGGCGGAACGGTGCGGAGTTATAACGCCGACGAAGTAAAGCGCGTCGAGGGAGTGCGCGGCGTTGTGGAAGTAAAGCCCTTCCACCTCACGCATCAGTTCGGCGAAGAATCCGGGCCGGACAGCCGAAACTACAGCTGCGCGGGCGTCGCCGTGTTGGCGGATTCGACCTGGGCAGCCATGCAAGCACGCAAGACTCTCAAGGTGCAGTGGGACGAAGGGGCTACCGCGCAAGAAAGCACTGCCTCGCTGCGGGAGCAATTCGTCAAGCTTGCCGGCGCACCGGGAACGGTGATGCGCAACGACGGTGATTTCGAGAAGGCGTTCGCCTCCGCTGCCAAAAAAATCGAGGCCGTGTACGAGGTTCCCTTTCTTGCGCACGCCACCATGGAGCCCATGAACTGCACCACGCACGTTCGCGACGGCAAATGCGAAATATGGGCGCCCACGCAGGTACCCGGCGCCGCCGCGGAGTCCATTGCCAAGGCCTTGGGCATCGCTCGGCAAAACATTCAGCTGCACGTGACTTTCCTTGGCGGAGGATTCGGCCGGCGTCTGATTCAGGATTACGTCGTGGAAGCGGCGTTGATTTCACGCGAGGTGGGCGCGCCCGTACAAGTCGTGTGGTCGCGCGAAGACGATGTGCGCCACGATTTCTACCGCCCTGCCTCGTACCACGTCTTGCGCGCCGGCGTAGACGCGAGTGGCCATATCACCGCCTGGTTTCATCGCGCGGCTTCACCCTCGATTGGCGTTTTCTACAGCGGCACCGGCATTTCTCCACGAGCAGCCGCGGAAATGAATGGTCCGGATTTTCCGGCGTTCGGAGTCCCCAATCTGCGCGCCGAGTTTGCTCTCGCGCAGTCGGGAATGCCCCTCGGCTATTGGAGATCCGTGGAAAATTCCGGCAACCAATTTGTGATTTCCAGTTTCTTCGATGAAGCCGCCGCCGCGGCAGGACGCGACCCGGTGGAGATGCTGCTGGAAGTGCTGGGTCCTCCGCGCAAGATCTCGCTCGGTAGCGACGGCGCGATTGATGTGGGACGCCGGCGTCGCGTAATCGAAGTGGCCGGCGAGAGAGCCGGCTGGGGAACCCCGCTGCCGAAAGACACAGGCCGCGGGATTGCCGCTCATTTTGGATATGGCAGTTGTGTGGCGCAGGTTGCCGAAGTGTCTTGCGACGCCTCCCGGGGCAGTCTGCGCGTACAACGAGT
>WNEZ01014300.1_pt1 | contig 12029 bp, 10 predicted proteins | sample 5400521 | NCBI WGS metagenome assembly WNEZ01 (sample SAMN13153339, study PRJNA577476) | soil metagenome | isolation source: 120 cm saprolite under Douglas fir tree site 2 hole 1 replicate 1 | place: USA:California | collected 2015-04-18
CGAGAAGGTCGCCGCACTGATCATCAAGGCCGGCTGCCTGGTCCCCGGCACCCGGCGCCATCGGCGGCGCCAGGCCAGACGCCCGCAGCGCCGAAGACACGACCGCCCGTCATCGGCACGCCGGTGCCGCGCCCACCCCGGCCGCCAGATCGGCCGCCCGCGCCGCCGCAGCCGCGCCCGCCCCCGATAGCCACCGGCAGCTAGTCACATTCCTGGCCTAGCAGGGCCCACAAGCCGTGACCGCCGATCCGGAAGGGAAGCTAACCGAAGACACCAGTGCACCGCCGGCCGGCAGGACGCCCCGGCGGGGCTGAATGCTGCCTGCTTTGCCGACCCGCGTCGACCACCCCGGAAAGTGCCTTGCGGCCTGATGTTGGCGGCCCCAGAATGGCCCCAGTCCGGCCCCAGCCAAGATCAGCGCAGGTGGCTGCGCTGGGTATAACACCAGGTCAGGACGGGTGCGCCGCCAGGGACTTGAACCCCGAACCCGCGGATTAAGAGTCCGATTTTTACTACTCTGCGAGGTATCAGCCTATACCGGGGGCTATCACGTGCTGCCGGTCCGTGCACGTCGGGGCCGAGACGGGCCGAGCCACGGTGCCGGACTATGCCGGGCGCTGACGGGTCGTACCGGGGCAGCCGAGCAAACAACGAGCAAACAAGCATGATCGTTCTGGCTGCTCGACGTGGCAGTATGTCCCAGCGAATGTCAGCGATCAGAATGCGGCGGTGCCGCGGCCGGCGTTGGGACTCTATGCCGTTCTCTATACCAGGCGGCGAGCAGGCCAACGCCCACTGAGCAGCATTTGCGCCGCGATGTCTGCCTCGTCGCCGATGCGCGAGCGGGGCAGTTAGGGTTCGCCGCCGCGGACGCGTTCGCCGCTTTCAAAGGCCGCCCACGCGACGCTGAGGCCGCCGCTCTCGCCGACCAGTACTGCCGGCGGCGGCTGAGGTCCCTGTAGCTCCTAGGCTTGGACTCGTGGTTGCCCTGGATGATGTATTCGGCATCAGCGCCAACGTCGACAGCAGGTCGTACGTCGACCGCGGCGGTCTCGATGAGCGCTTCAAGCGCGCGCTCGGCTCGCAACGGCACGTTGCAGTGCACGGTGGCAGCAAGCAGGGCAAGTCCTGGCTCCGCACCAAGGGGCTCCGCGACGATGATGCCATCGTGGTCCAGTGCCAGCCGAGCTCGTCGGCGACCTCGCTGCTCCGGGAAGCGCTCGGACGCCTCGGAGTCGTGGCAACTCTTCATATGTCCAGGACGCGTGACATCGAGGGCACGCTGGACTTCAAGGGCGCGGTCGAGCTAGGCAAGATCCTGGCAAAAGCCAAGGTCGAGGGCTCGGCAGGTGCCACCGTATCGTCCAGCACGACGACCGAGACTGAGCCGATCGGACAGACGGCTGCCGACCTGCTCTGGGTCGCGCGGACTATCGTCGCATCGGGCAAGCGGCTCGTGCTTGAGGACTTTCACTACCTAGATGAGGAGACCCAGCGAGAGTTCGCGTTCCTCCTCAAGGCCATGGGCGAGTACGGCATGTTCGTCCTGGTGATCGGCGTCTGGCCCTGGGATCACCTGCTGACTTACTACAACGGCGATCTAGACGGGCGGATCGAGGACATCCACCTGACTTGGGAGGACTCCGAACTTGCCCAGGTCCTGGGGCAGGGCGCCGACGCGCTGAGGATCGATTTTGACACCAACCTCGTGGACGACCTCGTGAGCGAGGCGTTCGGAAGCGTTGGCTTGCTGCAGCGCCTCGCTGCGCAGCTATGCATCGCGGAAGGCATCCATTCTGGTCATCATGGCATCGGCAAGCGCCGTGTCGCGAGGGGGCCGAGCCTGGAGACGGCGAAGCAGGCGGTGGCCGACCAGATGCAGGGACGGTTCCAGACGTTCGCTGATAATTTCGTTCGCGGGATGCGCCAGCTCCCGCAGGGCCTGGAGGTCTACCGTCACCTGTTGCAGGCGGCAACCGACGCTAGCGACCAGGAGCTGATGACGGGCATCGACTCCAACGTGCTCCTGCAGCGCATCTGCGCTCAGACAGGCGGTAACGGCATCGGCTGTCCGATCTGACGCAGGCGCTGGACCGCATCGACCGGTTGCAGGTGAAGATCGCGGTCAATCCGCTCGTCCTCACCTACACCAAGTCCAGCCGGAAACTGTCGCTGGCCGACCGCGCCTTCCTGTTCTTCCGCAGGCACGGGTCTCCGCAGTGGCCATGGGCAGAGGGCGAGCCTGACATCTCGAACGACCTCGCGGCAAGCGATCCGCTAGACATCGACCACGACTGACGAGCGTCAGATGTCCGTGCCAGCACACGGGAACCATCACACACCGCGGTCAGGGCATTTCCAGGCCGCGACCACGCACCCGATGCCGGTGCCGTGTGCGCGGTTGCCCGAAGCAGGACCACACGCCGAGAATGCGACAGTGAGCATCGCGGAGTTCCGGGACAGCGACCGGGGCTACCTGGCCTGGCTGGCGGCGCACGGCGACGGATACGTGATCAACATCGGTCGCAGCGGGCGCGGACATGGCCGGCTGCACCGCGCTGCCTGCGGGACGATCACCAGCAGGTCCCCGTTCACCGGCCCGTACATCAAGATCTGCTCAGCCTCGCTCGCAGAACTTGATCAGTGGGCGCTGCAGCGGACTGGCGCGGCTGTCCGGCGCTGCGGAACATGCCAGCCGCTCTCGGGTGCAAGCCCGGCTGAGGTCGTCCACGGGAGCCCGGTCGAGCCCTCCTTGCCTGGTACGGCCCGCGGCTCAGTTGTGCCGGGAACGGCGGCCGCGTCCGGCCCGGATTGGGAGATCCAGGGGCCGGGCGGCGGGCTGGCCGAGGTGTGGCTGTGGGCCCGGCATTACATCCCGTTCGACCGGCTCAGCGCCGTTCAGCGCGAGGCTCGCGAAGCGCTCCGACTCGCCGTGCGGGCGATGACGGCCGGGACCGGGGAGATCCTGGACGCCAGCTACGCAGGGTTCAAGCCCGCGAACATGGACGCAGAGAACCTGGTCCTGTACAACATCGACGCTGCCGCCAGCGGCTGCTTCCAGCCGGGTGTCCGGCACGGAGTGCGGTTCGAGCTGGCATCCGGGCCGCGCCGCGTGCCGCCGTCGGGCCAGCGGTTCACCTGCTCCTACCGGTACCGGCTGATCAGCCCCCGGCCTCCCGGCGGCTGGAACAGGCATGGCTGGCCATCCACCGCGCCGAGGCCGAGGTCGCCGACGGAAAGACAGCGGCAGGCGCGCCGTTCGCGGTATTCCTCACACTGGGCTGCCCGCGCGCGAACACCATGGTCGCGAGCCCGGAACTGGTCAAGGCGCTGATCGATGGCACCGTCGCGGCGTTCCAGGCACCCGGTGACCTTGCGGACTTCGGCGAGATCAGCGTGAGGATCGCCGCCGCCACCAGCGAGCCATCAAGCGTGATCAGAGGGATCCTGGCCGACGGCCAGCGGGCGGTACTCGGCACAACCGGGAGCCTCGTCCGTCTTCGCGGCACCGGGGTGCAGTGGAACCCGGCCGACCACCTGTGCGTGGCCGGCCAGGTGCTTATCGCCGAGACTACTGGTGACACCTGGACGCTATCCGGCGACATCCAGGCCGTTGAGCCACGGCATTAGCGGCGCCAGGGCACTCCGCCCGGCCTGCGCGCCCGGATTTATGAATCCGTCGCCGGTTACGAGGGCAGTTCAGCAGACTAGGGCCCGAAGGCGGCGAGCTCAGGCCGAACGGGTAGTTCCAGGCGGCCGAAGGTCTACCGCTGGCGGGCGCATGTCGGTCATTCTTAGGAGCAGTCGGCCGGTAACGGCATAGGAGCGAGGGAGCCCGCGTTTTAGTCGGGCTCATTTTCTGATTTATTATTAGAAATAGATCTATCAACGCCTATGTGATTGGTAGCGTAGTTAGCCAGTGGCTGTGATGCCTGTGCGGGAGGCCGACGACGTCACATTCGGTCCCGCATGGTCGGGTACGGAGTCAGCAACCTATCCTGGCCGGTTCCCGTTGTCGGTCGAGCGGCATGTCCTGAACACCGTGGACAGGCTCGTCCCGGGAGTCACGACCGTGACCTTGAACGCTCGCTACTACGCGGTGCATGCGCTGATAGCGGCCGAGGCAAGCGCTCGGCACCTGGACCTCGTGGCGGCTCAGAACCTGATGCGGCGGACTGAAGTGGCCGTCGGGGCGGTGTCAGCGCGCCACGTGCACGTGGACGCGAGTGCGCACGCGGCGCTCTCCCGCCCCCACGCGTACGACCTGATCTCCCCGCAGGTTCGGGCGGGGCACGTCGACATCGCTGCTCTCGCGGCGCCGCGCGTGTACGCCCAGCCGAGGTGGGGGTTCTGGCCGGCCTACCGCAGCTCGGAGATGGTGATGCGAATCATCACCCGCGCGGACGACATCGGGCCAGGCGATCGCCTTGACCTGAGCGCAGTCCGCGAAGGACTGGGCGACATCCTCGAGCTTGCCCATCGGGACACCCTCGGCACCGCCGAGCTTGATGAGAACGCGCATCTGTGCATCTGCAGGTCAGCCGCGAGCACCGACGGCGCATGGCTCGCTAACCTGCTCGCTGCTCCCGACGCGATCACGCCGATGACCCGGGCGGGCATGCGCCGCCAGACGATCGCAATGATCGCCCGCAGCGTTGAGCTTGAGAATGTCAGGCACGTCCCTGCCGATGTACCTAAGCTTGAGATTTAAGCTGCCTGACGTGCCATGACACGGCTTGCCAGTTCTTGCGGTGGTATGCCCGGCGTGTCGCCGGGCATGGATACGGCCTTTGCCTGATCATGTGGTCTCGCCAGAGAAACATGATCGACTGCAAAGGCCGTGATGGACAGTCTGCCGCAGGATCCTGGTCGCGTCGAGCAGCTTGCCCGCCTGGCGGGGTTCCGCCGTGAGCTGCATGAGTGCTTCACCGCGCGGGCGGAGTCCTCTACATTTCCATCACCTACCGCACCGCCGTGCACCGGTGCGCGTGCGGCTGCGGCAACCAGGTCGTCACGCCCATCACCCCGGCGGACTGGCAACTCTCTTACAACGGCGACACTGTCTCCCTCACGCCGTCCATCGGGAACTGGGGTTTCCCCTGCCGTTCGCATTACTGGATCGACGCAGGGCGAGTCCGCTGGGCCAGGCGGTGGACCGACGATCAGATCGCTGCGGGCAGGGCACGCGACGACCAGGGGCGCGCCCTCTACTTCGCCCAGCGCGCCGCCGACGCCGCGGGCACTCGGCCGCCGGAAAAGGCGGCCACCCCCGCTCCGTGGTTCCGCCGCCTGCGACACCGGCTCACATCGATGCTCCCGCCGGGCTCCGGGCGGGGACGAGTGAGGCGACTGCGAGGGTCATCTCCTGGCGTGCCGTGCCACGCTGATGATGATCGCGGCGGCGAGCAGGACCAGGGCCAGCGCGGCGATCATCACGGATGATGGCCCGGCGGGGCGGCCGCCAACAAGGACGGTGCCCATGTAGTCGGCTGCTTTGACCTGGTTGACCGCGGCGTACCACAAGATGACGTAGAGGGCCTGGAACGGGCGGTGGGTGCGGCTGGCGGTGCCGAGCGCGAGCGCGAGAGAGGGGATGAACAGGGCGCCGGCTGCCCATGCGGCCACGCCCGGGCGGTCGGCGGCGATGGCCATCCGGATCAGCGGCCCGATCCCGGCCGCGGCAGTGAGCGCCAGCCCGGCCGCCCATTCTGCGGCCAGCTGCCGGCGAGCGGCGGGGTAGGCGCCGAGGAGGGTGTCGAGCCCGTTCTCGTGGCGCTGGGTGCCCAGCCGGGACCAGATCAGCACCGGCCAGATCCAGGCGGCGGACAGCAGCAGCGCGGTGCTGGCGCCGGCGGGCTTGACCAGGCCGGCGGGGACGGCGAGGGCCGCGGCGTTGATCGCGGCGGCGACCAGCCACCACCAGCGGGAGGTGCCGTGTGCCAGGATGCGCGACTCGCCGGCCAGCAGCCGCCCGGCGGCACGTCCTGGCCGGGCCGTGGCCGGTGACAGCGGCTGGCAGGCGGGTGCGCGCGCCGGGCTGGTCGGCTGGCCCGGGGCAGTCATGACGGCAGGTACTGGCGCTGGCTCCTGGTCGCCGCGTGGAGCGGGTGCGCGGCGCGGCCGGGCGCGGGCGGGATCGAACCGGCCGAACCATGCCGCTGGCAGCACGGCCAGGCAGACCGAGGCGGTGATCAGCACCAGCCGCCTGGCGACAAAGCCGCCAGATGCGGCCAGGCCGTGCCAGGTGAAGGTGGCCAGGGGGTGGGTGACCTTGGTAAACCCGACGCTGAACTCTGAGGGGCGCAGGTGCTGGGCGGCCATGGCCTGGCGCATCGACGCCCCGATGGTACCGAGCCCGCCCAGCGGCACGCCGCCGCCGGCGATCGCGGTGATCATCCACAGGAAGAACCAGGCGATGTTGCCCAGCCCGCCCCGCAGCACCGGGATGGTGTCGAACAGGATCGCGGCGGCGGCGGTCACGGCCAGCACCGGCAGGGTGAGCAGCAGGTACGGGAGCAGCAGCGCGCCTGGGTCGACGGCCGTGGACTCGCCGCGCGCCAGCTGCAGGGCGAGCGCGGTCACCGCGAGCGCGCCGGCCATCGAGGCGAGCACCATCAGGTTGCTCAGGAATTTGCCGGCCAGGTAGCCGGTGCTGCGCAGCGGGGTGACGGCCAGGATCTGGCCGACCCCGGTGCGCTGGTCGCGGGCGATCGCGCCGCGCACCACGTAGAACCCGCCGAGCATCAGCCACAGCGATCCGGCCAGCGCGGTCGCGGTCCCGGTCCAGGCACTGTTGTAGATGCCCCGGTACCCTCCCGCGTTCATGATCACGTACAGTGACGAGGCCGGGGGCAGCGCCAGCCAGCCGAGGGCGACCGCGGCGGCGAGGGTGACCAGGTACGCGGGCCGGCGGGTCCGTTCCCGGAAATCCGCGACGGCCAGCGCGGCCAGGACCCGGATGCTCACCGCCGCGCCTGCGCGGCAGTGCCGGCGGCTGGCCCGGGCGCGCCGTGGGTGATGGTGAGGTAGGCGTCTTCCAGGTCCGGCGGCGCCGGCGCCGCGCCTTGGGCCGGGGCTGCCGGGGCCAACACACGGACGCGCACCCCGGCGTCGGTGCGCACCATCCGGCTGACCAGGTGCCGTTCCCGCAGCGGGGTGACCGCGTCCGGGGGGACGGTCATCTCCCACACCCGGCCTTCGGCCCGGCGGAGCAGGCTGGCCGGGCTGCCGCGGGCCAGCAGCCTGCCGCCGGCCATGATCGCGATGTCGGCGGCCACCGACTCGACGTCGGAGACGATGTGGGTGGACAGCACGACGACCCGGTCGCCGGCCAGGTCGGCCAGCAGGTTGCGGACCACCACGCGTTCTTCGGGGTCCAGGCCCGCGGTGGGCTCGTCGACGATGAGCACGGCCGGGTCGGCCAGCAGGGCCTGGGCGATCCCGACCCGGCGCAGCATCCCGCCGGAGTAGGAGCCGAGCGGCCGCCTTCCCGCCCCGGCCAGGCCGAAGAAGTCGAGCAACTCGCCGATCCGCTTCCGCGCGGCCCCGGCCGGCAGGCCCTTAACCGCGGCCAGGTAGGCCAGGAACTCCCGCGCGGACAGGTGCGGGTAGACACCGAAGTCCTGCGGCAGGTAGCCCAGAGTCCGGCGCAGCCGGTCCGGCCTGGTCACGGCATCGGCACCGTCGAACAGCACCCGCCCGCTGGTCGGCCTGGTCACCGTCGCGGCGATCCGCATCAGCGATGACTTGCCCGCCCCGTTCGGGCCGAGCAGGCCGACCAGGCCCGGCCCCAGCCGCAGCGTCACGCCGTCCACGCCGCGCGTGCCGCCCCGGAAGACCTTCGTCACATCGTCGAGTTCCAGCAGCATCTGGTACCGCCTTTTCTTGTAATGCGCGGGTTCGCTCGCTCGCCTCGCGTCACTGTGCGGGCAGTACCGTGGCGTTGCCGCTGCCGGACGACACCTGGACGACGCTGCTGCTGGCGGGGTCGTCCGGCACTTTCGAGCTGGCGGTGCCGGTGCTGGAGCTGACTCGGACGTGGTAGCTGTGTCCGGTCACCGGTACCCTGGCGGTGGCGTTGCCTGTCCCGCTCCTGATGTCGATCAGCCGCGGCGCGGCGGCGAACATGAGGTCCACGCCGCCCTGGCCCGACGTTGCCTGCACGACCGGGCAGCGCAGGCCCGAGCCGGTGATGCTGCCCGAGCCGGTGCTGACCCGCAGCGGGCCGGACACGCGGTTGACGTGCACCTCCCCGCTGCCGCCGGTGATGGTGACCGGGCCGGGCAGGCCGGAGACGGTGTCGGTGCCTGACCCCGAGTGGACGGCCACCGCCACGCCGGGCGGCACCGCGACCTGGAACGCCGAGCCGCAGTGAATGACAATCCCCGTGCAGTCGACGGACAGCCGCAGCGTGCCACCATCAAGCATCCACGACGCGTGCCCGGGCCCGGCGGCGGTCCCGCTCAGCCACCGCTGCACCTGGATGCCCGGGCCGGTCCCGGGCACCAGCCGCAGATCCGAGGAGTCAACGTCGACGATCAGCCGGGTGCCAGCGAACCTGAAGGAATGCTGGTCATGGACGGTGCGGGAGCTGCCGCAGGCGCCCACGGCAAGCACGGTCGCGGCGGCGGCCGCGGCAAGAGCGGTTGCCCGGAACAGCTGCATCATCGTTTCCTTCCAGTCGCGCTCCAGGCAACCAGCCCAGGGGCGGCAGGTCACTACGACCAGGCACCGGATCTGGGGTAGGGCCAGGCATACCTGCCGGGCGCGGCCTGCCTCGCCGGTTCCGCTGCGCCGCGCGGGCTACCGTGAGGGTCATGCGCACAGGAAGACCGCGGACCGCGCTGGAGACGCTGGCCTGGCGGCCGCTGCTGGCCAGCGGCTGGCCTTGGCGGTCCGCGGGCTACCTGCTCGCGACCCTGCCAGTAGCGCTGGTGGCTGCTGTCTTGCTGGCGGTCCCGGCCGCGCCCTGGCTGGCCCTGGCGGCCGGCGGCCACCAGGCCGGCGCGGTCGTGCTGCTGGTCCTGGCCGGGGCAGTCCTGGTCGCTGCGGCGGGGCCGCTGATCGCCATCCCCGTGACGGCGTTCGCGCGCAGGCGACGTCGGCTGGTGGACTTGCGCCCGGCCAGCGCCGTGCGGCTGAAGTCTGCGCCGGGCGGGCCGGCGGCGTGGCTGCGGGCCCGCTATACCGACCCGGCGGCGTGGCGCCAGGCCGCCACCTGCCTGCTGGCCACCGTGATAGCCGCGCTGTCGGTCGCCGTGCTGCTCGCCGCGCCGGTGGCGGTGGCGTTCCTGGCCAGCCCGTTCCTGGTCATGGCGCAGCAGCCGGGCAGCGCCCCGGTGGCGCTGGGTTTCGGCCACGTGGCGACCGTCGCGCAGGCGCTGCCGTACCTGCTCGCCGGCCTGGTCCTGCTCCCGGCGGCCGGCTACCTGGTCACGCTGGCCGCGGGCGCGGACGCGGCGCTGGCCCGCGCGCTGCTGCTGGCCGGGCCGGGCGAGCAGCTGCGCGCCGAACTCACCGAAGTAACCCGCTCGCGCGCCCGGCTGGCCGACGCGTTCGAGTCCGAGCGCCGCCGGATCGAACGCGACCTGCACGACGGCGCCCAGCAGAAGCTGGTCAGCCTCACCCTGCAGCTCGGCATGGCCCAGCTCGACCTGCCGCCCGGCACGCCCGCTGCCGGGGCCGTCGCCGCAGCGCACGAGCAGGCCAAGCAGCTGATGGCCGAGCTGCGCGCGCTCATCCACGGCATCCAGCCCCAGGTGCTGACCGACCTCGGGCTACCGGCAGCCCTGGGCGAGCTCGCCGACTCCTCACCCGTCCCGGTCACCGTCGACGCCCCGCTGCCCGGGCGGCTGCCGGGCCGGGTCGAGAACACCGCGTACTTCGTCGCCGCCGAGGCGCTCACCAACATCGCCAAGCACAGCGGCGCCACCACCGCGGCCGTGAGCGCCCGGCGGGACGATAACGTGCTCACCATCGAGATCACCGACAACGGCCACGGCGGCGCCGACCCGGCCCGCGGCACCGGCCTGACCGGGCTGGCCGACCGGGTCGCCGTCGCCGGCGGGCGGATGCTGCTGTCCAGCCCGCCCGGCGGCCCGACACTGCTGCGCGCGGAGCTGCCATGCGATCCCAGCCAGCCGTAATCCAGGTAGTCATCGCCGAGGACGGGGTCCTGCTGCGCGAGGGCCTGGCCGGGTTGCTCGGACGATTCGGGTTTCAGGGATGCCCCCGACCTTCACCGACGAGGGCCTGCGCGCCGCCGTCGAGCTGCGCCGGGACCGCCCCGGGCTGGCCGTGGTCGTGCTCAGCCAGTACGTCCAGCACGCCTACGCCGCCGACCTGCTCGAGTCCGGCGACGGCCGCGGCGTCGGCTACCTGCTCAAGGACCGGGTCGGCGACGTCGAGGAGTTCATCGCCGCGCTGCGCCGGGTCGCCGCCGGCGGCACCGCGGTCGACCCGCAGGTCATCAGCCAGCTGCTCCGGCGGCGCCGCGACCCGCTGGCCACCCTGTCGGCGCGCGAGCGCGAGGTCCTCGCCCTCATCGCCGAAGGGCACTCCAACGCCGCGATCGCCCGCAAGCTCGTCGTCACCGAAGCGGCCGTCGGCAAGCACGTCGGCAACATCTTCGCCAAACTCCGCCTCCCCCAGACCGACGACACCAACCGCCGGGTCCTCGCCGTCCTCGCCTACCTCACAAGCAGCGCCCCCAGCCGTTGAGCGAGGACCGGCACAAAGCTCGCAGTGCTACCTTCGGGACCGTGCCCCAGGACGTCTGCATCTTCTGCGAGCGCGGCAAGCCCCTCGTGAAGATCACAAAGGAGCATCTGTTCTCACGGTGGGTCGATGACGTGCTGACGCCGGACCTGCTCGGACCCGATCGGTCTTTCGAGCGCACGACCGCCGGCAGGGACGGCACCGCCGTGACCAAGACCTGGCCGACAGAGGTCATCGCCGCCGTCGAAGCGGCGGTCGTGTGCGGCGGCCGCCAGGACGGGTGCAACGGGGGGTGGATGAGCGAACTCGACGGCCAGGTCAGGCATCTGCTTGAACCCATGATGCTCGGCAAGCCGCGGAAGCTGGCGCGCGAAGAGCAACTGACGATCGCGGCATGGGCGGCGATGAAGTCGATGGTCCTGGAGTACTTCTGGGGGGCAGATCAGGTCATCGTCCTGCCACAGACGGCCCGGACGTTCGTCTTCCGCCAGCGGCGCGCGCCGGAGAACATGCAGATCCGGATCGCCGCAGTTGAATCCTGGGGCCGGCCGGCGCTCTTCTTCCGCCGCGTCTACCAACTCCAGCCGAAGGCCGCCGGCGGCCTGGCACTTCCTGGCTTTGCCTCGTGCTCAACCTTGGTGCTCGGCTGCTTTGTCGTGCAGACCTACGGGACCTCGGTGACGGGGCCAGCCACCTCCAAGCAGCCGCATGGCCGCAACTACTTGGTCATAAACCCGCCGACCAGCGCGGACATCAACTGGCCGCCGCCGGAAGCGCTCGACGACCCGGCTCTGGACCGGTTCGCGCATCCGCTGCAGCCGGTAACGGGGGACTGACGGTCACTGCCGGCAGGGGTGGCGCGTGGGCATGCCATGGCTGGCCCCGGTACTCTGCCGCCTCTCCTGCGGAGCGGTTCGTCTTGCACCTGCCACTGCCTCAATTGGTGGGTCACCAGCCTGTGCGTGGTGGGCCTGCGAATCGTTACGCAACTCGGCCGAGGCGGGAGCTTCGCCTCCAAGGCCGGGCGGTTTGTAGATCCTAGTTGACAAACTTCGCCTGCCCACCTACTTTGTAGATGCGAGTCTACGAACTTGAAGGAGCGGATCGTGGTGAGGAAGATGCTCGGCGTCGCCGACATCGCCGCCATGTTCGGCGTGGAGCCGAAGACCGTCAGCATGTGGCGGCAGCGTTACCCGGACTTTCCCGAGCCCGACGTCATTATCGGCGACCTGGCCGGCTGGGACCCCGCACGTACCGAGGAGATCCGGGCCTGGGCGAGCCGCCGCCCCGGTCGTGGTCGGCGAGCCGTGCCG
>WNEZ01016649.1_pt1 | contig 12024 bp, 13 predicted proteins | sample 5400521 | NCBI WGS metagenome assembly WNEZ01 (sample SAMN13153339, study PRJNA577476) | soil metagenome | isolation source: 120 cm saprolite under Douglas fir tree site 2 hole 1 replicate 1 | place: USA:California | collected 2015-04-18
TATAAACACGAAATTTTATGTTCTGTACCGAATTGACTAATTCTGCGCAATTTTGGGTATTTTACTTGCGGGCGTGAACGGCCCTGGTAGCGTCGCTAGAGATTTTTGCGCACCAGCCAATTTGCATTCGTGTTCTCCTCTGCTTCACAGCGAGCAAATCATGTGGTCTCATTCAACGATATATCAACACTAACGCGGACCCCGACTGACAATAATGTAATTGGATACAACAAGAGATCTGGGCCCCGCAATTGTTGAATGCGCCTGATCAAACACGATGCCAACCTTGTTCCAACACCGCCAACCACTGGAACTGCCAGACAACCTGTGAAAATATGCTGGGCAGGTTAGTGGAAGCCAGGTTGAGCCGGAGCAAACGGGAGGGCGCTCCTGTCTCTCTACTCAGGAAGAAGAGGACTCGTGTTTAACTGCGTTGGGCTGCTGCTATCAGCGCATAGGGTAGCCTGCACCTGGTGCGGGAATGATATACTATACATACAATTCTTTACTAAGTAATACGGGAGGTTGCGCTCCCTGGTTGCGGCGGCCTCTATGGGTTAGATTGGTTTGGAGGTTGGGTGTAGTGGATGTGCAGCACGTCGTGGCGCGGATCTACCAGACGCGAGAGAAAAGTGCGTATGGCCCGGGGTGGATTGCCCTGCTCAGTCTCAGCCTCGCAAGGTCTAGGGCAAGCATGAGTACACAGTTCAATATCAAAATCTACGCGTAGATTTTGATATTGAACTGCGTACCTCTGTTTGCCCTCTCTTAGTTTGCGAAGAGCCCGGTTTAACCTAGCCCAGTTCCACCGCCTAATCATATCATGTATAGGCTCCCAGTCAGACCATGCCGCAACTGCGTGGCACTCCTATGGACTCCGCACCCTCGCCGCTCAGAAGCTGGATAAAGCCTACTGCCTCTGTTTCTGACGTCCGCCTTTGTAGTTATCGTCCTAGGAAGCCTCTAACACGCCGCCGTTCACGGTATCGCTCAACATGAAACTACCTACCCTCGCCATAGCTGCTGGCTTAGGTGCAGCGCATCATCCTTGTGCCATGAACACGTTGCCGCCCGTCGTTCATTATTTATCCCTATAGCCCCCGCACTGACTATGCTACAGCTGCCCCTATGGGCCTAATTGCCATCGCATCCAGCCCCTGCATTATGACCCCCGCCTTGACCCAATACCTCCCGCTCAATGCTCCCATCCCCCTAGGTTATCCTACAGCCCATCGCAAACCCTTAGGTTCATACTGCCTCCCTCGCCCGCCCTGTTTAGTACCTGCACCAGATTATACTTGGACAGAGATAGCCTCCAATACCTCATAGGCCTACAGGCATAGAGACAGACTATAATACAACCTCATCTTCATTATTGTTGTCGGTTCCATTCAACATCAGTTTTGTTAACAGCGCTGGGCTGCCATTTTAGCGCCTAGGGCAACTGTCTAGGTACAGAAATAATATACAAGTATACAAATATTAGGAGGGCTGCTTGTTCTGTCATTACTGCCTCGGTTTTCAAGCCTCAAGACGAGAGAGAGGGCAAGCATGAGTACACAGTTCAATATCAAAATCTACGCGTAGATTTTGATATTGAACTGTGTACTCATGCTTGCCCTCTCTCTGTTTGCGAAGGGGCCAGTTTCCACCGCCTAATGATATCGTGCGTAGACTCCCGGTCAGACTATGCCGCAACCACATGGCGCTCCTATGGACTCCGCGCACTCACCGCTCAGAAGCTGGATAAAGCCCTACTTGCCTCTGTTTCTGACATCCGTCTTTGTAGTTATCATCCCAGGAAACCTCTAGCGCGCTGTTCACAGCATCGCTCAACATGAAACTACCTACCCTCAGTGTAGCTACTGGCTCAGGTGCAGTTCATCATCCTTGCGCCATGAGCGCATTGCCCCCCGTTATTTATCCTCCGTACTGTCTATGCTACAGCCGCCCATATGGGCCTGATTGCCATCACCTCCCGCCACTGCATCATGACCCCTGCACCGTCTTTCAACCCTTTCGCCCGCATTGCTCCCAACCTGGTAATTGCCAGATGAAAGTTCGACGTGATCGCTTGTTTGAGGACAGCTATGCTGAGATCATGCGCCAGACAGCGAGTGATCTTAAGAAGCGCCTTATGATCAAGTTTGACGGTGAGGATGGTCTCGATTATGGTGGTGTTTCTCGGTAGGTTTGCTCCTCTTAGATTTGTTCGTTTCACTGATGCTTACTTGCACTTTCCAGTGAATTCTTCTTCCTGCTTTCACACGAAATGTTCAATCCATTCTACTGCTTGTTCGAATACTCGGCCACAGACAATTATACCCTCCAGATTAACCCAGCGTCCGGCGTCAACCCGGTACATTTGAACTATTTCAAATTCATCGGACGCTGCCCTGGACTCGCCGTTTTCCATCATCGATTCGTAGATGCTTACTTTATCACCAGCCTCTACAAAATGGTCCTTGGCAAGAAGATCGCACTGTCTGACTTAGAAAGTGTAGATGCAGAATTGCACCGCAGTATGACCTGGGTCTTGTAAGTTGGGAAGGCGTTCCCTCGCCGTTGTCTTGCACTGACTTGTTAGTTACGCTTTCAGGGAGAACGACATCACTGACGTCATCGATGAGACATTCACTACGGTTGAGGACCGCTTCGGCGAGCTGGTCACCGTCGAGCTCAAACCAGAAGGTGCAGATGTTCCTGTTACAGAGGAAAACAAGAAGGAATATGTCGAGTATGTCATTGTTCTGAAGGGCTGCGCTGGTCAGGCTCAGTAAAACTGACCCGCTCAATTTGCAGGACCGCGATTGAGTACCGTATCTCGCGACGCGTCAAAGAGCAATTTGATGCCTTTATGTCAGGCTTTGGAGAACTCATCCCACAGGACCTCGTTAATGTATTTGATGAGCGTGAACTTGAGTTGCTCATCGGCGGCATGTCGGAGATCGACGCGCGCGTGCCTCTGGTTCAGAGTTTCACGCTTTTGTGCTAACACGGTCGCCTGTTCCATAGCGATGACTGGACCAAGTATACGGATTACCGAGGATATGGGATGAACGACGAGGTCATCCAATGGTTCTGGAAGTGTATTCGCAGCTGGCCAGCCGAGCGCAAGTCTCGACTTCTTCAGTTCGCTACCGGCACATCTTGTATACCGGTCAATGGTTTCAAAGACTTACAGAGCTCTGATGGTCCACGTCGTTTCACTATCGAAAAGGCAGGCGATCCATCGCAATTACCCAAGTCCCACGCTTGCTTCAACCCAGTACAGCCAAACCTTTTGTTCGTCTCGCCTCCCTCGCCCGCCCTGTTTAGTACCTGCACTGCATCGTACTTAGACATAGATAGCCTCAAGTACTTCTTAGGCCCGCAGGCATAGAAACACTTTATAATATAACCTCGTTGTCTTTGTCAACGGTCATGTTTAGCCGCATAAGGCTGCTATTTTGGCGCCTAGGGCAGCCATCTAAGTGCAGAAATAACGTACAAGTATACAGATATCAGGAGGGCTGGCTAGAGGCTATGATTGTTCCGCTGTTACTGCCTCTCAGTTTTCAAAGCTCGCTCGAAAACGAGAGAGGGCAAGCAGAGGTACACAGTTCAATATCAAAATCTACGCGTAGATTTTGATATTGAACTGTGTACCTCTGCTTGCCCGACTCCGCACCCTCACCGCTCAGAAGTTGGATAAAGTTCTGCCTCTGTTCCTGACGTCCGTCCTTGTAGTTATCATACCAGGAAACCTCTAACACGCCATTCACAGTATCGCTCAACATGAAACTACCCGCCCTCGCCATAGCTGCTGGCTTAGGTGTAGTGCATCATCCTTGTGCCGCGAACGCATTGCCGCCTGTCGTTCATTCATTATTTACCCCCATAGCCCCCCGTACTGACTATGCTACAGCCGCCCCTATGGGCCTAATTGCTGTCACCTCCAGTCCCCGCGTCATGACGCCTGCGCCCCCCTACAACCCTTTCATTCTACTTTCCGCCCAGCACTACGCCGCATACTCTACGCCGCATCGCCCAGACAGGCCGCTTCCCCTTTCACAAACCCCAAACCCTTGCTCAAGCCATCACCACCGCTCACCCCCTGTAACAAAACAACGCATTTGCATTTTCTTTCACAGCGTTTATGCTCTATGCTAGAACTTCCCTTTGTCCATACCGCCTCCCTCGCCCGCCCTGTTTAGTACCTGTACTTAGACGTAGATAGCCTCGAGTACTTCTTAGGTCTGCAGGCATAGAAACACCTTATAATATAACCCCATCATCTATGTCAACAGTCGCGTTTAGCTGCATAGGCCTGCTAGTTTGGTGCCTAGGGCAGCCATCTAGGTACAGAAATAACATACAAGTATGCAAAACATCAAGAGGGCCAGCTAGAGGCCATGCTTGTTCCGTTATTACTACCTCTCAGTTTTCAAGCTCGCCTCTAAAACTAGAGAGGGCAAACAGAAGTACATAGTTCAATATCAAAATCTACGCGTAGATTTTGATATTGAACTATGTACTTCTGTTTGCCCTCTCTAGGTTTGCAAGGAGTCCGGTTGGTTGGTTAACCTAGCCGTAGTTCCACTGCCTGATCATATCGTGTGTAAACTCCTGGTCAGAACTATGCCGCAACCACGTGGCACCGCCCTCACCACTCAGACGCTGGGCAAAGTCTTACTCGTCCATCTTTGTAGCTATCATCCCAAGGAGTCTCTAACACGCCATTTGTAGTATCGCTCAACATGAGACTACCTACCCTCACCATAGCTGCTGGCTTAGGTGCAGTGCATCATTCTTATGTCGTGAACGCATTGCCACCCGTCGTTCATTATTTACCCCCGTAGCTCCCCATGCTGACTATGCTACAGCCGCCCCTATAGGCCTAATTGTCATCACTGGCCCCTGCGTCATGACCCCTGCACTGTCTCCCGCCCCGTTGATTCCCTATCGTCCCCTGCCCGCCAGCTCAAAGTGCTCCATGAGTGAATTTTGCGCTGGTTGTCAGGGTGGAACGCCTATCCTGCCTCTTCTGCTCTCGCTGTGTCGCTGCATCGCTGTGTCGCTGTGTCGCTGTGTCGCTGTGCTCTGTGCTCTGTGCTCTGTGCTCTGTGCTCTGTTGCTGCTGCGCCCGCAATATACCACTCTAGGAGCGCCATGCGCTTTTCTTCTTCTGTACTTAAGGTCAGGGTGCCCTTTTGTTAGGGGTTACATAGTATCTAGTTGCATATGTATAGCGCAGTAGTAGACACAAAGAAATCATCGTTTATATTATTGCTGCATAAGTTCTGGATAGCCCCAGCGCATCGCCATATTAAGGACGCAACTATGAAGTCGTTTTTCAGTCTGAATTCAGCGCCCGTTCAAAATGCGTCAAGATCATTTCCAGCGCAGCCCGGTTTTTATTCCAATTTCTTTCTTTTTTTTTTTTTTTTTATAAAATAAAAACTGACAATCAAGCGTCCATACTGACATCAAACCTTGTTCTTTTTCAGAATGGGGCAAAGGGTAGTACAGCCCAAATGACTCATATCGCATTGCAGGCGTTCCCTGCATGAAGTCAATCTTGAGCTGTCGTTTTTAGCGAGCCTAATTGATATAGAGCTACTTCATTATAGCTTCCTCATTGGTGCATACTGAGTGAACAGACTGTAATCTACAAGATGAATGTAAAAACTGTCGCAGCATTCTGCCAACTTTGTGCGCCCTGCTACGCCAGGCCCTGGTTTTCCATCAAGTTAAGGGCTCAACGCTTATTAAGGCTACAATCAACGATTATTTGAGTCATCTCATTACAGTGCATACTTAACAGGCCCCCTCGTGCCCCCGGATATACGCCCCTCTGCGCTCCACGTTCGCCAGGCTGAGTCGGCGCTTACTCATTAAAGCTACAATCAGCGACTCCACCAGCAAACTCCACCCCGCTCCCAGTTGCTCTATCACGGTGCGTACCTAACAGGCCCCCTCGCGCCCAGGATATACTCAAACGCCCCCCCCCTGCACCCCGCGTTCACCAGAAACAATGCCCCCCTCGCGACGCCCCTCTCGCGCTACGCCTCAGACACCCGCCCCCCCCAAGGGAACTCAGGCGGCGGCGGCAACAATCAGAACAGGGGGGCGAAGGTGAGCTATCCCCTTAAACATCAGCTGCAATCACTGCTCACCTACAGTCGCAACAGCTGGCCCCAGCAGGTCAACGCGCGGCGCTAATCAGCGTGCTGTCGCCCCCGCGAACGAACAGTCCGCGGAAGAGACGGAGGCACAGATTTTACAGAGCCTCAGGGACGCCAGGGACCACCTCGTGGAACAGGTCCGCCGTGAGCAGCAGCGCGCCCTTGCGCTTCAGCACGAGCTGGAGGACTCAAACAACAGGTTGGGGCAACTGCAGGGGGCTGTGACAAGGGTTAGCGGGCTGCTGGCCCATGCCGAGGGCCATGCTGGCGAGGGCAATTAGCTGCCTCGCTACTGCTGTAATACACGTCTTATTTTTCCAATTTAGGCTTTAAAACTCAGCGCGTTGTTCAGAAAACAGGCTATATAACGACGTATAATCAGTATTCTAATATTACTACAGCGCCCTTTCTGTTGTCTTGAGCGGCAAGCGCTGTCAACTAGCTGTAAAATCCGTATTTGGGAGATTCTTGAAATGCATCAATTGACTGGGACGGGTACTCTATGTCATAACTGGAAATCTGACAGACTTCCTTTCTTTGACAGCAATGAAACTCCCCCGCTGCCTTTTTTGTTCATGCGTTAACGTTAATGCCTGAACTGAATATACTTTTGCGCACCCGATTTTGGGTCTCTCCACGTGACCTCTTTCTCCGAGGGCCCAACCTCTGAACGGCAGACTCTGCACTCACCTCCAATAACGCCCGCCTGGATTTGAACCAAAACACTCCTTGAGTGTGTTTTGGTTCTTTTTCCTTCTCCTCAAACCCTCACAGCCTCGCGACTGCCTCTGTTCCAAATTTGAGTCGTACACCTGGTGCCAGCGGATTCCCACTGCGTGCCAAAGCAGTCAAGTACCCCCTCTCAAAACTATCCTCTCCTCCTGTATGTCTTCTTTCTGTTATGGAAAATAATTTTAGTACTGATTTATCATGTAATTTGCAGACGCCCAGTTTCTTCAAGCATGTCAACAGAGGCAGTGAGTTCCTTCCAGACTCATTTTTTCGCCAGCGCCAACTAACAACTGGCCCATTCAGACATATTCTAACACGAGTGGTACTAGCGGGCCTGATCAATGGCTATGCCAGGACAGCGAGAGAGGTTTTAACCTTTCGATATCCGACGTTTCGAAACAGGTCGACGACGCCACCTCCAACAACGACCTTTGGACAGCTTTTGTCCTCGTGTATCGCCGTTACGATCCGACCCTCCTGCCGTGTCTGGAGGGTCCAATAGATTCCCTTGAGGCTAGGGTCATCGGCGCCTGGGACAATCTGGACAAGGCCCCTAATGAGCGCCTCGGCTACATGCGTCAGGTAGTGAAGGGAGTCTGCGCACACCTTTCTACCATCCCGCTGTTTCAACCAGAGCAGGATGTTTCGCGGAGGAGCCGGCTCTCAAAACAAAAAGCAGGCATCGCCTTTTTCACCCGCGAACCCCCGGCAGCTGCATCCAACCCTGCTGGCATTTACAGAGGTGCCGATGTTAACGATCGTTTAGAGGCTACAGTGTCGCTTTTCACCCTCACTGCGCTATTTGGCATTGCAGGATACCGCCCAGCGACGGAAGATCTCGTCGTGCCCGAATCCATGCGGTTTCAATACAGGCCGTATTACTCAGAGTCGTTCTCAGAGCGAGCCCCCGACCGTCGATCTTGCGCGCAGCTTGCTACAGCAGCGATGAGGTTTCGGGAATATATGTTTGATTCCCAACCCGGGCGCGTATTTAAGCCTATTGCAATGACGCCGGTGCAAACCACGCCGAGTTTAAAGCGTCCCGCTCGCAAGAAGAGCAAAAAGGCCCATACGGGGGCTTCTGCACCAGTCTCGGAGGTCCAGGAGGGCGCTGCTCCTGCGCACTTCTCCAGCGCAGACATTCGAACGCTGGCCGGTATGCCTGGCGAACGGGAGGGCCATCCTGCTGCAGCAGCTTTGTGCTGGTTTGCAGCCAGGATCAGAAAATTCTCATCCGTTGAGTTCATTATCCCGTGTCTGTTGCAGCGTTGTTTATAATTGCAAATGCTATATTCAGGGCGAAAGCGTCGAAACTACATCATGGGCTTCCATAAGCCATCGCTCGACTTACATCGCGATTATATCGCCGCTCCTCATTTTTTTATCCACGCCGTTCGATTCCCAAAACCAGCCTTTCGGGCCCAGCTTTTTTAATGTGAGCAGGGGTCTTGCGCTTCAAAGGGGGATGAAAAACTAACTGAAATAATTAAAGCTCCTATCATATGGCGTGCATTCTTCTTGTATAAACGGCGCATTCGATACAAACGTCTTTGCTTTCTCGGTTTTATTCATGAGGATTGCGGTGCATATTTCGCTCCTAGAAGAAACGTGGGATGTCCGAGAAGCGACTCAACGCTGGGAACGGATTTTGGAAGAACTCAACGACGGGGCAAAGGAATTGCGCAAAACCAGCCGTCCACCGCTCCCTTCCATCTTGCCCACTGCGGACCCTATCGCCATGAATGACAATGGAAACCCCGTTGATACTGCTACCCAGGCTCCCGCGGCGGCTGCATCTCAGTTGCCCTCGTTGTTTGAGGCGATTGGCGGTGCCGAGGATTTTTCAGCAGACATGCTGATGCTGGCGGGGGGTCTTATGCGTGCTGAAGCCCCCCAAAATGCGGTGTTTCAGTTGCCCTCGTTTGAGACAATCGGCGGTGCCAAGGATTTTTCAGCGGACATGCTGATGCTGGCGGGAGGTCTTACGGATGCTGCAGCCCCCCAAAATGCAATGCCTCAGTTGCCCTCGTTTGGGACAATTGGCGGTGCTGAGGATTTTTCAGTGGACACGCTGATGCTGGCGGGAGGTCTTATGGGCGCTGAGGCCCCCAAAAATGCAATGCACCAGCTAGCTGATCCCGCTCCGCCCGCGTCATCCACCGCGACTGCACCGCTCCCCCCTCCTTTGCCGCCCCTCAGGCCCGGCTTCCCTACGGCCGCAATAACGGGTCCAGCAAAAGAACCGCCCTCCCACTCAGCGCCCCGCAACCCCTCACCGCTCCCTCTCGATTCAGCATTGCGGAAATCCATTAATTCCAGAACGCCTCAAAAGGCTGAACCCCCCTCCCCTACAATTCCCACACTGTCTTACCCTGTCCCCCCGCACGCCAATCGCAGGGGTCGGCCATCCACCCCTGGGCCCTCTCCGTTTGGTTGTACCAGGGAACACAATAATTTAATGGATGAGGAAAGTAGCTCCCTCTCCTCGGCGGCGCCAAGCGATAGCGAGGAGAATGAGGACGCTCCGGCTGACCGGCCTCGGGTATCAAAGCAGCATAGCGTAGCGGTATCTGATGGCTCAAGCAACGATGAGCCTGAGGCTGGACCTAGTACGAGGGTGACATGGAATACTCGGCGCAAACTTCCCAAGCAAACGCAGGCCCTGCAGCGCAGTGGGACTTATTTACTCTAAAATCTACATTTATACTGATTTTCTTAAACAACAGCTCGCGCTTCTTCCACCAGTCGGAAAGGGAAGGAAAGGGCGGTTATTCCGCCCCGTCAAGTCCTTGGAAAACGCTCAATGAGCGGTCGTCGTGCTGCAGTAGATTTGCAGCCTCTAGACGAGGGGAATCTTACGGTGAAGAATTTGCGGGACACGTTTGAACGCAATGCGCTGGTGCCCGAGAGAGACGCCGTCGAGTCTGATTATGGGGAGGCAGAGGGGGAAAAACAAGAGGAGGGCAGCGCATCCAAGCCAAGTGAAGACCCGCATGAGGACAGACGCCGCTACCAAGCAGATCTTCCCACCTACAAATTCGATGCTGGGAAGGGTGCGTTTATTGAGAAGTTTGAGCAATTCCACTTTCCCTATCGCCGTCTGGTAAGGCGTCTATTGAATAAAAACTACAAAGCATGACATACTCTTCTTGGCTAGGAACATCTTGAAGACTTTAAGCAGATGGTGGAATATGTGAAGAGGAGACAAAATTCGACCAGGTCCCCTACAGTCGTTTCAGCTTCTGCATTCAAGAATCTCTCTTTTAAGGAGCAACAGCGAGCGCTTCAAGGAGTGCTGATTGTGAAACATGTGTAGGCATTCGCTCTCCTGCTCTATTGATTTTCCCTCACTGTTCGGAACGGCCTTACTGCGGTGCAGGGACAAATCTGCCGACAGCAGTCCGCCAATGGAACTTCGCAAGGCCCTGGGCCCTCACCCGCCTGAGATGAAAATGTAAGCCTGCTGACCCTAGAAAGTGCGAGTTTAAAATGAAAGTTTATGTATAGGAACTCAGAGAAATGTCGTGGCGACAAACACGCCTTGACTACGCTGGCCGCCAGCAGCCCCGGGGTCTCGACATCCGATGAGGATATGGATATTGACGGGGCTGATGCCGTAGAGGCTGGCGAACGCTCTGCGGATGCCATGGAAGTCGATTTGGTTATTGGCGCTGGGCCAGAGCCGGTTGTTGTTGATCTCGAAAAGAATGCCGGAGCGGACTCTAGCGCTGTGTCCCATTCAGGGTAAGGCGTTTAGCCAGCCTCACCCCTTTTAAACTGACGCTTGTCCAGCGGCGACTCAAGGTTTCATGGGCCATATATTCCTGCATTCGGGCCTTATCAGGATCATGCGGCAGATATGCGAGCTCTTACCCTGTTAGCTGACGAGCGCAAGATGATGAATGACGATGGCTTGACGTTTGGTCTATTGTGAGTCCGTATCCACTGCTTAGCCGCTGCTTAAACTTATTTGGGCGTTAGATGGGCTCACCGTGAGTTGCGGCAACTCAACGCCGCTGCTGGAAGCCGGGTGTGCGTTTTGCCAACAACAACTGAGCTAAGACCTGCTGTCAAAATGTGGCTGGAGGAGAATGGCCGGCAGTCCAAAAGTAAAGCAGCGGATGCCAAAGCTACTGGGAAGAAAAGGGCGGTAGTCGACCGGCTCCTCGCGCGCTTCAACATACCGGAGTTGGACAAAATCATTTGGCCCGTCTACACAAAGCAAGTCATTCTCAGCTGTTGTATCTTTTTGGGACTTATACAGTCAGCGTAGCGGGCATTTCTCCCTTGCAGTTATTGTCAATCCTTGGAATTGGGCCAAGGAGGGAGCAGCAGCTAGCGAGACGACCGTCTACCATTTATGCTCGATGCGTTGGGAAATGCCAGAGCCTAGCAAAGCGGAGGTTGTCAAGGTCCTTGCTGAAGCTGCAAGGTATCTGCAACCCGATGTTCTGAAACGTGAAACGTGCCCAACAAGCGAGGATTACGGTTTCATTCGCGAAAAACTCAAGTTCAAGGAGATCAAAGCGAGTCCCCAATCTGGTTTATGGGGCTTCAGTTATAGTTAATAGCGGCTCGAATTCCAGATCCCCTTCCAAAACGACGGGGCCTCGTGTGGACGAAGGGTTATTTTTAATGCATCTGCCATAATAATGGATCAAGGTTTTGTGAATGAGGCGAGGCCCCGTATTCTGTATTCCGATATGGCGATGGATAGCTGATGGCTCATTTGCAAACTTCTAGGAAAGCGATTCATCGCAGTTCGAGTATCAGACGGACTTCCAAAGCTCCCTCGTCGATTGGGCGATTGACAGCATCCCTGAGAAGGCGATCTGGAAGTTGAGCAGCGGGTTTGAAGGGGCAATTCCTCACGAATACGATGACCTTCGTCGGCGATATGCTGCAGGGTGTCTCAAGGCTGCTGGCCTTGTTCCTGGTGTGAAAGTGGAAGCGCAAGGTATGCAATTTGCTGTGCAGATTGGATCCCAATTCTGTAACCTGCTCTAGATCTGGACGGTCCTCTAGTGGATGATACAGAATTGGGATCCAATCTGCACAGCAAATTGCATCCCTTGCGCTTCCACTTTCACACCAGGAACAAGGCCAGCAGCCTTGAGACACCCTG
>WNEZ01007402.1_pt1 | contig 12023 bp, 12 predicted proteins | sample 5400521 | NCBI WGS metagenome assembly WNEZ01 (sample SAMN13153339, study PRJNA577476) | soil metagenome | isolation source: 120 cm saprolite under Douglas fir tree site 2 hole 1 replicate 1 | place: USA:California | collected 2015-04-18
ACCCCGCTCCTGCTCGGCTCTGGGCTGGCAGGGTTAGGGGCGGTTGCCTGAGAGACGGCACCGTAGGTCGAGGCTCACGAGTGGCTGGGCCCGGCGGTGTCCTCGCTGCGGACTGGTGTCCGCCCGCGCAAGAAGTCGATGTCCACGCCCTGATCAGCCTGGGAGCACATGGTCCAGGAAGAGCCGGCCGTAGGCTCGGGTGAAAAGGAGGACCCCAATGAATCCTATGAATCTTGGCTAAAACAGCACCCGGAGACGAAATTCCAGCGGAGCGGGGGCTGTTGCCGTCGGAACATTGCGGGCCCTCGCAACGAACCAGCGACTGCGTGGGCCTAACGCCACGAGCGCGGCGCAGCCGATTTTGAAGGCCGGAGCCCGGTCCAGCTCTCGGCATAGCCCCCCGGGGATACGAACGCGCGAGCCTCGAACAGGGTTCGGCGTGAATAAGGTCGTACCCCGGGGCCCCGTCCCTCCCTACTCGTGTTCAGAAATCCCCGTCTACCGTATGGAGGAGAAGGCCGCGAAAAGACGACCACCCGCGAAGCGAGTTCGAGGCGTCCCGAAACCACTTGGTTCCGGACGCGTCCCTGCTGTCGCAAATCCCTAATCACTGAACCTGTCCGACAAGCGGGACGGTGAGTTGGGCGAAGCGAGACTCACCGTCGCGAGACTAATGGTTCGTGACAGCCTCTTGCCTGAGGATTCCCACGCCGATTTCTCGGATTCGCCCTGAAGCAAACTCAGTGTGAGTCGTCGGGCTCGCCGCGCCAGCCGGAGCGGCAAGATCACTGCCAGAGATCGCGGTGAGCACGATCCCGAGTCGGCTTTCCCGAGCCTCCGCTCCGAAACCGGGGACCCCGCGACGAGCGTGCGACGGCAAGAGGCAACGGAGTCGAGCCGGTGCTAGGCTTATGGCCATGAGACGCGGCAATGCCGTCGTCGCGATCGCCACGGTCCTCGTATGGGGCTTTGTCATGCCGATGGCGATGGCTGCTGGGCTCTGCACCATGATGGGTGCGCTCTGCGAGGGCCCATGCGGGGCCACGCTCACTGCATCGGGCCCAACTGGTCCTGTCGCGATCGATCTCGTTGGCCGCGCTTCCACGGCGCCGGTGCCCGCGGCACCGGCCTTTGAACGCGCAGTGCCCGAACCGCCTCCCAGGGCAGTCTTCCCCTCCGCCTAGCTTCACGTCCGACTCGGACGCGGCAGCGCGACTGAGACAGTCGGTCCGGCTGCTCCGCCGGCTTCAACGCTGAGCCGCTCCGCCGCGTCATGACCTCTTCTGCGGCGGGCTCCAACCATCCGAGCGGACGACGGACTCGACTGCACGGCGAACAGGAGGAAGTCATGAAGCCCTCGATCCGAAATCTGTCCATCGTCGCTGAAGTTGCCGTGGTGCTGAGCACGGCTGGCGCTTGCGCGAGCACCGGCGAGATCCGGGACGCGGTCAAGGAGCGGTATCGTCCGTCGGGGGTCGAACTCGAGAGACCCGACCACCGAGGGGAGGTTACGAGGCCGGGAACGGTCCTGATGCTGCGCGCCGACGGCGTCCCAGCCAACGTCATGCGCGTGTCGAAGCCGGAGCGCCCACATCCGAAGATGCAGACGCCAGCGCGCGTGCGGCACATCGAAAATTACGCGCGGGTAATGATTGGCGCCGACGGGACCCTCGCCGGCGCACCTGGGGAGTTGAGGCTGGTGTCGGGCACCCGGCTTGTTCTCTTCGACGTCAAGGTCGAGCGGGACCAGGTTCGGTTTTTCACACACACGGCCGAACCGGTGGCACGGCCCGACGGAGGGCCGGCGGCCTACGGCTGCACCGAGTTCGTGTTCACACTGGGATCTAGTCTTTCCGCGAGCGAGGTGTTTGGCTCGATCGATCGCGTCCTCACGGTCCAGGCACGCTGAAGCCCCGGAAACCCGCCGGCGAGGCGGCGTGTTAGAATGACGCAGCGATGAAGGGTCTGCGGGTGACGGTCGCGGTCGTCGTTGTTCTCCTCTGGGGAGTGTTCGTCCCTATGGCGATGGCGGCCGACCATTGCGCGGCGATGAGCGGGATGTGTGAGGGGCCATGCGGGGCATCGTCCACTGTGGCGGGCCCGACAGTGCCCGCGTCCAGCGGCCTCGTTAGTCGCGCACCCTCTATGCCGTTGCCCGCAGTTCCCCAAGCCGCACCTCCGACGCTCGAGCTTCCCCCGAAGTCGCTCGCCCTCTCCGCGTAGCTCGTAGTCTGTCTTTCGAGTCGTAACAGACTGGAGACGGCATCCGTCCGTGTTCTCGGTGGGCGGGCGCCGGGGGAGAGGTCTCGCGCGTGGTCAACTGGCTCATCGAGGTCTCGCTCAGGAACCGATTCCTGGTGATCGCGTTCTTTGTGCTCGTGGGCGCCTGGGGGTACTGGGCGCTTCTCACAACGCCGATCGACGCGATCCCCGACCTCTCGGACAATCAAGTGATCGTCTTCACCGACTGGACGGGACGCTCTCCGCAGGAAGTCGAGGACCAGATCACCTATCCACTCACGGTCAGCCTGCAGGGACTGCCGGGCGTGCGTGTCGTCCGGTCCTCATCGGCGTTCGGCTTCTCGATGATCAACGTGATTTTCGAGGACAACGTCGATCTCTACTTCGCTCGCTCGCGAGTGCTCGAGCGGCTCCAGCTCCTGAGCAAGTCGCTGCCGTCGGGCACGGTGCCGACCCTCGGGCCCGATGCCACCGGCGTGGGCCACGTGTTCTGGTACACCGTGGAGGGGAAGGGGCAATCTCTGCGCGACCTGCGCTCCATCCAGGACTGGTTTATCCGGTATCAGCTCAACGCGGTCCCCGGCGTGGCGGAAATCGCGAGCATCGGCGGGTTCGTCCGGCAGTACCAGATCGACGTGGATCCCAACCGCCTCCGTGCCTACAAGATCTCGCTCTCGACGGTCGTCGATGCGGTCATGCGCAGCAACCGCAACGTTGGCGGCAACGTCGTCGAGGCCAGTGGGACGTGGTCCGTGGTGCGTGGTCTCGGCCTCATCGAGAGCACGCGTGACCTGGAGGACGTGGTCGTCGCGGCCGAGAACGGCGTCCCGGTCTTCGTTCGGCAGGTCGGCACGGTAAAGATCGGGGACGCGTTCCGGGCGGCGTCCCTCGTGAAGGGCACCGAAGAGGCGGTCGGGGGCGTCGTCGTCGCGCGCTACGGCGTCAGCACCGTGGACGTGATCAACCGCGTGAAGGAAAAGATCCAGGCGCTCCAGGCCGGCCTGCCGGCGGGCGTCAAAATCGTCCCCTTCTACGATCGCTCGTCGCTCATCGACCGCGCGGTGCATACGCTGCGGCGGGCACTGATCGAGGAGACGATCGTCGTCACGATCATCAACATCATTTTCCTTCTGCATTTCCGCTCCGTGCTGATCGTGACGATCCCGCTGCCCCTCGCCGTGCTCACGGCGTTTCTGTTCATGCGGTACCTTGGCATCAGCTCGAACATCATGTCGCTGGCCGGCATCGCGATCGCGATTGGGGTTCTCGTCGACGCCGCGATCGTGGTCACCGAAAACGCGTTCCGGTTCATCGAACGGCGCGGCGTCGATCCGCGTAACCGGCGACGAGTGACCGAGACGGTGCTCGAGGCCACCCGGCTCGTGGGCCGCCCGATCTTCTTCTCGATGGCCATCATCATCCTGGCCTTCATCCCGGTGTTCGCGCTCACCGGCCAGGAGGGAAAGCTCTTCCATCCGCTGGCGTTCACCAAGACGTTCTCCATGGTCGGCGCCACGATCCTGTCGGTCACCCTGGTGCCCGTCCTGTGCAGCCTGCTCATCGGAGGCAGGATCCGCGGTGAGGAGAGGAATCCGATCATGCGCCCCCTCGTGTGGCTCTATCGGCCCGTGCTGGACTTTGCCCTCCGGCACCGCGTGATCACGCTCGGCATCGCGGTGGTCACCGTCGCGGGCGCGCTCGCGCTGGTCCCGCGGATCGGGAAGGAATTCATGCCCCCGCTGAACGAGGGCGACCTGATGTTCATGCCGGTGACTGACCCGTCGATTTCGCTTCCCCAGGCGATCGACGTCGTCAAGAAGCAGAACGCGGCGATCGAGAAATTCCCGGAAGTCGCCTCGGTGGTCGCCAAGATCGCGCGGGCCGACACGTCGACCGATCCGGCGCCCGTGAACATGACCGAGACAATCGTGAGCCTCAAGCCGGAGTCGGCGTGGCGGCCGGGAATGACGCGCGAGAAGCTGATTGGCGAGATGGACGCCGCCACCACACTGCCGGGCGTGTCGAACATCTGGACCCAGCCGATTATCAACCGCATCAACATGCTGACGACGGGGATCCGCTCCGAGGTCGGTGTGAAGGTTTTCGGCAGCGACCTGAACGTCCTCCAGGAGCGAGCCCGTGCCGTCGCGGATGCGCTTCGGCAGATCCCCGGCGCCGCCGACGTCTATCCGGAGCAGGTCACTGGAGCACCGTATCTCGACGTCCGCGTCAACCGGCAGGCGGCTGCGCGGTACGGCATCACGGTGGGGGCGATCCAGGACGTGATCGAGACTGCCGTCGGCGAATCGAATCTAACGTTGACCATCGAAGGGCGCCAGCGCTTTCCGGTGCGCGTCCGCTATGCGCCAGAATATCGGGCGAGCGCGCAGGCGCTGGGGAGCGTGTTGGTCACGGCGCCGAATGGCACGCAGGTCCCGCTCGGCCAGCTCGCGGACATCCGGCAAGTATCCGGGCCCGCGATGGTGTCGAGCGAGAACGGGCTGCTGGTCGTCTCCGTGCTCCTCAACGTGCGCGGCCGAGACGTCGGTAGCTTCGTCGACGAAGCCCGCGACGTGATCGCGCGGACCGTGCTGCTCCCGCCAGGGTCGTATGTCGAATGGAGCGGCCAGTACGAAAACGAGGTTCGGGCACGCCAGCGGCTGCAGATCGTCATCCCGATCGTACTGCTGGTCATCTACATCCTGCTGTATCTCACGTACCGCTCCTTCCTCGACGCCGCTCAGGTCCTCCTGGCTGTCCCCTTCGCGCTGGCCGGAGGCATCTATCTGCTCTACGCGCTCGGTTACAACATGTCCGTCGCCGTCTGGATCGGCTTTATCGCGCTGTTCGGGACCGCTGTGCAGACGGCCGTCGTCATGGTGATTTACCTCGAAGAGGCCGTCGCCCAAAAGCGCGAGGAGCTCGGCGGTCAACTCACGCGCGAGGCGCTCCTGGAGGCCGTGAAGGAAGGCGCGCTCTTGCGGTTGCGGCCGAAGGTGATGACAGTCTCGACGATCGTGGCGAGCCTGTTGCCCATCATGTGGAGCCATTCCACCGGCGCTGAAGTCATGAAGCCGCTGGCGACACCGGTCCTCGGCGGCATGATGAGCTCGCTCGGCCTCGTCCTGATCGTGACACCCGTCATCTTCTACTGGCTGAGGGAGCGGGACCTGCGGCGAGCGGAGGCCGAGCAGCGGGGCGACGAACGATCGATGCGAGGGCGGCCGGCTCTGGGGTCGGCCGAGTAACAACGACTAATGGAGAGGAGACACGAACGATGATCCGGATGATGGCGATCCTCATGGTCACGGGTGTGCTCACGATGGGCGCTGGGGTGGCGCTCGCTGCCGACATGAAGCCCATCCATGCGCAGAAAACGAAGGATGTTGTCGTGACGCTGATGAGCGAGTCGGGACAGTGGAAGAAGGGCAAGAACGAGTTCGTTCTGGAGTTCACGTCGGCCACGGACAAGAAACCTGTCGACGCCGGCAAGGTCAACCTGAACACCAGCATGACGATGTCGGGCATGGCGCCGATGATCGCCGGAGCGACGCTCGCGCCGGACAAGACGCCCGGCCGGTATCTCGGCACCATTGAGTTTCCGGACGCGGGCACTCGCCAGGTCACCGTGACCTGGGACGGCCCCGTGGGCAAGGGGTCGACGAAGTTCTCGGTCTCCGTCCCGTGACGCCGATGATGAGCGCGCGGCGGTTGAGCGTGGTGTTGATCCTGATGGTGGTGATGCGCCAGCCGGTGCTAGCGCAGGCCCAGCTCGCAGCGCCGGCGTCGGACCTCACGATCGAAGAGCTGATCGCCCGCGCCCTCGCTGACAATCCCGACCTCCGCGCGACCCGCGCGGAAGTCGACGCGGCGGGCGGGCGCCTCCGCCAGGCGGGGCTCCGCCCGAACCCGGAGCTCGATCTTGGCGGCCAGAAGGCGTTGAGCCCGGACAACAACCTCACCGTGACCCTACGATTGCCGCTCGACCTCAACGATCGAAGAGGAGGTCGGGTCGCTGTCGCCAAACAGGACCTCGAACTGAAGCGGAAACAACTCGCAGATCGCGAGCGCCGCTTGCGGACCGACGTCCGTATGAAGGCGGGCGAGATGCTGGCGGCGCGCCGAAATCTCCAGATCACCGATGAGCTGCTCGACGTGAATCACAGTGCGCTGCGCGTCGTCGGCAACCGCGTTCGCGAGGGCGCGGCGCCAACGATCGACGAGAACCTGCAACTCGTGGAAGTGAACCGGCTCGACGCCAACCGTCAGCTGCTCTCGAGCCGCGTCGAGATCGCGACGCTGCAGCTCAAGCTCCTGGCCGGGATGGCCGCGGACGCCCCGCTCACGGTGCGTGGTGAGCTCACCACATCGCCGCCGACCCTGGAGAGAGCCGAGGCGGTGCAGAGGGCTCTCGCGTCACGTCCCGATCTCGCCGCCGCGCGAGCCGATGTCGCCGTCGCGCGCGCCATGATCCGCAAAGAACAGGCCGAGGGGCGATGGGACGCCAGCGTCAACGTCGGTTACATGCGGCAGGAGTTCGGTTTCGGGCTCAACGGGTTGACGAACTCAGGCCAGACACGTCCGATTCAGGACACTTTCCATTACTTCGGCGGCGGCGTGACGATCATGCTCCCGGTGCTCAATCGGAACCAGGGCAACATCGCCGCCGCGGAGGCCGCCGCCCGTGCCGCCGAGCGCCGCCTGGAGTTCACGACACTGACGACGCAGCAGGAAGTGGAGGCCGCGTTCGCGCAAGACGAGGCGGCGAGACGCTCACTGGAGATCTACGGACGAGGCGTCCGCGACGTGGCGCGCCGGAACCTCGACGTCGTCCGGCAATCATACGAGCTTGGCCGTGGGTCACTGCTCGACGTCATCGCGGAACAGCGGCGCTTCATCGATGTGGAAACCGGGTACACCGACGTCCTGAAACAGGTCTACGACGCAGCCGTGGAAGTCGAGCGTGCCGTCGGCGTCAGCGAACGTTGATGCAAGGAGACGAAATGGAGCCCATAGAGCCAGGCAGGTTCGCATCGCGGCCGCGCGATCGGAGACCGGGGCGCCGCCTGCTCAAGCAGGTCGTCACAGGGCTCCTCCTCATCGCCCTCGGCGTTGCTGCCGGCGTCGTCTGGAGCGAGCGCCGCACGCCGTCCGCCGAGAAATCGGCGTCCGGGACGACAAAGTCCATGCCCGGAATGCCCATGCCCGGCGACACGCGAGCATCTCCCGCAGTCAAGCCGGATGAGATCGTGGAGGTATCCCTCACGCCTGAGGCGATCGAGCGGGCAGGGATAAAGCTCGAGGCAGTGCAGACAGCGCCGGCGGCGGAAGGGGTCAGCGTTCCGGGGACGGTCACGTCCAACGCGTACCGCGACACGAAAGTCAACGCATTGGTCGGTGGCATTGCGCGGCAGGTGACGGTCGAGCTGGGAGCGCAAGTCGAGCGCGGCGAGCCCCTGGCGGTGATCGTCAGCTCCGATCTCGCCGACGCGCAGATGAAGTATCTCTCGATGCGCGCGATGCTGGAAGCCGACCATCAGAAGCTCGTGCGAACTGAAAAGCTTGTCGCGCTCGGCGCGGCCAGCCGTCAGGAGCTCGAGGACGTCACCGCGACACATGTCGGCCACGCGACCGAGGCCGCCGCAGCCCGACAGCGCCTCCTGTTGCTCGGGCTCTCGGCCAAGCAAGTCGACGCGCTCACCGACGCTTCCCAAGTGGTCTCAGAGGTCACGGTCGCGGCTCCGACCAGCGGCGTGGTCATCAACCGTACCGTGAACCCGGGACAGGTCGTGAGCGCTGGCCAGGACCTGTTCGTCGTGACGGATCTCAGCACGGTCTGGGTGATGGGCGACCTCTACGAAAAGGACTTTCCGGCCGTCCGCGTGGGGTCCAACGCGGCGATCACCGTGCCGGCGACCAATCAGACACTGCGCGGGCGGGTCGCTTACATCGATCCACGCGTCGATCCGGCGGCGCGGACCGCGAAGGTACGGGTCGAAGTGCCGAATCCTCAGCGCAACCTGCGTCTTGGCATGTTCGTCGCGATGAGTCTCGAAACGGGCTCGAGCCAGCGCGTGACGGTGGTGCCGCAGGCGGCGGTGCAGGCGATTGGTGATCGCACGGTGGTGTATACGCCCGTCGAGGGCGAAGAGGCGAAGTTTACGGAGCGCCCGGTGAAGCTCGGACCAGCGCGAGGCAACCTGGTGCAGGTCCTGGAGGGCATCAAGCCGGGAGAGAAGGTCGTCACCGACGGGAGCTTCTTTCTGCGTGGCGAGGCAAGCCGGACGCGGTCCGGCGGTTAGGAGTCCGATCGGCCAGGTTCCGCCGAGGAGAAACCCGATGGGAGGCCGCGATGAACAGAGAAGCACTTGCTTGCCTCGCTGAACGGCTCGATCGCCTCGAGCGTGCGCATCGGCGCTGGAAGCTCGCCTCGAGCGCGACGGTCCTGCTGTTGCTCTCGGCGATCGGTCTCGACGCGGCGGCGCCGCGCTCGGCTCAACCTATTCCTGAGGCGTCGCCGATGGGATCCGTGGTGGATGAGGTCCGCGCCAAGAGGGTTGTGCTGGTTGAGGACACCGGAAAGGTGCGTACGGTGCTCGGGGCCGCGACACGGGGGGCAGTGAGCCTCGAGCTCCTGGACAACGAGGGCAAGGTCCGGTCCGTGCTGATCGTCGACTCCAATGGCACGCCACGCCTCGAACTATTCGGAGCCGATGCGGCACGCCGGGTAGTGCTCAGCGTATTCCCGAACCGATCAGGGCTCGGGATCTTCGGCGAGGCGGGGCGGGGTGGCGCCATCCTTGACGTCGTAACCGACGGCACGGCGAGCCTGGGCCTGACAGACAACAAGGAGAGGAGTCGAGTTGGGCTGCAGCTTCGTTCGGACGGCACGACGCTGCTCAACTTCAGCGACACGAACGATAAAATCCGCGCGGTGCTCGGCGTCGGTGCCGATGGATCGCCGGGGCTCGGCATATGGAACAAGGACGGCAAGCGCATCTGGCAGGCTCCACCGGTGGCGGACCAGACGCGGTAGCGCGGGTCGCCAGCGATGTTGGGATCCGCTCAACACCCGCCGAATCTTTGACGCGAGTTCCGGCGTCTCTATACTGAGTAAGGAGCGGGATGCCATGAGTTGGCGAGGCTTCGTTGTGGTGCTCATCTTGATCGGGTCGGTCCTTTTGGGCCCGATCGCAATGGCGTATGCAGGCTGTTCCCTGATGGGCGCAGTGTGCGACGCCCCTTGCGGGATGCCCTGTGCCGTCTTCTCGCCGACCGTGTCGCTCGCACCCGTCTCGAGCGCCGCCCTGTACGGCATTCCTGATGTCCATCGTCATGCGAACGTATTTGAAGGGCTCGAGCTCCCCCCGCGATCCCTGTTCCTTTCCGCGTAGTCGCTCTATACCTTCTTCTAAAAACTGATCGTTTACCGCGGCTCATCTCTGTCCCGTGAAGGACAGATCGGGCTCTGCCGCGTCTGTCGGCACCGGATACGCGTCATCGACCGTGCGCGACGTTCTCAGCGAGCGCTTCAAGGTTTCTCGCATCGACGTACCGAACCAGTTTGACGAAGGGCACGTCATCAAGAAGGGCACCGTTCTGCGGCTCCAGGTGGACGGTGTCCCGGCGGGTATGCTGCGAACGACGCAGATCAACACCAAGTCACCCCGCTTTCACGTGCACGACTACGCGCGGGTCACTGTAGGCGAAAAGGGCCTCATCCGCGCTGAGCCGGCGAGCCTGACGCTTGGCAACGGCACGCGACTGGTCGTCCTGGATCTCAAGGTGGACCGCGATCGGGTGCGCATCTTCACGCATACCCTGGAGCCCGTGCGGCTGCCGGACGGTAGGAGCGCGCACGGATGCACCGAGTTCGTCTTCGCCTTCGATCCGGCGACCCTGGCCCGGGCCGATATCCCGACGGTCAGCGCCCGGATCGACCAGTGGCTTTCGATCGCATCGGCTAGCTAAGGGGAGGACCCAGAAAATGATGCACATGATGAACGAGACTTGCGGGCCACTCATGATGGCAGTCATGGGGCTGAGCTGGCTGCTCGGACTCGCGCTCGTGGTGAGCTTGATCGTCCTGGTGTGGGCAGCCATCGGACGGCTACGTCGCCCACCAACTCAGTCTTAGCTGTTCGTCCCGTTAAGGCTCCGAACGGTGCCCTCGACCGTTCGGAGTCTCCATTGTCCTCTTTCGTCCTCATCTTGACCGGGCTTCACGCGCGGCCGATCATATCTTCGAGTGGAGCGAGGCGCGATGGCACAGGATCCGGCTTCGAGGTTATCGGCGGAGGAGCTCGACTCTGTCACCGGGGAACCAGTGGAGCGCCTGCACCGCCTGCGGTCCCTCAAGCTCATCGGTTCAGAAGGCGACGAACGGTTTGCAGTCTGACCACCAGCGTCGGTCTGAGCCGGATGGGCCAGGTCTGGCGCGAGATGCAGAATCATGTCTGCTCGCACTGCCTTCACGATGCCCCGGCGATGGAAGTAGCGAATCATCGGCTCGACGATCGGCAGGAAATGCTCCTGCACGGACTTTCGGTTGTCCACCAGATTGCGCTCTCGCAATCGAGACGCGAACGGCGCAGGAGCCGCAGTTCCCGGCGGTGCGAGGCGCGGTGCACTGGGGCGAGCTTCTCTACCAGCAGGGCGGATACGTCGGAGGCGCGCTGAACGTCGCTTCTCGCGCGGCTACGCACGCGACGCCGCACCAGATACTCATCACGGCCGCCGCTCGAGCCGAGATCGGCGTGCTATCACCGGTAACATTCAACGCCGCTCGGAACGCGCCGACTGAAGGGGCTCGCCGAAGAACTCGAGCTGTTCGAAGTGCGCTCCGAGCATCGCCGGAGCGGCGAGAGAGTCCGAGACCCGGTCTGCGGGATCGAGATGGCACCCACGGATGTCGCCGCGAGACTCGTCGTGAAGGGCCGCGAGCTCGCGTTCTGTTGTGAGCGGTGTCTGCGCGCCTTCCTGGAGGCGCCGCAGAGGTTGGAGAGTGACAGGGCCGGCTAGGCCATCCCGAAGGCTTCAGCGGGCTGATCTGCGCCAGCGTGCAGATGAAGACGCCGCTGTTCGCCTGCCTGAATCACCGTTGGTGTACAGCGCGTCGATCATCGGACAGTGCGAGCCGCTCCCCGCCTCACAACGCGCGATGGTGTCTGCGAGCACCCGCTCCATCGCCTTCAAGTCGGCGATCTTCCCTTTCACGTCGTCAAGATGCGCTGCCGCGACTGCGCGTACCTCGGCACACGGGCGTCTCCGCTGATCTGCAAGCGTCAGCAGTTTCCTCACGTCAGCGAGCGAGAACCCGAGCACGCGCGCGCGACGGATGAAGTTCAGCCGCTTGAGGTGATCCGTCCCGTATAAGCGGTAGCCTCCCGAGCTCCGAGCGGGAGCGGGCAACAACCCGACGCGCTCGTAGTAGCGGATGGTCTCGATGTTAGCGCCTGTGTACGTCGCCAGAACCCCGATGGCGATCCGCCGCGTCTCTTCCATGCCCCGGCCTCCCCTGAAATAGTCCTTGAGTCTGGAGTTACTACAGACTCTACCCTCGGTCCAATGCGAGAGGAGGCCGATCTTGGCGAACCTCGTGATCCTCACGGCTGACGAGCTCAAGTCCCTCAATCCCCTTGATCGGCAGGCCGCTCGCCGGGCGGCTCGCCAGGAGCCCCTCGTCCGGCTCATCCTGCGGACCTTCCTCCAACGAGGCGGGTCGATCCCTGTCGAGGACATCATCGCGGCCTCGCCTGACGGTCAGGGGGCGACGCTCCACG
>WNEZ01011956.1_pt1 | contig 12023 bp, 9 predicted proteins | sample 5400521 | NCBI WGS metagenome assembly WNEZ01 (sample SAMN13153339, study PRJNA577476) | soil metagenome | isolation source: 120 cm saprolite under Douglas fir tree site 2 hole 1 replicate 1 | place: USA:California | collected 2015-04-18
TTTCCCGGTGGAAGTGGTCCAGCACGTGTTGACGGGCAGCTCGGCGTAACCGAGCCATCCCAGGTTGCGCGTTGCGAATCATTTCGATCTTCGCCACGAAGTCGTCCAGCGACCCTGGCCTATACAGAAACCCGGTCTCTCCATCCTTGACCAGCTCCGGAATGCCGGTGATGTCAGGGGCAAGCACGGTCTTGGCGTGGGCCATCGCTTCCATCAGTACCAGGGGAATGCCTTCGCTGCGGCTGGTGAGAACCACGAGGTCGCACATGGTGTACCAGGCATCGAGCTGCTGCCGGCCAAGACAGCCCAGCAGCTTCACCTGCGCTTCGAGCCGGAGATTTCGAATCAGATGTTCGAGCCAGGAACGCTCAGGCCCTTCTCCTGCCACCAGGCACAGGAAGTCAGTGCCGCGCGCCCTGAGCTGGTGGCAGGCTCGCAACAGGAAGGCGTGGTCTTTCACCGGATGCAGCCGGCCCACGGCCAGCATCATCAGAGGCTTTGGGGCTAAGGCCATGGAAACTGGCGAAATAACGTTGTCCGGGGGATTCACGCCAATGCGTTGCACCACAATTTTCCCCGGTTCGATCTTCGGGTAATTTCCCAGGGCGAAGCGCCGGTTGAACTCCGAGACGGTCACGCAGAACGCGCAGTTCTTCAGCTTGAGATCCAAGTACACGCCGTGCAGCAGCAGATCGGAGCCATGCAGCGTCATGCTGAATGGGATCCCCAGCAGGCGCGCCGCGACCATCGCGATCCAAGAGGAGAAATATCCGTGATGCACATGGATGTGCTCCACACTTCTGCCCTTGAGTCGCAGCGCGTAGCAAGCCCCCAGTAGCGTGTGCAGCAGCGCACGCGCCCGCAGCGCGGGGCGCTCCTTTCCTTGTCCAAGAACGCGGACGAAGAGATCCGCTAGCGAGCCGAATCGCCAGACACAAAGCCCGGCAGCGCGAATCAGCAACCCGAGTCTCAATGGCTGCAGGTACAGGGTTTCCGAGGCCAGCGAGTTTAGTGGATGTTCCTGCGCAGCTTCCTCAAAGCCAGCCTCGTCAGGGCCAGCATCATGGGGACCGGCGTCATGAGGACGACGCGCGCTGCAGGGCATAACGTCAATTCCTCGCCGGCGCAGCTCACGGATTTCCTCGAACACATACGGCTCGACCGGAGAAGGGAATTGATTGGCGAGATAGGCGATGATTGGCATTGGGAACCGCGTCACATTCAGCGCGGAGAACGGTCTTTGTTATTGGTTTTGCTCGAAAGCAGGGACTGGGATGGTCGGGTCACGCGCGAGTCGTCGTGCCGCGAGTCAATCCCGGGATGCACGCTGGCGCGGTTCGCGCGAGTGCTGGACAGCAGGAGGACTGGCTTCGCGCCGATCCAAATCGATCGGCCTTTGATGCCGTGACGCGTGCTGGCAAGGTCCAGGTAAGAACCGTAGCCCGACGGTACCGAGTAGACGGAACGACTACAGAAGCCGCTCACGCAGGACATCCCTGCATCCCACACCGCGAGCGTTGTGGTTCCATCGGGCCGGGTGAGTTGGCAGGTGTAGATCGTGCCTGCGGCAGTGCAGGGCCGGGTCATGGTGCTGCCTACCATCCACGAGTAGACCGCGGCGTAGGCTTGGGCCGCCGGGCTGGTGCAACCGGTTCCCGATCCTCCGTCGCTGCAACCGTTGACGCCGCTCTGGCTCCATAGGCGTCCCCAGGAGTTGCCCCAGGCATACCAGTACATGCGCCGGTAGCCAAGCGACCAGCCCAGCAAATAGGCTCGGGCAACGTAGGCCGACTGCATGTCGGGGTCGGGCTCCCGTAGCGCGGTATCGCCCCAGCTTCCTTCCGTACTCCATACCGGAAGCCCGGATGCCATGGCCGGAAGAGCCGCGCGCAGAACACTCCACTGGCCGCGTAGGACTTCCGGAGACGCGCAGCAACCACTGCCGTAGGTGTAATTGTGAGTGGCAATGACGTCGGTGGCGGTGGTTGCGCCGGAAGTGGAGAAGTAATCGCCGAGCGTGCTCACGTCGGGACCCGATGCCTGGGCGCTGGGACTCACCACGACTGCCAGGGGAACAACGCCTACGGCCGTCACATGAAAATCCTGGGCAACGCATCTCTCGCTTGTCGCCGTGATCGTCCCTGAACCTTTGAGAATGCAATACGCGTCCTGCGCCATGCGCACCATCTGGGCCTGCGTGCCGGTCCATGATTCGGTGCTGCGGCTGAATTCATTCCACATTTCGTAGGCCGCTACCCGGGAATAAGCGGCGGCATTCAGACCCGTGACATGGGTGGCAAGTTGGTGGATAAAGCTCCGCCAAGCTTGGTCGGTGCCGGTGCCGTCGGAATTCAGGTCCGCGGGCGGCGCGCAACTTCCGGTGGCCGTGCTGGCATAGTCGCAGCCCGCATTCGTGGGATTGCTGGAGATCCAATTCGGCGTGCCACCCACGACCAGGACAACTTCGAGCCCTGCGTGGGCGTGGGCCAGAGCCAGATAAGCATCAAGAGTTGAAAAATCGTACACGCCATTCGCCGGATTCATCTGCTGCCAGCGGGTATCGGTGTCCCACAAGCGAATGCTGCCGAAGGGAACTGTGGGCCAGGGCTGGCCTTTGACCAGATGCATGCCAAAATACTGGGCGGACACAGTGGTTTGCGCCGAGACGCACGTCGCCGCCAAAAAAAGAATGGCCAGCGCGATTGGTCTTACGCTCATTGATCTTCTACGCCCACGCGAAGCAAAGGCGACCGTTCCCGAGAACTGGCACGCTCCCCGGCAGCAAGAACATATTTCCTGAACTGCATTGCCGCGTAGCCCGGCAAAATCAACAATGTCCACGCTAACCAGGGTCGCCTGGTCAGGGAAATAAACAGAAGCGTGGCGAAGCCTGCTATCCAGGGTCCAAGTTTGTGATAGCGGATCTCAACTCTTACTGCCAGCTCCGCATGAATCACGAAATACGCCGCACATGCCAGAAGCTCCGCCCAGCCATAGCCGACGATCCCAAACCGAGGCAGCAGCCACCACGTTCCTATTCCCAGGAGGGCTACATGTACCGCGTACGAGCGCATCACCGTCCACTGCTGCCCGGTCACGAACAGTGCGGAGGCTTGCAGGTTGTAGACGGAGTTCACCAGCACACCGGCGGCAACGAAGGGAAAGACTGCAAGGCTGGGCATCCACCGGACGCCAATCACGTGCTTGACGACGAATTGTCCCAGCAATGCAAATGCGCATAGCAGGGGACCCAGCGCCATCACTTGCAGGTACACAGCTCGTTCCAGCGCGGCGCGGAGTTTCTCCGGCCTGGCCTGCAGTCGGGCTAGGGCTGCAACCGCCATTCGTCCCGCAGCCAGCCGGAATGTTCCCAGGGCTTCAGCAATGCGGATGGCCAGCGCCACAAACGCCACACCCTCCGCGCCGGCGAATCGTCCCACCAGCAACGGGTTGACCAGCGTTCGTAGCTGCCAGGTCCGCTGGGACGCCGTGATTCCAATGCCGAAGCTGAGCATCTCCCGCGCCTGCCGCACGTCGAGGCACGGCCGCGGCTGCAGTCCGGCGGACAAAAATGCGGCCACCAGCACGAAAATCTGCCAGGCGATCTGCCCTCCTACCGGAGCCCAGACTCCGCCACCGGACCAGGCCAGCGTTATCGCCAGCATCAGACCGACAACCTGCCCTCCCAACTCGATCCCCGCTACCCGGCGGAAGTCGAGTTCGCGTTCCAGTTTCGCCATTGGAACGCCGGTCAAGCCGGTGAGCGGAACCGTAAAGAGCAGTGCGAGATACGGCCAAACAAATTCGCGACTGCCGTACCAGCGAACTAGCAAGGGTGCCAGCGCCGCGCCTGCCAGGGTCACGCCAATGGAGGTGCAACAAATCACCGTGGAGGCAACGTCGTAAGTGCGCTTCTCTGGAGCGGTCTCGCGGCGCACCAGATACGTGTCCAGCCCGGCGCGTGCCAGGGTCGAGAGAAATGCAGCCAAGCCGATGGCGGTGACGAATAATCCGTAGTTATGCGGCCCGATCCACCGGGTCATGACCAGCATATTGCCCAGGCTGACTATCACACCCAGGCCATAGCGCGCGGCGAAGTATGCGCCGCCACGAATGGTTTGCGACGACAGCAGTTCGTCTCCGCCTGACAGCGAGCGCTCCGCACACACCAGCTCTGCCTGCAGTGCGGGTCCGGTGCACACTTCGGAAGGCGCTACAACCCGCGCTCTAGATTGAAAGGGCATGCAATTGATCGACAGCCCGGCGATTCTGCGCGGCCAGAATTCCCGCAATTGTGAATAGCAATCCGTTCACGAACTGATAGTTCATGACCACGAAACTGCCATTCAGCAGATACACCGCCACCAGGACCGGCCAGACCGAACGGAAATGCTCATCCAGGAAGGTGCCGTCCTCAGAGGCGGTGTGAGGGCGCCGCCGTGTACCCAGGCGAAATAACTCTATGACGACCCAAAAATATAAGACCAACCCCAGAAGCCCATGCTGCACGGCAATCTCAAGGTAAGTGTTATGAAAGAAGAAAGCCTTCTGATGAAAATCGTGGACCCGCTTCGCCAACTCCGGCTGCAGGTCGCTTGCTCCCCATCCGAAGAGCGGTTTCTCCAGGAACATCTCCAGGCCCGTCTGATACATCACGACACGGAATTCCACGGGGCTGCGTTCTTCCAGCCGGGTGAAGAATGAAGTGTTCGTGTCGTCGAAACTGAGCGCGGTCACTAGCCCCACTCCTGCAGCCAGAATCAGACAGAGACAAGCGGCGCGAACTCGTTTGTTCGGAGAGAGAAAAAGCAAGACTAGAACGCATCCTGCGAATGACAGCCATACTCCTCGGGTTTGGGTGGCCAGAATGGCCAGCGGCAAAGCCATCAGCAGCAACAGCGCCGGCAGCCCCCTAAGACTTCTTCGTCGAAACGAGTCCAGGGCCACCAGTCCCAGAAGGTTCAGAGTGACGCCGTTGGCCACCGCCTGCAGAAAGGGTCCGCGGGCGCGATCGGCGTGGATGCCCAGACCTTCGTCGAGAATAAAACGCGGACAAATCAGTTGCTTTGCACCGAATAGAAACAGGATGGCGATCAGACACAAATAGCCCAGCACCACCAATGCGAAGGCCTCGAACCTGCGCAACGAAGCGGCATCGTCGAAGACAAAACCGGCCACATGGTAGAGCGCGAACGGCACTACCCATTTGGCCGCAAACACGCTCCAGTTTTCCGCGTCATAGGGCTGGGATAGAACCGCGCCCAGCCCCATCAGCGTGAGGGCAGCCATGGGCCACATTCGCGGCTGAGCGATGGTGAGTGGGCACCGCAGCACCAGCGCCCGTATCAGCACCACAAACAGCAGCAGAAAGAAGGCGATCCGGTCCAGCCAGTAAAACTGCATGTCTGGAGGCCGAAAAAGCATTACCGTCAGGGTCGCGATAAATAGCAGCGAGGGCGCCGCCACCAGCGCGTGCAGCGGCCGGACTGCGGCAATCATGCTCCGCTGCGCCATGGCGGACAATGAAAATCGCGCCCTCAGCGATCCCGTTCTAGCTGGTCTGAACGAGGCTTCCGCGATCGAGCTGGGTGCGATCGAGATCATCCTAGGCGCCGCTTCCGTGCAGCATCACAAATAGCGTCTTCCACAAGATTCTCAGGTCCATTCGCAGATTCCAGTGCTCGATGTATTCCAGGTCGAGCGCCATATTGCGTTGAAACGAGGGATCGCGCCGGGCCGTGACCTGCCACAGCCCAGTGATCCCCGGAGTTACGTCCAGTCGCCGAAGGTGGTCCAGACGATACTTTGCAACGTCGTCGAGCGGGTGCGGCCTCGGACCCACCAGGCTCATCTCGCCCCACAACACGTTCCAAAACTGCGGCAGCTCGTCCAGACTGTAACGACGCAGAAACTGTCCCAGGCGCGTGATGCGTGGGTCCCCCGCAATCTTGAAGCACGGCCCCTGGCGCTCGTTGTCGGACCGCAGGCCGTCCTTGAGTTGGTCCGCGTTTGCGACCATGGTGCGAAACTTGTTGCAAATGAATTTCCGGCCCTTGAGGCCCGCCCGTTTCGCTCGATAGAGCACCGGTCCGGGCGAAGCCATCTTGATCGCGAGCGCGATCATTGCCATCAGGGGTGCGGTGGCCACCAGGGCCAGTGCCGAAAGCACGATGTCGAGAACCCGCTTCCAGAACAGACCCGACCTCGGGGCTTTCTCCTGGTGCAGTGCCAGCACCGGCAAGCCGCCGAAATATTCCAGCACGAGCGGACTCGAAAGGCGGTCCCCCGCCTGACCGCCTTCACCGCCCCCCTCAAAGCCGCGGTTGTGACGCCCGTCGTCATCAAAGAGATCGGGGATTACCCGAATGTTGAGCCGGTTACGCCTCGACTCCCGGATCACCCGTCGCGCGAGGTCGGGCTGATCCGGAATCGCCAGGATCACCTCATCCACAAATTCCCGGCGCGCGATGCGGGCGAGATCGGCCACCCGGCCGAGTACATTGCCCCCGACCGGTTCGCGTTCATCCACGAAGCCCACAACCGTACGACCGTGAATGCGTTCCCGCTCCAGGATGGCAGCCATTTCGCGCCCCAGCCGCCCGGCCCCGACAATCAGCACGTTCTGCTCACCGCCTCGCGCGATACGCCCGGACGCGACCCGCCGTTGCCATCGGTTCAACTCCAAGCTTTCAGCCGATGCGGCGACTCCTGCCGTATCCGAGTTAACCGAGTGCAGCTTCCTCGCCGCAACGTGGCCGGCTAACCGTGGGATTAGACCGGGTGGAGTTGGGCGGCCGGAGTTCTCGGGATTCGATGTGGCAGGGAAAGACACTCTAGGCCAGCTCCAGTTCGTATCCTTCAATCGTGACCGCCACCGAACGCTGAATGCACTCGATCGAGATGACCAGCGTCTTCGGGCCACTCTGTGCCAGAATGCCTTCCAGACCCTGGAGGCAACCGCCCCGAATTCTCACCCGCTGTCCCACTTTCAGAAACGCGTGCAGTGAACATGGAAGGTTCTGTGCGAGTAAGTAGCGCAGATCGTCAATCTGCCGGGATGGGATCGGACTGGCTTCCCCATGTACGTTGACAAAGCCAATCACTCCTTCGGTGTGTAAGACGTTCGCGCGCGACGGGGCCGATGTGTGAAGTCGCACGAATACATACCCCGAAAACAGCGGAAGTGAAATTGTCTTTTGCCGGTCAGTCCAGCGGTGAACTTCATTCAGGACCGGAAGAAACGTCTCTACACCCTTGCTTTGCAATTGGGCCGCAATTTTGTTCTCGAAACGGTATCGGGTTTGTATCGCGTACCAGGGTTCTTCCAGCAACGGTCGTGCTGAAGGTGGGTCTGCCTTCTTGGGTTCCGGCACCAACCGGTCGGGGTAGGTTGTCATGGGACGTCAGCGGGTGTCAGACAAAGCTCTGCTACTTGAGTCCCATTCGTATTTGCCGCTTGTTTCCACAAAAAATATTCCAGCGGAACAGCCTGGAGAAGACCCCGGAGAAAAACCTGGCTCGTTCCTACAGCCTCCGATAAATGCCTTCCGGGATTGGGAATGTTCGCCCGTTCAAGACCGAGCCCAGTAACCGTGCATTCGTGGCCTGCAGCGTCTGTACAGCCCTCTGCGCCGCCGCTCGCCGCGTCGAGTTGGCTTGCAGCACCAGAATGACTCCGTCGCTCAGGTAGCCGAGCAGCGCTGCGTCGCTGCACAGGCCGGCCGGCGGACCATGAAGCACCGTGTAATCAAATTCGAGGCGCAGTTCAGCTTCCACCAAAGCGACGTTTCCCGGTATCTGCGCAGCCAAAGCCTGGCTGACCCGCAAACAGATTCCGGCAACATCGCCGTCCTCGACGGCGCAAAACACAACCTGGCGCGCCGGTTTCGGCCAACCCGGAAGGAACACCTGCCGTACCAGATTGCGGATCTGCTCGTCTCCGAAGCGATCGGGGTTCCACGGCCCCGACTCGCGAACGGTTACCTGCGGTTCTGCTACGACATCTTCGAAGATGTCGCCTGCCAACGCGTGTTCCAGCAAATCAGGCCTTGTGCTCATCAGTGTTTCCCTCGCATACCGAATTTCGACGCTTGTTTCGTCTCTGCTCCTACTCCTGAGCCCAGCAACGCTACTCACCTCTCACGGCAGGGAAGCTAGAACCGGCGTACCCAGATACGCGATCACCTCATCCGGCGTCCGGAACCCCTGGTTCAGGTAGTCGGCGGCAAAGGCCAGACTAGTGCCCATCGTGCCGCCCAGCACTACGCCGACCAGGCCGAATACCCAGGCAGCTCTGGCGGGTAGCGCTGGCACTCTGGGTTCCTCGGCGATGGCAACGTTCAGAATGCCGCCCCGGTCCAGGGCATCTTCGATCCTCGCCTCCTCACGCTTGTTGACGTAAAGCAGATATTTTTCCTCGGCCACTTTCAGTTCACCCAGCAGCTCTCCCTGCCGGATCGCATTCCCTCCGAGCTTTTGAGCTGACTCCCGGTAGCCCGCTACCTGGATGCCGGTAGCGCGCCCATGGGCTTCGAGCGTGCCTAACTCCACTTGTGCCTTGATCAGTTCCGACTTCACCCATTCGTGATTGGAGTCTTGATTCGTGGTCTGCTCTCGCAGTGGCGACTTTTCTTCTCCGGCAATACTGTTCTTTGTTTCTGCGATTTGCTGGTCCACTTCTTCTACCAGCCGGTAGGAAGGCTGAAACTTGGTCAGCAGCTCGGTTCGCTTGAGCTGCAGTTCCAGCAGTTTTGACTTCATCTTTTCCGACAGTTGCGGGTTGTCGGAGCTGCGGACCTCAGTAATCGTCCGTTCCGGCAGCGACTGCAGCTTGGCCTGCAAACCTCGGATGCGCTGCGCGGTTTCGGCGATCGCCACTTGGGTCTGGCGGTTATTGGCTTCGGCGTCGCTGAGCTTCTGCAGTTCCATGTCCCGTTCCTGCGCCGCGGAGACCACGCCCTGATCGCTGGTGAAATCCATCAAGTGGAATTCCGCGTCCAGCAGTCCGCGCCGGGACTGCACCACTTGCTGCTCAAAAAATTCGAACTCTCCCGAGGGCCGGTGGACCCGCTGCTGCCGGGCCAGGTAAACCCGCGCCAGAGAATGAAGCACGGCCGCCGCCTGCTCCGGATCGGAGGACGAGTACGCCACTTCGATCAGGTTTGTTTTTCGCATGGGCTCGACTCTCAGCCGGCGCGTCATCCGCCGGACGGCCCTCGCCAGCCTGGCTTCGTCGTTACTTTTCAAGAGTCGCTCGTACCATGATCCTGTGCTTAGTCCCGCCGCCAGCACTACGGTTTGCAGAATTTCATCGTCCCGCAACAGCTCCGCCTGAGAATTCAACTCTTCTTCGGTGACTTCTTCCCGCTGAAACATCGGGGATGGCGTGGGTGTGGGCGTTACCGGAGCGTCCACTCGTCCCCGCCGCACCAGCACTTTCATATGCGCCTCGTAAGAGGGCGCAAGCACTCCGTACAGGACCACCGCCAGCAAGACTGCCGTAAAACTGCCGAAGCTCAGGCGCCTCTGCCGGAACAGCACCGCCAACAGATCACGCATGGTGGGAGTGGGAGCCGGTGTGGGCTTACGAATGATCGCGAGCTCTTCTCCCATACGGAGTTTCTCCTGGCGCGCTGGCCTTCAGGTTCGGTTGTCTTGGTATCGGGCAGCGGCTGGATCCGCTTGAGGGCACGGTAAGCCCGAGAGGCTTTGTTGCAAATCGGTCTTCGAAAGGAGGTGCTTTCCCCACTTCCCCCTAGAACTGGTTGGGATTCATGTAGGTGCTGATACTCGAAGTCGGCAGATAGCGCCGGATCTTCGAAATTTTGTTTTGCGGGACGTACAGCAGATCGCCTGGCCGCAGATGGAAGTCCTCGGCCAGGTTCCGCGACTTCAGCATTTGTTTTATGTTCAACACGCGAGCCTCGGTCCGCTCGTCTGAGACTCGCCGAAACAGGACCACTTCGGAGTGCTTGGCCTGCTCCGTGAATCCTCCTGCCATAGCCACGCCTTCGGTCACGGTGGCGTCGCCTCGCAATTCGTACTTACCCGGATGCCCCACCGCGCCGCTGGCGACGAAATACGGCTTTTCGAAGTCTTTGAGCCTGATGGTGACCTCGGGATCGTGCAGCGTAACGGCATAGGCCTGGCGGACAGCGTTCCGCAACTCGGCTATCGTCACGCCCTGCGCGTACAGCTCGTCCAGTTCCATGAGGGTGATGAAACCGTCCGGCTGTACGCTCACCGTCTGGTCAAACTCCGGTGCAAACGTGAATTTGATCTCGATCACATCGCTTCTTTGTAGCCGGTAGAGCGGACGGCGGTTCCCCATCTCGTCTGGACTCGATGCACCGTCCGCTATGCCGGATTTCGTAGGCCCCGCCGCCCCTTCGCTTGCCAGTGCCGCTTGCGTCGCCTGCTCTTGGGCCGCGGCAGCCACCGAACTTGTTTGCACGGCCCAGCCGCCAAGGGCCAACGCCGCGCTGATCAGAAGCCGCTTCATTTCTCAGTTGTCCTGTCTTTTGTCCTGCCGCTACAACTTGCAAAGTATCCCGGCGCGCTCAACCCGGCAAGACATGGGAAGTGCTGTCCTCGAACGTAGACGTATGCACCTGGCGATCCTCCGGGCCAGCGAGGTCGCTCTCGAGAAGATGGAGGGAACGGCAGAATCGGTGCTGCGCCACAGCGCCGGCGCGGGTTGCTACATCAGGAGCGTAGGAGGCAAAGGTGGAGCCGGGCCGCCGCGTCCTCGATTAGGATAGGTATTTGTTCCCGTCCTCGTCGGTGGTACCCACAAAAGTAGACTTGCCAAATCGCCCGAGCCGGTTTCCCAGCCGGGGCCAGGGTTCGGGATCCCCATGATCTCCATTCGATGCAGGTAGTTAAGGGCGACAGTCTCGATTGGCCTCCTCACTCTCTTTTCTGGTTATGATCCGGTTTCGCATTGTTCATCTAACCATTTGCGATGTCGAGATGTCACAGCTTTGCCACCTCACGGTCATGTAGGCTGCCGTCAATCAGCATCTGGATTGGACCGGAGGATTCGATTGTTTCCGCTAAGGACTTATGGAATCTATGTGCAGTACGAGTTCAAACTCGATTGGGGTGCTGATTGCCGACTCCAATCAAATGCAATGCCAGCTTCTGGTCAGCGCGCTGCGCCGCCGCCCGGAATTTGAGGTGACGTCCTGCATTCTTGACCCGGATGCCATCTCGCACGTCATCGCCTCCTTGCCGGTTCAGGTCGCCATCCTCAATGCCGACAGTCCCCGGGACGGCTGGCCCGACATGACGGTTGTTCGCCAGTTGCACCTCGCCCATCCCGAAGTGGCCAAAATCATCCTGCTCAACGCCTACGACCGCGACGTCGTGGTAAAAGCCTTCCGCTCCGGCGCCCGCGGCCTGTTTTGCTTCTCCCAGCATCCCTTTCGGCTGCTCTGCAAGTGCATCCAGAGCGTGCACCAAGGACAAGTGTGGGCCAACAGTGAACAGATGCAATATCTGGTCGAAGTCTTGAGTCAGGTGCCTTCCCTCCGTATGGTCAACTCGCGTGGGATCAGATTGCTCACGCCCCGTGAAGAACAGGTGGTTGCACTGGTGGCTGACGGACTCAGCAACCGCGAGGTCGCGCACGAACTCCGCCTGAGCGAGCACACCATCAAGAAGTATCTTTTCCGTATTTTCGACAAGCTGGGCATCTCGAGCCGCGTAGAACTGGTCTTGTACGCGCTCAGTCACGGCGACTCCCGCCAGGCGGAATGGGTAGCCGGCGCCTATGCGTAACAACCTGGGAATAGCAGACAGAACGCAGCGCCCTCAACCAGCCATCATCTGGTTTCCGGCATCTTCTTGCAGACGATCACCGTGTGTCCCGTCTTGGAATCGATCCGCGTGGTCACGGGCTCGCAGCGGCAAGAGACCGTGTTGGCGTTCTCCTGCTTGCTGATAACACAGTGCTCGATCACCTCCGCCGAGGCCGGCGGCATCTGACTGCGAATCGGGGCCGGAACCGGGATCGAAGGCTG
>WNEZ01007256.1_pt1 | contig 12020 bp, 5 predicted proteins | sample 5400521 | NCBI WGS metagenome assembly WNEZ01 (sample SAMN13153339, study PRJNA577476) | soil metagenome | isolation source: 120 cm saprolite under Douglas fir tree site 2 hole 1 replicate 1 | place: USA:California | collected 2015-04-18
GTTTTTCCAGGAACGACGCGAGCCCCTCCTGGAAATCGGCTGTCGTGCGAATATTCGCGCTTTCCGCGATGGCGAGTTCGAGTTGGCGATCCACTTCGGGTGCAGCGATGTCACAGAGCAGTTTCTTCGTTTTCAGCAGGCTCGTTGGGCTGGATGCCAGCAACGTTGAGGCGCGTGTCTGCGCCGCAGCCATCAATCCCGGAGTGGGCACGATTTGAGTAACTAAGCCCATGCGGTGTGCTTCCGCTGCGACGATTATCCTTCCGGTCAACAGAAGATCGCGCGCGTGTTTTTCGGCGATCTGGCGCATCAGGAAAACCGCCACATTCGCTGGGATGAATCCTATGCACACCTCTGGGTACCCGAACTTCGCTTCCGGGGCCGCTAGAGTGAAATCGCAAAGTGTCGCGATCCCGCATCCGCCCGCGATCGCTGCTCCGTTGACCGCTGCAATCGTTGGCTTTGGGAAACTCCAAATTCGACGAAGGAGCCGCGCAAAGCGGCGCGCGTCCTCAAGATTTTCCTCATGCGACTGGGTAGCGAGCGCTTTCAACGCCGCAAGGTCCATCCCGGAGGAGAACGCTTTACCCTCACCTGTCAGGATTGCGACTCGCGCGGAACTGGTTTCGACCTCACCGAGTGCGTCCATCAGGTCGTCTATCATTTCGGGCGAGATGGCATTGCGTTTTTCAGGCCGGCTGAGCGTGATGGTCGCGATGTCGCCGGAAATTTGGAGCCGTAGTGTGCTATACGCCATTCGTGTGCGACCTCCCGACACTCCACTCGCCCAGTAAGCCCGATAATCCGAGAAGAACTCCGGCTGCGAAGAGTGTGTGACATCTCATGCGTGAAGCGCCTATGTAGCGTCGGCCTTTAGGCCGACACAGTGGATGCAAGCACATGCCCGCCTGAAGGCGGGCGCTACATAGACCAGAAACAGGTTCTCACGCAGCCTCTGAACACCTGGAAGGCAAAAATTCGCAGAGCCTGGTATTTGCAGCTCGCCGCGGTCTGACCGGGGCGAGAAATTTCTCTTACCGGGCGCCCACCTCATGCGCATACTTGGCCCGGATTGCCCGCGTCATCGCGATCACCGGTTCCAAAGCGTCGGCGCGAATTCCAGTCTCTGCCCCTCTTACGGCCAGCGCGGACAGAGCCGTTTCCGTCGCAATATTTCCCACCAGAGCGTCGCCCGCGAACGGACACCCGCCGAGTCCGGTCAGCGCGCCATCGAATCTCCGGCACCCGGCGTCATATGCAGCCAGAACTTTTTCGGCCGCGTTTTCGGGGCGACTATGAAGATGAACGCCCAACTCGACGCCCGCAACGCAGTCCTTCACCGTATTGTAAAGCGCGCCGACATACGCCGCAGGCGCCGTGCCTACCGTATCCGCCAGGGATATGGTTCGAACTCCTATATCCTTGAGCCAGACCAACGCATCTTCCACGATTTCCGCCCCCCAAGGTTCTTCGTACGGATTTCCAAACGCCATCGAAATATAGACCACCAGGCCGTGTCCGGAGGATTTTGTCACCTGGCTAAGTTTTCCGACAAGTGCTCGTGACTCGCCGCGGGACATGTTGGCGTTAGCCCTGCGGAAATACGCCGAGATGGAATAAGGATATCCGAGGGTCGTCACCCCCGGCGTCGCGAGAGCGCGTTCCATCCCTTGCTCATTCACGACGATTCCAATAATTTCGGGCCGCTCCGCCCCCGCGGGAAGTCCCGCGAGAAATCCCTGCATCACGTCTTCGCTATCGGCCATCTGGCGCACGTGCTTAGGTGATACGAAGCTGACGGCGTCGATACGCTTGATCCCTGCCGCCGTGAGCTTGAGCAGGTATTCGACTTTCGTCGCTGTCGGAATGATTTCTGTGAGCCCTTGCCATGCGTCGCGAGGGCACTCGACAATTTGTACTGTCTCAGGCAAATGAGATCCTCTGTAGTTGAAAGTTCACAGTCGACAGTTGAGAGTTAAGAGACACCACCTTCTACCCTGGGCGGGGTTTGGGACGCCCTCACAAAGCCTTCCCTACCTTATTGCGCAAGCCGTTAAGCATTCTTGCAATCTCTTCTGCCTCGGCGAGGGCGGGGGTTGTAGTTGCCGCAGACAAGTATCCCAAGTCACGGCTTACCATCAACAGATATTCCGTTTCTGCCAGAGATCCCTCAGCAATATTGAGGAACCGTGCGTATTCTGGATTGGTGTGCCGCTTGGATCCCTCAGCGATGTTCGTCGGCACGGAGAGAACTGCGCGACGTAGCTGGGAAGTAAGTCCATACCTTTCGTCGGAGGGAAAACTCTTCGTCAAGCGATAAACGTGTAGTACAAGAGCATGACTCCTTTGCCAGACCTTCAAATCAGTGAATCTTTGCATCGTTGCGCACACGCGGCCGGGTTGTTCGGTGTATTACTCTCGACTCTGAACTGTCAACTCTCAACTAAGTTTGCAATACACCGGTCCTGAATTCCGATCGGTTTGATGGTCATATGTCGCGCGAATGGATTCTTTCAGTTCCTTTTTGTCCGCGTCGGAGAGCTTCTTGCCTTCGCGCTCAAGCTGCTTGATTTTAATTTCGACGAGCGTTGCGGCCGCCGAGTCGCCGCTCATCACGGCGTACCGGGCCGTTGGCCAGGCAAAAACGAATCGAGGGTCGTAGGCCTTCCCGCACATGGCATAGTGTCCCGCGCCGAAGCTTCCTCCGCAGATCACCGTAATCTTCGGCACTACGCTATTCGATACGGCGTTCACCATCTTGGCGCCCGCGCGGATGATGCCGCTCCACTCCGCCTCCTTTCCGACCATGAAGCCGTTGACGTCGTGCAGAAAAATCAGCGGCACGAGGTTCTGATTGCAATCCATGATGAATCGGGCCGCTTTTTCGGCCGACTCGGTGTAGATCACGCCGCCAAACTCGATCCTCTTCTCACCCGTCGCGGCGTCGATCGTGGGCACGTGCTTCTTGTTGTTGGCGACGATTCCCACGGCCCAGCCGCCGATTCGCGCGTAGCCACAAACCAACGTCTTGCCGGATTCCGCGCGATACTCTTCGAATCTGCTGGCGTCGACGACGCGGGCGATTACCTCGCGCATGTCGTATTGCCGGGCCGGGTCCGAGGAAAAAATGCCGTAGATTTCCTCCGGCGGATACGCGGGATGTTCCGATTCCTTGTAGTCAAATCGCGCGGCGAGCGGGTGCCCCATCTTATCGACGAGCGCGCGAATGCGTTGCAGGCACGATTCGTCGTCAGGCTCGCGAAAGTCGACGGTGCCGCTGATTTCCGCGTGCACTTTCGCGCCGCCGAGTTCTTCGGCGGACACTTTCTGCCCAATCGCGGCCTGCACCAGTGCGGGTCCGGCGAGAAAAAGCCCCGAGCCGTCCGTCATCAGGATGTGGTCGCACATTACGGGCAAATACGCGCCTCCCGCAACGCACATCCCCATGATGGCGGTGATTTGCGGTATTCCCATGGCGCTCATGACGGCGTTGTTGCGGAAGACGCGTCCGAAATCGTCGGTGTCGGGAAAGACATCTTCCTGCAGCGGCAGGAACACGCCCGCGGAATCGACCAGATAAATGGTTGGAACGTGGTTTTCGATGGAAATGTTTTGCGCACGGATGACTTTTTTCGCCGTGAGCGGAAAAAATGCGCCGGCCTTCACCGTCGCGTCGTTCGCGATGATCATGACGAGGCGGCCGCATACGCGCCCAAGCCCCGTGACGGTTCCCGCTGCCGGCGCGCCGCCCCACTCCTCATACATTTCGTAGGCCGCATAAATTCCCAGCTCGAAAAAGGAAGTGTGCGGATCGATCAGTTTCGCTATTCGTTCCCGAGCCGTCAGGCGGCCCTTCTTATGCTGCGAATCGATGGCTTTCGCGCCGCCGCCTTGTTGGGTCTCGATCTCCTGATTCTTGATTTCAGCGACTAAATCCACCATCCGGCGGGTATTCTTTTCGTATTCAGGCGAGTTTCGATTGACCTTCGTTTCGACAACGGAACTCGTCAAGGGCGGCTCCTCATATGTTTCCCCGGCCGCGACGTACTCCCGCGGCGAATCGACAGTATAAGCTGATTCCGCGCAGTTGTGCATCGCGCCGTCAGAAGATGTCACTGAGACAAGAACTCCTGCCTGTCCCCTTGTGGTGTGATGAAATCGCGATAGACAGACAAGGGTGTCTGTCCCACTTACCAGGCAGACCGAATTCCCCGGAATAAAGCATTGTCTCGCGGAGGGTTCTACCCAGGAGACACTCCGTGCAAATACGCGGAGCATCACCCCGCAAACTTATCGTATAGTCTTTTCAGGACGCCAAAACCTTATTTGCGCCTGCTGCGTCTAAATTAAGATAGATGTCTCACGTGTTGCCAAGGAGAACCGGAATGATGTCCGCGTTGTGCAGCCGCTTTTTGATCCTCGCTTTCTCCGTTGCAGTCATGGTAGTGAACACATCCGGCCAGACTTCGTCAAAAAAAAGTCCGCCGAAAAAAGCGCCGGTGAAACCTAACACCTCCGCGGCGGGATCCGCGGCACAAAGCGAAACGCCGAGCATCAAGTTTGAGAAATATACGTTGCCCAATGGCCTCGTCGTGATTCTTTCCGAGGACCATCGCCTCCCGCTCGTTTCCACCAACATCTGGTATCACGTGGGACCCGCGAATGAACTTCCCGGACGCACTGGATTTGCCCACCTGTTCGAACACATGATGTTCGAAGGCTCGAAGCACATTCCGGGAAACGGGCATATCCGGTTCCTCGAAGCCGCCGGGGCTTCCGATCTCAACGGCACAACAGATTTTGACCGCACGAACTACTTCGAGACGCTCCCTTCAAATCAGTTGGAGCTGGCCCTGTGGCTCGAGTCGGACCGGATGGGGTATCTCCCCGACCAGCTCGACCAGGCCAGCCTGACGAACCAGCAGGACGTCGTTCGAAATGAACGGCGCCAGAGCATCGAGAACTCGCCTTACGGCATCGTGGAAGAAACTGTATTCCACAGGCTGTTTCCCAAGGGCCATCCGTACTATGCCGACGTAATGGGGTCCCACGCGGACATTCAGGCGGCGAAGATCGAGGACGTCCGCAATTTTTTCAAGCTCTACTACGCGCCGAACAATGCGAGCCTCGCCATTGTCGGCGATTTCGAACCCGCGAAGGCGAAGCAGTGGGTCGAGAAGTATTTCGGTCCATTGAAGCGCGGCGCTCCCGTGCCGAAGATCGCGGCCGTCACGCCTCCCATCGCCACGGAGCGGCGCGCCGTCATTCACGATCAGGTGGAGTTGCCGCGCGTCTATGAGGCCTGGCTGACGTCCCCGATCTTTAAACCAGGCGACGCCCTGGCCGATCTCTCCTCGGACATTCTCGGCGGCGGCAAATCCAGCCGCCTTTACAAAAAGCTTGTTTACGAGAAGCAAATCGCGCTGGATGTCACCGCATCGCAGAATTCGCTGATTCTCGGATCCGTTTTTGAGGTTGCAGTAACAGCGCGGCCCGGCCACACGCCCGAGGAAATCGAGAAGGCCATCGACGAAGAGCTTGCAGCGTTCCGCATGGACGGCCCCACTCCCGCGGAACTCGAGCGCGCGCAGAATGGCGTCGAGACTCGCACCATTCAGGGTCTTCAGCGGCTCGGAGGATTTGGCGGCATTGCCGACCGCCTGAATGAATACAACCACTATCTCGGCACGCCGGATTATCTCGCGCAAGACCTTGCGCGATACCGGAATGCGACCGTTGCCTCGATCCGCGCGTTTGCCCAGGAGCAATTGAAGCCCACGACCCGCGTCGTCGTGTATGGCATCCCCGGCAAACCGGAGCTGGGGCCGGATGTTCCCACGCCAAAGACGCAACAGAAGGGCAAGAACAGAGGTGGGGAAGCGGTTAACGCGGAAGCTGCGTGGCGCGCGAACCCGCCGCAAGCGGCGTCTGCTCCGCAACTGAATCTGCCCGTGCCTGAAATTTTCAAGCTCGAAAATGGCTTGACGGTGGTTTACAACTACAGGCCCGGACTGCCCGTCGTCGCGGTTGATCTGGTTTTCAACACGGGAAGCGGGGCCAATCCAATCGAGAAGCCCGGCCTTGCAAGTTTCACAGCGAATATGCTGCAGCAAGGCACAGCAAAGCGCAACGCCATACAGATCGCCGATGAGGCTGCCCTGCTCGGCACCACGCTTTCCTCCGGTGCGAACATGGACGGGTCCAGCGTGAGTACGAGTGCGCTCAGCAAGAATTTTTCCGGAGCGCTCGATCTGGTCGCGGACATTGTCCTTGACCCCACGTTCCCGCCCGAAGAAGTCGAACGCCGCCGCGCTGCGCGCCTGGCTGCGCTCGCCAACGATCGCGGCGAACCGAATGTCGTGGTGTCGCGCACGGGAGTGGCTGCGTTGTTCGGTCCTCATCATCCGTTCGGTTACGACAATACGGGCACCGAGGAATCGAACAAGGCGATGTCGCGCGAAGACATGATGAATTTCTGGAGGACCAACTACGTTCCGAATAATGCCGCCCTCGTCGTTGCGGGAAATATCTCCCGGGACGAACTGAAGGCACTGGCCACTGGCAAATTCGGCGCCTGGAGCACCGGGGAAGCCCTGCGGCCGCAAATCGGCGCGCCGGAAACGACCAAGGCGCGAATCGTCATTGTGGATCGTCCAGGTGCCCAGCAGACGATGATGCGTCTGCTGCAGCTCGGCGTGAGCCGCGCGACGCCTGACTACGCGGCTCTCGAAGTCATGAACTCCGAGCTGGGCGGTTTGTTCTCGAGCCGCATCAACCTGAATCTTCGCGAGGAGCACGGTTACACGTACGGCGCCAGCTCCCAGTTCGTCTATCGCCGCTCGCTGGGATACTTTGCGGCCGGCGGTGGAATTCGGACGGACGCCACTGCGCCAGCCGTCACTGAGACGTTGAAGGAAATCCGCCGGATGATCGATACGCCGATGACCGCGGAGGAATTGGCTCTAGCGAAGGATTCTCAGTCGCGGTCGCTGCCGGGATTGTTTGAGGGCAGCGGCGAGGCTGCCGGAGCCCTCGCGGAAATCTTTTTGTACGATCTTTCGCCCGACTATTACGCGAAATTGCCGGAGCGGCTCTCCGCCGTCACAGCGGAGAATGCGGAGGCGGTCGCCAAGAAGTATTTGCACCCCGACCAGATGATCCTGATTTGCGTTGGAGATCGCGCGAAGATTGAGCCGGAACTGAAGACGCTCGAGCTCGGCGCCATCGAACTCCGCGACGCGGATGGCAAGATCATTCAGTAGGACTCTAGAGTCTGTGTGAGAACCTGGTTTTGGCCTATGTAGCGCCCGCCTTCAGGCGGGCATGTGCTTGAATCTACAGTGTCTGCTTTAAGGCCGACGCTACAAAATCGTTTCGCACGCAGGCTGTCACACAGCCTTTCTAGTGGGCTTTCTGCGCGGCGCGCTTGCGGACAAAAGTGACGATGTCTTGCGTTGACGTGCCGGGAAGAAATATTTCAGCGATGCCCGCCTTCTTCAGGCCGGGGATATCCGCTTCCGGAATCGTGCCGCCAAGCAGCACAGTCACATCGCTCATGCCTTTCTGCTTCAGCAGTTCCATCAATTGCGGCGCAAGCGTGTTGTGCGCGCCGGACAGAATCGAAAGGCCGATCACGTCGACGTCCTCCTGCGCGGCTGCGGAAGCGATCATTTCCGGTGTCTGCCGCAGGCCGGTGTAAATCACTTCCATCCCCGCATCACGCAGCGCGCGGGCAATAATTTTCGCACCGCGGTCGTGGCCGTCCAGACCAGGTTTCGCAATCAGCACCCGAATTCTCTTTTCAGGCATCTCTCTGTGTTCTCTGTGAACTTTGTGTTAAAAGCTTTTCTCGTTACACGATAAATCGCCGAACCCCGTCCTTCAAGACGCTTACGTTGAAATTGATAAGCAAGCCCAGCCGATGGCCTGACATTCGCAAGTACGTCAAAATTATCGCTTCATGAATAGGACCTAGACCGCCCACCGATTTCAATTCCACAACGATTTTGCCCTCGACAAGAAGGTCGATCCGGTAGCCACATTCAAGCTTAATCTGTTTGTATACAACAGGCACTGCTTTTTGGCGCTCGACTTTCAAGTTGCGGAGTTGAAGCTCATGGGCGAGACACTCTTCGTATGCCGACTCCAATAGTCCTGGACCGAGATGTTTGTGGACCTCTATCGCTGCTCCAATAATTTCGCGAGTGATTTCGTTGTTGGTCATATAGAGAGCGAGTGGAAAGGAATTTAACACAGAGGGCACAGAGTCCACAGAGATTAGGAAGAGGAGAAAGAGCTACGTGACGGCGACCTCTTCGTAGGTGCCGAAGACGTCGCGCAAGGCGGCGCAGATTTCTCCGAGCGTGGCGTAGGCCTTTACGGCGTCGTAAATGTGCGGCATGAGGTTCTCGGTGCCCTGCGCGGCTTTGCGGAGCGCTGCAAGCCGCCTGATGACTTCATCCCCGGAACGCGCGGCGCGAAGATTGCGGAGGCGCTCAGCCTGGCTGGCACGCACCGATTCGCCGATCTGCAAAACGTCGATCGGTTTTTCTTCACCGATGTATTCGTTCACGCCGACGATGATTTTTTCCTTGCGGTCGACGGCCATCTGGTAGCGGTATGACGCGTCCGCGATTTCACGCTGCGGATAGGACTGCTCGATGGCGGCGACCATGCCGCCCAAAGCGTCGATCTTGTGAATGTAATCCCAGGCTCCGCGTTCGACCTCGTTGGTCAGCGTTTCGACGAAATAGGAGCCCCCGAGCGGGTCCGCCGTGTTGGCTACGCCCGTTTCGTGAGCGATGATTTGCTGCGTGCGCAGCGCGAGAGTCGCGGCAAATTCGGTCGGCAGCGCCCAGGCCTCGTCCAGCGAATTCGTGTGCAAGGATTGCGTGCCGCCCATCACCGCGGCGAGCGCCTGCAACGCGGTGCGGACCACATTGTTGTAAGGCTGCTGCGCGGTGAGCGAACAGCCCGCGGTCTGCGCGTGGAATCGTAGCGCCCACGAACGCGGCGACTTCGCGCCGAACCGCTCGGTCATCGTCTTGTGCCAGATGCGGCGCGCGGCGCGGTACTTGGCGATTTCCTCGAAGAAGTCATTGTGTGCGTTGAAGAAAAAAGAAAGCCGGGGCGCGAAATCGTCAACATCGAGGCCGCGCCGCATGCCCCATTCCACGTATTCGATTCCGTCACGCAACGTGAACGCCAGCTCCTGAATTGCCGTCGAACCCGCCTCGCGAATGTGGTAGCCGCTGATGGAGATCGTATTGAATTTCGGCGTGTGGCGCGTGCCGAACTCGAACGTGTCAATCACCAGGCGCATCGAAGGTTTGGGCGGGTAGATGTACTCCTTCTGTGCGATGTATTCCTTCAAGATGTCGTTTTGCAGCGTGCCGCCAAGGTTGCTCCAATCCACGCCCTGCTTTTCCGCGACGGCCAGATACATGGCCCAAAGAATTGCCGCCGGCGAGTTGATCGTCATCGATGTCGAGACGCCGCCGAGCGGAATCTCGTCAAAGAGCGCCTCCATGTCCGCAAGGGAACTGATGGCGACACCGCACTTGCCGACTTCGCCTTCGGCAAGCGGATGGTCGGAGTCATAGCCCATGAGCGTGGGCAGATCGAAGGCGACGGAAACGCCGGTTTGTCCCTGCGAGAGCAGGTAGCGGAAGCGCCGGTTGGTGTCCCCGGCCGAACCGAAGCCAGCGAATTGACGCATGGTCCAGAGACGGCCGCGGTACATCGACGAGTGAATACCGCGTGTGTAGGGAGGCTCGCCGGGAACGCCCAGTTCGCGCGCGGGGTCCCATCCCGCGAGATCACCTTGCGTGTAAAGGCGCGCGATCGGGTGACTCGAAATCGTTGTGAATTCGGGGGACCGCTCCGGAGATTTTTCAAGCGCTGGGCGAAGCAGAGTTTTCTCCCACGTGCGTTCACGATCCGAAGGTCTGCGAGGGACCTCGCCAGCGGCGGGTGCTCCGGGTTTGCGTGCGTTTGTCATTAGGGCGGCTTAACGTGCGATGCGCAGCTTTCCGCAAGCAAAGATGAATTCTAGGCGAAGCAAGAGGAGAGGACAAGACACATCGACTCTTGGGTGGTGACTCAGTTTGGTTTTGGAGGGCATGAACACCTGCCCGCCCCAAAAACGGGCGGCCGCTACAAGATCAACTGCCACAAACAGAGGACGGGTTTGTAGAGGACTCTCCGTCCCGTGTTCTCTGGGACGGAGAGGGCACTTCCTTTTCTCTTCCGCAGCCGCCATGAAACTTCTATTGCCCGTTGCCGGCTCCTGAGGAACCCGTTGCGGTTGCAGGTGAAGCCGCGGGTTGCTTCGCGCGGTCAACGAACAATTGACCGGAAGACGAAGTGCCGGGAATCAGCGTGTCCTTCGGCGTGTGGCCCGATTTGGCATCGGCGATCGTGATGTTGTAAACCTCGAGAGTGCGGCCCATCGCGCGGTCAAAGTTCACTTTCGCTTCGGCGAGGTTTATACGCGCACGGACCTCGGCGCTGGCGGCGGACGCCAGTGTGTTCTGATCGGAAACGATGTTGAACAGAGTCGAAGCTCCCAGCTGATATTTCTTCTGTTCGGCGTCAAGCGTTTGCTGATCGAGGTCGCGCGTCTTCGAGGCGGCCTGCAACGTGACGCGGGCCTGTTCGAGAACAATTTGCGTGTTGTGAACATCAATCGCGACGTTATTCACGACCTGCCGGTAGCGGGTCTCATCCTGGCGTGTCGTCAGGAGCGCCGTGACGTTATCGCTCTGTGCCTGGCGGTTGCGGATCGGAATCGTCAGCGTGAAGCCCGCGTTGAATTCGGGATAGACGCCGGTAAACATGTCTCCGAGAGAGGTGCTCAATCCCGATGTGATTTGGGGCGGGGGACTGGTGCAGAATGTGCCACTCGGGGTGCACGGGTGGTTCACTCCCGCGAGACCTTGCGTGGCATACTCCCCGGAAAGATTAAGAACGGGAAGCAGCGCATTCTTAGTGGCGCGCACATTGATGTCGTCCGCCTTGAGCGTAGTGCCTGATTGCAGGACGTCAGGGCGCTTGGTAATGGCTTCCTTAATGGCGTCTTCGAGGGAAATCTTCTCAACTTCAGGTGGCGCCACATCGGCCGTGTCGGTGGGGATAATTTCGACGATGCGCAGTGCGGGGGAAGTCGGATCCTTGGAGATCAGATTCAACAGCGTTAGTTGGTCCTGGAGCAGGGTCGTCTGCGAGAGAATCAATGTTTGATTTGCAGTTGCGACCTGCGCCTCGGCCTGGACGATTTCCAGAGGCGCTAACGTTCCGATATCAACCTGCTTTTTGTTGTCGCTATAGAGCTTGTTGGCCAGTTCGATCTGGTGCAGTGCAACGTCGACATTTCCTCGCGCGAACGCAAGTTCCCAGTAGGCGTTGGCGACTGCGGTGATGGACGTGATCACCTGCTGCTCGAAAGTCTGGTCGGCCATGAATTTGTTCAGCTTTGCAATCCTGATGTTCCGCTCATTTGGAAGAAGCCCAAACCCGTTCAGCAATTGCTGGTTTCCGATGAAAACAAAGTTGGAGGTGACGAAAGGGCTGAAAAAGTTTGCCGGGCTGGACGTGGACCCACGCGTATTGTTGAACGCGGCTGAAAATGCCGTGCCGGTATGAAATCCCTGGGAGTATTGCAAGTTGCCAATGGCGGCGTGCGTGTTCAATACGGAAAAATTCCTGGCCGTGCCAGAGCCTGTACCCGTGCCGGCAGTGAGCGGGTTGTTCACGGGAATTGTTCGTTGGTCCAAGCTGAACGTCGAAGTAAACTGAGGGTCGAAGCTTTGTGCGGGGACGTTGCCGAGCGCAGTCAGGGTCCCGCGAGACGCCCCACCACCCAATGTGCGAAGAAAGTTTGCTTCCGCAAGCCAAGGAGCATATCGCTGGATGGCGATGTCCAGATTGTTCTGCAATGCCAGGTCAATCGCGTCCTGCAGGCTGATGCGCAGCTTGCCGTCCTGGATCATTTGCTCGATGCGGGGCGCGTTGGTAAGAAC
>WNEZ01004610.1_pt1 | contig 12019 bp, 18 predicted proteins | sample 5400521 | NCBI WGS metagenome assembly WNEZ01 (sample SAMN13153339, study PRJNA577476) | soil metagenome | isolation source: 120 cm saprolite under Douglas fir tree site 2 hole 1 replicate 1 | place: USA:California | collected 2015-04-18
GATGACGAAGATCAGGATCCAGTCAAATGGTCTGGTAATTCGAACGAGATGATCAAGCTGTTCGGGCGATGCGGCCCGTTCCAGCGCTACTGCGCGAAATGTGCGCTGCGAAAGGTCGGTCATTTTCCCAAGTCCGCAACCGAACCAAGGACCCTCTCCCCAGTCGTGAGCAGTTGCTGATTTCGTCGATAACACACAGCTCTGTCCCTCTCGACGCCAGATAATACATAAAAAACCAACCCAGAACAACCAAACGGTCCAGACGGGTGCCACAAGGAACGCGCGTTCGTCGGGCAAAATTGACGCAGACAAGGATCAGACGACGCTAGCAGCGTGCGAAATGGCGAACTATGCTTGCTCGAGTATTTTTCGAGGTTAGTCCAATGGGCGTAACCGCCGTCTGGAAATTGAGACTCAGGTTTGCCGGTGGGGAGGGGACCCCCGCTCGCGAATTCGTGCGGGAAAGACGATCCATCGTCGGCGCGCAATGCGGATGGATACGGTCGCTCGTCCTCGGCTTTGGAATTCTCATGCTCGCGCCGGGAGTCTCCAACAGTGGCGTCCTTAGCGAAAGCGACTTCAAGAAAGTTGAAGAAATAAAGCCGCTGTTCCAGAGCTTGATGGGTGATCTCGCTCAGACCTCCAAGCGACCGGACATTTCCAGCGGTGATGCCGATTGTGTCATGTCGACAATCCGGGAGCTCCTTCAGATCTCCGAGGAGCTTTCGAGCTACGAATATCTCATCACGATCGAAAAAGAGATGACTGATTTCGGCGACAACAGCCCGGTGAAGGGCGTCGTGAAATTCGCGATCGAAAAGTCGAACACGATTCTTGCCGACGAAAGGAAGCGATTGGCTCAATTGTCGGACCGGTGTTCGCGCTTTCCGCTGGCTTTCGGGAAGACGCAGCAGGCGCTACAATTCATTGATACGACAACCAACCTTCTCAATTCAATCCAAGTGCGCTTGTGAAAAAAGCGCTCAGCCAACGGGTTGCCCGGGACGAACAACATTTCGTCGCCCGGCGCCTAACGTCGTTGCGGGCGGCCTGAATTTCTGACCTCAACAGATTTCGGAAGCTGCTCGATCGGTCCGCATCCACCGTCCTGAGTTCGAGCCACGGACCATTGCCGTCAATCCGGTAGGTGACGACAGTCACAGTCTGTCAGGTGACGGGCCGCGGATGCCCGGAACTCAACATCAACCACTCCTAGCGAACGGACAAGATGATCATGAGCAATTTCCTGAATTGGAAGACGAGCGTTGATTGCGAAATGTGCGTCCTCACGCCCGAGCAACTTGAGGAAGTCAATGGCGAAGTCGTTATCGTCGGCTGCACAACGCGGCCACCGTTCGGCGGCTATCCGCCTGGGACGATCCTTTGGAATCCCTGGATCGGTCAACCCTACCCGCAGCCGATTTGAGGCAATGGAAGCCGGAAGGCAGCAGCATGCCGGGTTGCTGGCGAAACCATCTCGCCACCTGGGTCATATCGTAGCCAAAGCTGACTGCCACTGTAGGGCGTCCGTGATTTCTCTCACAGATAGAAAAACCACCCTCCGGTATCAAACACGAGTGAGGCACTGGCTTGCTTTGAGCCAGATGTTGTTCACATGAAACTCCTGAGGAGGGAAGTCATGAGTGAAATGCGTGAACTGATCGATATGGAACTCGACGCCGTGTGTGGAGGGTTCCTCGACTTCGGCAATATCGTCATACAGCCGAACATTGCCACGCAAGTTGGTGTGGCTGTCGGCGGCATCAGTGGCATCACCGGCGGTAACGCTGGTAACGCCAGCGTCACACAGCTGCTCGGTCAGCTGAACTTCAGCTCTATCGCCTAAATTACAGATGCCCGCACACTCCTTGGCTGTTCCCGGGGGGTGTGCGGATACAAATTCAATCGAGAATTCTCATGGACACGAGCACCCTCGCTCAATGAATTACGGGAAGAGGGTCTCGACACGGTGTCGATGCCCAACGAGCGTACCTGCCGAGAGATGCTCATCCCACAGCGGATGGCCCGGCCGGGTCCATCAAAAGCGATCAGGAAACCATCCCCCGCCGTGTTCACCTCCCGGCCACGGAACCGCGCCAACTCCCTTCGCACAATGACGTGGTGTTGCTGCAGCAGTTCACTCCGCTACGAAAGAGCCAGCCTGTTCCATTAGCGATGCGCGGAATCTCCTGAATCCAGAGAGCAATGTACCAGGCAGGGCTTGGCTGTGGAGCGAGGGTACCCGCATGGGAGAAAGGGAATGGCGTCGCAGACAAGAACTCGGTTGCGCTAATGTCAGCGCTCACCTCGTCTTGTTCTTGCTCTGGTTCTTCGACGACGTTGAAAGCGTAACCAGCGGTAACTCGGACATCCGCAACTCCCCCGCTGAGATCAAGACCTGAAACTGTCGTGCTGTATGGCATGTGAAGGTCCCGACCTGAACATTCGGCCCTGCCGCTGCCGTCACTAGTATCAATAGCAATGATCTAAAATACTACCAGAACTTGATCTGGGAGTCACCACGAGGACAGCTTCGGGTCATTCTCGATAGAGTCTGCGCCGTTGCCTGCCATTTGATGTCCGCTTTGCCCCCCAGGCAACAACCGGTGCCGGGGCCGGGCCAGGAGCATTGTGTTTGGCCAGACGCCTGTGATTCAAACTTCAAAACCGGGGGCTTGAATCATGCGCTATGAACTCGCCGATTATGAATGGTCCGCCATCAAGCCGATGCTGCCCAATAAGCCGCGCGGCGTTCCTAGGGTGAACGACCGTCGTGTTCTCAACGGCATTTTCTGGTCCTGCGCTCTGGAGCACCTTGGCGCGATCTGCCGGATGTGTTCGGTCCCTACACCACTTGCTACAACCGCTTCGTTCGCTGGCGGCGGGCCGGCGTGTGGAGCCGTATCATGGACGCGCTCGCCGCTGCCAATGATGCCGCTGTCCAGATGATCGACACCTCGATTGTCCGCGTGGATCAGCATGGAGTGCGCATCACCCGGAACAGAGTTCAGTCGATGGGACGGTCACGGGTGGGTTAACGAGCAAGATTCATGCGGTGGTTGATACCAACGGCCTGCCAATCCGGCTCGCGGTGACGCCCGGTGAGGCCCACGACAATCAGCTTGTTGGGAAACTCCTGTCTCGCCTGAGGGCCGGATCAATGTTGCTTGCCGACCGTGGCTACGACGCCGATTGGATCAGAGAACTCGCCATCAGGAAGGGCGCCTGGGCCAACATCCCGTCGAAAAGCAACCGCAATAAGTCAATCTGTTTCAGCCCATACCTCTACCGAGCCCGCAATATCGTTGAACGCTTCTTCAACAGGATCAAGCAATGTCGTCGGGTCGCAACGCGCTACGACAAGCTCGCGGCCAACTACCTCGCATTCGTTCAGCTTGCGTCAAATAGGCTTTGGCTCAGCGCTAATGCGTCCACGCCCTAGATGATTGAGGTGCCTGAGACAGCCAGATTCGTTTAAGGCATGCGAGAGTCCATGCCAGATAAATCAGAAGCGCCGTGGGAGCAAAAGTCACACACAAATCCAACGGGTCATATCGTAGCCAAAGCTGACTGCCACTGTAGGGCGTCCGTGATTTCTCTCACAGATAGAAAAACCACCCTCCGGTATCAAACACGAGTGAGGCGCTGGCTTGCTTTGAGCCAGATGTTGTTCACATGCAACCCCTGAGGAGGGAAGTCATGAGTGAAGTGCGTGAACTGATTGATACGGAACTCGACGCCGTGAGTGGAGGGTTCTTCGACTTCGGCAATATCGTCGCACAGGCGAACAATGCCACGCAGGTTGGTGTGGCTCTCGGCGGCACCAGTGGCATCACCGGCGGTAACGCTGGTAACGCTACCGTCGCACAGCTGCTTGGTCAGGCAAACGTCAGCTCCATCAGCTAAGTCACGGATGCCCGCACACTCCTTGGCTGCTCCCGGGGGTGTGCGGGTACAAATTTCAATCGAGAATTCTCATGGACACGAGCACCCTCGCTCAATGAATTACGGGAAGGGTCTCGACACGGTGTCGATGCCCAACGAGCGTACCTGCCGAGAGATGCTCATCCCACAGCGGATGGCCGGGCCGGGTCCATCAAAAGCGATCAGGAAACCATCCCCCGCCGTGTTCACCTCCCGGCCACGGAACCGCGCCAACTCCCTTCGCACAATGACGTGGTGTTGCTGCAGCAGTTCACCCCATTTCCGGTCAGCGATCTATGCTGCCTGCTTTGTAGAGTCGACGATATCGGTGAAAAGAACTGTTGCCAAAATTCGATCCGGCTCGGCGCCATGACGAATCCCCGTGAGAAATTCCTCGATCTCATCGAGCAGCGCGTCCGAATCTCCCACGTATGGGGTATGATCCGCTCCGGCCAGCTCAACTAATTTGAGCACCTTGGATGCGCTTGGCCATGTGACGTGCTTGGTCAATAAGTGTGAGCCGGTCACCGATTCGGTGCAAGATCAGTGTCGCTGCGCTGATTGCTCGACACGATGGAGCTATCGCCCATGCTTCATGCGATCGCTGTGACGACCGTCACAGAAGCCATTTCATTACGCAGAGCCATTTTGCAACGTACCTGACGACTGGCAGCCGGAGACAGCGATGCACCAGTCCATGCGGGCTCGTGTTTAGTCGCAAGGTTGCGAAGGTACTCGGTCTAGCTGCCGCCGACGCTGCTCGCCATCGCCGATGAAGCGATAGAATAAGTAGCTCATGCGCATCGTTTGCTGCGCTGCCACGAGTCCGCTTCTTGGCACCTTTGGGACATGCCGACAGACTCAGAGAACGTTATCGATGAAAACCGGAAGTGATCGGCGCACGGTCGAACCGACGCGATTGGACCGAAGGCGACATCAGCGGCGCCCAACGGCAACGCTCTCGATACCGGTTTCTGCGCTATTGCCAACTTAGCACGCACGCTAGTTTCAGAGTGCTTACGGACTCCGAGTTCCAGAACTCTTGCGGCCCGCAGGGCAGGGTGGTTGCCTAAGTGCTTGATGCTCTATATTGATCCGCGCCCATGGGGCCACGTGGCGGAGTGGTTACGCAACGGTCTGCAAAGCAGACAGAAAGCCGAGCGTTAACAGTGCACATTCTGAAAAATGCTCTGTTTTTTAGGTTTTTCAGCCCTTTTTAATCAACGGGTTAGCTGCCATTTCAGAAGGACGCGCCGTCTCCGAAGGGGCTTCGTTGGCCTCGGTCGCGAGCCGGTGCGCGTATCGTTTCCGCGTCGCCGCCAGCGCCCGTTTTTCAGTCCGCTTGGCATAGCCCTCATACGCCTTCGAGCGGTGGGCCGACAGGGCGCGACCCTGGCCATCGGTCAGCTCCGCTTCCTCCAGCTCGGTCATACCGCCATGTCGGCAGGCGTCGAGCGTGAAGGTCTCAGGTAGGCCGAGCGCGGCCCGCAGGTTCCGCACCAGTCGGCCCATCGACATGATGTCCCACTTTGTCGCTGCCGCGGCGCGCTGCCGCATCACGACGCCAAGACCGAGCCGCGGCACCTGGCTCAGTATTTCCTCGGCCTCACTATAGAAAAGCACCCGCTCGCCGCTCACCGTCTCCTCAAGCGGGTGTAAGACCATGGCGCCGGTCTTCCAATGTTCGATCCGGATCGCAGACGGTGCCTGCGGGGCCCGGTAATCCCCCCATCGGACATAGCCCGCCAGCACGTTTTCCGGGCGCTGGAGCCATTCAAAGCAGATGACCGCAGCAGCGGCTGCATCGGGATGTCCGGCCTTCACGGCGCCCCAAGCGAAAGCGTAGACCTCCTCCCGCATCGCCGCCGGCTTCGTCGCCATCTGCCGGCGCTTCAAGGCAACGCCAACCCATGGGTTTGGGACGTCGCGATCGAACATGTCGGGATGAAGGCGGTGGACAACTTTCCAGGCGTGGCGCGCTATTGCCACCACTTTAGCGGCGGTACGCGGCCGAGAGGTCTTGCCCTTTCGCGACGGCGTGTCGCGGACGATAGCGTAGAGTTTGTCGGCCGAGACCGGCGTGATGCCGCGCACGAAGCGGTCTCCGATGCGGTCGCCCTTCTTTGTCTTGATGTCACATAAGAGCTTAATCGTGAGCTCATGGTCGGGAGCCGTGCGCGCCGAAACCTTCGCTTCCCAGTCGTTACTTGCCTTGTACGTTCGGAAAAGCCACTCGACGCTCCCGAACGGCGCTAGGCGTTCGGCGACTGGGCTCTCCATGCCGCCCAGCCGACGATGGTCCCACTCGTCGAACAGCTTGTTGAGCACATTGGCTTTTCCAGATTCACCGCAGGCGATATCGTAATTGTTGCCTAGTGAGGTCGCGTGGTCTTTGTGCAGAGTGCAGCCAAGTTTCCGGTAGTAGCTTGGAAGGGTCCAATAATAGCCGGTGGACCCATCCTTAAGTGATTTAGCGATGACGAAACGTGGGAGCGGGCGGCTCACGCTCACAGATCCTGCGCTACGTCCACCACGGGACCGAAAGGCGAAGGTGGGGTTAGGGCGTGGTCGAGATGGTCCTTGAGCCATAGACGGCGCCGCCCTTGGTCAATTACAGGCACCGGGTACTCCGTGCCAACTCGCGCCATGAAAGCCTCAACCGAGGGTTCCCCGCAATAGGCAGCAGCGTACGCCGCTGCCATGCGGCGCGGCCAGGAACCGAAAGGGATGCGGGCAGGGCGAGACATGGCTATTGATGTTGCCCCTTTCCGTTGACGACGCCGACGATCGCTTGGCCGCCTTCGTGGACATGGACGTGCTCGACGCGGATGTTCTGATCGCCACCCCCGCGCAAGCGCCGGTAGGTCTCGACCTGGGTGCAATAGGCGCGAAGCAGCTTGGCCGAGGCCGACGCCAGGCTAGGCAGGCGGCGGTCGGTCCCGTGACCGCCTCCGATCCGCGCCATCATCACCATCGCCACCATGTGCGTGCAGGCGGCCTGCACGGCTAAAGCAGCTTCCATTTCGTTCTTGGGTGCGAAGGCAGCGATGATGGCGAGCGCGCCGTTGATGGACATGTCAGAAGGGCCGGCGCCGGGCATTCGGGCGGCGCGCTCAAGATGATGAAGGGCCATATCGACGAATGCGTCGGACACCGTGCCCAAGGCGGCCTTGAGTTGCCCTCGCCAGATGATCTGGTCGTCGAGATCAGGCGAAGCAAAGGACACGACGTTTCCCTGCATGCCTTCGATCCTGATCCCCGGCGGTGGCGATCGGCGAGGCCGGCGCGATGTTGAGGGCAGGTTTTCGGTTCGGCTCACGATTTTTCTCCTAGGGTGCCCTTCAACAGCAAACGAATAAATCGGCGCTCTTCGACGGCTTCGCGGGTCCAGTAGCCGCCTCTGAACCTGCCGTTGGCGGCGCCACGGGGCGCGCCGGGACTAAGGCCACCGTGGACGCGGCATCTTCCGTTTTGCATCGCAGGGCATCGGCACGGTCCGCCGCCGCGGGTTCGGGCTCCGCAGCGCGGTGTGTCATTCGTCCCTGCCGGTTGTTGGGACGGTTCTCGGTTCATAGGTTGACCTCGAAAAATTTTAGACCCCGGTCCTCCGGCTTGCTGGCCGTCCGGACACCGGACATCTGGACATGCCTGAAGGCATATGTCCGTGTCTGTCCGGGTGGGGTGTCGCCGGACATTTGTGAGGGTGTCCGGGTGGTGTCCGGATATGTCCGGGTTAGGTGAGCCATACGTGATCTCCCCATACACCAATGAGTTTTTGCTCCTGAAGCTTGTTCGAGGCCCGGACAAAAGCCTTTTGTCTGGCTGTCTGGGTGGTGTCGTCCGTGGTCATTCCGGCGTAGCAATTTGCTCGCCACGTTTTTTCGGCAATTGTCCGGGTGTTTGGCGGGATATGGCTGTTAACGGGCGGGACTTCGCCGGCTTCGATGATCGTGTCGTGCAGGACGCGAAGTGCCAGAGCGGCCTGACCGGTGACCTTCGCCTTGGCCCTGACGGAGGATGCCTCGGCGGGCCGGATCACGCAGGAGGTTATGGCGTCGCCGTCGTCGTCGGTGCCGACGGTGACCTGTTCAAGCGAGCTAATGATTTCGGCGCCCTGCGGTCCGTCCTTCATGAACTCGACGGTGGCGACCACGTTGTCGGCGGCATCGCGCTTGACGGCGATCTGGGCATCGGCGGCCCCGGTTAGGCTGGTGTGCCCGCGAGGCCGCGAGCCTTCTACGCCGCAATGGTGGATGACGATCACCACGCAATTAAATGCCGCCCGGATCATGTCAGCGGCGCGCACGTACTGCCCCATGTCTGATGGATCATTCTCGGAACCCGCGATCGAGCGGTTCAGCGTGTCCAGCACGACAACACCGGGACGGATGTCGGGGAATTGGTCCTTGATCGACCGCACCACCGCCTCGGCATCCTTCGGCAGCACGATGCGATCGGCGCTAAGATAGAACGGAATGTCGGATATGCGGTGCGCCGCACGGAAGGCTTCGACGCGGGCAACGAAGCCCTCCTGACCCTCCAGTGCGAAATAAACGACGGTGGATTGCTTCACCCTGCTTCCGCGGTATTCCCACCCGGCGGCGATATGCGCCACCATGTCGAAAATAAAGAAGCTCTTCCCGCACTTCGGCGCGCCCCACACGACGACAAGGCCCACGTTTGGAATGATGCCCTTGACCAAATAGCGCGAAGTGGTCGAAAGCAAGATTTCGGGAAAACGAGTGAATTTGGGTTGGCCTTGCGTCGGCAACGCCGTGGCATATTCGATGATCTGTTCAGTAACGCTATCCGCCGGCAGCCCATATTCAGCAAGGCTTTTGGGCAGCGGCGGCTCGTTGCCATCATGTTCGGGCAGGTAGTCTGCCCGGACTGCGCCAGCCTCCGCGCGGTATTTCATCGCGGCGAGATAGCTGCGCTCGGCAGATGCGGCTGACATGCCCCCGTACTTCGGATCGGTCAGCCACGGTCGCTCGGTTACGAGCGCTGCTCCCAGCGGCTTATGGATGGCAAGTCGATCGTCGTTGTTACTCGCGCGCGCGGCGCTCATAACCCAAGCCACTTTATGAGAGATGACACTTTCACGAGGCGGCGATTATCGACTTTGACGGACTCTAGCCTCCCGTCAGCAATTGCTTGATATACCTTTGTTTTGCCTAAGCCGGTGGCCGCACAAGTCTGCGCAATTGTGCAAGTGACGCGGTCACTGAACGGAAGCCTGCCAACGCGGCTTGCTGCATCAGTTTTCAGATCGCCCATTCGGCGTGGTCCTTGCCGCGACCGAGCGCGGACGACCGCGATTAAATGCGAACGGAAGCATTTTAAAAATGGGGCAAAATTGTCTAATTGGTCGCGCTTTGCCCCATACGGCGCTGGGTTTTCGCATTGCTATAAGCTCTCGGAAGGCTCCCCGGATTCATACTCCCGATGCCCTACGCATGCTTGAATGAGTAAGCGCTGCCGCCATCGCCGGTAGCCGTCTCGGCGTGCAAGTGCAGGATCTCGTCTTGTCGATCCGCTTTCGTCATCTTTTCGAGCTTTTGAAATGGAGGCGCGAGAGTATGTTTTCCCGTCATTGGTAATTTCCAGTTCGCGCAACGTTGCTTCGACAAATCTCACGAAGGGGCCGTCTGGCGAATAGGACGGCTTGCGATCAAAAATAAGCTGATACACATCAGCAAGATAATTCCCTGCAATCCACTCAAAAGGGCTTCGATTACTCAAATTTTCTTGCATTGCCTTTGCCGGGCCCTTTTCGTTCCATCGAAGTTGGCCGTCAATCTCGCGGATCAAGTCTTTGACTGAGGCGCGATGGCGATCGATACCTTGAAGCGGCAGCCTTTCCTGGACTAACAATTGATCTAGTCGTTTCGCTGCCTTCTTTATCGATCCCAATTGCTGGTGATTTCCAACCGTATTTTTGGTCGCTTCGAGATACCAAGAGGCGCACTGTTCGATGCAGCGCGATAGCGCGCCGAGGTCCGGCTCTTCGGTGGGGTTTTCTATTTTTGTGGCGTCGACGATTCGAGTGAGTCCGTCCAATTCGATCTTTTTCAAATACGACATCGTCACTCCATTCTCATTGTGCTGCCAGCGCCGTTGAGGCATTGCGCGATCGTCGGGGACAGCTGGGCCGGCCCGCCGTACCCTCCATTCAGATTGACCAAGGCTTTCGGGCCTCAGCGCGATCGGCCTCGCGGATGGGCTGCCTGGCGCGTTCGCGTGCACCGCGGGAGAGAATCTTGGCGCCCGCTATCCGGGAGCCGAAGATGACCTCGCGCGACGTCGTGCTCAAGGGACAATTACACGGTAGGTATTGGGCTAAGACAACAACTTTCGGTGGCTTACGTCGCCATCGTGTACTAGCGTTGCTGCGGGGGCGCTTTACATGATCCGGTTGACGTTCATCTTGCCATGCCTGGCAGCAATTGTGCTATCGGGTTGCATAACTACGTCCATGCAGGGATACGCGGATCGCGATCTGCCAGCGCGGCCAATACAGCGGGTGGCCGCCTATGTTGTAGCGCCTACAGCGTTAGCATCCAGTTTTCAATCGAGCATTGCCGAGGAGGCCGCAAAACGAGGTGTCGGCGCCGAGGATGCTTACGCATTGCTGCCACCCACGCGGACGTACACTGACACAGAGATCCGGAAGGTTCTGGCAGATAACGGCGTCGATGCTGTTCTAATAATCAACGTGGGCGATACGGGTGTAATCAAAGAATATGCTGGGACGTTCTTTCAAGGCCAATATTCGGGTTCTACGGATACAAGCGGGACTGTTACAAGGAACGGAAACTTCTCGAATGTTTCTCTGACTGGAAATTCTTCCGGGACAATGACTGGCACGTCTACGCCTATGCAAAGGTACAGCCGACAAACGATGTTCAAAGCGCGCCTCGTTGATCCCACTACAGCAAGAAATCTTTGGGTTGGTTCTGGAGAGGTGAGTGCAGGCGGGCGGCTGTTCGTTGGCAATGGCAGTAGTGCATCAAGTTCCGTTTCTGCAATTTTTGACGACTTGCGCTCTAAAAAGATAATTGGTGGAGCCTCCTAGCGCGTGTCTCACAACGTTTGCACCAGCCAGCCGTAGCCTCCATTTATGCATGCAAAATCGTTGGTGGCCGGGCAACCGAAGTCTTTTGGCGAGCGTTGATCGGGCGAACCTTCGCGCTTCTGACACGATCGCCGAAAATGCGCCGTCTGCTTGGCCCGTCCATCGGCTTATTCTAACGGCCTTTGCTCGCGGCTGCCCAGCTATTCGCGAGCCTTTACCTCAGTCATTTGGAACGAGGGGCGGACCGTCGATATGCGGCGGCGTAAGCCGTCGGACTTGTTCATCAATTACGCCCCAATTGGGGGTAAGAGACGACCAATCGAAATTGTCAAAGCTGACACCGCCCCGATCTTTCGCCATGAGGCGCACGCAGATATCCGGTGTTTCGGCCACTTGCGTTCCCTACGTGTCAGCCCAGTCGCAAGATTTTTCCTCGCCGCCGATCAGAAAAACAAAAAGAGCCGTCGCGTGGACGATCCAGCGACGACTCTCGCGCGATTGCCCAACCAAATTCGGCTTAAATCATGGGCTTATATGGTTAATGATCAGTTATTCTCAGCCGTCTCGCTGCAGAGGAACCTATGAAGCGCACGTGGACGATCGTTGGCGTAGCTGACGTGCCCCAGAGCTTCAAGTGGTACCAGTCGCTACTTGGCCTGACGGAGACGGCTCCTGCCCACCTACTTCAGGCAAATCGTCGACTCGGATGGAACGGTCTTGCTCTGTCTCCACGAGTGGGGTGCCCACGAGCATCCCTCGTTGACAAATCCCCATTATGCCAAGCCTGGCAACGGCCTCCTCTTGTTCTTCCGGGTCGACAACTTTGACGTAGCCTTGCCAAGGGCGCGGGCGCTCGTCAGCCGGCTGGAAGAAGAGCCACATGTGAATCCCAGCACTGGAACTACGGAGTTTTCGCTCCGAGATCCTGACGGATATTACGTCACCATCAGTGCGCTCAATCCGGCCTAACCCCTTCATCGAGCCGACAGGTTCCGGCGGGCTGTGTCGCTGGAAACTGCG
>WNEZ01014701.1_pt1 | contig 12019 bp, 13 predicted proteins | sample 5400521 | NCBI WGS metagenome assembly WNEZ01 (sample SAMN13153339, study PRJNA577476) | soil metagenome | isolation source: 120 cm saprolite under Douglas fir tree site 2 hole 1 replicate 1 | place: USA:California | collected 2015-04-18
AAGTCGCAAAGGAGCGCTGGAATGACTTCGTGGCCAGGATGGGCGCCAAGCCCCGGATCCCACCCCGGGCCGCGGGCCACGACGCGCCGCGGCCTAGGAGCAAACGTGGTTAGCACGGTGGCGCAGGTTACCAAAAGTGGTAACATGCTGGTCATGCCTCGTAGCCCAATAGGAGCCGCCCTCGCCGATGACATCCGCCGTCAGGAAAAGGCGGATCCTGAGTACCGGAAGGTCCGGGCTCGCTTCGCGCGAGCGGAGGCGGTTGCCCGCTTGCTCATTCAGTTCCGGATGAAGCACAACCTGACCCAGGAGCAGCTGGCCGAGCTTATGGGTACCTCAGCGCCAGCCATCTCGCGACTCGAGAGCGGAACTCACGTGCCCAGCCTGACCACTCTGAGCCGACTGGCTGAGGCAGCCGGGGAGCGCTTGGTGATTGGATTCGAGAGGACGAAGGCTTCCTCACGCAAAGCTGACCGCACAATGGTCGCCGTCTAAGCCTTGCTCGCGCCCTGTCCATCGCCGCTGCAATGACCGAGCCTTTCGGTGCGCGGCGGCTAGGACTTCTGTCCTGATGGCGCCGAGAGCATTTATCAGCTTCGAAATGGAAGACCGTTGGGCCAGAGATTTCCTGGTCCGACAGGCGCATGACAATCGAAACGACATCGATTTTGTGGACTTCTCGGTCCAAGATCCCTTCGACTCTGGATGGAAGACCAAAGCCAAGGAGAGGATCGGACAGACTACCGGAACAATCGTTCTGATCGGACCGACGACGCATCGCTCTGAGGCCGTGCTCTGGGAGGTTGCCGAGACAGTGCGACAGGGCCATCCCGTGTTCGGCGTTCAGACCCGGAGAGAAGCTACCTACTCGATACCGCGCGGTCTTTCCCGGGCAGACGTGATTCCGTGGGACTTCGATCTTATTTCCCGGCGGCTCGGAACCTGGTCCTGATGGTGGTTCAACAGAACTATCTCCAGGTCATTGCTCAGGAAATCCAGGAGCACATTGATCCGGATAGGTTGCCTAAAGAGGGAAACACCGCGGCCCTGTTTCGAAGCTATGCCGTTCTAGCCCTTGCTCTCGGGACCCGAATCACGGGTCAAGATGTGCACGACGCTTGGGTGGCGTGGATGCTGGACATTGATCCAAGTCATCCGGCCCTCATTCCTTATGAACAGCTCGATGCTCAGACTGCATCGGAGGATGCTGTTTTCGTGAAAGCGATTCGTGCGGTTGCAGAGCAACTGGCCTTGCCGGGACATGGACGGGAAAGTCTGTGAGCACGACGGATCAGTCGAAGTTCATAACAACACTTCTGCCCAATGGTGAGCCGACGAATGCCACCGCGAGCCAATTCCTTGACTTATACAAGATGATGGTTGCAAGCTCCGAAACGTTAGTCGGACGCCGGCAGGGCGCCAACACGTTCTTCCTAAGCATTAACGGCTTCCTGCTTACGGCGATTGGACTCTTCATCAGTCTGAGTGGTCAAGCGCGATTGCAAGCGGTTGGCACTCTCGTCTTGGGCATCACTGGAGCCTTGACTGCGTGGGTGTGGCGAACGCTATTGATCTCGTTCGGTCAGTTGAACACGGGGAAGTTCACAGTCATCAACGAGATGGAGAAGAGGTTGGTGGCGGGGATCTATTCAGCTGAGTGGGAGGCGCTCGAGCACGCGAAGAACAAAAAGGTATACCGAACCTTCACCTCCCGAGAAGTCATGATCCCGCAGGTGCTCGGGATCATCTACATCCTGGTCATGCTAATCAGCGTCGTCGTTTCCCTTGGATGGTGGCACCTTTAGAGTTCTCTTCACCATCGCGCCGTCCGCTTGTTTGCATTGTCGACGTTGGCGACTTCAAACGAGCCGCTAAGTTCGATTCTTCCCTTCGGACATCATCTGTTTGATCGCGGCAGCGATGTTAGGCCACTTCCATTCGATCACTCGATTTCGCGCCAGCCCTGTCGGCAGTGTTGACATGCTATTCGCGCCGTCAACGTAGACGCCAAAGACCGGCGTGTATTGTCGCGCTGCCATGGCGATTTCCTTATGCACGCCGGTCGCGGAGCCCATATAACGACCAACTAGCACGATCACCATGTTGCACTGCCCGATCTTCTGCTCGGTGATTCGCTCCCATTCTGACTGGCCGAGCGGTTGCTTCGATGACCAGTCAGCAACAGCAAAAGGGGTGGGCGAGTCAGTCTTGGCCTGCCCAGCAAATAGATTGCGCCACTTCTCATCGTGGTCGAAATCGAAGCTAATGTAGGCGCGCGGGTCTGCCATCCTTTTTCTCCTTGCTCTGGCGAGCTTGGCTGCTGCAGCCCTCCGTTGGCCGGACCGAGGCGTGCCAACGCCAAGTCTTTGGGGACCCCTTGATTTCCGAGGCATCGGTCCGTATAGGAACTCTGAAAGCCACGTCGTCCAGCTCTTCTTCACCTCTTGAACCCGGCCCGGAGCTCAACGACCGCCGGGGAGTACATCTGTTCGTACACGTTAGCAGCGACGGCCGAGATACCGTCATCTGAGCCCGGCGACATCTTTGGCTGGTAAGCGCTTTGCCGGTTTCTCGTCGCGGTAGGTCGGGGCGATCGTGAACAGACGCAGCTTGGCAGCGTTGATCAGTTTCTCGACCCCGTACCGGCTCAAGCCCAGGTACCTCGCTGCGTCATCGATCGTCAGCACGTAGACGCGCTGCACTCCTCCAATGTGATCGGCGCGGATCTGCTCGATCACGTCTGCCGGCCAACCCTTCTCGAGCATCGAGGCCAGTACCTGCTCGAACTCGCCGTCACTCATCGCCAGGCCAGAGGAAGGAGGCACCATCTTCGGGGATAGGTCAATTGCTTCGAGCGCCTTCTTCCGGCGGCGTTCGGTCGGAGCGGGTGTGGGTGGCGAAGAAGGCCTGGGCGTCGGCGCTGGTGTTCTCGCGGTGGTGGATGACTGTGCACGCGGGTGATGCGGTTGAGGGTCGTAGTCGAAGGCGTTCTCTCTGGGTCGGGCGATGAATTCGGCGAGAGCCACAGGTGAAACCCGTCTCGTCCGGCCGATAGTCAGTGATTGGATCTCTCCCTTGTAGAGCAGCTCATACACCTTGTTGCGGCTGACGCCAAGGCGATCGGCAACCTCGTTCACCTTCAGCAGCCGTGTCAGCGGCGGCACTTGGGCAGCCGGCGCCTGCTGGACTAACGGAGCGAGAACCCGGCGGAGCTCGTCATCCTCGATCTCGATCGTGATCCTCACATTGCCCTCCCCAAACAGCCTTAGGTTGCCGCCGAATTAGCCCGAGGCCGACAGAGCTATTACCATGCGGCGGTGCCTAGGCGATCGTCCAGAGTGAGGCCCAACGGGTCAAACGGCTCAGCGCCCTTGGGGTTCGAGGCAACCCTATGGGCTGCTGCCGACACGCTGCGGGGAAGCATGGACGCAGCCGAATACAAGCACGTTGTTCTTGGCCTCATTTTCCTCAAGTACATCTCCGATTCCTTCGAGGCACGCCATGCCCAGCTCTTAGCACAAGCCGCGAGTGCGGCGGATCCAGAAGATCCCGATGAATACCGCTCGGAGAACGTCTTTTGGGTGCCGCCCGACGCTCGATGGAAGCGCCTTCAGGATGCTGCCCGGCAGCCCCTGATTGGAGGTCTGGTCGACAACGCGATGGAGGCCATCGAACGCGACAATCCGTTGCTCAAAGGCGTGCTCCCCAAGGACTACTCGCGGCCCGGCCTGGATAAGCGGAGGCTTGGTGAGCTGATTGATCTCCTCGGCAACATCGGCATGGGTGGCGCGGAAAACCATTCGCGTGACGTGCTCGGGCGAGCGTACGAGTACTTCCTGAGCCAGTTCGCCGGCGCTGAGGGGAAGAAGGCGGGCGAATTTTATACACCCCGCGGTGTGGTCCGACTACTCGTCGAGATGATCGAGCCCTACACGGGCAGGGTCTACGACCCGTGCTGCGGGTCGGCTGGCATGTTCGTCCAACCCGAGGCGTTCATCGAAGCTCACGGAGGAAAGCGCGACGACATCGCAATTTTCGGCCAGGAGTCAAACCACACAACTTGGCGTCTTGCCCAGATGAACCTTGCCATCCGCGGGATTGAGGCCGACCTCGGTGGCGAGCACGCCGACTCATTCCATCGCGATCTGCATCCCGACCTGCGAGCCGACTTCATTCTTGCGAACCCACCTTTCAACGACGACAAATGGGGAGGAGAGACATTGCGGGACGACCCGCGCTGGCGTTATGGCGTGCCTGCGCCTCGCAACGCCAACTTCGCGTGGGTGCAGCACTTCATCTATCACCTGGCACCTCAGGGAATCGCTGGCTTCGTCCTCTCGAATGGGAGCATGTCTTCGGCACAGTCTGGCGAGGGCGAGATCCGCAAGAACGTAGTTGAGGCCGATCTGGTGGACTGTATGGTCGCTTTGCCTGGGCAGCTCTTTTACGGAACGGCCATCCCGGCCAGCCTGTGGTTCCTTGTTAAGGACAAGGGCGGCCGCCCTACCCGAGGAGCTGCGCAGCTGCGCGATCGGCGAGGTCAAACACTTTTCATCAATGCTCGCAGCCTCGGCTCGCTCGTGGATCGTACGCACCGCGAGTTGAGTGACGACGATCGAAGTCAGATCACACGGACTTATCACGCGTGGCGCGGGCAGCCCGAGGCCGGCCAATACCAGGACGTCGCTGGGTTCTGCCGGTCAGTGGGTATCGAGGAGCTGCGCGATAACGACCATGTGCTTGTTCCTGGGCGCTATGTAGGCGCTGCGGCGGTCCCGACTTCAGCAGAGGCCGTCGCTGATGCTGTTGGGCGACTGAAGCTCGCTCTTAAAGACCAATTTGTCGAAGGGCGGCGACTTGAGGAAGCCATCTCGGAGGCGCTTGACGAGATTGCCATCAGCTGAGGGCTGGACCCGATACGCCACGGGGTCTCTGATCGATTCTGGCGTCATCGAGATCGGTGACGGCTATAGAGCCAAACTCGACGAGTTGGGCCCAGAGGGCCTGCCTTTTGCTCGAGCGGCGCAGATTGATGGTGGTTTCGAGCTGGGCTCCGAATGCCTGAGAACCGAATTCCTGCCGCGGGCCGGATCAAAGGTGAGCCGTACAGGAGACGTTGTGCTTACCACTAAAGGCACGGTCGGCCGCGTCGCGTGGGTTCGACCAGATACCCCTGGCTGTGTCTATTCGCCCCAGCTGAGTTACTGGAGGTCGCTGCAACCACAAGTGTTGAACTCACGCTTCCTGTACTACTGGATGCAAGGGACTGACTTTCGAGCACAGATCGCCGCAGTCGAAGGCCAGACCGACATGGCTGCCTATGTCAGCCTGCGCGACCAACGACGTATGACCCTGTCTCTACCAACTCCCGACACTCAACAGGGAATCTGCGCGCTGCTGGGGTCGATCGATGACAAGATCGACTTGAATCGGAAGACATCCGTGACACTCGAGGACTTGGCGCGGCAGCTGTTCGCGTCCTGGTTTGGCGTCCTCGACCCAGATCGACCTCCTGATGGCTGGACGGTTGCGTCGCTGGGCGATCACGTCGAGGTGAAACGCGGCCTCAGCTACACAGGCGCCGGTCTCTCCGATGAAGGGATTCCGCTCCACAATCTGGACTCAATCCACGAGGGTGCTGGCTACAAGTACGAGGGCCTCAAGCACTATCGGGGTGACTACAAGGATCGCAATGTCGTCCAGGCGGGCGATCTGCTCGTCGTCAATACTGAGCAGGGCTTCGAGCACCTGCTGATCGGTTTCCCGGCATTGGTGCCGGAGCGCTTCGGGGCTCTGACCCTGTTCAGCGCCGACCTCTTCCAAGTGAGGCCAACTGCAGACTCGAAATTGACTACTCGATTCTTGTACCTCGCCCTTATCTCGCCTCGCCTCCGGCAACTTATCGTCGGTTACTCCAACGGCACAACCGTGAACCACCTCGCAGCCGACGGGCTCAAGCGGCCGCGTCTGGCGGTACCGCCGGCGGACTTCATCCACCGCTTCGACCAGACGGTTAAGCCGCTCTTTGTCAAGCAGGAGCAGTTTCAGCTCGAGAGTGAGACTCTTGCCCAGTTGCGCGACCTCCTCCTGCCCAAGCTGATGTCCGGCGAGATCAGCCTCAAAGAGGGCCGAGAAGCGGCGGCGGAGGCCAACTGAACCTGCCGTAAGCTTCGCCGCCGTGGACCACCTGGGTGGGGAAGCAGTCCTCGAGGAAGCCCTCTTGGCGTGGCTGCGCGACTTGGGTTATCACACCGTGGAGGGCGGTGAGATCGCGCCAGATTCCAAGACGCCCGAGCGTGCCGACTTCCGCGAGGTTCTTCTGGTCGGGCGTCTTAGGGCGGCACTGCAGCGGATCAATCCGACCCTGGGCGCGCCCGCCATCGACGAGGCTATCCGCGTCCTTCGCCGCGCGGACTCCCCCTCGGCCTTGCTCAACAACCGGCGCTTCCACCGCCATCTCATCGACGGCGTGGCGGTCGAGGTTAGTGAGAACGGGCAGATCCGAGGGCGGACCGTGCGGCTGGTTGATTTCGACCAACCGGACCGCAACGACTGGCTGGCGGTCAACCAGTTCACTCTCGTACGCGCCAACCAGCCTGGCCATCGGCGTCTCGACATCGTCCTCTTCATTAACGGCCTTCCCATCGCAGCCTTCGAACTGAAAGATCCGGGCAAGAAGGATGTCACCGTCTGGTCGGCCTTCAACCAGTTCCAGACCTATCAGGCTGAGCTGCCTGACTTCTTCGCCTTCAACGAGCTGATGGTCATTTCGGATGGCGTTGACGCCAGGCTTGGGTGTCTCACAGCGCCCGCGGAGTGGTTCCATCAGTGGAGGACGATCGACGGCTCTGAAGTCGCGCCGCGCGGATCCAACGTGCTTGAAGTCCTGACGCGTGGAGTGTTCGAACGAAGACGCTTCCTTGACCTGCTTCGCCACTTCATCGTGTTCGAGGATTCGCGTCAGGGGCCAATCAAGAAGGTCGCCGGCTATCACCAATTTCATGCAACCCGCCGCGCTGTTGCTACGACGGTGAAGGCAGCGCGATGCAGCCGGAACTCCGCAACCCAACTCTCGTCGTCATCACGGACCGCAACGACCTCGATGACCAGCTGTTCGGTGTCTTTGCGGGTTGTGCGGACGTGCTGCGACAGACACCGGTACAGGCGCGCGATCGCGCCCATCTTCGTGAACTCCTTCAAGTCGCCTCTGGGGGTGTTGTGTTCACCACGATCCAAAAGTTCTTGCCGGAGGCCAAGGGCGATAAGTTCCCGATGCTCTCCGAGCGGAGGAATGTGATCGTGATCGCCGACGAGGCCCACCGAACCCATTACGGATTCGTCGAGGGCTTCGCTCGGAACATGCGCAGCGCGCTCCCCAACGCTACTTTCATCGCCTTCACCGGAACCCCTGTTGAGCTGGAGGACCGCGACACACGACTCGTCTTCGGTGATTACATCGACGTTTACGACATCAGGCGAGCCGAGGAGGACGGGGCCATCGTCCCGATCAACTTCGAGAGCCGGCTCGCCAAGCTGGACCTGCCTGAGGAAGCCAAGCCGCGGGTTGACGAACAGCTCGAGGAAGTCACTGAGGCCGAGGAATCAGAGGACGTCGAGAAACTCAAGGCGCGCTGGACGCAGCTCGAAGCTGTCGCAGGCACGCGCAAACGCCTCGAGCTTGTAGCGCAAGACCTCCTTCAACATTGGGAGCGCCGGCGGACCAAACTGCCGGGCAAGGCGATGGTCGTGTGCATGAGCCGGCGCATCTGCGTGGAGCTCTATGACGAGCTCGTCAAGCTCCGCCCGGAGTGGCACTCAGACGCCGACGGCGACGGCACGATCAAAGTGATCATGACTGGGTCCGCCACGGACCCCGCTCCATGGCAGACGCACATCCGCAACTCCGCCCGACGCAAAGAGCTGGGCGACCGCTTTAAGGACCCGGACGACCCATTCGAGATCGTGCTCGTGCGAGACATGTGGCTGACGGGTTTCGATGCCCCGAGTCTCCACACGATGTACATCGACAAGCCTATGCGCGGTCATACGCTGATGCAGGCGATTGCACGCGTAAACAGAGTCTTCCGGGACAAGCCTGGCGGACTCGTCGTTGAGTACATCCCGATCCTCGCTGACTTGCGGCGGGCAGTGGTGGAGTACACGCGCAGCGGCGGCGAAGGGCGGCCTGTCATCGACCAGGACGAGATCGTGGCCGTGATGCTCGAAAAGATCGACGTCCTGCGTGGCCTCTTTGGACCCTTTGATTACGCCGAGTGGTTCAGCGCCGATCCCGCGGCGCGTATGAAGCTCCTACCCGAGGCCCAGGAACACGTACTTTCGCAGGAGAACGGGCGCGAGCGCTTCGTCAAGGCCGTCCTCGAGCTTTCGAAGGCATTCGCTCTCGCCGCCGGTCGCGATGAGGCCGAAGAGGTCGCTTCGGAGGTGGGGTTCTTCCAGACGGTTCGCTCGGCGCTGTCCAAGCTGGGCAGCCGGGTGCCGCATGAGGCCGAGTTGGACCGCGCGGTCCGCGAGATCGTCGCCAGTGCCATCGCTCCCGAAGGCGTCATCGACATCTTCGAAGCGGCGGGTCTTGCCAAACCCGACCTGTCCATCCTCTCTGAAGAATTCCTTGCCCAGCTTCGTGGGATGCCGCGCCGTCACCTCGCCGCCGAGCTGCTGCGAAAGCTCCTCGACGACGAGATCCACGCGCGGATGAAGCGCAATGTCGTGCAGGCCCGCCTGTTCAGCGAGATGCTCGAGACCGCTGTTCGCCGCTACGAGGCGCGGGCGGTCGAAACCGTTGATGTCATTGAAGAGCTGATCCAGATCGCTCGCGAGCTGCGCGCGGCGGAGCAACGAGGCGAGCAGCTCGGACTGACCGATGAGGAACTGGCGTTCTACGACGCGCTCGAAACAAACGACAGCGCTGTCAAAGTGCTTGGCGACGAGGCTCTTCGCGCAATCGCGCGCGAACTGACGGACGCCGTCCGACGCAACGTCAGCATCGACTGGGCGGCGAAAGAGAGCGTCCGCGCCCGCCTACGGGTGATGGTGAGGCGGATCCTGAAGCGACATGGCTATCCGCCCGACAAGGCCGAGAAGGCGACACGTACCGTCCTCGAGCAAGCGGAGCAACTGGGTCTTGGCCTCGTCGACGAGCCTGCCGCCCCGGTTGACGTCCGGGTCCGGCCGTTCCACGTGTTGGAGGCCGCCCAGGCGCGCCCTGGAATTAACTGTGTACCTCTCTACTCGCTCCAGGCCGCCGCGAGCGGTTTCGGTGCGGTCCAGGCACCGGAAGCGGAGTCGTGGGTCGTACCTCATGGCCGGTGGAGAAGCGCACCCGACCTGTTTGTCGCGCAGGTCGTTGGTGAGTCTATGAATCGCCGGATCCCCAATGGCGCTTACTGCCTCTTTCGCCACCCTGTGGCTGGATCGCGCCAGGGCCGCGTTCTCCTCGTTCAGCATCACGACATCGCCGATCCCGAGCTAGGCGGCAGCTACACCGTGAAGGTGTGGGAGTCGGACAAGACGGTGGACGATGACGGCTGGCGCCATAAGGAGATCCGGCTGATGCCGGATTCAGATGACGCCACGTTCCCGCCGATCGTAATCCGCTCGGCGGACGACAGCCTTCAGGTGATCGCTGAGATGCTCGAGGTGTTGCCGGGCCGAATCGTCTGAGGCGGCCCGCCTGCGGCAAGCGCCGCTGAGCTCGGGACCGCCTACAGAATCGCTTCCCAAAGGACCCTCCGAGGACGCCGGCGCAAGTGGCCCGACGACCGTCGGAACGCGCCCTGGCGATGGTCGGAAGGTGCCCGGCGACGGTCGGAAGATGCTTTGGCGACAATCGGAAGGCGGACGGAAGGCGTTTCGCGGATTCTGCTTCCAGGCCGAATTCAACGACCGCCCTCAGATTGCCTCCGTCGCAGGTGCAAAGGGCGTCCGGAAGGCGGTTGGAAGGCGGCAGGTTTGTAGGCTCGCTTGCGAAATGCCCCATTCGCACGTGCTCCCAAGCAGCGGCCCACACCAACGGTCCCCCGTGCCGGCTCACTCACTGCCGAGGACGCCTCCACGCTCAAAAAGGACGCTGCCTCGCCGACAACGAGGCCCAGAGGACGCCGCCGGCGCTGAATTCAAGGCCGCTTCCAAAACCGCCTCCCAGAGGACGCTCAGAGGACGCCCCACCTCTAGCGTCGACTTGCGTGAACGGCGAGAGCTTGGAATGTCCAACCCGCAAACGAGCCGTCCCGTCGTGCTGGCAAGAGGCGGACCCACTACCTGGCCGTCCGTGGAAGGTTCCCGGCGACGGACGGAAGGTGATCGGAAGGTGGATGGCCGATTTCGCCACCACGGCCGAATTCAAAGTCCTCCGGCTGTTTGCCTCCGTCGCCGGTCCGGAAGGCCTCCGGAAGGCGGTTGGAAGGTGGCCGGTTTGTAGGCTCGCTCGCGATATTCCTCGATTTGTGTCCGCCCCGATATCCGAAAGGAGAGATGCACATGAACGATGAACCGCTTCGTCCGCTGATCGGCCGTGGAGGCCTTGTCGTAGTCATCAAGCGCGACCAGGTCCTGGCCGCCTGCGCCGCTCGCGGCATGAGTCTGGAGGACCTGCGCCTGGCCGCTGGTTTGTCTCGCCCGACGCTCCAAGCAGCGCTCCGCGGCAAACGAGTGCGCCCGAGCACCATGCTCAAACTCGCTCAGGCACTCCGACGCCACCCGGTGCTTGAGGAGGCAAGTCAACTCCTGGTGGCCTCCTAATGAGCGACCGCGCTGAGGCTGCACGTGAGCTCGTTCTCGCCATCATCCGGCTCGCTGTCTGTGACTACGTCGGAGTCAGCTATGGCCACGACGGTCCGGACCGGCTCAGGCAGTGCGGGTCACGCGCCAATGCCACCGATGCCGAACTCTTCCTCACCGGCCCGTGGGCAGCCCACCTGGCCGATCAGGTCGGGCTGTGTGCCGACGTTCTATGGCGACAGGCTAGGGAGCAGCTGAAGGCGATGTCGACCGCTTCCTTGATGGAGCGCGCGGCGTGAGCGCCAATGCGCCGGGGGCTTTTTGGAAGGCCGGGTGGTTGATAGCGTCGAATTCGATGGGCGTAAGGCTTTATGCGGTGGCAGCCTGGCTGACAGCTGCGGCTGTCCTGTTGATTGCCGCTATCGCTGCGCGCAAGTTAGGCCCCCGGATATCGCCCGCACTCTGGCCTCGGAAGTGTGCGGTGATTCGAATCATTCCGCCGGCCGATGGCACCTACAGCCGCGAGGCCTGGGTGAGCTTCTTTCGAAGCCTGCTTGCGCTCACACCCCCCGTGTGGAAGCAGGTAATCGTTGGCGTGCCATGGACAACCTTCGAATACCGCTACGCCGAAGACAGACTGTCTGTCTTCTGCAGCTGTCCAGAGCAAGCGATCCGTCTCGTCACGGCAGCATTGGGGACTGCACTGCCAGGGGCGGACGTGCGTCTGGAGCCGGAAGGCGCGCTGAAGTTGAACAGCCCGTTCGTCGCTCGAGCACGTCTGCGGCCGTCGCGAGAATCGCTGCATCCGATTGGCGGAGCGGGGTCAGGCGGTCTGGAGTCCGTGATCGCCGGGATGACCACTGCGCCCGAGTCGGTGCTGCAGATCGCGATAGCGCACGATCCCGCTTGGGAATCGAAAGCCCAGCGCCGCTTCGATCGACTCTCGGGCTACGCCCCTCGGAGGAACTTCCTCGTCGACGTCTTGTTGAGCACTCTTGGCGAGATTGTCAGCATCTTCTTACCGTTTCTCTTTCCGAAGTCGGCTCCACAAAAGGGCGGTCACCACGAGCCACCGTCCTATCGAGCGGCTCTTCCAGCAGTGGACAAGGCGTTCAAGCCGGTATTTCTTGCCGACATCCGACTGAGCACCGGCGCGCCCAATCGCGGCCTCGCCAAAGAGGCGCTGCACGCCATGGTCGGCGGCTTCCGCGGCCTTGATGGCGCAAATAGCCTGCGACCGCGGCGGGTGTTCTGGGGGAAGCGCTTTGACCAGGCAGTGGCT
>WNEZ01004611.1_pt1 | contig 12018 bp, 9 predicted proteins | sample 5400521 | NCBI WGS metagenome assembly WNEZ01 (sample SAMN13153339, study PRJNA577476) | soil metagenome | isolation source: 120 cm saprolite under Douglas fir tree site 2 hole 1 replicate 1 | place: USA:California | collected 2015-04-18
GCCGCCCCCACGGTCGAGCCGCCCGCGGCTGCGCCCGCGACCGCGCTCATAACGCTGCCGCCGACCGATGCGTTGAAGGATGTGGAGACGCTGACCGGCACCGTGCTGGTGACGCCGAGCCCGGCGGTTGCCCCGCCACCGGTCGAGACGCCCAAAAAGGCCGAGCCGCCGAGCGAGCCGAAGGCAGCGCCCGCACCCGCGGCTGCGCCGACGGAAGCGCTGGAGCAATTCGGGCCGCCGCGGCCGCTGCGCCCGGGCCCGATCACCGTCTTCGTCAGCAAGAAGGAGGGCAAGGTCTTCGTCCGCAAGGCCTTCCAGCCGCTGTTCGACGCACCGGTGAAGATCGCCCGCGCAGACCTGCCGCTCGGCACTCATCTGTTCACCGCCGTCGAGGCGAAATCGGACGGCGCAAGCTTCCGCTGGCTCGCAATCTCGATTCCGGGCGAAGCGCCGCGCAAGATCGACACGCGCGACCCGAAGACGTTCAAGCCCGCGAAAATCGCCGCGCTCGACGTGCCGCCGCCGCCGCAAACCGCCGCGCAGGCGCTCGAACGCATCGAGATGCCGCCCGAGGCGCTCGCGCAGATCTCGGCGCTGATGTCGCCCGGCGCCTCGCTGATCATCTCCGATCAGGGGCTCGGTCCGGAGACCGGCCTGGAAACCGATTTCATCGTGCTGACGCGGTAGATCGTAGGGCGGATCAGCGACCCGCCTTCGCTCGCCTTGCGAGCTACGGCGGGTTTGGAGTCCGCCGAAGCGCTCTGCGCGAAGGCGGAAGCGTAATCCGCCAGCTGACTTGCAGCGGCGCAATATGCTTCGCTATTGCGCCCTACAGGCCACTCCGTATTTTCCCCTTGGCATGACCCGGCCGGCTCCCTAAAAGGAGTCATCCCAGTGGCCGATTCCGATCCACATCCCCGCTCTCGGTCACGTCCGCGCCCGCGGCGCGGGCCGCGCCATGCATCGATGCCTCCTGCATTGCATTCGGCGCGGATGCGTTGAGGCAGGCGAGATGGCCGTGACCATTGGATTGTGGTGCGTGGCGGCGCTCTTTGCCGTGTCGCTGCTCACGCTCGTCCGCGGTCCGTTCGGTACCGCCTTCGTCTACGGCGCGACGCTCGTCATCTCGCTCGTGGCCTTGGCGCTCGGCCTGACCGAGCTCATCGGCGCGCGCGTCTCGACGGTCGCCTTGCCGCTCGGCCTGCCGATCCTGGACGGCGCCCATTTCCGCATCGATGCGCTCACCGCCTTCTTCCTCACGGTGGTCAATCTCGGCGGCGCGACCACGAGCCTCTACGCCATCGGCTACGGCCGGCACGAGGAGGCGCCCATGCGGGTGCTGCCGTTCTATCCGGCCTTCCTCGCCGCGATGAATCTCGTGGTGCTCGCCGACGACGCCTTCGTTTTTCTGCTTTCCTGGGAGCTGATGTCGCTCGCGTCGTGGGCGATCGTGCTCGCGCATCACCGCGATCCCGCCAACATGCGCGCCGCCTACATCTATCTGGTGATGGCGAGTTTTGGCACACTTGCGCTGCTGCTCGCCTTCGGCCTTCTGGCAGGGGCGGACGGCGGTTACGCCTTCGCGGCCATGCGCGCAGCGGGACCGGCGCCGCTCGCCGCCGGCCTCGCCGTGATCCTCGTGCTCGTGGGCGCCGGGTCGAAGGCCGGGCTCGTGCCGCTCCATGTCTGGCTGCCGCTCGCGCATCCGGCGGCGCCGAGCCACGTCTCGGCGCTGCTCTCCGGAGTCATGACCAAGGTCGGCGTCTACGGCTTCGTGCGCATCGTATTCGATCTCATCGGCGCGCCGACGCCGTGGAGCGGACTCGTGGTGCTCACGCTCGGCGGCATCACCGCGACGCTCGGCGTGCTCTATGCGCTCATGCAGCACGATCTCAAGCGGCTGCTCGCCTATCATACGGTCGAGAACATCGGCATCATCTTCATCGGCCTCGGGCTCGCGCTCGCGTTCCGTGCCAACGGCATGGACGTCGCGGCCGCGCTTGCGCTCACCGCCGCGCTCTTCCACGTGTTCAACCATTCGGTCTTCAAGAGCCTGCTGTTCTTCGGCGCCGGCGCGGTGCTGAACGCGACCGGCGAGCGCGACATGGAGCGGCTCGGCGGGCTGATCCACCGCATGCCGCAGACCGCGATCGTCTTTCTGATCGGCTGCATGGCGATCTCGGCGCTGCCGCCGCTCAACGGTTTCGTGTCGGAATGGCTCACCTTCCAGGCGATCCTGGTAAGTCCGCAATTGCCGCAATGGGGCCTCAAGCTGGCGGTGCCGGCGGTCGGCGCGCTGCTCGCGCTCTCCGCCGCGCTCGCCGCGGCGTGTTTCGTCAAGGCGTTCGGCGTCACCTTCCTGGGCCGTCCGCGCACGCCCGCGGCGGCGAATGCGAGCGAGGTCGACGGCTTCTCGCTCGCCGCGATGTTCATCCTCGCCGGGCTCTGCGTCGTCGCCGGCGTGCTGCCCGGCTTCGTCATCGACGCGCTGGCTCCGGTAGCGAAGGCGCTTGCCGGCGACGTGATGCCGAAGCAGGTCGGCGTGCCCTGGATGTCGATCGTGCCGATCGGCGAAAGCCGCAGCTCCTACAACGGACTCATTATTCTCGCGTTCCTCATCTGCTTGGGCACGCTGACCGCGCTCGCCATCCATCGCTTCGCCACGCGCGCGACGCGCCGAAGCGCCATCTGGGACTGCGGCTTCCCACTCGATGCGCCACAGACCCAGTACACCTCGTCGAGCTTCGCCATGCCGATCCGCCGCGTTTTCGGCACGGTGGTGTTCGGCGTGCACGAGGTGGTGGACATGCCGCGGCCCGGCGAGACCCGTGCCGGCCATTTCGCGGTGCGGGTGATCGACCCGGCCTGGCGCTTCGGCTATGGGCCGCTCGCGCGCGCGGTCGCCTCGCTATCGCTGCGGCTCAACCACTTCCAGTTCCTCACCATCCGCCGCTATCTCACGCTGGTGTTCTGCGCGCTGATCCTCCTGCTGATCGTGGTGGCGGCATGGCGCTGATCCTCGATCTCGCCCTGCAGGGGCTGCAGATGGTCCTGGTGGTCGCGATCGCGCCGCTGGTGCTCGGTATCACGCGCAAGGTGAGGGCGCATCTGTTGCGCCGCATCGGCCCGCCGGTGCTGCAGCCCTATCGCGACATCTGGAAGCTCATGCACAAGGAGGCGGTGCTCGCGCACAATGCCTCGTGGATCTACCGCGTCGCGCCGTACTGCATCTTCGCCGTCACCTGGGTGGCGGCGGCGCTGATCCCGACCTACGCGACCGGGCTCCTCTTTTCCTGGTCGGCCGACCTCATCGCCATCGTGGCCCTGCTCGGCACCGCGCGCTTCGCGCTCGCGCTCGCCGGCATGGACGTCGGCACCGCGTTCGGCGGCATCGGCTCCTCGCGCGAGATGATGATCGCCTCGCTTGCCGAGCCCGCGATGCTCCTGATCGTGTTCACGGTCGCGCTCGTCGCCGGCACCACCCAGCTCTCGGCCATCGCGACGATCTTCACCACCGCGCCCGTGGGACTGCGCGTCTCGCTCGGCCTGGCGCTCTTTGCGCTGATGTTCGTCGGCATCGCCGAGAACGCCCGCATCCCGATCGACAACCCGGCGACGCACCTCGAGCTCACCATGGTGCACGAGGCCATGGTGCTCGAATATTCCGGCCGGCATCTCGCCATGATCGAGGCGGCGGCCGCGCTCAAGCTCGTCCTCTATTTCTCGCTCATCGCCTGCCTGTTCGTGCCGTTCGGCATGGCGACGGGAGACAAGACAGCGGGCGCGATCGCGCTCGGCGCCGCGGTCTATCTGGCCAAGATCCTCGTGCTCGCGCTGCTCCTGCCGATCGGCGAGACCAGCGTCGCCAAGATGCGCGTCTTTCGCTACCCGATCTTCCTGGGCGGCGCCTTCGCGGCGGCGGCGCTCGCCGTGTTCCTTCTCTTCGTCTCGCGGGGGTTCTAGCGCATGTCCCGGCGAAGTGGCTACCGGTTGGCCGACAAGGACATGCGCCAACGCATGAATCTGGAGCGCGTCCGGATTCCGCAGGAATGGGACGCGCTCCAGTGAGCTCGCTCGCCTTCGACATCGCCCATCTGCTCGCCGGCGGCATGCTGGTGCTGAGCTTCGTGCTGCTCTACCAGGATCGCGTCACCGCGGTGCTCAACGTCTTTGCGCTGCAGGCGACCGCCCTCGCGCTCTCCGTCGCCTGGCAGTCGGTCGTGCAGAACGCGCCGCATCTCATCGTCACCGCGACCGTCGCGCTGGCGGTGAAGGGATTCATCATTCCGGCCGCGCTGCACCGCATCGTGCGTCGCCTCGATGTCCACCGCGAGATCGAGCAGGTGATCGGCGGCGGCCCGACCATGCTCGCCGGCCTCGGCCTCGTCGCGCTCTCGATCCTGCTGGTGCAGCCGGTGGGCGAGAGGGCCGGCATCATCGTGCGCGAGGACCTCGCCTTCGCGCTCGCGGTCGTGCTGCTCGGCCTCCTCATGATGATCACGCGGCGCAACGCGGTGACGCAGATCGTCGGCTTCATGTCGCTGGAGAACGGGCTGGTGCTGGCGGCGACCGGCGCCAAGGGCATGCCGCTCGTGGTGGAAATCTCGGTCGCGTTCTCGATCCTGATCGCCTTCATCGTATTCGGCGTGTTCGTGTTTCGCATCCGCGAGCGCTTCGACACGGTCGACGTCAGCGCGCTCGACAGTTTCCGCGGCGAGCGGAGAGACCACATATGATCGCGCCGGTCGATCTTCTGCTGGTGATTCCGGCGGTCGCCATTCCGGTGCTGGCGCTTGTCACCAGTTACCGGCTGGGCGCGGCGCTCAACGTGCTCGCCTGCGCGCTCACCTGCGCGGCCGGCGTCGCGCTGCTGTTCGGCGAACGTGTGCGCAGCGAGCTCCTCATCGTCGACGATTTCAACATCTTCTTCATCGTGCTCACCACCTTCGTCGGCTTCACCACCAGCATCTTCAGCGCGACCTATATCGCCCACGAGCTCGAGATCGGCCGGATCACGCCGGTCTTCCTGCGGTTCTATCACGCCATGTTCCAGGCGATGCTCGGCGCGATGAACGTGGCGCTGCTCGCCAACAATATCGGACTGATGTGGGTCGGCGTCGAAGTCGCGACCCTCTCCACCGTGATGATGGTCGGCATCTACCGCACGCCCGAGGCGATCGAGGCGGCGTGGAAATATTTCATCCTCGGCAGCGTCGGCATCGGCCTCGCCTTCTTCGGCACGATCCTGATCTACCTCACCGCGCAGGAGGTGCTGGGCGAGGGCCTTTCCGCCATGGCGTGGGATCTGCTGGCGCAGAACGCCGGCCGCTTCGATCCGCGTCTGATGTCGCTCGCCTTCGTCTTTCTGCTCGTCGGCTACGGCACGAAGATGGGCCTCGCGCCGTTCCATGCCTGGCTGCCCGACGCCCATGCGGAAGGTCCGACGCCGATCTCGGCGGTGCTCTCGGGCCTGCTCCTGAACGTCGCGCTCTACGCGCTGCTCCGCTTCAAGATGGTGCTCGCCGCCAACCCATCGACGCTCAATGTCGGCGCCATCATGATGGCGCTCGGCCTGATCAGCCTGATCTTCGCCGCCTTCATGCTCTACCGCCGGCGCGACATCAAACGGCTCTTCGCCTACTCCTCGATCGAGCACATGGGCATCGCGACCTTCGCGTTCGGCATCGGCGGGCCGCTCGCCAATTTCGCCGGGCTTTTGCATATGACCATGCACTCGCTCACCAAGTCGGCGATCTTCTTTGCGGTCGGCCATATCGCGCAGGTCAAGGGCACGCAGCGCATTGCCGACATGGGTGGGCTGTCGGTGACGCATCCGGTGCTGGCCACCGGGCTCGCGCTCGGCGTCCTCGCGATCGCCGGCCTGCCGCCCTTCGGGATCTTCGCGAGCGAGTTCATGCTGGTGTCGTCGACGTTTGCGCGCCAGCCGGTGCTCGCGCTGCTGCTGATCGTCGGCCTGCTCGTCGCCTTCGGTGCGCTCATCCTGCGGCTGCAGGAGATCGTGTTCGGCCCGCCCAAGGGTCCGAAGGATCCGGTGAAAGCGTCCTATTTGCCGCTCTTCATTCATCTCGCGCTCGTGTTGGTGGCCGGCCTGTGGCTCCCCGGCGAGGTCGTGCGCTGGTTCCGCGCGGTGGCGACGCTGCTGGGATGAGCGCCATGACCGACAATCGTCTCGTCGAATTGCTCGCCGGCCGCACGCCGGTGCCGCATCACAAGCCGTGGCCGCGCCACGAGGTCGACGCCGCCGCCTGGGATGCGATCGGCGCCGCCCTCGCAGGCGAGGGGACCTTGCTCGGACTGTGGGGCGAGGCCGGTGCGGTGCATCTCGCGCTCATGGCGTCGTCCCTCGAGGAGCCTTGCGTCGTCTCGCTACGGGTGGCTGACGGCCGTTTTCCGTCCATCGGCCGCCATCATCCGGCGGCGATCCGCCTCGAGCGCGCGATCTGCGATCTCTACGGGTTTGTCGCGGCTGGCGCGCCCGATACGCGGCCCTGGCTCGATCACGGCGCCTGGGGCGTGCGCGCGCCGCTCGGGGCGAAGACACCGATCGAGATGCGCGATCCGGCTGATTACGATTTTCTGCCAGTGCATGGCCACGGCCTCCATCAGATTCCGGTCGGGCCCGTGCATGCGGGCATCATCGAGCCCGGCCATTTCCGGTTCACTGCCAACGGCGAGATCGTGGCGCGGCTGGAGGAGCGGCTCGGCTATGTGCACAAGGGCATCGATGGGCTGTTGACCGATTGCGACCTCGACAAGGCGGCGCGCGTGGCGGCGCGCGTGTCGGGCGATTCGACAGTCGCGGCGAGCTTCGCCTTCGCGCGCGCCGTCGAGGTGGCGCTCGACGTCGCAGTGCCGGCGCGCGCGCAGGTGCTGCGCGGCGTGATGGCGGAGCTCGAGCGCATCGCGAACCATCTGGGCGACATCGGCGCGATCTGCAACGACGCGGCCTTCTCGCTCATCCACGCGCACTGCGGCATCCTGCGCGAGGCGGTGCTCGCGGCTTGCGACCGCGCCTTCGGCCACCGCCTGATGATGGACGTGGTCGAGCCCGGCGGCGTCGCGCGCGACCTGAGCGATGAAGGCGTGCGCGCCATCCTGGCGGCGCTGGACGAGATCGCGCCGCGTTTCACCGAGGTGGTCGAGAATTACGAGGAGACGCCGTCGCTGCAGGACCGCACCTGTCTCACCGGCATCGTGTCGCCTGAACTCGTGGCGCGCTGGGGCGCGGGCGGCCATGTGGGCCGCGCGTCCGGCCGCGATTTCGACGCGCGGCGCGATCTGCCCTATCCGCCTTATGCGGGGATGAGCTTCGAGGTTCCGGTGTTCTCCGGCGGCGATGTGCACGCACGCGTGCTGGTGCGCGTCGCCGAGGTGAAGGCGAGCATCACGATGCTGAGGACTTGGTTCGCCAAGCTGCCGGATGGCCCGGTGCGCGTGCCGCTGCCTGCCGTCGCCGAGGCGCGCGAGGGCATGGCGGTGACCGAGGCGTTCCGCGGCGATCTGCTGGTCTGGCTGCGTCTCGTCGGCGGCCGCGTCGCGCGCGCCCATGTGCGCGACGCATCCGTCTTCCAGTGGCCGCTGCTCGAAGCCGCGATCGAGAACAACATCGTGGCCGACTTTCCGCTCTGCAACAAATCGTTCAACTGCTCCTACTCGGGCCACGACCTCTGACGATGCGCACGCTGTTGCTCAAATCGCTCTTTGCCCGGCCCGTCACCATCGCGGCGCCCACGGCCGACGACGTGGCGCTGGCGGAGACCGGCCGCGCGCTCGAGGAGCGGGCGCGCCGCCTCTTCGGTCGCTCGATCACGATCCGCGAGGTCGATGCCGGCTCATGCAACGGCTGCGAACTCGAGATCCACGCGCTCAACAACGCGGTCTACGATGTGGAGCGCTTCGGCATCCGCTTCGCCGCCTCGCCGCGGCATTGCGACGTGCTCATGGTCACCGGCCCGGTCACGCTCAATATGAAAGTGGCGCTGGAGCGCACGTTTGCGGCGACGCCGGCCCCCAAATGGGTGGTGGCGGTCGGCGACTGCGCCGCCGGCTGCGGCGTTTTCGAGGGCAGCTACGCGGTGGTCGGCGCGGTCGAGAAGGTGATCCCGGTCGACCTGCACATCAAAGGCTGCCCGCCCCGGCCGATCGATCTGTTGAAGGGGCTGATCGCGCTAATGGACAAGGCGACCGCGAAGACCGCCGGCTCTTAAGCCTTCTTCTCATTATATATGGCGAGCGCCGCGTCGACGCCGGCGCCGGCCGCGCGCTTGTACCCGAAGCGGCGCAGGCACGCCTCGAGCGCGCCGAGGCAGACCAGCACGCTCTCCTTGCGGCATACGTAACCCATGGTGCCGATGCGCCAGATCTTGCCGTGCATCGGTCCGAACGAGGTGCCGATCTCGATGCCGAAGTCGTCGAGCATCATCCGGCGCACGCCGTCGCCGTCGACGCCTTGCGGGATCACGACGCCGGTGACGTTCGGCATCTTGTGCATCTGGTCGCCGAACAGCTGCAACTCCATGGCGAGGAGGCCGGCGGTGAGCGCGCGGCTCGCCAGGCGATGGCGGGCGAAGCGCTCCTCCAGTCCTTCGGCGAGCGCGATGCGCACCGCCTCGCGCGCCGCGTAGAGCATCGACGTCGCCTCGGTGTGGTGGTTGAGCCGGCTCTCGCCCCAGTAGTCCATCAGCATCGCGATATCGAAATAGTTCGACTGGATGCGCGGGCCGTTGCCCTCGACCGCGCCGGGCGCGCGAATGCCGGCCTCCACGTGCTTGCGGTGCTTGGCGATCTCCACCACGCGCTCGTTGAACGTGATCGGCGCCGAGCCGGGCGGGCCGGACAGGCATTTCTGCAGCCCCGCCGAGACCGCGTCGACCTTGCAGCGGTCGACATCGACCGGAATGCCGCCGAGCGTCGCGGTGGCGTCGCTGTAGAAGATGACGTCGTGCGCCCGGCAGACGTCGCCGATATGGTCGAGCGGCTGCGCCATGGTGGTCGAGGTGTCGCCGTGGACGAGCGCGAGCACGCGCGGCTTGTGCGTCTTGATGGCGCGCTCGATCTCCTCGGCCGTGAACACGCTGCCCCAGTCGCGCTCGATGGTCACCACCTCGCCGCCGCAGCGCGACGCGATCTCGGCGAGCAGATGCCCGAAGCGGCCGAACACCGGCACGAGCACCTTGTCGCCGGGCGCGATCAGCGACACGAGCAGCGCCTCGATGCCGGCGCGCGCCGTGCCGTCGACGAGGAGCGCCCACTTGTTCTGCGTGCGAAAGATCTGGCGCAGCAGCGCCATGGTCTCGTTCATGTAGGCGGTGAAGGCGGGGTCGAACTGGCCGAGCATCGGCATCGACATGGCGCGCAGCACGCGCGGATCGACGCCGACCGGGCCAGGTCCCATCAGCAGGCGAGGGGGCGGATCGAGCTCGCCGAAAATCTCGACCATCACGTCACTCCTTGCGCCGTCCTGGTACTCGCCACGTAGAGGGCGAGCGCGGTCGCATTCGATACGTTGAGGCTCTTGATGCGGCCGGGCAGGTCGAGGCGCGCGACCGCGTCGCAGGTCGTGCGTGTGAGCTGGCGCAGGCCCTTGCCCTCGGCGCCGATCACGAGCGCGAGCGGTGCGCGCAGCGGAATCGCCGCGAGGTCGGTCTCGCCGGTGCTGTCGAGCCCGACCACGAACACGTCTTTGTCCTTGAGCGCGTGCAGGGCGCGCGCGAGGTTGGGCACGGTGACGATCGGCATGTATTCGAGCGCGCCGGATGCCGCCTTGGCGAGCACTCCGGTCGCCTCCGGGCTGTGGCGCGAGGTGGTGATCACGGCCTCTACGCCGAAAGCAGCCGCCGAGCGCAGAATGGCGCCGACATTGTGCGGGTCGGTGATCTGGTCGAGCACCAGCAGCAGCCCGGCCGGCGCCAGGTCCTCGACCGCGCCGCCGTCGAGCGGATCGGCCTCCGCGAGCAGGCCCTGATGCACCGCCTCGGGGCCGACCAGCGCCTCGATCGCCTCCGGCCGCACGAGCTCCGGCTGGAGCGGCAGGGAAAGCCCGCTGTCAGTGAGCCGGCGCGCCGCATTCTCGGTCGCGATCAGGCGGTGGAACTTGCGCGCCGGGTTTTCCAGCGCCGCCTTCACGCTGTGCCAGCCATAAAGAATGACCGGCCCGTCGCGATCGCGCGGCTGCGGCCGCCATATCTTCTTCTTGAAGGGGCGGTCCGGCTTCTTGAATGGGCGATCCGGTTGGAAGGCGCGCTCGCGCCGCCACGGCTTTCCTTCGGGTGCCGCAGGAGGATCGCTGCGCGACGACCGCTCTTCGCCGCGCCACGGACGGTCCTTGCGGCCGAAGCCGCGGTCCTTCGGGCCCGATTTACGAGGGTCGAAACGCTTGCGCATGGGCAGCTTGTGTCATGCCGTCCGCATATTGGCAATTTGGGTGCGCTTGCCGGCGCAAGCGTGCGGCCCCATATGGTTTTTCGGTTGACACCCGCGCGACCCGTCCGCATAAACCGCCGCGCGCAAAATCCCCGCCCGAACGGGATTTTTGCCAAGTTTTCCGAGAGGTTCGGGGGAGTGTCCCGAGCGGCAAAGGGGGCGGACTGTAAATCCGCTGGCTATGCCTTCGTAGGTTCGAGTCCTACCTCCCCCACCAGTCTTCGCGCCTTCGGCGCTTCGACTGGCAAGCCACCCTTCACGGCGTAAAGACTGCCCGCCGAAGCCTTGGCGAAGGCGGGCCCGTCATGAGATGAGTTGGCGTACGCGGGTGTAGCTCAATGGTAGAGCAACAGCCTTCCAAGCTGATGACGAGGGTTCGATTCCCTTCACCCGCTCCAGCTTTCGGCGTTCGGCTACCGCAGCCTTGGCGATGGCGGAAGCACGCGAGTTGCGTAGCGACATTCGCCCACCGGAACCTCTGGTTAACAGTATCGCTTTAACTCCTCCTTCATCGCTGTAGGCGCTTGATTCAACGCATCAAGTGCATGGAGCCGCGCCATGGCCTTGTTCGGCCTTTTGCAATCTCCGACCGTCAATGATCCGGTGTGCGGCCCACTCGCGCGGTCGCGCGGACACTGGCGCGGCCGCATGCCGCTCGGCGCGCATCGCGTCATTCCGCTTCTCATCGCCGGAGGACGCGACGCGCCTGACGGCCCGGCGCTCGCGCAGGCACGTGAGCTGCCGGCGCGCTATCCGACCCTGCAAAGAGAGATCGCGACCGCGCTGCTGGAGCACTATGAGCCCTACCGGCAGGCGATCGAGGCGGGCGAAATCGTCGACGAGCCCATCCGGCTCGACAGCACTGACGACGTGTGGGCCCATGTCAGGCCGGTGCACATCATCGTGGCCCCGCTCGACGGCCGCCTGACCGTCGAGATCGGCTACATGACGACGTGGGACGTCGAGCACACCCTCGGCGCGCGCCTCGTCGACTGGCACCTCGGCGAGCTGAACGGCAGCGTGCGCGGCGTCTGGTGACCCATCGCCGCTAAGCCCTTGCATTCGGTATAAATCGTCTCTAAGTCCCCGCCGCCGGAGACATCTCGTCTCCGCGTGGACCCATCTGCCGTTCGGCGCCTCCTCGCCTTCGGCTCGAATACTCCCCTTCAGGAGCCAGTCTCATGGCCAAGGAAAAATTTCAGCGCACGAAGCCGCACTGCAACATTGGGACGATTGGGCACGTGGACCACGGCAAGACGTCTCTGACGGCGGCGATCACGAAGATTCTGGCCGAGTCGGGCAAGGCGCAGTACACGGCCTATGACCAGATCGACAAGGCGCCGGAGGAGAAGGCGCGCGGCATCACGATCTCGACCGCGCACGTGGAGTACGAGACCGACAAGCGGCACTACGCGCACGTGGACTGCCCGGGGCATGCCGACTACGTGAAGAACATGATCACCGGGGCGGCGCAGATGGACGGCGCCATCCTGGTGGTGTCGGCGGCGGACGGGCCGATGCCGCAGACGCGCGAGCACATCCTGCTGGCGCGCCAGGTGGGCGTGCCTGCGCTGG